>Ga0228625_1000311_pt1 | contig 24260 bp, 28 predicted proteins | sample 30DmetaG_FD_190482 | JGI IMG/M metagenome (GOLD analysis project Ga0228625, IMG submission 190482) | Seawater microbial communities from Monterey Bay, California, United States - 30D | ecosystem: Environmental > Aquatic > Marine > Coastal | place: USA: California | collected 2016-10-05
CCAGCGAGGATCAGAAGGTCAGAGCGGTGCAACCCGCCAAGCTTTTTGTCCATATCGACCAGCCCGGTCGAGATCCCGGCCATGCCGCCTTCGCGCATGTAGGCGGCGTTAGCGATCTGGACGGCGTCTGTGACGGCGGACAGAAAAGTTTGAAATCCGCTTTCGGTTTTGCCCTGTTCGGCAAGGGCATAAAGGTGTTGTTCCGCCGCGACGATCTGATCGCGGGGATCGTTGCTGACCCGCACGTCCGAGGCTTCGGCGGCGATGTTGCGGCCCAGGCCGATCAGCTCGCGCCGGATCGCGAGGTCATAGATCATCTGGGCGTAGTCGCGCACCGCATAAGACGAAATCGCAGCCCCCGCGAGGTTGACCAGATAGGCCGGCCCCCCAAGCGCCTGAAGGCCTTCGTCGTCCTCCATAAAGGCTTTGAGCGTAACCGGAGAGGCGAGCGCATTTTTGTGAATCCGCTCCGCGGCCGTTTCCCAGATGCGTCGGTGCACAGGGTCATAGAAATGCTCGGCACGGATGATCGAGGCGGCCTGATCAAACAGGTCGTTATTGGTCAGGATCGCACCCAGAAGCTGTTGTTCGGCCTCAATATTGGCGGGCAGTTCTTCTGGTGTCGCGGCGGGCATTCCCGTCGCGTTCATTTGCGTTATTTCATTCATTGTGGACCTCGCCTCTCGTGAGGTCTGTCATAGCGGAGCGGACCTGCGCAGGGCAACGTGGAAAAGCTGTGGATAACATGTTTGGCAATGTGCATGCACAACATGATGACAAATCATGGGGTATTTGGTCAAGATATTGCGAATTTAACCGTAATAATTCTTAACATGGTGAATGCCGCCCGAAGGGGGCGGCATCCGATGCGAGATCGATTTATTTGGGCGAAAAGCGCCGTGTTCCGGGCTGCTTAGCTGGCGGGCTTATTGGCATCCTGCCACGCGCGCGGCGCGGTGAGGAAAGCCTCAACCTCTGACAGGGTCTCCGAATCGAAGGAGCCTTGCGCCTTGGCCTCTGCGAGGACATCCCACCATGTGCACAACGCGTGCAGCGTGACGCCGTGATCGCCCAAGGTTTTTTCCGTCTCGGGGAAAATACCGTAGGAGAAAATCACGGCGGTGTGCGCGCAGGTGGCCCCGGTTTCGCGGATCGCGTCCACAAAGGACAGCTTGGAGCCACCGTCGGTGGTTAGATCCTCAACCAGCAAGACGCGCTGGCCTTCGGACATCGCGCCCTCAATGCGGGCGTTGCGGCCGTAGCCTTTGGGCTTCTTGCGGACATAGGTCATCGGCAAAGCCATGCGTTCGGCAACAAATGCCGAGAAAGGGATGCCCGCGGTTTCGCCACCTGCGATGTTATCGAACGCTTCAAACCCTGCGTCGCGCATGACCGTTACCGTGAGAAAATCCATCAGTGTCGAGCGGATGCGCGGATAGGAGATCAGCTTGCGGCAGTCGATATAGGTGGGCGATGGCAGGCCAGAGGCCAGAATGAACGGTTCACGCGCGTTGAAGTGAACGGCCTCGATTTCGAGCAACATACGTGCAGTGAGGCGTGCGATTTCGCGGGCGTCGGGAAAGGAAGTTGGGATCATGGAAGCCTCCGGCGGGAGTATTGGGGGAACAAAGGAGGGTTAGGTCACGCGCCACAGCAGCGGGTGACCGGGATCGAACACCGTAACGCGGCCGTCGGGCGTGTCGATATGGGACGGGTAGGGTGTGGGCGTGTCGCCCTTGGTCAAGGTGAGTGTGGCGTCATTGACAGGCAACCCGTAGTGGGCCGGGCCGTTGAGCGAGGTGAACGCCTCCAGCTGGTCGAGGGCGTTTTCTTCCTCAAACACATGGGCAAGACAGGCCATTGTGTTGGTGGCGGTAAAGCAGCCCGCGCAGCCACATGCGCTTTCTTTGGCACCATCAAGGTGAGGTGCGCTGTCGGTGCCGAGGAAAAAGCGCGGGTTTCCGGAGGTGGCGGCTTTGCGCAGCGCCTCTTGGTGGGTGGCGCGTTTGACGACCGGCAGGCAGTAGTAATGGGGCCGGATGCCCCCTGCGAGCAGATGGTTGCGGTTGATCATCAGGTGATGGGTTGTGATCGTGCCTGCGATTTCGCCGCTCGCGCCTGCGACGTAGTCGATGCCGTCTTTGGTGGTGATGTGTTCCAGCGTGACCTTAAGGCCGGGGGTCGCGCGGCGGATGGGGTCCAGTTTGGTTTCGAGGAAGACGGCCTCACGGTCGAAGATGTCGACGGTTGGGTCCGTGACCTCACCATGAAAGCACAGGGGCAGGCCGATTTCGGCCATGGTTTCGAGCACGGGGCGCACTTTGTCGAAGTTACTCACGCCGGAGGCGGAATTGGTGGTGGCGCCCGCGGGGTAAAGCTTGATCGCGGTGATCAGGCGGCTTTGCGCGGCGGCGCGCACATCGGCGGGGTCCGTGTCTTCGGTCAGGTACAGCGTCATCAGCGGCTTGAAGTCTGCGCCTTTGGGCAGAGCGGCATTGATGCGGTCGCGGTAGGCGATGGCATCTGCACTGGTGACCACAGGGGGCACCAGATTGGGCATGATGATCGCGCGGGCAAAGTCGCGGCTGGTTTCGGGAAGAACGGCCCGAAGCATCGCGCCATCGCGCAGGTGCAAGTGCCAATCGTCGGGGCGGCGGATCGTGAATGTGCGTGTCATGGGCCCCGCTCTATACCGCCTTTTGCGAGGCCGCCAGCCCCTGTGTCGTCTGGTCTTGTGCGGGAATTGCGGGATTTTGTGAGGTTTGTTTCAAGGTTGGCTCAACCGTAGGATAGGAAATGAGCATGGCTGGGCCGAGGTGCGCGGGTGTTTCCTAGTCCTCGACACTGGGAATATCGGGCGTTTTCAATGCGGTTGGCAGCGACGGGCGTGTGTGCGCTTGGCCTGAGAGTGGGCCGGGGCCGCTCCCGCCCGCGGCATCTGGGGCGCTGCACTCGCTTGCAAGCTGCAATTGAGCGCGGTCCGCTGATCACGGTTCTTTCGCGGTGCAAACATGGTATGGTGTTAACACTCTGACGCTTCCTCTTTGCGGTCATTTGACCAAAGGCGCGATGATGAAAATCCAAGGACACGACCCGCGACTGCGGTGGCCTCGTGCCGTGGCACAGGTCTCTAATTCAAACTTTTCGCCCACCACGGGACGGCTGGTGTGTCGTGTGCTGTGTGGCTATGATTTTCGCCGCAATCCCTATCCAACGGTGGCCAAAAGGGGTGCTGAGATTGAGCGGCTGATGCTTTTGTCACCGGATGCTTTGCACGTGATGGGGCTGGACCGGGCCTTTGTGGTGCACCACGTTTTGCACGATATTCTACCGGCCAAGACTTACTCCGGCGCCAGCCTGTAAAGCGCGCCTTTCCCCACGGATAAAAACCATAGCCCGCCCTCGGGGCCTTCGCGCACGTCCCGCACGCGGTTGGTTTCGGGCAGGGTGATTTGGTCTACCTCTTGGGTGCTTTCACCCAGTGAGATGCGGGAAATATAGTCGAATTTCAGGGACCCGACAAAAAGATCCCCGGCCCAAGGCGCATGCGCCGTGCCCGAATGGATCACTGCGCCAGAGGGCGCGATGGAGGGATCCCAGTACATTTCGGGTTGGGCGAGGCCCTCTTTTTGCATGCCCTCACCAATCTTGAAGCCAGAGTAATGTCGCCCATAAGAGATCACGGGCCAGCCGTAATTGGTGCCGGCGGTGATGCGGTTGACCTCATCACCGCCGCGCGCGCCGTGCTCTATTACATATAGCGCGCCATCGGGGCTGATTGCGGCACCTTGAGGGTTACGGTGGCCGTAGGACCAAATCGCGGGGCGCGCACCGGGGGTGTCCACAAACGGGTTGTCGGGTGGGATGCTTCCATCGCGCGCAATGCGCAGGACCGTGCCGGTCTCGATGCTTAGGTCTTGGGCCGTGTCGCGCGCACCCCGGTCCCCGATGGTGAGGTACAGATAGCCATCCGCGCCTTCGACCACCCGAGAGCCGAAATGCCGCCCGCCGGAGGTGCCCCGTACCATTTCAAACAGGACGCGCACGTCGCGCAGGCGGCTTCCGTCGGCGCTCAACTCTCCTCGGGCAAGTGCGGTGCCCGCTCCGCGCCCCTGTGGCTTGGCGAAGGTCAAGAATACCTCTCTCGTTTGGGTAAAATCGCGGGGGATCATGACGTCCAATAACCCACCTTGGCCGTCAGCGGCCACGCGCGGCACGCCCGCGACCGCCACCCGGTTGCCATCACTTGCAATGTGCAGCAATCGGCCTTCCCGTTCAGTGATCAAAAGGGCACCTTGGGGCAGGAAGCCGACGGCCCAAGGCTCAACTAGGTCCGATACCACCTCGGTTACAGTGAATGTTCCGGTGCCAAGCGTTACTTCACGAGCTTCAACAGGCTTGAGTATGGCAAGGGCCGTGAGGCCGGCAATCAATAGGGTGGTGGCACGCATTTGAAGGGTCCTTCGACGGCGGAAGCTATCATTTATAAATAGAGGCGCAGATGCGTCGGTCCAGCGGGACCCACGGGCTTGTGAAATCACCAAATAGACCCAACGTCATATAGCTGAATCCCTCTTGGCATTTTGCAATGAGGTCCCTAATCTCGATCGCTGATACGTTATATTCAGGGAGTGAATGGAATGAAAAAAGTACTGCTTGCCTCCGTGGCAGCTGCACTGATGACCGGTGGCGCGTTTGCTGACGGCCACGGTGCCATCAAACTGGGCGTTTCGCTTGGCTTTACGGGCCCGCTCGAAAGCCTCGCACCTTCGATGGCTGCGGGCGCAGAACTCGCGATGAGCGAAGTCAATGCGGCCGGCGGGATCCTTGATGGGTCCATGCTCGAAGCGGTTCAGGGCGACTCGACATGTATCGACGCCTCTGCTGCGACCTCCGTGGCCGAGCGTCTGGTGACATCTGATGGCGTGGCGGGCATCGTTGGGGCCATGTGCTCTGGTGCGACTGGCGCGATCTTGGCCAATGTGGCTGTGCCTAACGGCATCGTTATGGTCTCCCCCTCGGCGACATCACCCGGTCTGTCGACCGCAGAAGACAACGGCTTGTTTTTCCGCACGGCTCCCTCTGATGCACGCCAAGGTGTGATCATCTCGGAAATCCTTGCAGAAAACGGCATCACCAGCGTTGCGGTGTCCTACACCAACAACGACTACGGCAAGGGTTTGGCAGATGCGTTCGAAAGCGCATTCGAAGCCTCCGGTGGGACTGTCACAATCAACGCAGCACACGAAGACAACAAAGCCGACTACTCGGCCGAAGTTGGTGCGCTTGCGGCTGCTGGCGGTGAAGTGCTGGTTGTGGCTGGTTACGTGGACTCCGGCGGGTCGGGCATCGTGCGCGCAGCCTTGGACACAGGCGCGTTTGACACCTTCTACTTCCCCGATGGGATGGTATCGGAGCAACTGGGCCTGAACTTCCCCGGTGAAATCGATGGCTCGTTCGGCGCCAACCCCGGCACCGACAGCAACGGCGCGCAGCTGTACCAAGACATGGCAACAGCAGGCGGCTTTGATGGCACCTCGCCATTCTCTGCCGAAAGCTACGATGCGGCGGCTCTGATCATGCTTGCGATGCAGGCTGCGGGTTCTGCGGACCCAGCAGAGTACAAAGACACGCTGATGGATGTTGCAAACGCCCCCGGCGAAGTCATCCTGCCCGGTGAGCTGGCCAAAGCGATCCAAATCCTCAAGGACGGCGGCGACGTTGACTACAGCGGCGCGTCCGCAGTTGAGCTGATCGGCCCCGGTGAAGCAGGCGGTAACTATCGTCAGATCACGTTTGAGAACGGCGAACTGGTGGTTGTCGGCTACCGCTAAGCTGATCCCTAGCAACAACGTACGGCCCTTAGCATCCGCTGAGGGCCGTATCTTTTGAGAGTAAAGCGTGCCTGCGGGAGTTACGTATGATCGTCGTAGAAAACCTACATCGCCATTTTGGTGGGTTCCGGGCCGTTGATGGCGCTTCGCTCCGGATTGAGACCGGGTCCATTACGGGCCTGATTGGGCCCAACGGGGCCGGAAAAACCACACTTTTCAATGTGATTGCGGGTGTTCTTAAACCAACTTCGGGCAAGGTCACGATGGCGGGTGAAGATATCACCGGCCTGCCGCCCCACGAATTGTTCCACAAGGGACTGCTGCGGACATTCCAGATTGCGCATGAATTTTCGTCCATGACGGTGCGTGAAAACCTGATGATGGTGCCCGGCGCACAGCGCGGCGAAACCCTCTGGGAGACATGGTTCAACCGTCGCCAGATTGAGGCAGACGAACGCGCGTTGCTGGCCAAAGCCGATGAGGTGCTTGAGTTTCTGACGATCTCGCACCTGCGTGATGAGAAGGCCGGAAACCTGTCTGGCGGACAGAAAAAGCTGCTGGAACTGGGCCGCACCATGATGGTCGACGCCAAGATTGTCTTCTTGGATGAGGTCGGGGCAGGCGTGAACCGAACCCTGCTGAACACCATCGGTGATGCGATCCTGCGGTTGAACAAAGAGCGCGGCTATACCTTTGTGGTCATCGAACATGACATGGATTTCATTGGAAAAATCTGTGATCCCGTCATCTGTATGGCTGAGGGCAAAGTCCTCGCCGAGGGAACCTTGGCCGAGATCAAAGCCAACGAACAGGTGATCGAGGCCTATCTGGGCACGGGGCTTAAGAACAAGGTCGCAGCGGGATGACCGGGCGCCCAAAGCTCGCCCCGCACCGAACACACACTGCACAAGACTTGAGGCATCCATGACCGAGCCGTTTTTGATTGGCGACACCATGTCCGGGGGCTACGGCTCTGGCCCGGATATTCTGCACGACTGCACCGTGTCCGTAGACAAAGGTGAGATTGCGGTCATTGTCGGCCCCAATGGCGCCGGCAAATCCACCGCGATGAAGGCCGTGTTCGGCATGCTGGATGTGCGTAAGGGGGCCGTGCGTTTGGGTGGTGAGGATATCACCAAACTGACCCCTCAGGCCCGGGTGGCCAAAGGCATGGGGTTCGTGCCGCAAACCAACAACATCTTTACCTCGATGACGGTTGAGGAAAACCTTGAGATGGGGGCGTTTTTGCGCCGCGATGACATCGCGCAGACGATCGCTCAGGTCTATGAACTGTTCCCGATCCTGCACGAAAAACGCAATCAGGCGGCGGGCGAACTTTCTGGCGGGCAGCGTCAGCAGGTTGCGGTGGGGCGTGCGTTGATGACCCAACCGACGGTCCTGATGCTTGATGAGCCGACCGCGGGCGTCAGCCCCATCGTGATGGATGAGCTGTTTGATCGCATCATTGAGGTCGCGCGCACGGGCATTTCTATCCTGATGGTGGAACAGAACGCTCGCCAAGCGCTTGAAATCGCGGACAAAGGGTATGTTCTGGTTCAGGGGCGCAATGCCTATACCGACACGGGCAAGGCGCTTCTTGCGGACCCCGAAGTGCGCAAATCCTTTTTGGGAGGCTGACATGCTAAGACGACTAGGACTAGCGGCCTACATGGCACTTATGGCGGGCAGCGCGCAGGCGATGATCTGCACGTTTGAGGCCGAGTGCTTTGAGCAAGACGGCTGTATGGAAAGCGGATTTGGCTTTGAAGTTATCACGACTGACGCGGGTACGCTGCAGTTTGTGACGGAATTTGGCGATCTTGATGTGGTGTGGTCATCCGACGACATCGGCACGTTTGCGGGCCTCGCGACTGGGGCGGGTGCAAACTATTTTCTCACGACCGGATCTGAGGGCGCGCGGTTGTCCGTGCACCTCGATGGGCCGGTTGCGGTCACCTACATCGGTCAATGTGAGGGCGGGCTCTAGCCCCCTCAGGAAGGATATCATCGAATGGTTGATGCACTTAACGGACTGATTGTTCTGGCGAACTTCGTCCTTATCCCCGCCACGGCCTACGGCGCGCAGCTGGCGCTTGGGGCGCTTGGCGTGACGCTGATTTACGGCATTTTGCGGTTCTCTAACTTTGCGCATGGGGACACGATGGCGTTTGGCACGGCGATCACCGTGCTTGTGACATGGGCGTTCCAATCGCTCGGGATCAGCTTTGGCCCGCTACCAACTGCTTTGCTCGCGCTGCCCATTGGGATCGCGGCAACCTCATTGCTGGTGGTTGGCACGGACCGCGCGGTTTACCGGTTTTACCGTAAACAACGGGCCGCCCCTGTGATCTATTTGATTGCGTCGCTGGGGGTGATGTTTGTGTTGAACGGCCTTGTGCGGTTCATCATCGGCACCGATGACCAACGCTTCACCGATGGGGAGCGGTTCTTGATCTCGGTACGTGACTTCAAAGCGATGACCGGCTTGGCCGAGGGGCTGGCGATCCGGACGACCCAAGCCATCACGGTGGTTGTCGCGATCCTTGTCGTCGCCGCGCTCTTTTGGTTCCTGAACCGTACGCGGACCGGGAAATCCATGCGCGCCTATTCCGACAACGAAGACCTTGCGCTGCTGTCGGGGATCAACCCAGAACGGGTTGTTTTGTACACATGGTTGATCGTTGCGGCCTTGGCCACGACTGCGGGCGTTCTGTATGGCTTGGATAAGTCGTTCAAACCCTTCGTGTATTTCCAACTGCTTTTGCCGATCTTTGCGGCTGCCATTGTGGGGGGCCTTGGGAACCCATTGGGCGCCATCGCGGGGGGATTTGTGATTGCGTACTCAGAGGTGTTGATCACCTATCCGATGAAACGCGTTTTGGGCTATTGGATGCCCGAAAGCCTAGAGCCAGACGGGCTCGTGCAGTTGTTGTCCACCGACTATAAATTCGCGGTCAGTTTCTCGATCCTTTTGATCGTCCTTCTGTTCCGACCCACCGGCCTATTTAAGGGGAAATCACTATGATCGGCTCCCTGTTTCGCGGCATGACGCGGCGTGATTTGTTGCTGTTTGCCTTTGTGGCGGTCCTGTATATTGGCACGGCATATGTGCAGTCCTGGAATACGGTTCTCGGCATGGTGAACCTTGCGTTGATCTCGGCGATCATGGCGTTGGGTGTGAACATGCAATGGGGCTATGCGGGCCTGCTGAACGTGGGTGTCATGGGCTTTGTGGCGCTAGGCGGCTTGGCGGCGGTGCTGGTGTCGGTGCCCCCCACCGACGAGGCTGTCTCGGCTGGCGGCTTGCAGATTGTCATCGCATTGTTGCTGGGGGCTGCGACCGTAGCGGCCGCCGTTGTAGCGTGGGGCAAGATGCCCCCGAGCCGGGCGCGGGGCTTTGCCGTGGCTGGCATCCTGCTGGTTGGCTTTTTCATCTTTCGTGCGGTGTTCGACCCGGCTGTAGCGCGGGTTGAGGCGGTAAACCCGGCCTCTACCGGGTACTTGGGCGGGCTGCATTTGCCTGTTGTTCTCAGCTGGCCTGTGGGCGGTCTGTTCGCGGCGGGTGCTGCGTGGATTATTGGCAAAAGCGCGCTGCGTTTGCGCTCTGACTATCTAGCGATCGCTACGCTCGGTATTTCGGAGATCATTATCGCGATCCTTAAGAATGAGGATTGGTTGAGCCGGGGCGTCAAAAACGCAACTGGTGTGCCATCGCCCATGCCTGCTGCAATCGACCTGCAAACCGACCCAAGCTTTGTGGAGCGCGTGACATCGTGGGGCTTTGACCCAGTCACGGCTTCGACGATTGCGGTGAAACTAGGCTACATGGCTTTGTTCTTGGCCGTTCTGGTGGCCTTGATCTGGCTGACACAGATGGCGCTCAATTCGCCTTGGGGCCGTATGATGCGCGCGATCCGCGACAATGAGGTTGCGGCCTCTGCGATGGGCAAAGACGTCACAAAGCGGCACTTGCAGATCTTTATCCTTGGCTCTGCTGTGTGCGGCATGGCGGGGGCTATGCTGGTGACGCTGGACGGTCAGTTGACGCCGGGTACCTACCAGCCGCTGCGGTTTACGTTCCTGATTTGGGTGATGGTTATCGTTGGTGGCTCTGGCAACAACTGGGGCTCGGTTCTGGGGGGCTTCCTGATTTATTGGCTTTATATTCAGGTCGAGCCGATTGGGATTTGGACCATGGAGATGATCACTTCGGGCATGGCAGATGGCAGCTGGCTCAAGGCGCATTTGTTGGAATCTGCGGCCCATATGCGGCTTTTGACGATGGGGATTATCCTGTTGGTGGTTCTGCGGTTTAGCCCACGCGGCTTGATCCCGGAGAGATGAGGTCAACGGCGTCGCGCCCCCGGTGGGCGCGACCTGTGGATTGCGCCGCCCTTTGGGCGTCGCGGTAGGCGAGGGGCGCTGCCCCTCGCGCTCCCCGATGAGTATTTATAGAACAAAGGAGGCGGGGCGTGGTGCCCCGCCTTTTTGTTTGGCGATAGGGTGTTTAGGAGGACCGCTAGATCTTGACGCCTTCACGGCCAGCAAGGTCCGTGAAGAACTGCCACGCAACCCGTCCGGAGCGCGAGCCGCGTGTGGCCTGCCATTCGATGGCTTGCGCCTTGAGGTCATCAGCGGGCACGTTGACGCCATATGCGGCGCAGTAGCCTTCGATCATGCTGAGGTAGCTGTCTTGGTCACAGGTGTGGAAGCCAAGCCAGAGGCCGAAGCGATCCGAGAGGGAGACCTTTTCCTCAACCGCCTCAGAGGGGTTGATGGACGACGAGCGTTCGTTTTCGATCATGTCGCGAGGCATCAAGTGGCGCCGGTTCGACGTGGCGTAAAACAGGACGTTTTCGGGGCGGCCTTCGATGCCGCCGTCTAGGACTGCTTTTAGGGATTTGTAGTGTTCGTCATCATGGCTGAAGCTGAGGTCATCACAATAGAGCACAAAGCGCAGGTCCGGGCTATTGCGCAGAGCATCGAGCAGGCGGCCGACCGATGGCAGGTCCTCGCGCTGGAGTTCCACCAGTTTGAGCGGCAGACCTTGGGCCGTGAGCGCGCCGTGGACGGCCTTGACCAAGCTGCTTTTGCCCATGCCGCGCGCGCCCCACAAAAGCGCGTTGTTGGCGGATAGGCCGTTGGCGAAGCGTCGGGTGTTTTCGAGCAGCGTGTCGCGGGCGCGGTCGATCCCGATCAACAGGTCCAGATCGACGCGGCTAATGTTTGGAACCGGTACAAGCCTGTCGGGCGACGTGTGCCACAAGAACGCCTCAGCGGTGCTGAGGTCAGGGGTAGGCGCGGGGCTGGGCGCCATACGCTCTAAAGCGGCGGCAATACGCTCCAACGTGTCTTGGTTCACAGGTCGTCGTCCTCGTCTTCGTCTAGCAGGCCTTCGGCGCGCAGTTTGGCTTTGCGGCTTTTTTCAACGCGGCGGACCAGTTGGATCGAAATCTCATAGAGGCCGTAAACCACCACGAACAAGATGCCTTGGGTGATAACATCCGGTGGGGTCACAAGTGCGGCCAAGACAAGGATGCCGACCACCGCGTATTTGCGCACATGGGCAAGGCCCTCAGCCGATACGAGGCCCGCTTTGCCCATCAGGGTCAGCAGGACAGGCAGCTGGAAGCAAAGGCCAAAGGCCATGATGAATTTCAGCGTGATATCGAGGCTTTCGTTCACCTTCCCAAAGAAGGTGATGCGTACGCCTGTGTCCGTTGTGGGGACCGCGAGGCCGCCATCAGCGGGGAGTGCGCTGTCGGTTGTGCCAACGAACTGGCCCATCAGGTTGGCAAAGATCGAGGACACATCGGCGAAGCCCAGAAAGAACTGCATGGCCAGCGGCGTGACCACGAAATGTGCAAAGCTCGCGCCCAGCAGGAACATCAAGGGAGAGGCAAACATGAACGGCGCAAAGGCGTTCTTTTCGGCCTTGTAGAGACCGGGTGCTACGAACCGCCACAGCTGGTAGCCGATAAACGGGAACGCCAGCATGAAGCCAAACACCATTGAGATGCGGAACAGCGTGAACAGGTATTCCTGCGGTGACGTGTATTGCAGTGTGGGCGAGGGGTCACCGAGCGCGCGTAGCGTTGCCTCAATTGGCCCCATCAGAAATTGCAGGATGGGCTCTGCCACCATGAATGCAAGGACGATGCCGACCACAAAGGCCATAACGGCGCGGATCAAACAGGTCCGCAGCTCTGTCAGGTGTTCGATCAGTGGGGCAGCGCTGCCCTGCATTTCGTCGTCGTTGGGATCGTCAGTGGCGCTCATGTCTTGGGTGTCTCATCTGCGGATGCAGCGGGGGCGTCGGCGGGCGTGGGCTCGGATGGGGCCTCTAGGGCGGCTTCCAGCTCAGAGGCCTTTTGCGCGGCATCGGCGGCTTCGCGCGCTTTGCGCTCTGCGGCCATTCGTGCGGATTTCGCTTCGATCTTTTGTTTGGCAGCCTGGCGTTCCGCGCTCAGCTTGGATGTCTCGGGGCCCTTTGTGCTACCGCCGGTTTCGGGATCAACGTCAAAGTTGGTCGCGGATTTGGCGGCTTGGGCCACGGTGTCCAACGGGTTGGACATCTTGCGCAGGTCGCTGGCCATGCCTTTGACGCCGCTCTCATCGGCGGCATCGCTCATCGCAGAGGAAAACTCACGCGCCATTCCGCGCATTTTCCCCATGAACCGACCCACGTTACGAAACAACACGGGCAGGTCCTTGGGGCCTACTACGATCAGCGCGACAACGCCGATGACAAGAAGCTCTGTCCAGCCAAGATCGAACATGCGCGTCGCTTAGACTTTGTCTTTTTCGGTCTCGGCGGGGGTCACGTCGCGGGCCACGTCAGCGGGCGTCGCTTCGTCGTCTTTGGCGGCTTCCAGCTCTTCGGTGCCTTCTTTGATGCCTTTTTTGAAGGACGTGATGCCTTTGCCGACTTCGCCCATCAGGGACGAGATCTTGCCGCGTCCGAACAGGACAAGCACGACGATCGCAATGAGAAGAATGCCGGGCAGGCCGATATTATTGAGCATGGGGGTCTCCCTTGGATAGGTCGCGGGCCCTTGCATGGAACATGTGGGACACCGGCTGTGTTGGTCAGTCGCCCATAATGTATTGCGGCTCCGCGGGAGTTAAAAGGACGAATACGCTTTTGTTGCTGTATCAAAAGCGATTTCGTCACATTTATTCGAGGCCGTCCGCCCGGTGCAAAAGGCGAAAGCCTATTGCATCAGGGGGGTTGGGTCGATCGGTTCAAACCCCTTGAGGATCGAGAACCGCAGCCCCGAGGGAGACTGTCCGACGGTTGCAATGCGTTGGCCCGCGCGCACACGGTCGCCTTTTTTGACCGTCAGGTCGGAGATATTGGCGTAGACCGACTTCAGATCACCAGGGTGGGACACAACGATGACCGGGTTTTGGTCGGTGTCGCGGGTGATCAGGATGACCTCGCCGTCGGCTGCGGCGGCGACATCCGTACCGGGGTTTGCGGCGATGTCGACGCCCTGCTTAGAACTGGAATAGTTGCTGAGTTGGCCCCGTACGGGCTGTGCAAAGCGGCCGGGGGGCGGGCCGGGCTGGGTTGGCGCAGCCTCAGTTGGGGCTTCAACGCTGGCCACGCGGCTGTCATTGAGCGCGGGGCTTTGCGGCAAGGTGGCCTCGGACACGGGCGCGGGCAGGCCTGCACTTGCCGAGGGTGGCAGGGGGGTGACCGAACCTTGGCCGGGTGCGGCGGCAATGGCGGCTCCGGGCTCTTCGACGATCAATGGGATGATCAGGTATTGGCCTTCGCGGACCTCAAGATCACTGCTGAGGCCATTCCATTCCGCCAAGGATTTGACCGAAACGCCGTACAGACGCGCGATGGAAAATGCGGTTTCGCCACGTGCGGCGCGGTGGCGGATCGGCTCGCGTCCGGTTTGGACATCGACGCGGCGCGCCTCGCCCGGGCCGGGCAGGGTTGAGCGTTCGATTGCGGCCCCCGCGATGGCCCCGATGTCGGGGCGTTCACCGTCAACGGCGGCCGAGGGGGGCGCCACACGGCGTGGCATCGCGATCAGTTCATTGGGGCGCAACTCATCCGTGATGCTACGGCCGTTAAAGCGCGCGACTTCGGCGGGGTTGGCGCCCACTCGGTCGGCCAAATCGCTAAGGGTATCGCCGCGCCTTGCAACGGCGACCTGATAGGTTGGATAGGTGATCAGCCCATTGCGGTCGGGCTGTGGGCGCGACGAGGTTGCGGCCTCACGCGCGGCACTTGAGGTATCGAGTGTGCCCGGCGCATTTCCGCGCAAATCGAAGTCAATCGCGCTGAGGTTCAGTGGCTCACAGGCGGCAAGGGCCGCCACCGAGGCGAGCAAAAGGGGAAGGCGCAGGCGCGCTGTACGGGCGGGCGAAGGGGCAATGACGATCACGAACTCGATCCTTTGAATATATGGCCTCAAGGGTCGGACGCTTGGCGCGCCTCTGACGGGACGCGTTGTGCGCCCTTTGGTATATGTAGTCTACGTCTCCGCGAGCCCTTCGACAAGCGGGACAAAACGCACCGGCTGAAGCTCTTGGTAATCAAAGCCATCTTCGGTGCGACGCACTTTGATCAGGGTCTGAACCGCGTCGGACTGGCCCACCGGCACGATCATAATGCCACCCATGCGCAATTGCGCCAAGAGCGGGCCGGGCGGATCTTCGGCGGCGGCGGTCACAAGAATGCGATCAAAGGGCGCTTGTTCGGGCAGCCCAAAAGAACCGTCGCCCGAGATGACCGTTATATTGTGCAGGTCCAGTTTGGTCAGCAAAGCACTGGCCGCACGCGTCAGCGAACGGTGACGATCAATCGTGTAGATCCGACGTCCCAGTTGCGACAGGATCGCAGCCTGATAGCCAGAGCCCGTGCCGACCTCTAGGACTTTGTCGCGGGCCGAGACCTCTAGGGCTTGGGTCATCAGGCCGACCACTGAGGGTTGGCTGATGGTCTGACCGCTGGCAATTGGCAGGGGCACATCTTCGTAGGCGCGCTCCGCAAAGTGGCCGGTCAAAAACGCCGCGCGGTCAATTTTTTCCATTGCGGCAAGCACGCGTTTGTCCATCACCCCGCGAGAGCGGAGTTGAAACACAAATTGCATGGCTTGCTCGGCGGTTGGCATTGATCAGAGCTTGTTTTTCAGGGCTGTCAGGGCGTCTGCATCGGTCAGATCGGCGCGCATGGGCGTGACAGAGATGTACCCATCAAGGTTTGCAGCGGCATCGGTGCCGGGGGCGGTTGGATCGTGCTGCGCGCCGCCTTTGACCCAAATGAACTGACGGCCCGAGGGGGCTTTGTGCGGTTCAACCTTAAACCGGCCGTGGCCCCGGTAGCCTTGGGCTGTGGCCGCCGCACCTTTGACGTCGTCTGCGGGCACGGGGGGCACGTTGATGTTGTAAAAGATCTGGTATTCATCGCCGCCCCAAGGTGCCGTATCAAGGAGCCGCGTGATGAGGGGCGCGAGATGGATCGCCGAGGCCTCAAATGGGTCGGCGATCTCTACATTCTTTGGGCCAAAATATTGCGAGAGCGCTAAGGAACGCACGCCTTGAAGGGCCCCCTCCATCGCGGCACCAAGGGTGCCAGAATAGAGCGCATTTTCCGCCGAGTTGTTGCCACGATTAACGCCGGACAGAATGAGGTCCGGCTTTTGCGGCAAAACGTGGTGAATGCCCGCCAGAACGCAATCCGCGGGTGACCCCTCAATCGCAAAGCGGCGCGGACCAAAGTGCGATATCATCGTAGGGTGAGTGTAAGAAATGCAGTGACCTACACCCGATTGTTCAAACGCGGGCGCGACGGTCCAGACTTCTCCGTCCGGGCCTGCGAGCGTGGCTGCGATTTTCTCAAGCGTGTGCAGGCCGGGGGCGTTGATGCCGTCGTCATTGGTGATGAGAATGCGCATGGGGGTCCTCTTTGTTGCCGTAGTGCTTAGGCGAGCAGGGGGCGGAAAGCCAGAGACGAAGTGGGGTGCGGTGCACAGCGCGGTGGCTCAGGGCTGCGCCCCTCGCGTATGAGTATTTTGGGAACAAAGGAGGTGGGGTTAGTCCCAGTTTGGGGGGCGTTTTTCGATAAAGGCTTGCATGCCTTCGTCGGTGTCCGGCTGGGCGAGGTTTTGGACCATCGCATCGCGGGTGAGCGCGTAGGCGTCGGCAACAGGCAGCTCGACTTGGGTATAGAAGGCGGATTTGCCGATGCGGACCGCGCTGGAAAGCTTGCTGGCGACTTTTTCCGCGAGGGCCGTGGTTTCTTGGGCGAGGGCGTCGGGGTCGACCGCGCGGTTGATCAGGCCCAGATCGATGGCATCTTGGGCGGAGATGGCATCACCGGTTGTGAGCATCTCAAACGCGCGTTTGCGGGGTAGGTTGCGTGACAGGGCGACCATGGGAGTGGAGCAGAACAGGCCGATATTTACACCGTTCACCGCGAACCGTGTATGCGTGTCGGCAATGGCCATGTCGCAGTTGGCAACCATCTGGCACCCGGCAGCGGCGGCAATGCCATGGACTTGGGCGATGACCGGTTGGGGAAGATCACGCATTTGCGCCATAACGGCGGTGCAGCGATCAAACAGGTCTGCGAACGCGGCGGCGCCGCCGTCGGGGGCTTGGCGCATTGCCTGCATTTGGCGCAAATTATGGCCCGCGCAAAATGCTTTGCCCGCACCGCGCAGGATGACGGCCTTTTGCGGGCCTTGCGCGATGTCTGACAATTGCGCGCCGAGGGCTGCGAGCATTTCGTCAGAGAGCGAGTTAAGCGTGGCTGGATCGTTCAACGTAAGAGTTGTGATTGCGCCTGTATCCTCGCGCTGAAGAATGTCTGACATTTGCTTGCCCTTCGCTATTGGTCGCGCCAAGAGTAACAGGCAAAAGGGAGGGTGCAATGGCAATGGCGATGGATGGGGCCGCGCTGACGGACTTTTTGGAACGCGAGTTTCCGGAAGTTTCGGGTGAATTTACGATCCTGAAGGTTGAGCCTGAGATAATCACGGTACAATTGAACACAAGCGCTCGGCATTTGCGCCCTGGGGGGACCGTTTCGGGGCCTTCGATGTTTGGGCTGGCAGATGTCACGATGTATCTTGCGGTACTCGCGCAGATCGGGCCGGTGGCATTGGCCGTGACAACAAATTGCAGCATCGATTTTATGCGCAAGCCCGCAGCTGGTGTGCCGGTGGTGGCAGAGGGGCGTGTGCTAAAACTGGGCCGTACGCTTGCGGTGGGGGATGTGTTGTTGCGATCGGGTGAAAACGGGCCGATCGTGGCGCGGGCGTCGCTGACCTATGCAATTCCACCGAAAAATGATGGGGTAAAATAAAACCCCACTTGTAAGTGATTGTTTTTGTGTGGTTTGGGGCTGGGGTCGGTGCTTGACGATGGCCGAAAAGGCTATATACCCGGCGCATCTTCAGGCGTGCCACCTTGGTGCGCCTTAACGTTTGTAGGGTTAGAGATATGAAAACCTATTCCATGACCCCGGGTGATATCGACAAGAAGTGGATCTTGATCGACGCCGAGGGTATCGTGCTGGGCCGCCTGGCCTCCATCATCGCCATGCGCCTGCGTGGTAAACACAAAGCAGCGTTCACACCGCACATGGATATGGGTGACAACGTTATCGTTGTTAACGCTGACAAAATCCAGATCACCGGTAAGAAACGCGAAAAGCCACACTACTGGCACACCGGCTACCCCGGTGGGATCAAATCGCGCACGACGCAAGAGATCCTGGATGGCAAGCACCCCGAGCGGGTTGTGACCCAAGCCGTCAAGCGGATGCTGCCCGGCAACAAACTGTCGCGCCAGCTGATGACCAACCTGCGTGTATACGCAGGCGGTGAGCACCCCCATGAGGCCCAAGCACCAGACGTTCTGGACGTGGCCGCCATGAACAAGAAAAACACCCGGAGCTGATACCGATGGCTGATCAAATCAACACTCTCGAAGATCTGGCTGCGGCCACCGGCGTCCCCGCGGGCGACGAAACAACGCTGCTGGACACTTCGGTCCCCCGTGAGCCCGTCCGTGACGAGCTGGGTCGCTCCTACGCTACTGGTAAACGTAAAGATGCGGTTGCCCGCGTCTGGATCAAACCCGGTTCCGGTAAAGTGACTGTTAACGGTCGTGAACTGAACACGTACTTCGCACGCCCTGTGCTGCAGATGATTCTGCGCCAGCCGTTCCAGATCACTGATCGCGAAGACCAGTTCGACGTAATGGCGACTGTCAAAGGCGGCGGTTTGTCCGGTCAAGCTGGTGCGGTTAAGCACGGCATTTCCAAGGCATTGCAGCTGTATGAACCCTCCCTTCGGGGCGCGCTCAAAGCGGCTGGCTTCCTGACACGCGATAGCCGTGTTGTTGAGCGGAAGAAATACGGTAAGCGCAAGGCGCGCCGGAGCTTCCAGTTCTCCAAGCGTTAAGCTTTTGGAAATACAGATGGAAAAGGCCACGCTTCGCGCGTGGCCTTTTTTCGTCGATATGATCGTTGCGCAGGGTGCGGGAATAGGCTTTGATCGATCAAGTCGAAACGGGGGCGCGGGTGAACCAAGAGGCAAAACGGGGTTGGGTGCTGGTGTCAGTGCCGCTCCTTTACACGATATTGCTTATGGCGGCGCCTTTGACCGCGATCTTTGTCTTCAGTTTCTGGAGCCAAGACTTTTTGACGCTCGACACCACTATGACGCTCAAGAATTATCGCGAAGCGTGGAATGAGCCGCTGTATGCCGAGCTTTTGAGCCGTTCGATCAGGATTGCAGGTGCGGTGACTTTGGTGACGGTGGTGCTGGCATTTCCAGTTGCTTATTTCGTCAGCTTTCACGTGGCGCCTGAGCGGAAATCGCTTTGGTTGTTTTTGATCACCATCCCGTTCTGGACCAGCTATCTGCTGCGTATTTTTCTGTGGAAAGTGATCCTTGGGTTCAACGGTGTTCTTAACACCTCCCTACAAAGCATTGGTTTCATTGATGAGCCTTTGACGTTCATTCTGTATAATGCAAACGCTGTGGTCATCACGTTGGCGCATGCCTTTGCGCCATTTGCGATCTTGCCGATCTTTGTCGCGCTTGAGAAAATTGACCGCTCGTTGCTCGAAGCCGCGCGTGATTTGGGTGAGAACGCGGTTATGACATTTGTCCGCGTGACCCTTCCGCTTGCGATGCCGGGCGTGGTTGCCGCGACGTTGATCGTGTTCATCCCGACCGTGGGCGATTATGTGACGCCACGCCTTGTGGGCGGGCCGAACGGATTGATGATTGCGAACATGATCCAGACACAGTTTCTACGTTTGAATAACGCGCCCATGGGGGCGGCCTTGGCCGTGATTGCCATGACGACGGTCACGGTGATGGCGTTGCTGTTGTTGGCCGTAACGCGCAAGTGGATGCGTGGGGGCGGGCGATGACTGGTCGGGTCCGGATGATGCGCGTACCGCATCGGAGAGCCCTATGATGTTGCGGGCCTATGTCATTGTATTTTTGTTGTTTTTGTATGCGCCGATTCTGCTGCTGCCGGTCTTTGCATTTAATTCCGGCACGGTGATTGCGTTTCCCTTGGATGGGTTCACGTTCCACTGGTTTGCGGAATTGGCCGTGACAAAGGCGTTGCATGAGGCGGTAGTGAATTCACTGATTATCGCGGCGGTAACGGCAGTGATTTCCACGGCTTTGGGCGTTGCGGCGGCGCGTGCGGCGGTACGCTACCGGTTCCCGGGCAAGGCCGCGGCCCTTGGATTGATCATGGTGCCGCTCGTTCTGCCTGAGATTATTGTGGCCGTTTCACTTTTGGTGGTTGTGGTACAGATAATGGGCTGGGATTTGTCGATGAGCACTGTCATCGCGGCGCATGTGTTAATTTGCACGCCCTTTGCCACTGCAATCCTTAACGCAAGTTTCCAGAACCTTGACCCAAGCCTAGAGGAAGCCGCCGTTGATCTGGGGGAGAGCCGGTCCTCGACCTTTCGCCTCATTACGTTGCCGCTAATCATGCCGGGTATCATTGCGGCACTTCTGATCTCTTTCACGATCTCATTGGATGAGTTCATTATCGCGTTTTTCCTGACGGGATCCGAGCCAACTTTGCCGGTCTACATCTGGTCGATGCTGCGGTTTCCACGGTTAATTCCGGTGGTGATGGCGCTTGGCACGATCCTTGTCGTGTTGTCAGTTTTGCTGCTGACACTGGCCGAAATTAGTCGCCGCCGAGGTCTGCGCCGGGCGGGTGTCAAAGACAAAGGGGGCTTTCTATGAGCCTGATCTCCATCGAAAATGTGCACAAGCACTATGGTGACTATCACGCGCTGCGCGACATCAACCTTGAGGTCGGGCAGGGTGAGTTCTTCTCACTTTTGGGGCCATCTGGCTGTGGGAAAACGACCCTGTTGCGGACCATCGCGGGATTTGAGGACGTGTCATCAGGGCAGGTTCGTATTGGCGGTGCCTCAATGATCGGAGTGTCTGCGAACCAGCGGCCCACCAATATGGTTTTCCAATCCTATGCGATTTTTCCCCATATGAGCGTGTCGGAAAACGTAGGTTTTGGCCTGCGGAAATCACCGCTTTCTAGTGCGCAAAAGGCAACGGCCGTTGGCGAAGCGCTTGAAATGGTTGGGCTAGAAGGTTTTGGGGCGCGTGCGGCTCATGCATTGTCCGGGGGGCAGCGGCAACGCGTGGCATTAGCGCGTGCCTTGATCCTAAAGCCCAAGGTTCTGCTGTTGGACGAGCCGCTGAGCGCGCTCGACAAAAAGATGCGTGAGCAGATGCAGTCTGAGCTGCGCCGGTTGCAGCGGCAGGTCGGTATTACCTTTATCCTTGTCACGCATGATCAAGAAGAAGCCCTGATCATGTCTGACCGGATTGCGGTGATGTTTGATGGCAAGATCGCGCAGCTGGATCCGCCGCAGCAGTTGTATACCCGACCTGCAAGCCGCCAAGTCGCAGAATTCATTGGAGTTATGACTTTTCTCCCCGGCAATCGGCGTGCGAACACCCTTGAGGTGGCTGGGCTAGGCCATGTGACGCTGTCGCCTGATCAGATCATCGGTGCCGAAGGTAACGTACGCGTTGGGTTGCGCCCCGAGAGCATGACAATCCTGTTTGATGAGACAGGGGCTGAGCCTGTAAGCCGGGTGGCCCAAGGTACGGTTGAGGACCTTGCTTACTACGGCGATATGACGATGTATGAGGTGCGCCTTGCGGGCGCGCCGCGGTCGGTGAACGTCTCAATGCGGAACTTGCCGGGACGGCCTGTTTTGGCCCGAGGGGATGCGGCGCGTGTCGTCTGGGATCCGGCGGCATTGATGGCCTTTGGTGCAGTATAGGCAAATGTCTGACATTTGATCCCGCAGTTTCAGGGCATGCAGAAAAAACCTAAGGCGGTGTGGTGTCACAGGATTGTTAACGAACCTAGCGTATTCCTGCGTGCATGTATAAATGAGCCACCGCCGGAGAGGAGACAACACCGTGCAGCCATCGTCCAAACACGTCGCGCGTGACATTTCCTATTCATTTTCGGCGCAAACCCGTCCGGGCCAGGCGTTCATCCGGTCAATGGAGAACGCGACAGGGCGTTTGCGGCTGATAAAACGGGCGGATGGGTATGAGCGTGAAGTCGGCGCAGGGCGCGACTTTTGGGAAGTGATGGTCGAGCGTTACGGCCTGACCCTTGAGTTGCTGGCGGGCTCGCTGGACAATATCCCCCGCGAAGGCCCACTGGTCGTAGTGGCCAATCATCCCTACGGTATTCTGGACGGATTAATGATGGGGCACATCCTGAGCGTGGTGCGTGGTGATTTCCGTATCTTGGCCAACCGCGTCTTTCGCAAAGCTGAGGAATTGAACGAAGTAATCTTGCCGGTCTCTTTTGATGAGACGAAAGCCGGCATTGCGCTGAACCTCGAAACGCGCCGCACGGCTCTCAACTATCTATCAGACGGTGGCGCGATTGGCGTGTTTCCGGGCGGCACGGTCAGCACGGCTAACAAGCCGTTTGGGCGTCCGCTAGACCCCAGTTGGCGCAGCTTTACCGCCAAGATGATTGCGAGATCTGATGCGCACGTGGTGCCAATCTATTTTGATGGGGCCAATTCACGGCTGTTCCAACTGGCGTCCCATCTGCACACAACACTGCGAATGGCGTTGCTGATCAAAGAATTCAAGTCGCGCGTCGATGCGCCAGTTCGCTTGGCCGTGGGGCAGCCTTTGACCCGTGATGCCCTCAATCCATACTTGCGCGATCCGCGCGGAATGATGGACTTTTTGCGCGCTGAGACTTACAAATTGTCATCCCGTCCGATTGATACATCGCACTACGGGTTCGAATTCACAGAAGTACATAAGCCCAAGTCAGGGCAAAAGAATGGGCACGGATGAGCATTGGGATTTTTGACAGCGGGCTAGGTGGGCTGACGGTTTGGAGCGCTGTGCGCAACCGTCTGCCTGATGTGCCGTTAACTTACTTTGGTGATAGCGCCCATGCACCCTACGGGGTGCGGGATGCCGATGATGTGCATCAATTGACAAAAGCTGCGGTTGAGCGGCTTTGGGACGATGGTTGCAATCTTGTGATCTTGGCCTGCAACACGGCATCCGCGGCCGCATTGCGCCGGATGCAAGAGGCAGGCGTGCCGGAAGGCAAGCGCGTGTTGGGGGTGTTTGTCCCGCTGATCGAAGCCATGACAGAGCGGGGCTGGGGCGATAACTCTCCCCCGCGCGAGGTTAACGTCAAACAGGTGGCGTTATTCGCAACGCCCGCCACCGTTGCCAGCCGCGCGTTTCAACGTGAATTGGCGTTTCGCGCCGTGGGCGTGGATGTTGAGGCGCAGGCCTGTGGCGGTGTCGTGGATGCGATCGAAGACGGCGATATGATTTTGGCCGAAGCGCTTGTGCGCAGCCATGTCGATGCACTCAAACGCAAAATGCCCAACCCCCAAGCCGCGATCTTGGGCTGCACGCATTACCCGCTGATGGAACACATCTTTCAGGATGCCTTGGGTTCCGATGTTAAGGTTTTCAGCCAAGCGGATATTGTTGCCGAAAGCCTGGCTGACTATCTTGAGCGGAAGCCAGACATGATCGGGCAGGGGCGTGCGGGCGTTATGCTGACGACCGGAGACCCGGACCGGGTGTCGCAACGGGCCACGCAGTTTCTGCGTGAACAGATGATTTTTGAAAAGGCGTAGACGATGCGTGGGCTGAAAAAACAACGTCGGATTCAGGTGGTCGCGATCCTGACCGTGGCTTTGATCGGGGCGACGGCCCTGATCGGCTACGCGATGCGCGACGGGATCAACTTTTTCCGCTCACCCTCGGAGGTGACAGAGGCGCCGCCTCCGCCCAACGAAGTGTTCCGAATCGGCGGTTTGGTCGAAGAAGGCACGCTGATACGCGGGCAGGGCAAAACGATTACGTTTTCTGTGACCGATACGAATGCGTCGATCAAGGTGGCCTATACTGGCGTCTTGCCCGATCTGTTCGGGGAAGGCGAAGGCATGGTCGGTACGGGCAGTTACGTGGATGGAGTGTTCCAAGCCACTGAAATCCTTGCCCGTCACGATGAGCAATATATGCCCGCCGAGGTTGTGGATGCGTTGAAAGAGCAGGGCGTCTATGTCGAACACGGTTCTGAGAGCAATTCCTGAGCTGTTGCATCTCTTTTTAGTCGGCGTGCTGTTAACCAACTGTTAACTTGCTCCGCCGTTTCGTCCCTCCATTCGCAACCGAGTATGGAGGGCCAGCACCATGCAGTCGGTGCGCGCACTTGCAGAAGATATCATTCGCCGCGAAGGCGGCTACGTGAACGATCCCGATGATCCGGGCGGGGCTACGAACCATGGTGTGACGATCCACACCATGCGGCGCCTTGGGTTGGACCTAAACGGGGACGGCAAAATCAATCCCGCCGATGTACGGCGCCTGAGCCAAGATCAGGCGATTGAGATCTTTATCCAGCACTATTTTGACCGGCCACGCATCGCCGAGTTGCCGCGCGTTTTGCACGCCACAGTTTTTGACATGTACGTCAACGCGGGCAGTAACGCGGTGCGGATTCTTCAGCGATTGCTGAGGGATATGGGCTATGATTTGTCGCTTGATGGTGTGATCGGGCCACAAACCATTCGGGTCAGCCATATGGCTGTGCGCGAAGGTGGCGATCATCTGGGCGACGCCTATGGGATCGCACGGCGCAATTATTACTACCGAATTGCGGATCGTCGCCCCGCCAGTCGTAAGTTTGCCCGCAGACGAGACGGTGGCAAGGGCGGTTGGATACGGAGGGCAGAGGAATTCATCTCGGTCCGGTATCACCTTAGTCCGCAAGAACATGCCAAGCGTGTCGCGGGGTGGTGAGCGTTTAATGAGTATTTTGGGAACAAAGGAGGGTTGGGTATGAGTTTGATTGGCAAGATTTTTGGGGGCTCAG
>Ga0228625_1000323_pt1 | contig 23558 bp, 23 predicted proteins | sample 30DmetaG_FD_190482 | JGI IMG/M metagenome (GOLD analysis project Ga0228625, IMG submission 190482) | Seawater microbial communities from Monterey Bay, California, United States - 30D | ecosystem: Environmental > Aquatic > Marine > Coastal | place: USA: California | collected 2016-10-05
CCAACGTCTGAGCGACTTTGCAATTTTTCGGCGAGATCCAGTAATATATCCATACCCTGTGCTACACCCATGTTACCAGCGTATACGAAAATTTTACGTCCGATCAACGGAGTCTTATTTAGTCGAATTGAACAGCGCTTCTGTGCAGGCTTTTCTAACCAGTTCTGTAAAACTTCCAAGTTGCGTCTGGGCTTTACCAACCATGACTTAAAATACTTACGGTTATTGGGCGTTTGGACGCCAATAATATCCGCTACTGAGTATTGATATCGGGCTACAGCAGAAAAAAAATAGTATGGAATTCCGCGCCTAATAAGTCCTAGATCCACCGCCCAATCAGGAAAGATGTCGCGGATAATAAGGTAGCTCTTGCAAGCACTTGACCTTCTGAGTGCGCTCACCAAGGGACCATGAAAAATAGAAGGGGCATACCAGACAACGCCGTCCCAAACCTCAATCGCCAAAGGGCTTTTTCGCAGATTGCGCAACATAGCGAAAGGCATCCAAAATTCAGCTAGCGTACGCCGCACATAGCCAATGTCTTTGGTTCTGGGCGCTTTTAAACGCAGTGTTTGTACACCGTGAAACTCCTCGAGTTTCCACGGCTCTCGTTGATTGTGGGCCGGCAGAATAACGCACAGCGAATAACCTTGTCGTGCAAACTCACGAGACAAATGACTAAGCTGAACAGCTCCGGAAGTCCTCAACGGTGGGAACGTATCAGCTATTAGTACGATTCGCTGAGGTTTTTGCTTCATCAATACTGCTTCCAGACCTTCCGCATAACGTAATCACGGTAGCTGTGAACTATGCGCAAGACCTTGTCTGACACATTCGGCATGCTGTAATCGGCCACCAGCCGCAGGCTGCGTTCATCGTCGCGATTTTGCGACTCCAAAATCACTAGGCCCTGTAGCACACGTTCCACTTCCAGTCCGACCATCATGACAGCGGCCTCTTCCATGCCTTCGGGGCGCTCATGGGCTTCGCGCAGGTTGAGTGCTGGAAAATTGAGGATGGATGATTCCTCATTGATGGTGCCACTGTCCGACAACACTGCACGAGAACAGAGCTGGAGTTTGTTGTAGTCCTTGAAACCTAGCGGTTTTAATAGCTGTACGTTGGCGTGGAACTTAACACCCATTACATCACAGCGCTTTTGCGTACGTGGGTGGGTTGAAACGATCACTGGCAAATTATATTGCTCGGCAACAGTGTTCAACACATCAACAAGCTTAAGAAAGTTTTTTTCAGAGTCGACATTTTCTTCGCGGTGAGCACTGACGACGAAGAACTGATAATCTACCAGCCCTAGACAATCCAAAATATCCGAGGCTTCAATGCCTTCCCGGTATTGGTTCAACACCTCAAACATGGGGCTACCGGTTTTAATTACGCAATCAGGTGGCAGGCCTTCAGCCAGCAGGTAATCGCGCGCAATGGTGCTATAGGTCAGGTTAATATCCGCTGTATGGTCAATAATTCGACGGTTAATCTCTTCCGGCACGCGCATATCAAAACAGCGGTTGCCGGCTTCCATATGGAAAGTCGGAATCTTACGCCGTTTTGCCGGCAGCACGGCCATGCCGCTGTTGGTGTCGCCCAGTACCAGTACCGCATCCGGCTGAACCTCAGATAGCAAACGATCAACAGTAATGATCACGTTTCCGATGGTTTCGGCACCGCTGGCACCAGCAGCATTGAGGAAATAATCAGGCTTGCGAATGCCCAGGTCATTAAAGAAGATTTCATTCAATTCGTAATCGTAATTCTGACCGGTATGGACCAGCACATGCTCGCAGTGCGCATCTAGCTTAGTTATCACACGCGACATGCGAATGATCTCAGGACGCGTACCAACCACTGTCATAATCTTCAGCTTTTTCATGAAAAACAATCCTATACTATGGCCTTTGCGTCTTGATATTCAGGCTTAACACCCAGGTGCCTTCAATCGAGCGTACAGGCAAAGGTGTCCGGTTTACTCCGGTCAAAAATCTCATTGGCCCAGAGCATACAGATCAACTCGTCGTCACCCACGTTGGTCACATCGTGGGTCCAGCCAGGGACAGTTTCGACAATTTTAGACTGCTCACAGGATGTGTACAACTCGTAAAACTCACCAGTGATCATATGCCGGAAGCGGAAGCGAGCCTTGCCCTTGATCACCAAAAACTTTTCTGACTTAGAGTGGTGATAATGCCCGCCGCGGGTAATACCCGGATGTGCTGTAAAAAACGAAAACTGTCCGACATTTGGGGTTTTTAGCATCTCGACAAACACACCACGGGCATCACCGTGCCGTTGCACCGGGTAGACAAAGCGCTCTGGCGGCAGATAACTGACATATGTGGAGTACAAAGCGCGTATCAGCCCCGAACCCACAGGCTCTGTAATAAGATTATCTCGCGTGGCTTTAAAGCGGTTCAGCTGGTCAGCTAACTCACTTACGGTGATCTGATATTTGGGGGTAACTTCAACATAAGCAATATCACTACGGCTACTTGTTGATTCACCACCGGTCAGCAGAGCCATGAAGTTGTCGACCAAATCATCGACATATACTAAGCGAATAACCGCAAAGGGATCGTTGATCTCAATCGGCAGATCACGGGCGATGTTATAGCAAAAGGTCGCCACCGCTGAATTGTAGTTCGGCCGTGCCCATTTACCAAACACATTGGGCAAACGGTAGATATAAACCGGGTTGCCCTTATCTCGCTGAAGCGCAAGCAAAGCCTCCTCCGCAGCACGTTTACTGTTACCGTAATCATTATCTTTTTCAGCCTGAATGGACGAGGTATACACTATGGGCACCCGGCTGCCGTTGGCCTTGATTGCAGCGCACAGTTGTTCGGTCAGGCCGCTGTTACCAGTGACAAACTCCTCCAGGTTTTGCGGGCGGTTGATGCCTGCAAGGTGGTATACCCAATCGACACCGTCTAGAAGCGCTGTAAGATCATCAACGCTATGCTCTCGAGTAAAAGGCACCACATCGATACCGCCCTTTTCCCGCAAGCGCAGCAACAAGTTTTTGCCAATAAAGCCGTTGGTTCCTGTTACCAGTACGCGCATAAGTTAGTCCTCCGGGTTGATATCATTACCCCGTTCGAGGGCACGAATGAATTCCAACTTGCGCAGCAATGCTTGCATTCCTGCGACATCCAACTGCTCTGTGTTGTGAGAGTTATAATCTTCGGTTTTCGAAATCTTTTCTTCGCCCTGCTCGACAAACTTGCCGTAGTTCAAATCACGCAAGTCTGGTGGTACACGATAATAGCCACCAAGGTCTTCGGCGCAGGACATCTCTTCTCGACTGAGCAGCGCTTCAAAAAGCTTTTCACCGTGCCGGGTACCGATCACATTGATTAAATGATCCGGTTTGCCCATCAGGTCAGTCAGCGCTTTGGCTAACGTTTCAACCGTTGCTGCTGGAGCCTTCTGCGCAAACATATCGCCGTTGCCGCCATTCTCAAAAGCGTACAGCACCAGATCCACTGCATCAGACAGGGTCATCATGAAGCGAGTCATGTTTGGGTCGGTAATGGTCAAAGCTTTGCCAGTACGAATCTGATCTACAAAAAGAGGAATGACAGAACCACGCGAGGCCATAACGTTACCGTAGCGCGTGCCGCAGATTACGGTTTTGTCAGGATCGACATTACGCGACTTGGCCACCATGACCTTTTCCATCATCGCCTTGGAAATGCCCATTGCATTGATCGGATACACAGCCTTATCGGTACTCAAGCAGACAACACGTCGCACCTCGTTCTGAATGGCTGCTTCCAACACGTTTTCGGTACCAAGTACGTTTGTTTTCACCGCTTCCATAGGGTGAAACTCACAAGACGGGACCTGCTTTAGTGCTGCCGCATGGTAGATGTAATCCACACCACGCGTCGCATTCAGAATACTGCTGTAATCTCTCACATCACCAATGTAAAATTTTAGCTTGGAAGAGGCATAACGCTTGCGGAGGTCATCCTGCTTTTTCTCGTCACGGCTAAAGATACGGATCTCATCGATGTCGGTATCCAAAAAGCGGTTGAGGATTGCGTTGCCGAAGGAACCCGTACCGCCAGTAATCATCAGAACTTTATCTTTAAACATATTCTTTCCTTAACCATGCAAACCCATCGCATCTCGACAAATATCAAGCTTGTGTTGCGGGGTTGGATAATTGATCAGCACAGCCCGATACTTGCCTTTGAACACAAATAAACTGCCCGCTGCAGCCCCAACAACACCTAAGCGTTGTATCAATTGGCTGATATGATCTAGTGTGCCTGCACCACCAAGAAACGTCACAGGTACTGACAAAGCACGCTTAAACTCACTTGCATAATCCAGATCGTAACCTTGCATCACACCATCATGATCTACAAAATTGACGACGATCTCGCCAGCGCCTGCATCCTGTAACGTTTCGGCCAAAGTAATGGGGTTTTGTTTTACAGCTTTTGTGGCATTATGGGTACACACTTCAAAGCCTTTCGAGAACAAGCCTTTCTTCTCGCGAACATCAAGTACAGCCACTACCGATTGTTTACCCACTACCGCTGCCATTTCAGTAAGTAATTCTGGATTTTTAATTGCTGCAGCACTGACAGCCACCTTTTCTACCCCCATGTGTATAATCTTAGCTGCCTGATCAGCACAGGTTATACCACCGCCATAGCATAATGGCATACGACATTCGGCTGCTAACTTTGCAATCAACTCAAAATCCGGCATAACCCCTTTAACCGTGGCATCAATATCCAACACCATCAGCTCATCGGCTTCTTTCTCATTAAAGATTTTTACCGCATTGATCGGGTCGCCAACATACTTGCCATCTCTAAAGTTTTTAGTTTTGACTAGCCCCCCGTCGTGGACCAGCAAGCAGGGGATAATTCGTGCACGTAACATTTAACCAAACTCTACAAAGTTTTGAAGGAGTTGAGCTCCCCAGTGGTGGCTTTTTTCAGGATGACATTGCACCCCATGGATGTGCCCGCGCGAGACAACAACATCAAAATCTGCACCATAGTATGCTGTTGCAGCAACATCATTTTTATCTTTTGCATCAAAATAATAGGAATGCAGGAAATAAAACTGGGGTTCATCGTCAAAGCCGGTCTGGAACAAGCAAGCATCTGACCTGGTTTTAAGAGTATTCCAGCCCATGTGCGGCATAGGCAGATTACACATTTGGGGGTTAGAAGCAAATGACTTCACATGACCAGGCACCCAGCCCAAGCCAGGCAAATTACCTTCATCTGAACGATCAGCCAGCATCTGCATACCCACACATATACCAATAACAGGGACTGATTCCCGTAATACCACACGTTCTAATTCCGGTTTCAGGCCGGAGGCGTTCAACCTTTGCATAGCATGATCAAAATGCCCCACACCCGGCAATATCAGTCGTTTAGCATCTTGCAATTCGTCTGGAGTACGGGCTTTGGCGGCAGTAATACCCAATCGCTTGAACAAGGTAAGAAAAGCTTGAATATTGCCAACGCCGTAATCGATGATACGTATCAACGGAAATACCTCTTTTCTAAACCGAGCCAACGCAGGGTATTGGCACCCAAGCCTATCATCCAGCGTTTGTTTTTATAATCTCGATAAGTTTTCTTAGGGCTCTCAAATAGCTCCTGAAGATCTTCAACCGTTAACCCCAGTTTGTGAGCAACATACTCGAACTCTTGCTGCAAGAAATGCTCATCCATCTCCGGGCGAGAGATTCTGTCTAGAGCTTCCTCACGCGTCATTTGTCGCGTCATAATTAGGCTGGAAAAATGAGCACGGCGCTTTTCAAATCCAAACCGACGTGTCAACCAATAATCTTCATAAAAGCGAGTAAATCTTGATTCATGGTGCTTATGCTTGAAGCGCTGCCATCCATACAGTTGTTCCAACTCATCCTCAGCGTCTTGCTTTACGTAAGGCACAAGATTGAGTGGATGATGGACCTTCATGCCCAGAATTTTCTGATACCAGAGCTTGTAAACCAGTATGTCAGTCAGCGGGAAAGATTTTAATTCGCCCTTACCAAATTTTTTCCAAATATCACCAAACAAAGTTTTATCGATACCCAGGTAACCGCCCCATTCTTCCGGCTCACGGCAGCACTCGGTAGAAAAGTTTGAACCGGTAATAATGTGTTTAATGCCGTTCTTGCGGGCAAACTTGTAAAGACCAGAGAAAAACGCAGCATCCTGTACCAAGTCCTGATCAGGGATCCCCGCACGCAGAAAGGCAACCTGCAGACGTTTCATCTCATTCCAGTTGACCACTTCAGTGTACAAATCAAGACCCAAACCATCTACTAGCTTCTCAATATTCCCCACAGCCTGATCAGTATTCCACCCTGCGTCGACATGAAAAAGAAGTGGCCTCAAACCCATAACTTTAACTGCCACATGAGCAGCGTAAGAACTGTCAAGCCCCCCCGAAAGACCAATAATGCAATCAAAATCTTGATTTCTACGCGCACCTTTTAACAATTTAGAAAGGTCATATATGCCCTTTTCTTGCTGGCCATACTTCCATCCTGGCAATATATTTTCGGTGTAATTCGTGCAATAATCACAAATGCCATCCCCATCAAAAGTGATTTTCGGATCACTTGTGTCCATCACACACTGGGTACAGATGTTATATGCCATGATGAGCCTATCCTTCTAATTTTAAGTATTAGCCTTGGGTGCCAGAACTGCGAAAAATAACACTATCAACACCCCATTGGAAATAAAAACCATGTTGATTTGGTGATTAGCCATCATCAAACCACACAATATTATTAACGCTGTGAAATAGCCTTCATCTAGTTTCTTCAGGCGTGAAAGTAAAAAGTAAATTTGGTGTAATATCACACCTAACACAAACAGTCCCAAAAGGCCGAGATCAGAGTAGATAGTAGGGATCGCACCCGCAGACTGATTCACACCTAGACCTTGGTAATATTCATTGTCGATTATGTATCCAGGTGGCAATCCATATACTTCTATTCCGAAACCAAGAAAGCCACCCTCAAAAAACCTTAATTTATTAGAAGAAAAATAATCAAGGTAATAAAATGTATTCACGCCAATTAGATAAAAAAAACGGTCTGTAAATGGGCTTAAGTATTGAAATACAAAAGTGCATATAAGCACTATACATGGGATGAGGTAAGGTAGTATATATGTCGCATTTTTATTATAAGTATAGATGATCAAGACCAATATTATATACAGGAAGTATAAAAAATGAATTTTAATTGCAAAAGACGTGAATAGTATCACTTCAAACAAAGCTATAAAAATTACCAAAATCATTAGCCTAATTTTAGAATTAATAATTTTTCTCAGTAGTAACGCCGGCAATATAATAATAGGGACCCATCCTAACAAATAACTTAAAAAAAGCGGAATTGACTTTTCTCTTATACTGTAAACATTCTGAAGTATTTCAAAAAGACGAAGATTTAAATTGATTACACCAAAAACATAAGCAGAAAATATAAATAAGATCATAAATACAATAACAAAGGTACCTGTGATGGGATACTTAAAACTGATATTTGCCTTCGGTACTCTTTCGCGGACAATATGACCTAACAAGCACGCCATTATCATTGGCACTATCAAATAGACTGCTTGGAGAACTCCAAAATCAACATACGACAACACGACAAGCGCTGGTAAAATGTTCGAAATAAAAATAATATCTAAAAATATAGTATAGTGGATGCTGAGTGATTTTGATAAAGAGAAATATAATAAAATAGGTACTAGTCCAAAAATAAATCTTATCCAGGAAAACTCGATATCAAATGTATACATGTACCCAACAATACGAAATACGCTTGGATATAGGGCGATGTAACCAACATAGATAACGTTCAGCAATAAAAATCTGATTAGGTTTCTTGATGTCATAGGTTTTTATATAAAGCTTGAATGTTATTCACGAAGCTTTTGCAATAATCTGCGCGCTGTAACCCTAATCTTTTTATGATCTCTTTATATTCTGAATCCTTCATGTGTGATATTGCTTCTAGCAATGATCTCAGTTCTAGATCTGTAGAAAAAGCCAAATTTACATTATAAAATGGTGACTCACTGAACATATTAATTTGTGATGTTATACAAGGCACATTCATACTAATAGCGTTAGCGAATACTCCACTGTTTGAACCACCAGTATAAGGAAAAATTACGAAATGCGCTTTAGAAATTATGTTTTCAAATTCATGGTCGTCTACAAACCGATCCTCTACATTTATATCTCTTGATAGCTCTTTATTAGGTAAGAATTTTAACACGTTTTTACCAATTATGCTCAGATCAATCCGGTCTTTTACAGATACAGGCAATAGGTTATACGATAAACAAAGATTTTCGATGCCTTTTTCTAATCTTCCACTTCCAATAAACAGCAAATGTACAGGGAGTGACAGTTCTTTATCCGCTATCACGCCTGATTGGTTTGGCAGAGGAAAAGGCACTTCGTGTATTGGACGCGTAACGTCCGCTAATTTAATCATTGAATATTGATTATGAACGATTAAAGCATCAGCGAGATGCAACAATCTATTACGATCAGTCATCAAAAATTTTGGATAATTATGCGCCAGCTCCACTGCATCATGGATTACTAAATGCTTACATACCGTTCTAGGTAAACACCTAAGAAAATACTCATATACTATAAACGATTGGTATATATTGACTATGATTGTTACTCTTTCTCGACGCGCAAGAAGGTGTACTTTAAGCAAGGTAAGAAGAAGCCCAAAGTATAGATCAATCATCCTAGAAATTTTCACAATCGCTTCTGGAAGCCATGACAACTCAATATTAATATTTCCGAAATAATTCAATCGTTTATAGTCAATGTCGACTTCTTTACATTTTCTGTGAACTACTCCCGTCACTTGCCGTCCATCCAAAGCTTCTAGCCAAGCATTCATATAGAACCCTGCATTCCCAGCACTGCCATAATCAAGTAATATGAGTCTATTTTTCATACGTCTTTAGAGTTTGCTTGGCGATTTGCAAATAATGAAAATTCTGAGCTATCTGTATCGAATTTATTTGCAGGTTGTTATGGTTATCATGCTGAAGAAGACTATGTAATACTTTTCCCAGTCGTGCGGTATTCTTTCTGTTGATTACACAGCCATTGTTAAACTTCGTTAAAAAGCGCCCCTGCGGGGTGTCATCAAGTAAGATAGGAAGTCCACAACATATTCCATCAATAAAGGTATTCGATAGACTTCCAGGCTGCACCAATAAATCGGATGCAATAAACACTTCACGAATTTCTGCTGGGCTACGCCATCCCAGAAACTCAACCCAACTAGATGACAGAATTTCAGTATTATTATCAGCAAAGTTTTGGTCAATAGTTCCGATAATAATTAGTTTGAAGTCAAATCCTATCTTATTCAAATAAAGGCATGCATTTAAAACTTCTTTTGTTAATTTGTCTTCTGGTAATTTACCAGTGTGAACTATAATTTTTTCATGATTATTAAAATTATACTTTTGCCTCATTTTTTTTCGAGTAAGGTGATATCTCTTCATTAAAGATGCATCGCCAGGCAGAGGAAGCAGTTCAATATTTTTTCGATCTATGAAATATCTTTTCTCCATAAAATTTACGGTCTCAGGCGAGACCGCAAATATATTGTCCAAGAGTCGCCCACTTAGTTTGAATACGATTCCGAAAAATAAATGATAAAATGGTCCAAAAATTGAGTTAGCAGCGTTATCTTCTGTTGAATGACAATCGAACTGCAAAATGACATTTGGATTCATTAGTTTATAATAAAGGCCGACAAAAAAAGAGGGGCCGATGTCATGAATAAATAGTATATCTGGGCTCTCATTTATAATTGCCTTATACAGATTTTTTAAGATTGGTCCCCTATTTGATGGCATCTCAAAATGAATCGGAAGGCGTAAAATCTTAACGGCGGCATCTAGAAATTCACCCGGAGGATTAATACGATCTAAATCATTAAATTTAAACTTGGGTTCATGCGTTCCGGTAATTACTACGACATCATGTCCTAGCTCAGACTGTCCTCTTGGTAGTAAGTTTTCTTGGTATGCCATTTCGCGAATGTAATAACCTGTTACATGTAATATTTTCATCAAGCACCTATCTTCGAAATCAAATAGCGCATTTTCCTCAAAATTCCTGGTTCGGGAAATATGAAATCATTTGGGTTGCAAGCTGAGTCATCTAAACGGTTGAGTATTTTTTCACCTACAAGCGTATTATCAAAACTCTGAATATGCGTGGATGTCAGTGTACGATAATATTCGTAATTCCCAAGTACCTTATTTACTAAATATCTCAGTGATTTTCCATCACAACTCCCGGAATATCGGTAATCACCAAATTCATGGCCACCCTCAGTCTCACCAAAGATTCCCGCAAATTTATACCGCCGCGAAATTACATGCTTTAGAGAAGAGTATGGTGCTACAATTACAGGAATCCCAAATTTCGCGATCTCTAAAATAGCTGTTCCTTGTGCAACACCAATAGTTGCATCTTTTATATATGCTTTTAAATTACTGGGGTCTATCTTGCCATGAAATGTAATTCTATCAGACGGGAACAATTGTAACCAAATTTTGATTAAAAATTTATAGGTGCCAAATCCAATTAAGCTCAATTCATACTCAGGGCTTTCTCGTACGCTTGCCATTACATTCAAAACCGCTCCGATCTTAAAATCCGTAAACCTAGAGATCATCACGATCCGCGTAACTGACTCTCGTTTTATTGTTTTGTCTAATACGATACGGGACCTCAGCTTAATTGGAAGCGGTACATACTCGCGGCTGCTCGCACTGGACAGTTGATAACCATCACTAAAAGTTGTGCGTATAGCGTTTTCATTCACAAAAATTAATCCATTTCTGCTCTCTATTTTTTCCATATTTTGTTGGTTTAATTTTATAATTTTCTTTGCTGAAATCCTAAATGATGAAAAATATGAGGTATCTTCTGGGTGATAAATTCCGTGTACGATCTTTATATTTTTTTGAATGGTAAACCTGGAAAATACATTCGCCACATTGTAGAAATCTTGCATACAAATAGTGAAAATTCGGAGTTCAGAATTATTCTGGAATAACTTTTCGAAGAACAGTACAGTCTCGTCTCTTTCTTTTTGATTTTGCAGTAGTGCGCTGGTACAATCACTTGGCCAGCTCACACAATTAAGCTTCATAGAAGCTGCTGCTTGTCTCAGCCAACATTGTGGATGATTAGCCACTATCAATACGTATTCTTCATTTCTTTGATCCAGAAATTCACAAAATCGCAGAGCTAATGTTTCACCTCCACCAATATACGTGTTTAAATTTATTACTACATACAAATCAGGTTAGTCTCCAAATTATCTTAAGATAGCATCAAAACTTTATCTGCATATTCGATGATAGAGTCTTTGTGTGTAACAGAAATTATTGTCAAATCTGGGTAGTTTCTAATCAAGTTCTGCATTATCAAAGCTTCTGTTTTTTGATCTAATCCACTCGTAGATTCATCTAAAATTATTAATTTTGGATTCGCATAAAGTGCACGTGCTATTGCTAACCGCTGACGCTGTCCCCCGGACAAAAGTTCTCCGTTTTCACCAACTCGTATTTCAGATTGGTTTTCCACCCCATTACCTAGGTTGAGGCAAACAATGTCTAAGATTTTATTAATCAAATCAAGATCGATTTCATGATCTTCGGAGAATAGTGAAACATTGCGTGCAACCGTATCATCAACAAAAAAAATAGTTTGCGGAACGTAAGCAATCAAATTTTGCCACGGTCGCACATTGTGTCTGGACAACTCAACACCGTCAATTAATATCTTACCCGACGTTGATGGAAGCAGGCCTGTTATACAATCAATCAACGTACTTTTGCCTGCACCAGAACCACCGATAATGGCGAGATGCTCACCTGACCCTAAATCTAAATTAACATTTTCGAATATTAAACGCGACGAAGTCGCATATTTGAAAGTTAAGTCAACTAGCTTTAGTTGTGTCTGGAAATCAATCGTCTGGTATCGGGCAATATTATAGCGAGCACTCTCGCTCTTTTCCGTTACGTCACAAGCATCTATTACGTCGTCGAGAATTGCTTCACCACCTTGAAGACTCGAAACGCTATGATAACAATGCTGGACCAAAGGTAACATTTTTTGTATTGCTAGTGCGAAGCTAGCAATTTGCGGAATTATCAATACATCATCCTCTAATGTAGATAAGTAGATTGCGCACGCGATCATTACCCCAATTGCGGCTGCTTCTACAAAATATCGCGGTGCCTGGCTCAGCCTCACTATTTCTGCTGAGCTTGATCGCATGTTACTATCTAAAATAGAAAATTTATCTACATTTTTCCTTGCGCTGTGTGTAAGTATAATATCCCGTATACCTTTAAAGCCTTCAGTAATATGTTGGGTTGTTTTCGTACGTAGCTCCGAAATTGCAATACCAGACTTTTGCAATTTACTCCTTACGCGCACAGAGATAGCTAGGTAGGTAAGCAGCAATGTAACGAACATAGTTATCGCTACAAATGGTTGCAGCAGCACTAAAAACGCAAATATACCTAACAACAAAAATGTTGATGAGGCTAGGACGATTATTGGGTTAATAACTTGATTTACGATATCTTGGGTTTTTGTTAGAATTGTTGCAACCATTTGAGATGAGTTAAGACCAGTATGATAAATATAATCTTTATTTAATTGCACTTCATAAATCCTAGTTGCTAAATCTGAACCGATGGCAAAGCTAGTATTTGTTTGTTTAGCCATTAAAAAATATCGAAGGGTTGATGAAATAATACTCAGTATTATAAAGATAATAGCACAACCAATAGTAATCAATTCTAGGTTTTCAGAAAAATTAATATCTAAAACGAAATATAATTCTATTTTTTCTAAGATTTTTTCAGGAACCAATATTAAAGATAGGAACGGTACAACAAGACCAATCGATATTATCTCTAAAATCAATGAGAGAATTGAGAGTACAAAAATTATTAACAGTTGATATCTGCGCTCATCGCTTAAAACAACTGATAAATATTTTATCTTTGTATACTTATTAATCATGGGTAATTCGTGCTCGTTGTGAAGAGTTTTTTTCAGTAATTACAAGCTATCTTTTCAACGATATCATAAACGTCACCTTTATCCATCTCGTGGTGAATAGGTAAACGTAGAATTCTTTTTGCGAATTCTTCAGTTAAAGGCAAATCCGCGGCAGAAAAACCTAAGCGACGTCCCACAGGTGAAGAATGCAATGGGACATAGTGCGAAACAGCTTGCACTCCATCATCCACAAGAATTTTCCTTAGGCGGTCGCAAACATCTGACGAGGGTAATTGAATCCAAAAACTGTGAAAATTTGATGACATATTCGATCTATTGCGAGGTAATTTAATCCCAGGAAAGGAATGACTTATCAAAAGGTCCTCGTATGTCGTGTATATCATCTCTCTATGCTGTAAATTGCGCCGATAATTTTCTAGCTGTGCAAGCAAGAATGCGGCTTGTAATTCAGTTGGGAAATAATTTCCGCCCAATTCAACCCATGTATACTTATCCACTGAGCCATTTAAGAACTCTCTTCGATTAGAGCCTCGCTCCCAAATCCAAGTCGCGCGTTGAATGTAGTCAGTATCATTAACTAATAAGGCGCCCCCCAAACCACAATGAATGTTCTTTGTTTCGTGAAAGGAATATGCGCCGAAAGTTCCAAGCGTACCTAATTTATCATTATTTATTCTACATCCAAACGCTTGAGCCGCATCCTCCAAAAAAATAATGCCATGTTTTGTACATAACTCTAATGCGGACTTGTAATCACAATGGTCGCCGCCGTAATGCACACCGACAATTGCAGTTGTGTTCGACGTGATTTTCGACTCTACATCATTAAAATCCAACATCATAGTATCTGGGTTTATTTCAGCAAAAACCAATTTATAGCCAAATTTCGCAAAGCTGCCAGCTGTTGACGAAAATGTATAGGAAGGCAATATAATTTCTTGTATCTCGTTATCTTTGCGCAACAGAAGCGCCATTATTTCAAGCGCAGAAGTACAACTATCAGTTAAAAAAACAGCTTTTGCGCCTGTTTCTTCCTGGATAAATTCAACACATTTTTCGGTGTAATAACCCGTACCAAAAAATTGTCCCCTCGCAAACACATCTTCGATGTATTGCTTTTCGTCCCCTGTAATATACGGCTTATGAAATTTATGCACCGAGGTAACCCTTCTCAATTTGCAATAAGTTTCTACTGCGGTCTTTAATTTTAGTTGCCGGTATCCCAACATAGACACTCCAGTCTTGGGTATCTCTATTTATAAATGTGGATGCACCCGTAGCAGTTCCTTCTCCAACCACAACCCCCGGCATGACAATAGTATTTGCTCCCAAGATGGTGTGTTTGCGTAGATGTACTCGAGATTCAAAACTGTTTGTGCAAAAGTTTGGTAAGGTTGAATTTGTCATATACTCGCCTGAGTAATCATCAGTACGAGTAAAAATTTTGACTCCGTATGCTAATGTAACAAAGTCATCAATATTGATGCCAACAGATGCACCAGCCAGAAGACAATAAGGCGTAACATGAACATTTTTACCAATAACTATTTTACCTGATAGAATACAGAAATCATCTATACGTGAGTTATTTTCTAAACTAATTTTTTCTGCATCATAAATACTAGCTTTTGAACTCACTTTTACATTTGCACCGGTATACTTAAAACCCATCGATCGCAACTCGTTTAAGCTTAAATAACTCATAGGTTTTATCCCGTTTTTGTAATTTGATTTAGTAAATTAAATGCCATATTATCGATCGATAACTTGACGAGTAAATCGATTACCTTTTTCGTATTTAAGTACATCAACTTTTGCTATGCTTCGATCAAGATAATTTCCCTGCAAAATATATTGATCTCCTGAATGCTTACAATTCCAAGTGCCTTCACCCTCTAACGGTAAATCAATTTTCTCTCCATAAGCGCTAATCCATCCAACATGCTTGGCTGGTGCGCCCACCACAAGTGACCAGGGCTTTACGTTATTAGACACAATAGCACCAGCAGCAATAAAAGAACCTTCGCCAATAATTATCCCAGGTGTTATTGTACAATTGGCGCCTAATGTTACGCCACGCCTCACGATAGTTTTTTCGAATACATGATGCCGTTTAACAATCGCTCGGGGATACCTAATATGGGTAAACACCATCGATGGGCCACAAAACACAAAGTCTTCCAAATAAACATTGCTAAATATTGAAACATTATTTCCCAGTCTACAGCCATTTCCCACTCGTGCATCATTACCAACATAACAGCTTTGGCCAATATTACAGTTTTCTCCAACGATTGCGCCAGCCTCCAAATGGCAATAGCGCCAAATATTTGTAAATTTACCTATTTGCGCATTTTCATGCACACAACTGCTAGAATGTACAAAAATATCATCCATGTGATTTATATCCTATTCACTATTAAATCGGCTGCAGACATAGTCATGATAAGCTGGAGCATTTTGCGTCTCAGACGATGAAATTAATTCTTCGAATGATCGCCAACCATTAAAATAGCTAATCTCTTCTAAACAGGCGATTTTGTAACCTTGTCGACGCTCAACAGTTTCAACAAACTTACTCGCCTGCATCAAAGATTCGTTAGTGCCCGTATCTAACCAAGCGTATCCTCTACCCAACAACTCCACCTTGAGAGCTTCGCGCCGCAAGTATGCTTTCAGAATATCCGTTATTTCAAGTTCACCCCGGGCAGAGGGAATGCACTGACTTGCGTATTCGGTGACATGTTTATCAAAAAAATATAACCCTGTGATTGCATATGAAGATTTTGGCTTACAAGGCTTTTCTTCTATGTTGATGATATTTTTGGAGTTATCAAATTCAACAACTCCAAAACGTTCAGGATCTTTCACTTTGTAAGCAAAAATTTTCGCGCCAACGTCCAACTTAGAAGCAGTTTTCAGTTTATCCACCAATCCGCTGCCATAAAATATGTTATCACCAAGAACCATACAAACCGGCTCATCATAGATGAAATTTTTGCCTAAAATAAATGCCTCGGCCAAACCACGGGGTTCTTTTTGCTGCATGTAAGTTATGGATATACCGAGCCAAGACCCATCTCCCAGAAGTTTTTTGTAATTTTCAATATCTCTTGGTGTGCAGATCAATAAAATATCGCGAATTCCAGCAAGCATCAAAATAGACAACGAATAATAAATCATTGGCTTATCATATACTGGCAATAAATACTTAGATATATATCGTGTCACAGGCTTAAGCCGAGAACCAGTGCCACCCGCCAAAATTATACCTTTCATCGTTTCATATCCTGCTCTGAATTAAAAAAATCTGTTAATCTAATCTGCGCATCGATATACGATTTTACTGTATCATGCAGGCCGTCGGTGAAATTAATCTCTGGAGCCCAATTTAGATTTTTCATGATTTTCTTTGGGTTGATGGCATAACGTTTGTCATGACCCGGTCTGTCTTCAATAAACTGAATTAACTCTCTGAAAGTTTTAATCCTAATTCTCTCTGGCTGTAGAAGTTCGTCCAAAATATCGCAAATCATGTGAACAAGAAAAATATTCGTATGCTCTTGGCAAGTGCCGACATTATATCTTTCTCCAATTTTTCCCCTATCACACAATAGAAGCAATGCAGCTGCGTGATCATCGACGTGCAACCGGTCTCTAACTTGCTGACCATCTCCGTATATAGGCAAACTTAAACCTCGTAACGCATTATGCAGTATCCAATTGGGTGCGAAATTTGATATTATTTTATCGACTTCAATACTATTACAAATATCTGTTTTTGAAAATTTGTATCTAGAAAATCGTTTAAATTCGTCGATGATAACACGATTGCTTGCATATGTTAATTTATCAACATTTAAGACTTCATGATTTGTCTCAAATAGGATTTTTTTATTAACCTTGAACCAATAAATCCAGCGCCACCCGTAACCAGTATTCTCATTATTCTACATCCTCAAATCAGATTCATTTTTTGCGAACAAATATTTCATATCAAACAGAACATGTGGATCTTTTCCTAAAGAGCGAATAAATTGTTGGCCCATTTCTTTTATAGATGTATGATCAACCGCTAGAATAATGCCGTCATAACTGGCTGGAACTAACGTATTGGTTAATTCAACATTGAACGCTTCATATACTTCATTTGGATCAGCACAGGGGTCATATATGTCTACCTCCAAGTTAAAACATTTAAGCTCTCGCACTAAATCAATTACTTTAGTATTTCGTATATCGGGACAATTACCTTTAAAAGTAACCCCCATCACCAATACCTTGGATTTGTGTAAGGTTAAGTTTTTACAAGCCATCGCTTTGATCATTTGATGAGCACAATGTATGGACATTGTTTCATTCATTCGTCTTCCGGCAAGTATAAGCTCCGGATGATATCCCGCTTGCATTGCCTTAAAGGCAAGGTAATGAGGGTCAACGCTAATGCAATGCCCTCCAACTAATCCCGGTTTAAATTGTAAGAAATTCCACTTTGTTGCAGCTGCGTTTAGGACACTCTCTGTATCAATATCTAAACAGTTAAAGATCTTTGAAAATTCATTGATAATCGCAATATTCAGGTCGCGCTGTGTATTTTCAATTACTTTCGCAGCCTCGGCCGTTTTTATATCATGTGCCAAATATGTACCAGCATCTATGATTGAACGATACAGGTTATCTATCTTTGTTGCCGCCACAGCATTTGAGCCTGAAGTAATTTTAGTTATTGTTCTGATGGTGTTAACTTTGTCACCAGGATTAATTCTTTCGGGGCTATAACCTACCAAGAAGTCATCATTCAATTTCAAACCACTTGCTTGTTCTAATATCGGTACACAAATTTCTTCAGTAGCGCCCGGAAACACTGTAGATTCGTAAATTACAATATCATCATGTTTCAAGTAAGTTCCAATAGTTTGGCTGGCAGATTTAAGAAGTTCCAAGTTTGGAACACTATTTTCATCAATTGGCGTTGGCACTGTAACAATATAAATATTAGCAATATCAAGAGCACTACTATCACTTGTTAACTGTAAATATTTTGCACTTTTCAACTGATCGTATGAAACTTCACCTGTTCTATCACGATAATTACTGAGCTCTTTTATCCTACTATCGTCAATATCAAATCCAAGCGTAGGATATATCTTTCCAAATTCAACAGCCAACGGTAATCCAACATAACCTAGGCCGACAACGCAAATTGAATGATCATTATTTTTGTTATTCATTACATCAAAACCTTAATTTCATTTAATTTCGGCAATTGTTAATAATCCTCATTTCTATGATACTGATCTTCGTATCTAATAATATCATCCTCACCTAGGTATGATCCGATTTGTACTTCTATGATGACCGTGGGTTGAATGCTGGGATTTTCAAGTCGATGAATTTCACCTAGCGGGATATAAGCCGACTCTCCTGCTCGCAACAACTTGACTGTGTCACCAATCGTAATCTTTGCAGTACCTGCCACCACAACCCAGTGCTCAGAGCGATGCTTATGACTTTGTAGGCTTAAAGCAGCTCCAGATTTGACAACAATACGCTTTACTTGGAAAGAGTCGCCCAACGCAAGGCGCTCAAACCAACCCCAAGGCCGGTGATCTATTGGAGAAACCTCCGCCTGCGGTACGTTTTTTAATTTTAGTAAGTCTACAGCTTTTTTGACTTCCTGTGACCTTTCTTTATGGGCGACCAGGACAGCGTCTGGCATGGCTATTGCAATAATGTCCTCTAACCCGATACCAACAATTTGCTGATCATGACTTTCGGAACGTAGAAACGAATTATTACACTCAATCGCATGAGCTGTCTCAGACGTCACGTTTCCGGAAGTACTTGATTGGGCCATTGACCAAACAGCGCCCCAATCTCCGAGATCGGACCATTCTGTTTTCAATGGAACAGCAACTAAGTTTTTTGAATTCTCCATAATTGCATAATCGATGCTAATTGCATCTATCCTCGACCAAGCATCTGGACACAGACGTAAAAAATCCAAGTCCGGTTTAGCGAATTTTACTGCCTCACCGACAGTTTTTAGCATTTGTGGCGCATATAACTCAAACGCGTTAACCATATCGCGTGCGCGAAATAAAAAGATCCCTGCGTTCCAAAGAAAATTATCACTAGCTATTAATTTCGACGCATGATCTAAATCAGGTTTCTCAATGAAATTCTCGACAGTTGCGGACCCATAGTTATCAAGACTTTTTGTAGATAATTCCAAATAACCATATCCGGTTTCAGGTCGTGATGGCTGGACTCCGAATGTTACCATTCGACCGTTCTCTACATATTGTAATCCAATGTGAATTGCTTCATGAAGCGCATCTGTGCTTCGAATTAAATGATCTGACGGAGCCACTAGTAAAATCGCATCAGGTTCACTCATTTGTGCATACAGGCTCGCTGCAAGGATTGGAGCAGCAGTATTTTTTCCCTCTGGTTCAATCATAACAGAGCCAGGATTAATGCCAACTTGCTGTAATTGTTCGCAAGCTACAAAACGATAATCTGTATTCGTAAGTACCATAGGATCTGCAAAGTTAAGAATTTCGCTCGTTAACAAACGCTCTGCGCTATCCTGAAACAGCGTATTACTTCCCGTAAAACTTGAAAATTGCTTTGGATGTGATTTGCGAGACAATGGCCAGAGTCGAGTTCCCGAACCTCCAGCCAATAACACAGGATGTATAAGCATGATATTATGGCCCCTTAGCCTCTTTTCTTCTAACAACATTCGTCTTTAAATGATCGTCTTTAAAACTCTTTCGAGAATTCTATTCATCATTCAACAGTGACTGACTTTGCCAAATTCTTTGGCTGATCCACATCTGTACCTTTTGCCAGTGCCGCAAAATAAGAAATCATCTGCACCGCCATGGCTTGAAGAAACGGCTCCAAAAGATTTGGGGCTGAAGGCAGTTGCAAGTGATCTGCAGCACCCCCGCACCCCACCTCAATCAACCGCGCGCCACGCGCCACAACTTCTGCCGCATTAGACTGTGTCTTCTCATTCAACGCGTCGTCTGACGACAACACAATGACCGGAACATCCTCATCGATCAACGCAATAGGGCCATGTTTCAACTCGCCCGCCACATACCCTTCAGCGTGGATATAGCTGATTTCTTTGAGCTTGAGCGCGCCCTCCAAGGCAATTGGATACAATATTCCGCGCCCCAGAAAATAAGCATCTGTAGCATGCACCAATGACGCACCAATTTCTTGCGCACGGCCTTCCAATTTTAAAGTTTTGGTGATCAGTCTCGGCAATGACGTCATATCAGTTACAAGCTCGCTTAGCTGAGCTTCAGTTATGAGCTGCCGCTCGTGACCTGCTTTGAGCGCAATTCCCAAAAGCGACAGCAGTTGCCCAGTGAAGGCCTTTGTCGATGCTACGCCAATTTCAGGGCCGGCAGCGATATTCAGAATGGCATCTGCTTCACGCGCAATCGATGATGTGGTCACGTTCACCACGGCCACAACGTTTTGGACGCGGGCTTTCACATTCTTAAGAGCTGACAATGTATCAGCTGTCTCGCCTGACTGGCTAACAAAGATCGCAATCTCTTTTCCCGTTAGTGGTACTTTGCGATATCGAAACTCACTCGCAATATCGATTTCAACTGGGATACCCACAAATTCTTCGAACCAATATTTCGCTGTCGCACAGGCATAATACGCTGTACCACAGGCCACCATAATGATCCGATCAGCAGTCGAGAAATCCACATCTTCCAGGAACGGTTTCAAAGTACCCAGGTTATGGTCAATCAAGCCACGGAGACAGCGCGCCAGACTTTCTGGCTGCTCATGAATTTCTTTCAACATGAAGTGTTTGTAAGGACCTTTGTCGACGCTGAAAGTTTCTACGGGCACGTGCTGTATTTCACGCGCTACTTCAGAACCTGCGTGGTCACGCACCACGACACGCTCCGGTGTGATCACTGCTCAGTCCCCGTCTTCTAGGTAGGACACATTCTCTGTGAAGGGTGCAAGCGCGAGTGCGTCTGAGCCCACAAACATTTCAGAAGACCCTGTCTGATCTGGATCGCCATACCCAATCGCAAGCGGTGAGCCATTCCGCGCGACCAGCATGGCGTTTTCATATCCATCTACAATCACCGCAATCGCGAACGAACCCAAAAGCTTAGCAAGGGTGTTTGAAAATGCCTCATCCAATGTAGACGCAGTACAGAGCGCCACGTTCATCAGCTGCGCAATGACTTCTGTGTCTGTTGCTGATGAAAACACAACACCATTGGCCATTAATTCTGATTTCAGCTCGGCATGATTTTCAACGATACCATTGTGTACAACGGTGACACGTTCGGCCCGATGTGGGTGCGCATTTACAGCATTTGCAGCACCATGCGTCGCCCAGCGCGTTTGCCCAATGCCAACACGGCCTAGCAAAGGTTTGCGGGCCAGTTCAGATTTCAAATTTGCAAGTTTGCCCACAGCTTTAGAAACAGAAACCTTTGGGCCACTCATAATAGCGACGCCGGCGCTATCATACCCACGGTATTCCAGACGCGAGAGGCCATCTACAATCCGGTCTTGCACGTCAGTCTTTCCTAAAATTCCAATAATTCCACACATGTTAATAACCTCAGTTCGAAAACTTTTTTTACGGCGTCGGCAAATTCAGCCAACTGCCCGTGATCTTAAACAGTCGGAGGGCATAACGCGCTGGAGTTGTTTGATTGCCCCTGAACCAGATTTCGGCAATCGATATTCACTTCAGGTCTCGCAGGAGCGTGCGGTTGTCATCCATTGCATGCTCGGCTGCGTCCAGAGCCTCGCGCAAAGCGGGATCATCCGCCTGAGCTTTCTCAGACGTCATTTTTAAAACCAGCACACCATCCTCAGAAATGACATAGCTAACACTATCACTCGCCTTAACGCCGAGCGCATCTCGCACGGGCTTCGGTAGGGTCGTTGAACCGTTTGCAGAAACCTTTGACTGATGCAGCTGCGTCATGCGTTGTTACTCATAATGCGTCCAAAGCCGTAATATTTTCACGGCCATTTCTGCTTCCAAAACCTGATAGACAAGACGGTGTTGAATATTGATACGTCTTGAATACGCCCCGCTCAAATCGCCCACAAGCTTCTCGAAGGGCGGTGGGTTTTGCCAGGGGTCTTTCTCGAGTATTGCCAAGAGCGCTTGCGCCTTGGCTTTGAGGCCAGAGGAGGCGAGTTTTTTCGCATCCTTCTGGGCCTGCTTTGTGTAGTGAAGCGTCCAAGTCACCACTCTAACTCAGTTGATGTCTCATCAAGGTTTTCCTGCATGCCTTCAATGATAGACTCGCGCATGCCAGGCACGGAGAGCAGATACAAAGTCTCGTTGATCGCATTCCAATCCTCTTCCGCGAGGAGCACTGCATTGCCACGCTTACCGGTAATGACCACCGGCTCGTGGCTCGCAGATGCATCATCGATCAATTTATACAGATTGGCCCGCGCCTCAGTTACATTCACTGTTGTCATCACAGCACCCCTTTTGACATAACGTACGCTAAAGCGTACCTTTCGTCAATCGCCACGCCACTCACCATCATCTGCATTTTAAACTTCAAGCTACCCATAACGTTGGATTATCGGACGCCCTAAGCACGCGTCCCACCAAGCAAATCCGCAATCGCACTCACGTGTGCCGAAAGCGCGTCCGCATTGCCCTTGCCCTCAACATTCAACCGCACGAGCGGCTCCGTATTTGAGCGTCTTAGATTAAAGCGCCAATCGTCAAATGCCAGGCTCACACCATCTGTTTCATCTATTGAAAGCGCATCCGCACGGTAGGCTGACAAGACGTTTTCAATCGCCACGCCTGCGTCCGCCACCGTGAAGTTGATTTCACCCGAACTTGGGAAGGCCGCATATCGATCTTTCACCCAATCCGCCAGCGAGCGGCCCGAGCGGGAGACAAGTTCTGCAACCAAAAGCCAAGGGATCATCCCACTGTCACAATAAGCAAAATCGCGAAAGTAGTGGTGAGCTGACATCTCGCCGCCGTAAACAGCCTCGCGGGCGCGCATGGTCTGCTTAATGAAGGCGTGGCCCGTTTTGGATTGCACAGCGACGCCACCCGTTCGGGCGACGCTGTCTTGCGTGTTCCAGATGACCCTTGGATCATGAACAATCCGCGCACCAGCCTCTTTCTCCAAGAAGGTGGATGCCAAGAGGCCTACCACATATTCGCCTGGCACAAACTGGCCGGCCTCATCAAAGAAAAAGCAGCGATCAAAATCACCATCAAAAGCTACGCCAAAGTCCGCCCCCTCAGACAGTACCACATCCGCGGTGGCAGCATGGTTCTCAGGTAGGAGCGGGTTTGGAATGCCATTGGGGAATGTGGCATCCGGTGTGTGGTGCACGCGCACAAACTCAAGCGGTGCGCCGCTGCCTCCCAGGCGCTCCGC
>Ga0228625_1000327_pt1 | contig 23299 bp, 39 predicted proteins | sample 30DmetaG_FD_190482 | JGI IMG/M metagenome (GOLD analysis project Ga0228625, IMG submission 190482) | Seawater microbial communities from Monterey Bay, California, United States - 30D | ecosystem: Environmental > Aquatic > Marine > Coastal | place: USA: California | collected 2016-10-05
GTAATTGGCCAAGAAGAAGCTATTAATAAAATATCGATGACCATCCAAAGAAACCGAGTAGGTATTAGAAAACGAGATAGGACTATGGGTAATTTTATTTTCTTAGGACCTACTGGTGTTGGTAAAACTCAATTGGCAAAAGAGTTAAGTTCTTATATGTTTAATTCTAATGAAGATCTTATTAGAGTGGATATGACTGAATATATGGAATCTCATTCTGTTTCTAAATTGATTGGATCACCACCTGGTTATGTAGGTCATGAATCTGGTGGGTTTCTAACAGAGCAGGTGAAAAGAAAACCGCACTCTGTTATATTATTTGATGAAATAGAAAAAGCTCATCCAGAGGTCTTTAATGTATTACTTCAAATGTTAGACGATGGTTACTTAACAGATTCACTAGGAAGAAGTATTGATTTTAGAAATTGTTTAGTTATCTTAACATCTAATACTGGATCTAGAAAAGTACAAGATTTTGGGAGCGGTATAGGATTTGGTACAAAAACAGTAGCCGAAGAACAACAAGCAGAAAAAGATATTATTAATAAAGCATTAAAGAAAAAGTTTGCACCAGAATTTTTAAATAGAATAGATGAGGTTATAGTTTTTAATTCCTTAACTAAAAAAACAGTAATGTCAATTTTAAATAAAGAATGTAAAGAACTTGCAGAAAACTTAAATGATGTAGGTGAATATGTTCTTAAAATAAATAAAGCTGCAAAGAATATAATCTTAGAACAAGGATTTGATCCAAAGTATGGGGCAAGACCATTAAGAAGGTCATTGGAAAGATTAATTGAAAATCCTGTTGCAGAAATGATTCTTAAAAAGGAAATTTCTGAAGGTGACATTATAAATATAACTGCAACAAAAGGAGAACTTAAAATAACTAAAGGTTAAACAAATTAAGTTTTTTACATATAAAAATAAACAGTAATACAGTGACAAGCACAGATCAACAAAACAATGGCAATCCTCATACACACGAGACGAGAAATACTTTTAATAAAAAGGTTGCTAAGTATAGTATGCTAGGTAAGAGTAAGAAAGTTCAGTGGAGTGATAAGAGAAGATTTCGTAACATTTAATCTAAATAAGAATGACATATTTAACATATGATGACATACAATTAGTACCTGCATTCTCAGGTATTAAATCAAGACAATCAATTGATCTTACAACAAAACTTTCTAAAAAATATTCAATTCGTATACCTATAGTAGGATCTCCTATGGATACGGTTTGTGAAAGTGAAATGGCATTTAAACTTTATCAGCTAGGTGGAGTTGGATGTATTCATAGATTTAATACTATTAAAGAACAGTGTGATGAGATAACTAAACTCATAACTTTAATTAATTCTTATCATAATAATAAAGTACCTTTAACTATTCCTATTATGGCTGCAATTGGAGTTCAAGAAGATGATAAGATAAGGGCTAAAGAATTAGTAATTAATGGAGCTAAGGTTCTTTTAATTGACGTTGCACACGGTGATCACCAAAATGTTATAGATATGACAAAATGGTGTAAAGATAATTTACCTAGTCATGTAGATATTATTGCAGGTAATATTGCAACAGCAGAGGCAGCCGAACGATTACAAGATGCAGGTGCAGATGGTTTACGGGTAGGTATTGGTGGTGGCTCTTTATGTACTACAAGAATCAAAACTGGATTTGGTGTACCTAATGTTACTTGCCTTGAAGAAATATCTAAAGTTGCAACAGTTCCTATTATGGCAGATGGTGGAATTAGAAGTAGCGGAGATATTGCAAAGGCATTAGCAGTTGGTGCTGATAATGTAATGTTAGGTTCTCTTCTCGCTGGTACTTTAGAATCACCAGGCCAAATGGTTGAAAAAGGTAATGCTCTTTATAAAAGATACAGAGGATCTGCTTCTTTAGAAACAAAGACTACTCATGGGCAAGCACAAAGAAATGTAGAAGGAGAATCTACAATTATTCCATTTAAAGGTGGTGTCAAATATATAATCAAAGGTTTAACCGATGGTGTAAGATCTGCTTTATCATATGCAGGAGCCAAAGAAATAAAATCATTTTTCCCCGAATATGTACAAGTTACTAATGCTGGGCAGAATGAAGCAAAACCACATCTATTATGAAAAACTTTTTAAATAACAAATATGTAAGATTGATTTTTAGTATAGCAATCATGGGATCTGCTATCCCTTCTATCTATGAAGATTTTACCTATGGGCACCAAGGAACCTGGACTCATTATGGTATGGGTTTAGTTGGAATTTTATACTTTATTGAATCATTACTTTGGACTTTAGACTTATGGACAGACAACTCAAAAAAGAATTAGAAACCTTTGAAGATTTAATTTTCGATGGAAAGGAAATAAACACAGATGACTTTTATCTATTAAAGAAAAAGCTTTTAAAGAAAGAAGAATTAGAATTACTTGAAATTCATTTATTATTAGAAGCAATGCTAGATAAAAGAAATGATAAGTTAATGAATAGGAGACTGAACATTCTTACTATTTGGTCAACTATATTTTTACCTCTATCATTTTATACTGGTTTATGGGGAATGAACTTTGATGATGTACCTTTAATATCAGATGATAATGGGTTTTGGGTATTTTCTGGATTAACTGCAGTAACAGTTTTAGGAATGTGGTTATATTTTAAAAAGAATAAATGGATTTAGATAAATGAAAGTAGTTAATTTTCCTGCACACAAATATGATTTATTAGAAGGTGGTTGGCCTGATGTATATTTTAATCTATGGAAAGCTTTTCATGAATTAGGGTGGGAAATTAGGATAAGCCCTTGGTTTTGTTCTTATAATAACGGCGTACAAGAACATGTGTATATAGAGAGAAAGATAAGAGATACTATTTTACCTGAATATGTAAATGTTGGGATTACTGATAATCCTAATCACCTTTATATTTTTAATCATATTCATAAATATGGAATTAGAAAAAATAATAATCCTAAAGGAAACTATAATTTATTTATAAAACCGTCAGGGCCAGGTGCTGATCATTTTACTATAGATGAATTAGGATATGCAGCACATAGCAGTATAACATACAAAAAGCCTAATTACGAATCAACACCATACATAGATTTTTTTAATAATACACTACCTCATTGGATTAACGATAAGATAAACAAATGGGATACTGATAATAATGTACAAGAATTTTCTAAACCTTCTGTTGAATTACCAGAGAATCATATTTTATTTGTAGGGCAAATGCCAGGAGATGAAACATGTTCTATATTTTCATTTGGTGATCATTGGCATAAGTTTAAAACATTGGTAGAGGTTTTAGAAACCGATGATCCTGTAGTTATTAAACTCCACCCATATATGAAACATGAAAATGCAAAAGCTTGGGCAGAATCTGATATGATTCAATTAGATAATGTTATAAAACATTGGGAAAGTCTAGGTCATATTGTATTACAAGGATTTGAATCTATTCATGATGTTTTGCCTAAAAGTAAAGTTGCTATAATAGAATGTAGTAGCGCAGGAATAGAATGTTTAATGCATAACGTTCCTATAATTAGTTACGGATATCCAGAATATCATTGGGTTACTAAAGATTTAAGACATGCAATAAACTTAACAAAATATACAAAAGATTTAAGTTGGTATAATGAACACGAAGCAAAGTCTTGGATGGCTTGGTATGCTACTGATTATTTATGTACTGATTTTAAATCAACCTTACACAGATTAAAACAATTAATATGAGTAAAATAATAGAAAACGAATTTAAGGATAAAGATTTTACAATAGACGAAAGATACCAAGAACTTTTGCAGACTATTTTAGATTATGGTAAAGATAAAAAAGATAGGACTGGGACTGGTACAAAATCAATATTTGGATATACTATCAGATGGGATATGACACAAGGCTTTCCTTTGTTAACTACAAAGAAGATGCCAATGAAAACTATTGCTACTGAACTTAAGTGGTTCTTAAAAGGTGATACAAATATAAAATACTTACATGATAATAATTGTCATATATGGGATGGTGATTATAAAAAATCTGGTAGAACTGATGGTGATCTAGGTCCTATCTATGGTAAGCAGTGGAGAGATTGGAATGGAGAAGACCAAATAAAAAATCTAATCAATGAATTAAAAATTGATCCAGATAGTAGAAGGTTAATGGTATCAGCTTGGAATGTAGGTGAATTAGATAAAATGACTTTACCTCCATGTCATTATGGTTTTCAAATATACACAAAAGAGTTAAGCTTCCATGAAAGGTGGGCTCTATATTCTGATAAACCATACGACGGTAATGGTTTAGGTATGATAAATACTTTAGACTTTATGGATGATAATGAAATACCAACCAGGTCAATTTCTTTAATGTGGAATCAAAGATCTGTTGATACATTCTTAGGTCTTCCATTTAACATTGCAAGTTATGCATTACTTTTAAAGATCATCGCACATGAGGTAAATATGATACCTGATCAATTGATTGGAAATCTAGGAGATGTACATTTATATAAAAATCATATAGAACAAGCAAAAGAACAACTTGAGAGAGATCCAATTATGTTACCTGAGCTTAATATAATTGCATCAGATATTTCAAAAGGCGAATTTGCATACGAACTTTTAGATTATGAAAGCCATAAATCTATTAAAGCACCTTTAAGTAATTAAACAAATGTACAATTAAACCATATAATAATAAACAAGATAATATGAGATTACATATAGTAGGATGCCCAAGAAACGCATCAACAAAAGAAATTCCGATGGATCCTTATGCAAGTGTAAGTTATTATTTAACTACTTATTTGCATAGAAATAACCACGAGGTTCATTATTACGGTTATTCAGAGTCTACGGTAGAATGCACAAAGAAATGGCCGTGTGCAGATAAAAAACATTTAGAGAAGTATTTTGTTACTAAAGATATTGCTAATACACATTGGCAAGATAATAATGAAGGTAAGCGAATCTTTGATGAAAAAGCATCAGAATTAATTTTAAGTAATTATAAACCAGGAGACCTTATTTTATGTATGTGGACACCTGCGTGCTCGGTGGTTAAGAATAAGTTATCTAATGCAGGATTCCAAGATGTTAAGGTTATTGATGCTCATATAGGTCATAGACATCCTGATGAATCTACACCTTATAGAGTTTTTGCTTCATACTCAAACCAACATTACTGTATGGGCTATCATGAACGTGATGATTATCATTTATGGCATGAAACTACTATTTACCCTATGGCGAGTTGTTTAGATGATTTTTCATACAGAGAAGATAAAGATGATTATCATTTATTTATGGGAAGAACGAATACAACAAAAGGTATTACAATATTTTTAGATCTTGCTAGGCACTTCCCTAATGAAAACTTTATATTAGCTGGTCAAGGTGGTCTAGGCCAAGTAGGAAACAAATTACCTGATAATGTAAAGCATGTAGGATTGCTTAATAGGGAAGATAGAAAAGAATATTTATCAAAAGCTAAATCTGTAATATCCCCTTCTTATTATGCAGAACCATTTGGATTAACTTCAGTAGAAGCTCAACTATCAGGAACCCCAATTATTTGTACTGATCATGGTGGATATACAGAATCAGTAATTCAAGGAGTTACTGGTTTTAGGTGTTCATACTTTAAAGATTTTGTTAATGCAATAGAATCTATAAATACTATTGACCCTAAGGATTGTAGAAAAAATGGTGAAAGGTTTACCGCTGAAGCTTTAATTAAAGATTGGGATAATTATTTAGATAGAGTAAAAAGAGGATGGTATGATTTAGATTAATTATAATCTTTCAGAATCTAATTATTTTTGTTATATTTTAATAAAATAACAATATATGAATTCAAATACTCAACTAGGATACTGCTGTATCAATTTACATTTACGAAATATACCTATTACTGTAAACCGTACATGTAGAAAGATTACATTTCAGCAAAAAGGCATGTCTCATGTCAGCAACCTAGCATTACAAAATATCAGAGATCTTATTGAGATAATCAAATGGAATGACAAGAACGGCTTCAAGGTATATCGCATGTCATCGGATATGTTTCCTTGGATGTCAGAGTATGAGCTCAATGAATTACCAGACTTCAAAAAGATATCAATACTTCTAAAAGGTGCAGGTACATTGGCTCAAAAATATGGCCAAAGATTATCTTTCCATCCAGGCCCTTTCAATGTATTAGGTTCTCCTAATCCTGTATTGGTTGAAAAAACTCAAAAAGAGCTAAACCAAACAGCAGAGATCATGGATCTTATGGGTCTTCCACAATCTCACTTCTATCCTATCAATATCCACTGCAATGGTGTATACGGTGACAAAATGGCTACTATGGGTAGATGGGCCTCTAATTATCTCAATTTGTCTAAATCTGCTCAAGCCAGGTTAGTTGTAGAGAATGATGACAAAGGCAGTATGTATTCTGTACAGGATCTCCACGACGGTATTTTCTCAGCAGTAAAAGTACCTATTACATTTGATTTTCACCATCACCGTTTTCAGCCAGGTGGTTTATCTGAGCAAAAAGCTTTTGAATTGGCAATGAGTACTTGGCATCATCATAATGTAAAACCATTATTTCATTATTCTTCATGTCGCCGTACATTCGAAGATCCTAAATGTAAAGCACAAGCTCATGCTGATATGGTATACGAGAAGATCAATGACTACGGTCATGCTGTAGACATCGAGGTAGAAGCAAAAGCAAAAGAAGTGGCCGTCTTAAAATACAGAGAAGAACATACTTCTCTATTAGAAAAATATTTACCTTTTGATAGACAAGAGAAATTAGAATTAATTTAAAAAAAACTATGATACAAGTTCTTAAAACAAAACCAATGAAAAGTACTACAAAAGTTGAAGGACTTTTGGTACAAATGGACAATAAACAATGGTATGCAATTACCCGTATGCAACCTGCTAGGTTCGGTTGGTACTTAAGGTGTGGGCCGTGCACCACATCAGGAAAGATGGATTTACTAAATGACATTCTTTATATGGTACCTACCAAAACAAAGGAAGATTTTCAGATCGGTATTGATCTTTTAGTTGATATTCTTAACGGTAAAAAGGAAGCAGTGATTGATATGCCTAATTATAACCAACGATTCTAAATTGTTAATAACTTTTAGAAAAAAGTTGTGAAATAATTTTCAATTCCCAACTATTTTGATTATATTTATAATATATTAATTCAAACTATATTAAAAACAATCAACATGGTAAAAACGGAAATCACAACATTTAACAAGGCTAATCTACAAGTCCTAAGAACTGAAATCGACAACGCTCTTAAAGCTGTAGAAAATCAATTTGGAATCAAATTACATGCAGGTAACGCATCATTCTCTGGAAATGAGGTAACCTTTAAATTAAAGGGAAATACTATCAGTGAAGGTGGAGAAGCAATTACAAAAGAAGCAATGGATTGGAACCGCCACAAAGGATTACACGGCATGGATCATTTATCTGTAGGTGATCAAATTACAATCCAAGGTAAATCTTATACCTTAACCGGATTCAATACAAGAGCAAGAAAGGCTCCAGTTAATTTTAAAGATTCTCTAGGAAGAGGTTACAAATGTTCTATGAGAATGTTACAAATGGAAAACTCTAAATAATATGAAGAATCTAAAATACATACCAAAAGACTACCTGCAAGACTTCCTTGTGGGTATGTCTAATTATGATACCGAAACTCTTTTAACCGATCTAAGCGTTTGTGAACTTTTGGATGGAAAAGTACCGGAAGATCATAATCCTGATGTACCTCCATACCAGGCAGCCGAAGCATTCTTGGTTCTTTTTCAAGAAAGGGAAGAATATGAATTATGTACAATGATTCTAAAGAAGTGGCCTAAACTTAAAAACGAGGAATAGTGATATTAGATTTTCTAGGCATATTATTCATTTTACTTTTAAGCTTTGTTTTTCACTGCGTTGTATGGGAAGATGACTGGGTTAAAGAATGGTATTGGAAAACTCTAATTGGTGGCTCTATTTTACTCGTAGCCTTTATGGCAATAATGGGATACTAAAATTAATAACTAAAAAACGGAAATTATGTCAACAGAATTAAACACACTTAAAGGAAAATTCCACAGTACTAAAACTGGTAAATTGGAAAACACTGAATTGTCATTGACAAGATTCAGCGGAGGAAAAGAAGGTATGAAACTTCAATTAACATTGAGAGACCAAGGAGACTTCTTTACTCACATTGCTCTTAACAAGGAAGAGCTTAAAACTTTAGTTAAAGAAATCCAAGAAAATTTTGATATCTAAATTGTTAATAACTTTTAGAAAAAAGTCCTAGAAATATTTTCAATTCCCAACAAAATTGATTATATTTATATTATATAAAAACAATTAAAAAACGGAAATTATGGCTACAATTACAATTCACGCACAGTACTACGAAAATTACTCTGACACGGCAACTCCTTACTGGAAGCCTAAAGGTGGTCAGGTATTTGAAATTGAAAATATCTTAGGTGATATGATCATGTATGCGGATGATCTGAAAGAGGTACTTACAAACCTCGTTGCTGCAAAAAGCAATGAACATTACAAATATGAATACCGAGAGCATGAAGTTGACTTTATGGGTAAGGATTTATCAATCACAGCTGAAATGCTGACAAAAGAAATTAGAAATCAATTTAATAAAGAAGAGAACTATGAACTTTCATAACATTATATTTAAAAGAGAAGATGGGTTAGGTGGATTCAGATCTACCACTCATTTTCAAAACGGACTAAAATTATCCGTATCCGCAGGCTTCGGAGTATACTCTACACCCAGAGAAGACCTCTCCAGTATAAATCAATTCTTATCATTTGAGATCGGTATTTTTGATTCAGATGGAGAATGGGTAACTAAAGAATTCTTCCCTGATCATAATGATGATGTTGTAGGATGGTTAAGCAGAGATGAGATTAATGATCTTATGAATAGAATTGCTAATCATGGTAAACCACAAAAAGACATACCTGGATTTGAAGGTACTTTAGATCAACTTAATAAACTTAATATACGATGAGCAGATATACAGCAACAATGACAATTTACATCGATGCTTACAATGATAAGCACGCAGTATCAAAAGCTAAACTAATAGCAGAACGAGAGAGGTACAACTGGCCAAACCAGGACTGTGCATTGGAGAAATTGCATAGTACACCATTTGCATCATTTAGTATTAGAGAAGTGGATATTAATAAAGTGGAGTGTTCTTCTACTTTAGACAACGAATGGGCTAACGAATCAGAATAAGGTATGGGTAAGATTAAACTTGTATCTCATATGGGAATTGCCTTTGCTAACATAGGTGGGCAAAAATACTTATTTCCTGGATGGATTCCTGTAGAAGATCATATTTCTTTTGATGATGTTGAGGTTACAAACCCTTATGATAACATAAAAAAGGAAATATTTCAAGTTACAGGCTCAACTGGGAATAAATATACTGTTACTAAAAATGGTAACCGATTAAGTTGTGACTGTCCTGCAGGAAAATTTAGAGGAACATGTAAACATTCTAAACAAATTGCTGCAGAATTGCCATAGCTTAGTTAAAAATAATTTTAATCAACAATGGAAAAAGTTAAAGAAATTTTTGGAAAAGTCGTAAGTTGGATTGACACAAAAGGATTTTCTGCATTGGCATCATTAGGTATTGGTGCAGGTTTGTGGATATTCGGTTATAAGATTTATGCAGGAATTGCATTTGGCGTATTCTTAACTAGAAACTGGGATCTCCTAAGAGGTTTAGTAACTAAGAAGTAAATTTAAAAAGGATCTGGGTATTTTACCTGGATCCTTTATTTTTGTAGAATAAATAATAAAACAAGATAACATAAAAATGGAAAACTTACACACATTTGAATCCCTTAATGAAGCTAAGAAATTAGACACGATTAAAAAGCAAGTTTTGGATTTTGCTGAAAAGAACGGTAAATCTAAATGGGGAGACTTACAAAAACATATCTTAACTCTTAAAGGATTAGATCCAAAAGATAGAGATAACCGTGGTCAATTTTCATCTTATTTTTCAGGAGGTTCTTCATGGCAATCAAAAGGAAAGGATACTAAATTAGGAAGAGACGCAAACTCACACGGCTTACTAATGAGACCTACTAAACAAGATCCTCGTTACTTAGAAAAAGACGGTAAAGATTATATCGTAAAGGTATGGGATGGAAAATCTAAATTATCATAATATGAAAAACTTCAATGAATTTATAAATGAAGCGGTAAACTATAAAGATCGTAGTGGTAAACCGTTTAAGATAAAAGGTATGAGCTTTATTTATACTGAACAAGGTGGTAGATTTTATGGAACATATCTATATGATGTAGCTAAAACTTCTAATGTTCAACATACTTCAAAGATATCTCTAGATGATACTAATAAATTATTAAAGTCAATAGGTATTAAAGGAGAAGTACCTAGTTCTTATGGACCAAGTCTTTTAGATAAAATTTGTAAAGAATTAAAAAAGAAAGGTGTTGTCTGTGACCATGGAGATTACATGGATGTATCCTAAATATATAAAAAAATTAATCTAAAGATATGAAATATATTAAAGGCTTTGATAAAATTATCGAAAGCAAATCAAACGAAGAAACTGAATTGAATGAAGCAGTAAATGCCTCAGGTTATCTTAAAGCTGGTAAATTAGGTGTGAATGACCAATTCTTAGGAAGAAGATCTTTAGCATGGACATTATCAGTTGATCTAGGATTAAAAGCAACTGATGAATTCGTTGGCCCATGGCTAGGATTTGATCATGTATCAATGTATGCTATCGGTAAAAAAGGAGGAACTATTTTAGATGATGCATTAACTAACAAATATACCTATGAAGAATTAAAATCTGCTGCTGCAAAGTATTTAGGAATTGAAGAATCTGTTAATGAAAATGCAAAGGCAACTGCAAAAGAAATCTTTGATGAATTAATGGATGTAAACGGTGAAGAGATTGCTGACATGGATAAATCTGAATGTATGTATGCTTTAAAGATGAGAGGTATTACTGGTGGAAAAGCAAATGCAATTTGTAAAGAACTTTTAAAAATGACCGGTAGTATTGGAGAATCATTAACTGAGGCTGCTAAATTAATGGATGAAAAAACCGGAAAGATTGTTAAATTACCATATAAGACTAAAGACTTTAGGGGAGACTCAATTACAGTTAAAGGTTTTACAGAACCTCACAAAGCAAGTTCAAGTGGTAGAATACAAACCGATAAAGGAGAATTCTTTCCTGGTGTTGCAAATTGTATAATCGTAGGACATAAATATGAATCATTAACTGAGGCTAAGAAATTTAAGCCTGGTGATAAATGGTCTAGTGATTTTGATTATGATGGAATGCTAAAGTATGCTCTAACAGTAAATGAGAAAACACCTATTAAGATGTTAAACAAATTATTTGATTCGGCAACGGATGTAAATTATCATACACCTTTTGCTAACTTAGGTATTGCAATTGATTGGATCGAAGATGGTGATAAGAAAGGTGCTAAAGATTACATTAAAAACTTTCATGAAGATATCAAAAAGGAAATAAAAAATCAGTCATAATGAAATACTTTAAAAGTCATAGTGAATTTATAAATGAAGCTAAATTATCTGCTATTCATAAAGCTGCAAAGAAAGGGAGTTATCCTGTAACTGTAGTGGTAGTAAGTAATGGTTCAGTTACTAAACAAGAAATAGTTAATACTCCTGCGGCAGTACCTGCTGTATTTAATGAATTACAAAAAGAATATCCTGGAGCTACTATTAATATTGAATCTAAAACTGGAGAAACCTTATTTGTAGAATCAACAATTACTGAAGCAAAATTTACTAAGAGATCATTGATGAAAGCTATGAAAAAGGATGATGGTATGATTCAACTAGGTAACGGTCAAGAATATGTTATCTATAATCCTAATAATGGTAATGATGATAATGCTGATATGTGGCAAGATAAAGTTATTTTTGGATTAGACCAAGACGGAGAAGAGCATGAAATTGAATATTCTGATATTGTAAGATATGATGAATCAGCAGTTACTGAAGCAACAGATTTAAATGATCCTGTGTTAGTAGCATATAGAGCAACTAGGAAAGAATTACCTAAATTTAAACCAACCAAAGCAAAATCACGTAGGTTAAGTTTTGATAAGTATATGGATTTATTAGATGCTAGGCTTGATGTAGACCAACAGATTAAAGATTTGCGTGATGAAATGGCTCAAACACTTAGAGACATGGAACAAGAAGCCGAACCAGAAGGTGGTGAAGTTGCAGATAGATATGGTTCTACTATGATGAATCAAGAAAAAGAATATACTAAACTAATGGCCAAGAAGGATAAGATCATGGCTAGAATTGACAAACACAGAATGGCTTAATTATGAGATATTTTAAAACATACGAAGGATTTAAAAAGGACTATATGAAAAAGATAGACCTTAAAGATTTTAAGAAAATCAAAAAAGGTACTAAGCTTATGTATATGGGCGGTAAAGTAGAAGTACTTGACAATAATGGTTATGTTTTAAAGTTAAAAGGAGAAGACGGTAGAACCTTTACTGTTAATAAATCTCAATTTGATCATGGAGGAATGGTTAGAGAAGGTAAAGCACCTGATGCAAATAAAGCATTAAAAGATTTAGAGAAAAAAGGTTCTGAAATTAATTGGCTTGATGATGCTGATGATGATACTAAAAAGATTTGGAAAAAAGCTGGTGTTAATACCGAAGATGAAAATACAGTTATTCTTTATTCATATGTATCACACCAATGGGATGATGCTAAAAAGATTCTAAAGAAACATAATGTAGATTTTAAAGAATTAGAAGATCCTAGTTCAGCAGGAGAATCTTTTATTGTATTTGTTAAAGAATCAATTAATGAATTAAGAACATCACCAGTATCTGGTACAAAGGCTGGTTTTACTACATCGTTAGAAGATAGAAAATATGAATTAAAGAAAGATGCTAAAGGTGCTATTATTGGAAACTTTTCAAATGTAACCCTTCCTAAAGGAACTATTATTTATAATTTACCAGGTGGAGTATTTGCTGATCATTTTTCACTAAAGAACAAATATTCAAGTAGATCATCACAAGGTCCACAATATTTTGATAAGCCAACCTTTAAAGGTATAATGATTAAACAAACACCGGCTCTCTTATCATACATTGAAAAGAATAGTAGAGTTTTAGAATCATTTGATACAGAAATTATTGAAGCTGCACAAATTCCTAGTAACATTGAAAAATTTGCAAAAGAGAGAGGTGTTCTTAGAGATGTAAAGCAACTTGCTAGGTGGGCAGAAAAAGCTGGGTTAGGAATAAGAGGAGGTACTGCAATAGGTAAAGGTTATGATACACTTGTATTAGATTTAACTTATCAAGGTTCTGAAGTTTATTTTGATACTTATACTGGTAAAATTAAAGTAAAAGGACAACCTGTTAATAGTTGGAAAACTTTTAGCAAAGCTGTAAATGAATCATCTGAAAGAGACGGTACTGAAGCATCCGATGGTAAACATAAACATACTGATCATATTGAAGAAGATATGGAAGCTATGTGGAAAAAAGCTTATGGCGAAAAGTTTTCTACTAAATATCCTGGCGTTGCCAAAATCATAAGACAACGAAAGATAACCGATAAAAGAGAAATTGCTAGAATCTGGCAAGAAACTTACGGTGAAGACTTCAAAGAAGAATATCCTGCTATGTGGGATATGCTATCCAAATAACTCTGAACGCGGAGTAACCCAAAAATAACATACTCTTAAATGAAACATTTAATGATGGCCTTTATAGGGCTTTTCCTAGTTACGAGTGCTTATACACAAACCTGTGATTTAACACTCATAAGTCAAACACCACCTGCCACAACAGATGATGACCATTCTTTTGTAATTGAATTTGTTAATGCAGAAAATTGTGGATGTAATGAATTTACTCAATTCGATGGAAATACTTGCGATGGCAATGGGTCTAGTTCCGTAAATAATAATGAAAATGTATCTCATCTTGTTTTTGGTATTCATTATGTAAATGAAATCACTGGACAAGACTTAGGAGAAAACACAGATTGTACTTCTACAACATTTCACCCAGGTTGGTCATATACTAATGTTACAAATTGGGGTGGTTGGGAAACTGGTCAAACTGTGACTATTGATATAAATCCACCATTTGCATGGGAGTGTATTTTAGCTACTCCACTTGAAGGGTACTGTTGGGAAGTAGTAATTTGGCAAATTAATTTATCACAAACGGCAGGTTATGATGATTTTCCAGATAACGGGTGGACTGTTGGTAATAGTTTTAATCAAACACAGACATATCCTGATATTAATATAGATGATAATAGAATAGCTGTTTGTTATGATCCTTGTATACCTGATACAATTTATCAAATAGATACTCTTTATGTAACCGACACTCTTTACATAACAGAAACAGAGATCATCACAGACACTCTCTACATCACTCAAAATTTTACTGATACGATTTACCTTACTGAAACTGAAATCATCATAGACACCCTTTATTTAACAGAATACATCATAGATACAATTTATGTTGATGTAATAGTGGATAACTATATCTATGTTACAGATACAATTATGCAATATATTACAGAAGAAGTGTGGGTTGATTGTATAACAGGTTTACCTTGTGGAGATGATCCAGGTTATCCTTGTTTAGGTGAAGGGAGTATTTATGCACCTAATACATTTACACCAAACAATGATGGTATAAATGATGTATGGAAATTAATGTATGAATTGGAATGTTGGGTAGATGTAGAATTTAAAATCTTTAATAGGTGGGGTACTTTAATTCATAGCGGTTATGGTGATGACTTTGATTCTTATCCTTATTGGGATGGGAGTATAAACAATGGATCTTATTATGCACAGGATGGCGTTTACTTTTATCAACTTAAAGGTAGGAAATCTGATTCTCCTGAAATTATTGAAGAGAATGGTCATATAACAATATTTAGATAACATGAAAAATTTAATTGTTTCCTTACTATTTCTTTTACCTTTTTATACTATAGGACAGTGTAATCAACATGTCTTTACTTCAGTAGGTGCTGAAAAATGGACTAACTTCCAATATCAAGATTGTGATGGTGGTAATAATTATTTTGGTTTACCAGCAGGTGGATATACTATAATCTTTTGTGCAGACATAGGTACAGCCTTTGTTTTAAATGGAGACGGTTATGTATTTCCTCTATTAACAGAACATCCTAACTATGCATCTTGTGTTCAAACAGAATGTGAAGGCGATTTTGATGGAGATGGAATTGTAGGAGCAGAAGATTTACTTACCTTTTTATCAAACTATGGAGAGTGTGATTAACAATTTGTTAACAATAAGTTAATATTAAAAATGAAAACCATTAGAGATTTTTGCCATAAATAATATATGGAACAACAAAATAAACATGACATAAGTTCATTTCTTTATATCACAATCATGGTGATAGTATTCATTCTTTCTATTTAATTTTCTTAAACCTTTTATTATTTTACCATATAATAATAAACAGTTAAATATGATAAGGTTCTTAAGAAAACTATTTACCCCTAGGTATAAACATATTAATGAATTTGAGTATTCTCCAAAGGGTTTTACTCAAGCCAAGAAATGGGCCAAGGCGCAACCTCATCCTTATTTAATTAACGGATCTTTATGGGACTATGTGCACAGTGGATGGATAGACTCAGAGTATAAACTCCACGAAATAAATAAATACAAAAATGAATACAGACTTAATAATCACTGATGATTTTTATCAAGATGTTGATGCGGTAAGGGAATTTGCATTAAACCAACCGTTTGATGTAAAAGGTAATTACCCAGGGCAGAGAACTAAAACATTCTGGGATTGGCCAGGACTTAAGGATAGCATCCAACATATTGTTAGAAATGCAGGTGGAGAAATATCTTATTATGAATCAGAGTATACCTCAACATTTCAATATACAACCGAAAAAGATTCAAGCTGGATTCACCCAGACCATACAACTAATTGGGCTGGTGTATGTTACTTAACACCTAATGCACCTGCTTCTGGTGGTACTGGACTATTTAGACATAAAGAAACTGGGTTATCTTCACCACCTAGATTGGAAGATGGTTCTTATGATAATGAATGGTTAGAAAAACATTGTTGGCCACATAGTAGAGATATGTCAAAATGGGATATGACAGCTATGGTTGGTAATGTATATAATAGATTAGTACTTTACAGAGGTGATATGTTTCATACTTCATTAGATTACTTCGGTAAAGATAAACATGATGGAAGACTGTTTCAAACATTCTTCTTTAACACACAATATTAAAAACAAAATATGAAAACAAAAGCAAAGTACCTTCTTAACATAGAAGGAAAGAAAAGGTATAGAGGAAATACCTGGTTAGGATTAATCTTAAATGTATTAAAAGGTAATCATGACAGGAAAGCATCTAAATCCAACTAAAGAAGATATTATAGAAGCTACGGATAGAGTAGAATTGTTCTATAGCTTTATTGTAAATTATCTTATTCAACAACCAGTATATAAACTAAATAAAGATTATGCTAAACATATAGATATAGCATTAGAAGGTTTAGCCAAGGCAAAAGAAGAAATATGAATTACGGAAAAGAATTTAAAAAATATGCAATGAGTGATCATAATGTAAGTTCATCAAAACTGAATTATTATGAAAAGCATATTGAAAACTCAATGACTCCTTATATTTTAGAAGAGAGGGAGTTAAGAGCAACACAGATGGATATATTTTCAAGATTAATGATGGACAGAGTCCTTTGGGTTGCTGGTCCAGTTAATGATGGTATGTCTACTGTAGTCCAAGCACAGTTAATGTTTTTAGATTCGGTAGAAAATAAAGATATCACAATGCATATTGATTCACCAGGCGGTTCTGTAAAATCAGGTTTGTCTATGGTTGATGTTATGGATTATATTAAATCAGATATTAGAACTGTAAATACTGGAATGGCTGCATCTATGGGATCTGTTTTATTAGGAGCTGGTACAAAAGGAAAGAGAAGTTCATTAAGACACTCTAAAACAATGTTACATCAATCATCTGGTGGTTTCAGTGGAAATATTCAAGATGCTGAAATTGACATGAAAGAATGGAAAAAAGTTAACAATACTTTATTTAAATTATTAGGAGAGTATTGTGGTAAAACTGCAAAACAAGTAGCGGCTGATGCAACCAGAGATTTTTGGTTAAGTGCAGATGAAGCTAAGAAGTACGGTATAATAGACGAAGTAATAAAAAGAAAGTAATATGTTTGGATTATTTAAGAAAAAAAGTAAAGAAGATAAATTACAAGAAAAGTATAAATCTTTAATGGATCAGGCCTTTAAATTATCAAAAGTAAATAGATCACAAAGCGATCAAAAATATTTTGAAGCTGATGAAATTTTAAAACAAATAGAAAACTTAAAAAAAGTATGAAAAGATTTTTAAAAGAACATGGATGGTATGCCTCTATGGTTGTAGGTATAGGATTATTAATGAGTAGTGTAGTAACCGATGGAGAGTTATTTACAGGTCAGACTCTTTTGGCAGCATCATTAATTATTTTTTCACTAATATTAGAAGGATCAACACGAGGAGATGTTTAAACATTTAAAAGATAATAACATTAGTTACCTAGGGCATTGGTATAATTCAACAAAAATAGGATTGGCTTTATTAGTTCATGCATGGCTTCCTAATATATTAACAGATTATGCTAGTAAAAATCTGTGTAAAGAAACTAAAGATAATTGGCTCGTAAATCAATATAATAGAAATAGATCTACTGAAGATCAAATTAAAAGCATAGATGAAATTAAATGATAGGGTGGAATTTACAATATTTAGAAAATGAAAACCTTTGGTATTTAGCTTACATCACTGAACAAGACGGTATTACATTTGAAGGCTGGTATTATTCTGAAGAACAGGCTAAAAAGGAAATGGAATATTATGGAGACAATAAATATTTAAATAACACAGATAAATGATTTACATAGTTGGAGATAGTCACACAGGTTCTTTTGATCATCATGATTTTAAACAAAGCTTTAATGTTTTACATCTAGGTCCTACTACTGCTTATAATATAGACAAGCATAAATCTGCTATCATGGAATGGCTAGAAAAAGAAAACTTTAATACATTAGATGATTGGTTGTTTTTTGTTGCTGGTGAAATAGACATTAGATGCCACTTAGGATTTAGAGCAGAGAGTGAAAAGATACCTTATGAAAAGAAGGTAACAGAATGTGTAATTAAATACATATCCTTTATAGAAGACTTTAAAAGTTTTACAACAAATTTAGGTGTTTGGGCACCAATTCCATCTGGTGTAGATCAAATGCCGCAAGGGACAATTAAGAATCCTACTTGGGGTAGTGTTGATTCTAGAAACAATTTGACTAATTTCTTTAATGAAGAATTAGAAAGATTAACACAAGCGTCTAGTATAAAACTAGAAAGTATTCATGGATCATTCGCAAAACATAATGTACCTTATAATGATTGGTTTGCTGTTGATGGCATTCATTTAAATGCAGGAAAATATAAAGGTAAATTTAATGGTGTCATTGAAGGGTTGCGATGGCTTGACATAAATGATAGAATAGGATCTCCTATGTATATTATAGAAAGAGATTATGAACCATCTATTGATGTTAATTCTGAAATTAAAGAAATATTTAAAAATCTAATAAAACCTAAGACAAAGGTCAACTTATATTGGGATAAATGGAATTTTGGCCCACAAGAAAGATTAGGCCTACACCCTGCAACATCAAGTCAGTATCTTGAATACACAACTGAACCTACTGACATAGGAATATTTGTAGATTATGATGGAATGTTGGAACACCATGAAACTATTGTAAAAAATACAAATCATAAGTATAAGATTATGGTTCAAATGGAACCTGCTGGTTTTAACAGGGCGTTGAATGGCTGGATATTAGAAAATGAAAACCTATTTGATTATATTTTAGTACATTATCCTGCATGGAAAGGTACCGGAAAATATCCTGAAAAATATAGATATTATATTGCAGGTTCAAGAACAATGATATTACCAGAAGATCGCCAATTACATAAGAAGACACAAAACATTGCTACTATTTGGTCTCATAAGAATTATGGATTAGTAGGACATAACCTTAGACATCAAATGAGAGATTGGTTAAAGGCAAATAGACCAGGTGTTGTAGATTTTCATAACCCAAAAGAAAAGATTGATGTATTAAAAGATTATAGATATGAAATTGTTGTAGAGAATGAATTTCCTTATTTTTTAACAGAAAAACATATCGATGCAATGTTAACTGGTACACTTCCAATAATTTGGGGAAATAAAAATACTATACAGTGGAAAGGGTTTGATACAAACGGTATGGTATTCTTTGAAAGTCCAGAAGAATTATACGAATTAATTGATAGTGGTATTTTTAATGAAGAATTTTATTTAAGTAAAAAATTCTCTATGCTTCATAATTATAATGAGGTACAGAAGTATTTAAGTTTTGGAGACATTGTATGGGATTCTATAATTAGAGAAATAGAATAATATATAAACAAATAACAAAATCTAATGGGGCAAATACCAACATTTGAAAATTTTAACTATAAAAACGAATTAGTTAATGATACTTACAAAATCTTAGAAGGTAAAGTAAGTCATGATGAATTATCTGAGATTCTAAACGAAGGAATATTTTCATTTATAAAAGGAATATTTTCTAGTCCAGTAAAGAAAAGAAAATTAGATAAATTAGGAGAGGAACTATTTAAAATTAAAGTACAACTCCAAAAGATGGAAATAGAGGAAGGTGATATTGATAAGCTAACACAAGATCTTAAGTCTACTGATAATGATTACACAGCAACTCAAGCTAAAGTAGATGTTGCAGATAAAGCAAAGAAAATAAAAATAGAAGCTTTACGAAAAAAGGAATCGGTTATTATTGATAAGATGGATGCAATTGGAAATGAGAGCGATAAGTTAACTAAATATGTAAACAAAGTAAAATTAGAAATCAGAATGAGAGCTAATGATGCTACGATACAACTTGCAGATAAGGAAATGGAAAGAGTATTGAAATTAATTCAAAAGAGAGATGCTAAGGAAGTTAAAGATTTGGATAAAGAGTTGGCTAAAGCAGCGTAAGATTAATAAAGATGCCTATGATGATTGGTATCCAGACAATGACATATTTTAATATTTTAGTAATATGAATACAGATAAAAGGATAACAGGTTTCACTGCAGGAAACTTTGATCTAATCCACCCAGGTTACATTGTAACCTTTGAAGAAGCAAAAAAACACTGCAATTATTTAATCGTTTTTTTACAGCGGGACCCTTCAGAAAGTAGAACCAATAAATACAAACCAGTTATCCCATTATATGAGAGGTATAGGACTTTGATGGCTATAAAATATATAGATGAAGTTGTAACATATCAGACAGAGGAAGATCTTCTTGAACTTATTAAGTTTTATAACCCTGATATAAGAATTTTAGGAGATGATTATATTGGAAAAAGGTATACTGGAGATCATCTAGGTATAGAGGTTGCATGGACTACAAGGTCTCATGGTTGGTCAACAACAAAGCTAAAAGATCTCATTACAATACAGACTCTTAAGCAAAATCCACACTGGGATCCAGATAATAAAAACAACTTATGAAAGTAATAGTTATAGGACAAAGTCTCTTAGGTAAAGAAATAGTTAAGTTATCTAATTGGGATTTTATAAATAGAGATACACATACATTTGATTATCATGATGTTACTTCAGTTTATAAGTATCTTAAAGATTATGATATTATTATTAATTGCGTATCTCACACAGACATATATTCAAATGAAAAAGAATTACATTGGTCTATAAATTACAAAGCAGTATCAAGATTAACTGATTGGTGTAATGAAAATAATAAAAAATTAGTACAAATTTCAACTGATCATGTATATGCAAACTCTACAGGATTACCTACAGAAACTAATGTACCAGTTCATGCAGAGAATTGGTATTCATATACTAAATTATTAGCAGATGGGTACATTGAACTTAAATCTGGTAATTTTTTAATTGTAAGATGTGGTTATAAACAATTCCCATTCCAAGATAATGGTGCATGGGTAGATGTGAAAGGTAATTTTGACTATGTATCCAATATCGCGGATGGGATTATTAGATTAGTCGCTTTACAAAGAGAAGGTATACATAATGTAGGTACAACAGATTCACATTCTATGTATGACTTAGCTAAAGTAACATTTCCTGAAGTTAATGAAATTGTTTCAGATGATAATGTTCCTAAAGATGTTAGTATGAATTGTATGAAATACAGAATTAGCATAACAGCAGATTAATATGGCAAATTTTGAAAATAGACCTTGGGGTAGGTTTGATGTTCTACTAGATACTCCTAAATGTAAAGTAAAAATAATTGAAGTAAAACCTAATCAAAGGTTAAGTTATCAGTATCATAAACACCGAGCAGAGAGGTGGGTTGTAGTTGAAGGTACATTAACAGTTATACTTAATGATGTAGAACATACCTTAAATTATGGAGACTTTATTGATATACCTAAAGGCGATAAACATCGTGCTTGGAATAAAACGGAAAACCCTACAAAGTTTATAGAAACACAAATCGGAACCTACTTTGGTGAAGATGACATAGTTAGATTATCAGACGACTATAATAGAACAGTATGAAATTTAGATCAGGTAAGTATAAAGGAGTTGATGTAGAAACAGTTAAACGTATGGCTCCTTGGTATATTCAATGGGTACGTGAAAACAGACCAGAGATGTTAAGAGCTTCTAAACAACCACAACCAAAACCTTATAAAAAACCGGTATATGTAGATCCACCAGATATACCAAAAGCTGGAGCAATAAAGCCTAACTATGATTTTGACAATATGTTTTAATTGATAATATATAAATCAAATAATCTGTGTAATGAAATACATTCAAACTCTAAATGAAATGAATACAGCTGGGTATGGTAACGATCCTAAGAAACCTAAAGCTATCGACAAGGTAGAGATTAGAGTTGCAAATTGGAGAGATGGTTTGAAGAAAGGCTGGACTCCAACTACACAGTATAGCCCAAGGCTCGCAAAGCTAAGAAAGCAATGGGAAGATGTAATTGAAAAGCATAAAGACCAATGGCAACCAAAGTATAATTTTGGTGATCTCTTAGCATAATAACTAAACTATAATAATATGAAAACTCTACTTAAACTAATCTGCATAATAGTCTTAACTCTATCAGTAAATAGTTGTGGGGTAGGATGGCAAATCAATTCATATAATCCTGACTATGTTGATGAGAATTACCAAATAGAAGAGATTAACACAGTAAGCCAATTAAGATGGAAACTTCAAACAGATTGGGTCTTTGCTAATAACTATTACTTATACTTACAAAGGCAAAATTACTCATTCTTTCATAATCAATTTTATAATAATAGACTATATAGATATGGATGGCAAAGTCCACATAATTATTGGATGAATTGGCAGTGGAGTTGGCATAACGGTTATAACAATAATGTAGGATATTGGAACTCATGGAATCAGTATCCTTACTACGGAAATTGGAATACAAATTACTGGTGGAACTATCAAAACAACTATCCATACTATTCTCATATATACGGACCAAGAACTCAATGGTTAGGTAATGTATATGGAAGAAACTCAGTATACGGTAGAAGGTTACAAACTTATCGTAATCTCTCAAATACTAATAGAAGGATCTCTCAACAAAGAATCACTAAACCACGTAGAAATACTAATCTTATAATTAATATCAAACCTGTAATAAATACAAAACCTGTTATTAGAAACAAGCCAATTAGAACTAAGCCGAAAGATGATATTAGAACTCTATATCCTTCTGGTTTTATTAACTCTAATCCAACTACTAGACCTAACAATACTAGACCGACTCGAACTAGATCCACGGTACCTTCAACTCGAACTAGATCCACAACTCCTGTTAGAACTTCTAAGAAAAGAGGCGGTCAATAAGATACTTCCAATTCTATTAGATCCAATAATCAAAGTAATCAAAGGTCAGCACATAGGCACACTAAACCAAAAGAACATGCAAAACCATTTAAACCACCACAACCAGCAAATAGCTCAAATCTATTGGAATGATGAATGGAATTTAAACTCTA
>Ga0228625_1000368_pt1 | contig 21605 bp, 11 predicted proteins | sample 30DmetaG_FD_190482 | JGI IMG/M metagenome (GOLD analysis project Ga0228625, IMG submission 190482) | Seawater microbial communities from Monterey Bay, California, United States - 30D | ecosystem: Environmental > Aquatic > Marine > Coastal | place: USA: California | collected 2016-10-05
GAACAGAACAGGGAGTAGGCGGAGAATCATCAGAAGAACTTATCGAAAAAATGGAAGAGCTTATTGACGTCACCAGAGAAAATGCTGGGGAAATCAATATAACCGTAACGGGCGGTTCAGGCAACTCCAATGGAGGTGGTGGTTCTAGCTCTGAGGGTCGAGAAAAGACAGAAAGCTCTGGAGCTATGGAGGATAATAAGAAAAGACAGGAACTTGCAAAACAAATTAAAGATAAGGTTCTTGAAGTAATTAGGGAAGAGAAGAGACTGGGAGGTTCGCTTAGAAGTTAAATTTTATGTTTGGAGCTAAACTTGGACACGAATCAAAAATGTATGTTGGTGGTTTTGAACTTCCAGGCATAGAGTCTTTTAATTTTTCTTCGCAAAACTCAGCGTCTTTGGTGAAACCTCTTGGTACAAGAAAGGGGTTTACTTCTGTTTCTGGGCCTATGAAGAAAACAATGTCTATAACTAGGTCTCTTTTATATAAAGATCCAGTGTTGCATAGGTGTACTGGATACGGGAGAACATTAGCTGCTAGTGTAGTAGACGAATCTGAGAATAATTATTATGGGTTTAAGAGTGGGTATTTGTCGTCTTATGCTGTTAATTGTGCCGTTGGAGCTGTACCCAGAGTTACAACGAGTTTTGTTATAGCGGATGACATAGAAAGTGGGGTAAATTCTGGAGAGGGTTTTGGATCTTTGGAGAACAGAATATCCGTACCGAACCAAAGTTCCTTGTCTGTTAGCTGCCCAGATTTCAACGACCTAAGGATTATTGGTTTTGATTATTCTTTAAACAGGAAGAACAAGGCGTTTTACACAGTGGGTCAAACATCAATTTCCAAAATGGAGACTATAAGCCCAATAGAATACACAGCTACCATTCAGTTGGAGCTTGATGAATCTTATGGTTTGGATTTAAATAATTTTTTCAGCACAAGACAAGACAAACAATTAGATTTCTTTATTAAGGGTAGGGATAATAGATTAATACAAAAAATGCCCATTCCTAATGCAACACTTGTTAGTCAAAATTTAAGCCATTCAGCAAACGGATTGATGAAGCTTAATTTATCTTATAACGGACACTTAGGTATAAACACATATGGACTATAGCGGTATAAATTTAGAGGATTTGTTTTACGATAGGACTAGAAACCTATCTGGAATAGAGGAGTTTGACGAGATTTCAGATCTTAGTTGTCCGTCCCAGGGTTCTTTTGTTCAGTTTGATTCAAAAGATTTAACCTTAGAAACAGACAACAACTATCTAAATATAATCCCAATTGGCGTAAACAACCTAACCGCTTCTTTTAATATGTCTTATGAAGTTGTTGAGGAGGAGGCTCAAAAAATAGTTAATTTCTTAGAAAGTAAAGAAGGACATGAGCCTGTAAATTTTGATACAGACCCAACAGTATATAGGACTGCAAACGGTTATTGCACTAATTACAGCTTAAACCAGACAGAGGCTAATAATTATACCGTCACAGCGGTAATTGATGTGACTGAGGCTGCAAATCACTTTAGTTGGACTGGATTAAACTTTTTAAACCCAGACCCCAGAAGCTCTTCTTATAAAGCTAATAGGTGGAAATACAAAAAGGATGATGTAGTTTACGACCAAAGAGAAGAGGGTTTATATAAAGACAGAATGAATAGTTTTTATTATTGTACTAAAGACCATGACTCTTCAGATGATACTGTAGATTATCTAAGAGATAGTGAATATTTTACCCAAGATTTCTTTTGGGCTCCAGATGTAGGGCAATCAAACAATGTAGAAATAGATGTTTCTAGGTTTGGAGATAAGAATGGTTTAACGGTTAGGAGAAAAATAAAAGATAATATTTCAACATTCCCAATAAATTACGAATTTAAAAATATAACAACAAAACAGTTGAAGGCTATGCTTCACTTTTTAGAAAGTAAAGGTGGTTACAAAAGGTTTAAACATCAGATAAATGGAGTTTATAATAGGCCAAAGATATTCGTCTGCAAAACATGGAGGCATACTTGGGATACTTATGACTCTCATACGCTTCAGGTCACCTTCGAGGAAGATCCTTTAGGAGTATACCCAAAAAGAAAAACTGTAAAACCAGAGGATGTATATACAACCGTTAGTTCTTTTACTTTAGATTCTTTGCAATTAAGTGGTAGTATACCAAATAATTGGATTAGTGGTCAGAGTAATTATAACTTTTTAACACTCGGCGTTTCTTGTCAGTCAATAGGCGATAACGCCTTTATGGATTGCTCTGGTATTCGGGATGATATAATAATGCCTAGTACCATACAAACAATAGGTGTTAATGCTTTCAAAAATTGCTCTGAAGTAACAAACCTTGTTATAAGTAGAGGGGTTGATGTTATAAGCGCAAGCGCTTTTGAGGGCTGCAGTAGTATTACAGGGGACTTGGTTATTCCAGACTCCGCCACTCTTATAGGAGCTAGGGCTTTTAAAAACTGCTTATCTTATAATGGTGATATATCTATAGGTTTGGATGTAACAGGCATAGGCGATGAGGCTTTTAGGGGTTGCAGTAAAATCAATGGTGAATTAATATTGCCATCAGGACTTTTAGAAATAGGAGACTACGCCTTTGCTGGTATCGGCGCATTTGGTAGACTTTATATACCAGACACTGTAACTAGTATAGGCCCTAGGGCTTTCCAGAACTGTAAATTTATAGGAAACTCGGTAACAGTTGAGAGTGGTGTCCAAACAATTGGGGGGTACGCTTTTAACAATTGCAAGGCAGTACAAAAATTACAATTTAAGGGACAACAGGCTCCAGCAAGTGTAAACATTAATGCTTTCCAGGGTTTAACATCACTTAATACTAGGAATGGGAAAAAGATTATTTATGCGCCACTGGGTGCTGCAGGTTATGATATTGCTCCTTGGACGGATTTTGAAATAGTTTATCAAAGATAATATGTCGAGAATAGTTCTAAAAAGCTCTAATACAGCTGTAGTCTTGGGGGAGTCGCCAGCGTTTAAAACCACAGACGACAGCGGTTCTTTGTTTGCTTCCGTTAAATCTGCTTCTTTTGGATTCTCTTCAGACCGACAAAAAGTTCAAGAACTTGGAGGTAAGAACTTAATAGTGGATGATTTAATAAGAAGTCCAAATGTAGATTTAAGTTTAAGTTATACATATTCTCCGACCTATGCAAACGAAGATTTAATGGGCTTGAGTTTCTCTTTAGATGAGAAATCAGAATTAAGCTTAATGTCATCACTGAAAGACAAGTCTTATAATTTTTATTTTTACAATAACCCAGAACAAGGCGAAGATGGCATTCAAAATATAAAAGATCAAAACTATCCACCTGGAGGTGAAATTATATCTTTTGGAAATGCTTATTTATCAAGTTATGGGTTGAACTTTGAAGTTGGATCTATTCCTGAAGTTTCTGTTTCATTTTTGTGCTCTAATGTAGAATCCGAAAAATATTTTGGATCAAACACAAAATCGCCAGCAATAAATCTTCAGTCTGGAAATAATAGCGGGGTAGGAAACTTTGACATAACTAAAACAAAGATAGTAGAAGATAAATTTTTTGGGGATGTTTATGATCTGGATAGATCTCGTCTAGCCACACCAACCCCAGCGGAGTTGGATTTTACCCTGCAAGATTTGCAAATAGGAGGTCAAAAATTATCACCAAACAATCACATACTAAATTCATTTAGTTTTAACATGAATATAGATAGGGCTAGCTATTACAAGCTGGGTTCCGACTATGTATGCGGGAGGGAAATTAAATATCCAGTAAACGCTACTATCTCTCTATCGTCTTTAGTAAATGGATATGAAAACGGATTTATATCTGGATTGGTAACTGGAGAGGAAGTAAACTTTTTGGATATAGTTGCCACAGACTGCAGCGGGATAATTACATCCAAGCTGTTTTTTGAAAACTTAAAGGTAGAGAAGGTAGACTACAATATGTTGGTTAACGAGTCTATGAATTACTCGTTAGAACTCTCTCTTCAAATAAATGACGAAGAAGGGTTCAAGTCTTATGTCACCGAAGAGGATTGGAAGGCTACAAGGGTTTATGATTCAGGTGATTCTATAATAGATTTTACATTCGATGACATTCCAGCGGATTATTGGAGTAACCGAGACGATATTTATAAGGTAAGGTTCGCGGATTTTTCATCTTACGAGGTTGGCGATAGAGCTTTTTATGACTGCGACAATATTTCTGGTAAGGTTTTTGTGCCAAGAAATGTAAACTATATAGGCGAAAGTGCATTTGAGAGTTGTGATAATCTAAGTCAACTATTTTTTGATTCAGACCATTCTATACAGCAAATAGGTGCAAGCGGTTTTAAGGATTGCGTTAGTTTATCGAACGACAATCTTTTATTACCAACAAGTTTGATAACAATAAATGAGTCTTGTTTCGAGGGCTGTATCAATTTAAAAGGTTTAAGTTTAAACAATGTCTCGACCATTGGTGACAAAGCTTTCTTTAACTGTTCTGGGCTTGAAGGTCCTTTGTTTTTCAAAGAGGGTACAACCTATATTGGCGATTCTAGTTTTGAAAATTGTGTGTCAATAAATGGTTCTATAGAATTCCCAGATAGTATTGATTATATAAATCAAAAAGCATTTAAGAATTGTTCTTCGTTTAAATATGACCTAGTGATAAATGATTCTATATCAGGTTTGGGCGCACAAGCATTTTATGGGTGTAGTGGGTTTGATGGAGTATTAACTCTTAGTGATAACTTGTCTTTCATAGAATCTGGTACATTTTTTAATTGTATTTCTATAACTGGTGACTTAGTAATACCTAATGGTGTGACTGGTGTTGGTGATTATGCTTTTTATAATTTAGGTGTTGATAGTTTAGATTTACCAGAGGGTTTGCTTTATATAGGTAATGGGGCATTTGAGAGATTAAATGATATAAAGACGGATTTATTTCTTCCTCAATCTATAAGCGGTATAGGTGATAGGGCTTTTGCTGATTGCGACTCATTTTCAGAATATTTAACAATACCTAGCGGTATACAGTCTATAGGAGAACACGCATTCAGTGGTTGCGTAGGAATTACAGATGTATATATAAACTCTCCGACATCTGTATTCCAAGGAGATAATGCTTTTTATGGTATAGATGGTTGTCTTTTTGTGACACCAATTTATTACAATAGTTATGTATCTCAACTTGTTGATGGTAAGTATCAGGGTATGCCAGTTTGTCTAGGCTCTAAAGAGACTATCGTTTTTGATACTCAAACATTTGAGATTATAAAAAGAAAAAGAGGGAATATCCCTGCTTATTGGTATGCAAACCAATCACAAAGCTCTCTGTTGGTTATTGGGGATACGTGTAGAAAAATCGCTGACAACGCTTTTGTGGATAGTAGCGGACTGGAGGGTGGTTTAGCTATATCTAGTGGGGTTAACTATATAGGAAAAAATGCTTTTAGAAATTGTTCTTTTTCTGGTGATCTAATTCTTAGCGATCAAATAACTGGTATAGGCAGTGGGGCATTCGAGGGTTGTTCAAACCTTGATGGTAACTTACAAATACCGTATTACTTAGATATACTATATGGAAACACGTTTAAGGATTGTTCGGGTTTGGCTTCGTCATTAGTCCTTCCCCCTAGGGTAACTAGAATCGAGGATTCTGTTTTTGAAAATTGCTCATCTCTTAATGGATTTGTAGCATTGCCAGCCCAATGTGAATATATAGGTTTTAAATCTTTTGCTGAATGTAGTTCTCTTTCTGGGGGGTTAATATTTCCAGAAACATTAACTGGTATAGGACCAGCTGCTTTTAAAAACTGCCGAAGCCTTGATGGTGAGCTGGAGTTTAACGACATATTAGAAGAGATTGGTGACAGCGGTTTTTATAATTGCTCTAGCTTAAGTGGGTCCCTAGAATTACCAACTGATTTATTTTACTTAGGAGAATATGCTTTTTACGGTTGCAGTGGGTTTGAGGGGACTTTATTCCTTCCAAACGAATTAACTGGAATATTTACAAGTACTTTCGAGAATTGTGTGGGATTTGATGGTGATTTGGATTTACCTAAATCGTTATCTGGTGTTGGAGACAGGTCTTTTTATAATTGTATTGGTCTTAGTGGAGCAATATATATAACAGACATTGCAGCACAAAATATAGGAACCGACGCATTTTTCGGTACTGATTTTGCAGCTTTAATTGTTCATGACAATGTTGTAGATATATCAAGTGGTGAATTTGATTATTTTAAAACACAACCCATGTCTTTAATTCTTCAAAATGGTTTGATTTCCGTTTCAGATAATGCGTTTAAAAATTACGCTTTTAGCGGTGATTTCTTTTTGCCAATTACTGTTGGAAATATTGGCAACTCTGCATTTCAAAATGTATCATTTAATGGTGAATATGACTTTTCCCAAGCAAACGTTACTGGTATAGGTAATGCTGCATTTAAGAATTGTAGTGGCATATCTGGAGAATTATATTTTACTGACTCTTTGATAAATATAGGTGACGAAGCTTTTAGAAATAATACTAGCGTCAACGGGGAATTAAGATTGCCCCAAGAACTTACTGGTATTGGAGAGTATGCTTTTGCTGGTAATGCTTCTATGGTTGGCGATATAAATATACCTGACACTGTTAGCGGTGTTGGCCAATATGCATTTTTGAATTGCTCTTCTATGGATGGTTATTTAAAACTTAGCTCAAATCCGTTTTTAACTAAAGTGGCTACTGGCACTTTTAAAAACTGTGGCTCTATAACGGGAGATCTGACAATACCAGACAACATAACAAATATAGAATTTCAAGCTTTCAAAAACTGTCCAGGGCTAAGTGGTACAGTAACACTTACGGATACAGCGGCGCTTTCACTTATAGGTAAGGACGCTTTAGATGAATCTGATTTCGAACATCTTGTTGTTAGTGATTCGGTACAGGAAATTTCTGATGGTGAATTTGATTATTTCCAAAATGCAGATCTAAGCCTAACTCTTCCTAGCAATTTAACTGGTATTTTAAATAACTCTTTTGATAATTACCAAATAACTGGGAATCTTGTTTTCCCGAGTGGCTTACTTACCATAGGGGATGAAGCGTTTAAATTTTGCGTGGGATTGAATAGTGGTTTGTTGTTCCCAGAGTCGGTAAACAGCATTGGTGATTCGGCATTTGAAGGGTGCGTAGGGTTCTCTGGGGATTTGACTTTACCTATAGGCTTGCCGAGTATAGGCGCTAGAAGTTTTTATAATTGTATTGGGTTAGATGGCATCTTGACTATTTCTGATTTAACAGCATCATCAGTGACTCTTCTGGACGATACATTCTTTGGTACTAATTTTTATTTGCTTAGAGCTGAATCATTAGATGGTACTATATCGGATACGGAATTTGATGTTTTAGCCTCTAATTTCCAGGGGTCTTTAGATATTGGGCAATCTGTTTCCTTGGTGGGCTCAGACGCATTTGATGATTACGCCTTCCTTGGTTCTTTCAATAGTTCTGGTTCATTATCTGAGATATCAGACAGAGCTTTTTCTGGTGTGCAATTTAGTGGTAATTACGCTCCAGAATTTGTTGTTGAAATTGGAAACGACGCATTTAGAAATTGCGGGTTTGATGGGACTGCATCTTTTTTCGATAGCACGGAGGTGATAGGCAACAGAGCCTTTATGAATTGCGACCAACTCAAGGGAGATTTAAAACTTACATCTTCTGTGGCATCTATAGGAAACCAAGCTTTCTTTGATTGTACTGGTTTTGATGGTGAATTTGTATTAAGCGCAGATGAAGGGGAGATCGAAAACCCAGAATTTGATACAGAGCTTGTTTCTATTGGTAGTTACGCTTTTGTCGGTGTTACTGGCGTTTCTGGTAACTTAATTATACCTGGATCAGTAACAAGTATAGGAGAACATGCTTTTGAGGGTATGCAGACATTAAATGGATACTTGTATATAGGAAGTGGATTAACAGAAATAAAAGAAGCTACATTTAAGGACTGCAATGGACTGTCAGCTTACAACGATGAACTTTCAATACCTAGACCCGTAACAAATATAAGGGTCGATGCGTTTAATGGTTGCTCTTCATTATCTGGTAGCCTGTTAATGACCAAAGAAGCCGCTATTAGTATAGAAACTAATGCATTTCTTAATACTAACTTTGACAACTTAACGGTTCTGTCTGGAGCTTCTTTTATAGAAGATGGTGATTTTGATTACTTTCAATCAACAGGGGTTTCTTTAACTTTAAATTCAGACTTGATAGACATAAGAAGCGGATCGTTTGATGATTTTAATTTTGTTGGTAATTTAACTATCCCTTCAGATGTCACTGGGATTGGTGCTGAAGCTTTTGCTAGAAACAATGGTTTTCAAGGTGGCCTAACAATACCGTTTGAAACTTTAGCAATAGGTGATTTTGCTTTCTCTGGGTGCAGTGGCTTCAGTAGTTTGTCTTTTCAAAATTATGAATTTAGTAGATTAAATGATATTGGTTCTGGCGCATTTAAAAACTGCGATGGATTTTCTAACGAGTTGTTTTTACCTTCACCTTTAGAGAATATACAAAGTGGAGCTTTCCAAGGGTGCAGCGGTTTTCAGGGTAGGTTGATAATACCAGATAATTTAGATTCAATTGGAGAACACGCGTTTAGTGGTTGCACTGGTATCAGTGGTGTCTTTATTGATACATTAGGGCCAGAAGTTTTTACAGTGCAGCAGGGTGATGCATTCTTGGGTTGTCGTGGTTATCTTGAGCTTGGGGTTTTAGTTTATAGTGATTATGCGGTTTTGTCAACACCAGTCGGTGACGACTTATATTTTCAGGGTATGCCTATAAGTGGAGTTGGCGCATCAGAGAGTGTTTTTTATACTGGAGCCGTAGGGGATTATAATATATTAAACAGGGCTATACAAGACGCTATAGATGTTGTAGTGGAAGGACAATCTTATGTTATACCAGATAATTGGAAAGATACCACTGCTAGAACAGCAGCAGGAATAGCATATAACCAGCCGCTCTGGTTTTCTCTTGGCGCTCTTTGCGAAGAGATAGGCGCTAATGCTTTTAATAGTGCTTCATATTTGCAGGGCACATTGAATCTTGGTGGGGACTTGAGAATAATAGGAGAATATGCTTTTGTTAACTGTGGTACTCAAGGACCTGGATTAACTGGACTAACACTTGGTAGTTCTTTAGAGGTGGTTAAGACTGGGGCTTTTCAGAGTTGCTCCAAAATAAGGTCTAGTTTGGTTTTTCAGTCAAATGTAACAGGGATAGAAACTAATGCTTTTTATAACAACGATATAGTTGGGGTTACTTTTTTAGATGGAATACAGGAAATAGGCGATAGGGCTTTTCAATATTGTTATGAGATAGCAGGTGATATAGATTTCCCGACTACGTTAAATACTGTTGGGACCAACGCTTTCCAATATGATTCAAAAATAGAAAATATTTCGTTTTCAAATCCAAATACCAATATTGGTCAGGGCGCTTTTCAGAGTTGTTCTTCATTACAGTCTATAACTTTACCAACAAACATAACTTTTTTAGGAAATAGCGCTTTTGATGATTGTACATCAGCTGTTGGCAATTTAACTATACCTAGTTCATTGGAATCAGTTAGTTATCAAGCGTTTGAAGATTGCCCAAAGATTGGATCACTTACTCTTAATGGGCAAAGTCGTTTTGAAGGATACTGTTTTAGACGTTGTTATGATTTAAACAAGGATACTGATGGATCTTTAGAAATACCAGAGGAAGTTGTTTTAAATGATGGATATCTTAGGGTGGGAGCATTTAATAATTGCAGAAGTATAACAAGCGTGACATTTCCAGATAATTTCTCAGGAACACATCAATGGCTAGCTGCTAACGAATCTGTAGGAATATTTTCCGATTGCATATCTTTGGAGAAAGTGACTTATGGGATTGGTTTAGATGTAGTTAGCAAGTTCAAATTTTACGAATGCAACTCATTAAGTGGTGTTAGCAATCCAGATTGGCTGAGTTTAACAGGCATAGAGCAATACTCCTTCTACCGCACGGATTTGAGGACTATATATATACCAGAAAATGTAACAGAAATAGGAGATTATGCTTTTGCTATGAGCGCAGCAGTAGGGGATTTTAACATAACACAAGATCTTATTATCGACGCTTCTGGTAATCTTAAAAAAATAGGAGATTACGCTTTTAGGGGAAGAGCTATTTCCCAGACCTTCTTACCCGAAAACCTTCCTGCTGCGTCTGGTTTTTCATTGGGAATTGGCGCTTATCAAAATTGTGAATTTATATCTCCAACTATATCTATACCTGAATGTGTATCAGGCATGGGAACTAATGTCTTTAATGGTTGTAGCCTCGCTTTAAATTATACTTGGCCTTCAACATTGACGACCATACCAGACTCTACTTTTAGAAACTGTTCAAACCTTGAAGCTTTTGTTATTCCATCGTGGGTTGATACAATAGAGGCTAATGCTTTTCGTAATTGTCCTCTTGCTGAAGGTTCTATCAATATACATAGTGATGTTGTTTATGTAGGGGCAGCGGCTTTCCAAGGTTCCACAGAAATAGGTCAAGTTTTGTTTAACAACACAAATCAAATCGATATACTCGCTAACACATTTCTTGATTGTACGAGCCTTAGCGGAACCATTGTTTTAAACAACGTTAGAGATATATATTCAAAACCATTTAATAATACAAATATTGATTTTATTCAATGGAATGATGTAGCTGGACCGAACGTAATTCAAACTCAAGCTTTTGAAGATAATACGTCCATAACGGGAATATCTCTTCCATCTGGGCTTTCCTACGTTGGCGCCAGGTCTTTTCAGAGAGCGTCCTCGTTGAAGGAAATTGATTTATCTGATACTAATGTTTCAGCTATAGGAAATAATGTTTTTATACAAGCAACCAGTATGTCTGGTGTTGATTTAGATAATGGTGAATTGTTGTCGATAGGATACCAGTGTTTTCGTCAATCATTTATAGAATCTATAGAAATACCAGATCCAGTAAGCACTATTGGGTTTAGCTGTTTTGATAGATGTACAAACCTAAAAGAGGTGAATTTCTCAACAAATCAACTTACTACTTTTGAGAGTAATCTTTTTCAGAGCGCCTTTTATCCTGGCGCTAATAGTATTATAATGCCGACAAATCTTGACACAGTTAAAGTTAGTTGTTTTCAAACTTCAAACATAAGTGGTGTTGTTGACTTCTCTGACACAAATTTGTCAACCATTCAATATCAAGCTTTTTATAGTTGCCCTCTTCTTGAGGCGGTTAAGTTTCCTGCAACTCTCGGTTTTATTGCCCGTGACATGTTTGAGCTCAGTAATAACTTAGTTTGGGTTTCTGGAGATGGAATAACAGAACTTGAAAATGATGTATTCAAAGATTGTCCTAATTTCAGCGGGTTTATGGGTGCTCCAAGCGGCTTACCACCCTCCCTTGAAGTAATAGGAAACGACAACTTTGTTAGATGTGGTAATATAAAACCTAGACAAAATTATTTAATTTCTGGTAATATAGAATCAATAGGAAACTTTAACTGGTACCAACAAACCAGCACACAATCCTTAATCATACACGATAGTTTTTCGGGTTCGATTGGAAATTCCAACTGGCGAGATGTCGGTAATATGGGTGAATTAAGTATACTTTTTGATAACGCGGACGGAACAATAGGCAGCGAAAACTGGAAAGATTGTAATTTAATGACCGACGTATATATAAACTGCCCTTACAGCGCTTGGGTGGGTACAAACAATTTCAATAATGCAAGTACAAATCTAAACATACGGATAAAAAACACACATTTCAATGACTATACCGTTGCCAATAACTGGAGTGGTGAACAAGGTGTTAACCCTCAAGCAACAATATCTTCTTACGTCCCTTAAAAAAGTGTAATAAATTAAAATGTCTAGGAACAGAACCATATATCAATCAGAATCTCTTTTTGTCGGAGAATCCATATACGCATCTGGGAAAAATGAAAATCATGAGTTAATTAGGGTGCAGGGAGCTAGCTATGGTTTTAGTTTAAATAAACAAGACGTAACTCAATATGGTAGACAGCTGAGATTGGATACTGTTCAATTAGAGCAGCCCACAGTTAATTTTGATTTTTCTTATTATTTGGGAGATGGATTAAACGAAAAGAATATAGGTTTTGATGTTAATGCCGATAATCAGTTTGTAGGGCCATTCATGGACTCGTTTAGCGGAAATAATTTTTATATGCTTACATCAGACGAGGGTGTAGATGCTGTTAGTTTTGAGAGTGGCGATAATTATAGTTTGATAGGTATTGGTAATGCTTATCTGACAAATTACACCCTTAACATGTCAGTTGGTTCAGCACCTACTGTAGAGCTTTCTTATCAAGCCGCCAACATAAACTCACAAAATGGTCAAGTTAGTGGGCAGGTTATAACAGGATCAATGCCTTCAATTAATCCAGAGGAGGACAAAATAGTTAGCGGTAACGTAGTCCTTAAAAAACCAAAAGATAAAGGTGATGCCAGACCTTCTGTTATAAGACCAGGAGATATAACTTTAGAGTTTCCTGGATTCCAGTCAAATCAAGAGGGACCCATCTCTACAACCGAAGGTAATGGTTCTTTTCATGTTCAGACTGCTTCTTTATCTTTACCTTTGAATAGGAGTGAACTTTATAGAATCGGGACAAAGCACTCTTACGCTAGAGTATTAGATTATCCAATAAATGGCACATTAACAGTTACAGCTGTTCTTAGCGAGATTGAATCTGAAAACTTATTAAATATAGTATCACAATGCAGAGACCAAGGAACAAAAGATATATGTTTAACTTTAGATAAATGCAAGAAAAGTGAATACGGAATAGATCTGCAGGGTGTTGAAAAATCAATGAAAATAACACTCAAGGGTGTTGATTTGATATCTGAAGCATTTACATCTCAAGTTGGCTCTAATAAAGCTGTGGATGTTGCTTTTAGAGTTCAGGTTGGGTCTGAAGACGACTTGTCTAGGGGTGTGCTTGTGGAACTTTTTAACAACTGCTTGTTGATTGCCGAACAAGAAGAAACTATAGTTTATGATATAAATGATGTAGAGTATGATTCTATATATGGAGACATACCCCCTATATGGATGTATAATTCTGGCGACGCCAAAGAGGCTTCTATAGGTTCTGGAGTTTCAACAATAGGAGGTCAAGCTTTTAGATTCGCTGGTTTAGAGGGTAATTTGGAAATACCTGACAATGTAAGGTATCTTGATTTTTATGCTTTTGCTAGCTGCACAGAATTGACAACCTTGGAAATAGGGAAATACTTAACAGGGATTGGTGCTAATGTATTTTCGGACTGTACAAGTTTGAGTTCTATAAGTTTTTGTAGTTCCACAGAACTAAAGGAGATAGGTGATAATGCTTTTTTACGTACAAATTTAAGTAGTGTAACAATACCAGAAAGTGTTGAAACTTTAGGTCCATATGTTTTTGCTAATATAAGCTCCCTGCAAAGTGCTGATTTAACAAGTTCGATATCCAGCATCCCAGATCGTGCATTTAGTTCTGACACATCTTTGAAGACTGTGCAGTTTTCAGATTCTGTTACAGCAATAGGTGTTAACGCGTTTACTGGTTGCACTAGCCTATCTCAAATATATTGGAGTCAAAATTTAAAATCGATAGGGAATCAAGCATTTTATAATTGCAATCAATTAAGCTCTGTAGGCTTTACGGAAAATTTAGAATCAATAGGGGCTGCAGCTTTTTGGAATTGCAGTTCTTTAGCTGGCTCATTGGATATTCCAAATAGTTTAACAACCCTTGGAATCTCGGCTTTCCGAGGTTGTTCTAATTTAACAAGCACAACGATTGGGTCTGGGATTATAAATTTATCAAGCTCGACATTTTACGCCTGTAACAATCTAAAAACTGTAACATTCCCAGAAAATTTAGAAACTATTGAATCTACAGCTTTTTTCTCTTGTGAAAGTTTGTCTGGTATACAGATACCAGATTCCGTCTATTCGATTGGGGTATCTGCATTTTCAAATTCCTTAAATGGTCCAAAAGGTATGACTGATATAGTTTTTGGTAGCGGACTAAGAACTATAGGTAATAGTTGTTTTGAAGAAAGTCGGTATTTAGCGACGGCCATACTACCTGATAATTTAGAGCAAGTAGGCAACAGTGCATTTAATAATTGTAATTTGAGTGGGCATATAGAAATACCCAACAGCGTGTATTATGTTGGCACTGCAGCTTATCAAAGCAATGACGATCTTAAAGGTGTGACGTTTAGTTCGTCGATGGATACAATTTATAATAATTGCTTTCAGAATTGTATTTCTTTAACGGGTTTAGATATACCAAGTAATATAATCAATATTAATGGAAGCGCATTTAGTACTTGTTCTTCTTTAAGCGGGATAAATTTTTCAGAAGGTTTAGAAACTATTGGTACATCTGCTTTTACTCAGTGTGATTCCCTGCCTGTTGTTTCTTTTCCTTTGAGTTTGAATTCTTTAGGTTCTGCATCGTTTAGTAATTGTGATGTATTAAGTGAGGTTAATCTTAATGAAGGTTTGTTGTCGATTGATGGTTCGGCTTTTTCCTCTTGCTCTTTATTAAGTGGTATATCCTATCCGCAGACTTTAGAATCTGTAGGATCTAATTGTTTTTCATTCTGCATTTCTTTGGAGTATGTACAATTTAATACAAACCCAAGCTTTGATACTATTTCTACTAGTTGTTTTTACAATTGCACCTCTTTAAAGGAATTAAATATACCTGACAATATAACAAGTACAGAGGCCTCTATTTGTTATAATTGTGATTCATTAAGCGGGTTGAACCTAGGCAATCAGATGATCACTCTAGGCAATCAATCCTTCCAATTTTGCCCTATATTGAATAATGTTGATTTTCCATCCACATTGACTCATATTTATTATGGTTGTTTTGATGGTTGTACTTCTTTAGAAACTATAAGCCCGTTCCCAGAATATTTGGCATATATAGGGGATTCCGCTTTTAATGATACAGCATTAAGTGGATTATTAGTAATACCAGATGCTGTAACTTATATGGGAGACTCTGCTTTTGAAAATACTAATATAAGTGGGGTTGATCTTGGTGTCGGAATTACGTATTTAAATAAAGGGGCTTTTAGGGATTGTACAAATCTTGAATATATCAATTTAGATCTTGTCACTGGAATTGATTTATCTGTTTTTGACGGATGTTCTTCTTTGAGCGGTGTGGCAATACCAAATACAATGGAGGAGATCGGAAGTTATTCATTCAGAGGAACAGCAATATACGATATGGTATGGCCGCCTTTAATTGATTATATTCAAGATTATACTTTTCAGGATTGCTTTAATTTAACTGGTATTACTTCAGGAGAAAGTATTACTGGTATTGGTACAGCTGCTTTTAACGGTTGCGATTCGTTTTTGCAATATTATGCTCCGAATTCCCTAAAGGTAATCGGAGCAAGTGCTTTTGGTGGTTGTACATCCATGAGTGGTTTAGATTTAAACCAAGTAGAAGAGATAAAGTCTTCTGCGTTTTATCTTTGCAGTTCTTTAAGCGGTTTATTAACTATACCTGATTCAGTCACGGGATTAGGTTCAAATGCTTTTAACGCAACAAATTATAGCGGTGTTATTATAGGTAGCGGTCTTGAAGAGATTGGAGGTGCAGTTTTCAAGCAAAATACCAGCTTACAGTTTATAGAAATACCAAGCGGAATAAAAACAATAGACGCGTCAGCTTTTTATGGTTGTAGTTCGTTGTCGGGGGTTGTATTTAATGAAGGCTTGATAAATATAAGTCCTTCATTTAGTGCTTACAACCTATATACAGGGGCTTTCTCAAACTGCGCTTCATTAAGCGGGACAATAGAGTTTCCGACCACACTCGAAAACATAGGGAGAAACTCTTTCGGAGGTTGTATTGCTGTAGAAGCAATAAGGTTTACCTCTGTTGTCGCACCAAAGACACACAGCGATGGACTTCCATATCAATTTATAAGTGACTCATCAAACCATATTGTTTATGCTCCTTCTGGTTCTGAAGCAAGTTATTCTGGATTGAGTTATGTTGCTAGTACATCGCCTCCTATCTATGGAGGAGATAAGAGTCCTCTTAATTGGGATTCGTTAAATATAGTTTTTGAATAAAATGAACCCTAAACCAAAAGTAAAAAAGATGTTGGAATCTGAAAAGTGGGAGGCTGTTTGGATTGATAACAAGGGGAGAACATACAGGGTGTATGCTAACAACCAAAGAGAGGCTATCGATCTTTGGTATAAGAGGTTTGGATGAGTAACAAAAGGTTGTAAATAAGCCAGTTTGGCTTAAAGATCAACATTTAATTGTTTGTTGTTTTTGGTTTCAGCTTTCATTTGATCAAAATGTTTTGCTCCGTTTCTTTTCTTAGAATAGTCTTTGTAATACTTTTCTTTAACTGGATCTATGCCTCCATTTTTTTCTGCCCTGGTGTGACTTAATTCTTGGCTATAATCCATCATGTCTCCATATGTACCTTTTTTGTTTGAAGTTTTTTCGACAAATTCTCTTGAGCTATACGGGTCCACAGAGGTGTCTATAGACGCATTTGGCACAGTGAATACCCTTTTCCATTCTAAGCCCTCAGAATCGAAGTATACGTGATCCTCGGCCATTGTTTGGACTACTTCTTTGTATTCTTCTCCGTTTGGAGACTTGTAAATATATATTGGCATATTGTATTATACACAAACAGGGGCAGTATTTCTACTACCCCTGCTTTTTATTTATTTAATAATAGCTTCGTTTATTGGATTTTAATTTCCACTGACTCTTTAATGACCTTCTTGGGCATAACGATACTCAATAAGCCATTAGACATTTTAGATGTGATTTCTGACGGACAAACTAAATCATTTAAGGCGATAGAAAAGGTTTTTTCTTTTTCTCCTTTTTTTGCGTTAATCCTCAACACATCGTTGTTTGCTGTGATGTTCACTTCTTTTTTAGAGAAACCAGCTAATTCAAATTCAGCTGTATAAACATCGTCACTGCTTTTGATCCAATTACAATTTTTTGGATAAGCCCTGCTATCTGGTTTGAATAGTTCTTCAAATAATGTAGTCATAATATATACTTATTGCATATGCTGTGCCAACAAGAAAACCTAGGAAATAAGGGATAAAATCTTATCTACTGTATTAGAATAGGTAAATTTGTCCGCTAATTTTTGTCCCTCAGTGTTAATTTGTCCCACTTTGCTTTCGGCGGTTTCCATTGCAGAAATAACAGAATCAAAATTCCAGTCATAGAATACTCCTTGGTTAAACTGTCCTCCTTTAGCAAAAAACTTACCGTCGGCGCAATCCATTTGTCCAGAAGACTCAACTAAAACTGAATTATTTTTATTAGCCCAATCTTTATGAGATGTTTTATTTAGAACAACGCTCCACTTACCTAAACAAGTAGAGTTGAATGCTGGTAAATTCCAGCCTTCGCCGCCAGAAAGGCCAGTTAGGTCAATATCAATAGCATTAATAAACTCATTAACTTCTTGGTTAGTTTTTAAGAACGGAAGAAAATTTACATTGTTGTATCTCTGTCCTTCCAAGGCGGAATTAATTAGATGACTCATTTCTTCGCTTTTAAAGAATGGGTTGGTAACACAACAACTTAATTGGTATTTATTATTGTTGCCATATTTTTTAACCCATGTGTTAATAATTTTAGCTGTATGTTTTCTTTTTTCAAACTTACCCATTAAACCAAAATGAGTAACGCCTTCTAAATACTTTTTGCCTGTCGGTTTGAATTCGGGATCTAAACCTAAAGGAATATAGTCCGCATCAAATTGACTTGCTGCGCAAGAAGATGAAAATATGGTTCTTTCTTGAGAGTTACAAAGCTTCCTTTCTACATCGGTTGGTTTACTACACTCATAGAAAGTATATAGATACTGTTTTGAATTTTTACGATTTTCAGATCCATTCAGGTGCCATATTTTTAAACTAGGAATGTCTGGAGATAAGAAATCAAACCTTGAGTCTATAGCCTCTTTAAACTTAGACTGAAAATCTTCCGTCATGTCGTAAGCAGATACATCTATGTTCTGCTCATTCATCGGCCAAATGCCCACTTCATGACCCTTCTCAAAGAGCTCCTTGATAATGTTAAAACTAACATTACCAAGGCTCAATGAGTTAATAGGTGCGTCTACTAAAATTTTCATTAAAACGGGATGTCTTCGTCAACGCCAGCGGAGACGGCACTTTTTACTGCCTTTTCTGCTGTATTTGATTGGTCGTCCTTACCACCACCAAGGAAGGTGAAATTATTACCAGAGATAAACATCTTATTGTATTGCTTACCTTCGTTTTCCCAAGAGCTATAGCGAATTTCGCCCTGCACAAGGATTAGTCTACCTTTTTCAAGGTGTTCGTGAGCAATCTCTGCTTGACGACCCCACATTTCAACATCAATGAAACAAGGTTCTTTAGACCTGTTACTTGAGATGCACATGCGGAATTTACAAACCTTATTGTTGCTTACTTCTCTAATTTCTGTATCGGAGGCCAAACGCCCCGCTGTTACTATTGTGTTATACATATCTTTTATCGAATTGTTTTTTTACTTTGTTGATGAATTTGTCGTGGATGTTTATGCACCCTTGGATGCTCATATCTAATTCTTTAGAGGCTCTTCTCCACGGGATTAACTTATTATTAGTCGTATTATATCTAATGTCAATAATTTTTTTGACCCTTGGGTCAGTTTCTTCTTGTAGCATAGCATTAAACATGTCAAAAGCCTCTATTTTAGATAAGGTTTCAAACGAGTCGTCAGCATCAGAAACCCTGCTATAAGCAGCCTCTAGTGGCACTTCTTTTTGTTTTTTGCTTTTGTTTATAGAGTTTAAGCACTTCCACTTTGTCTGGTTAGCTAGGTATGTAGAAAACTTGCTGTTTTTGCTGGGATCATAATCGAGGGCAGACTTATATATCACATAATCTTTATCATCTAAAATAAATTCCCTATTATTGGAGAAGTTGTTTTTGGTATATTGATCCACGATATATACATATATCCCAGAATGCCTATTAATTAGCTCAGTCAAACAACCATTGTCGTTCTCGCTCTTTATCTTGTTTATGAGTGACAGGTCGCTTTCCATTTTTGATATATGTCTTTGGTTATCATTGAGTTTAGTATTTCGTTGGCAGTTAACATCATTACATTTTCATCGTCTAGATTAGCCATATGAAAAACAGAGCTAACTCCATCTTCGAGTATTTTATTTTGCTCCTCTTCGTAGGGGTTAGCTGGATTGATGCCATCCCTTTTAATCAATAAGGATAATCCGTTTGATTCTTTTATCCATTTTAGCTCATTAGCAAACCTGAGGTCTGTTATTATATTGACATGATCACCTAATAGGTTGCCGCTTAATTTTTCGATCCATATGTTATTGTTTATCTTCCTCATAACGTCTGTACCCCAGCAAACAAGGAATGGTCTAATGAGCTTCTTTTCCTCTTTATTCTCTGTAAAAGCGGATATTCCAGTCTGATCAATAACAAATTGGTTTACAGACTCCTTTAACTGATTAGCGAAGGAAAATGTTTTAGCCTTAATACCTTGTTCATTAAGTATCTTAACAAAGTTATTACCCAAGGTATCCTTGCCTGTTCTGGCGTTTCCCGCGATTGCTATTATGTTAGAATCTAGTTTCATGATCGGCTGTGAGTGTAATTGTAATGCCTATTGTTGCATTAGTCAATACTTTTATCAAGAAAAATCAATGTTTTTTTAGACATTAATATAAATTATGCTTTACTATTTAAAAACCTTCTTCGTTAAGTATATACTTATCGAAGGACTTATCATCTTCGCTCTTTAATACTTAACGATAAGTAGTTTTTAATTAGTAAAGCTGAATGCGAGTACCAAGTATTGAATCGAGACGATTGGTTCGTGTTCTTCGGAGATCAAATACTAATCGAATTATTATAAAAACTGTTCCATTTTTTTCTAAAGAATTTTCATATTTTTTTTCAACTTAAATATTTTACTAAATTTACTTATTGACTGTGACCTAGAATCTGGTAGTGTGTAAACTATGTCAGCGATGAAATTCGGGGCTGATTCGCGGCCGAAAAATTAACTAACAACAACCAAAAAAGACTAAAAATGAGCATATTCGAGGAACAGATATCAAGAAAACCTAATAATTACCCGTGGGCAGAAGAATTTATTGAAGTTATGCATAATGGGTTTTGGACTGATAAAGAGTTCAGTTTTTCTTCTGACGTTCAAGACTTCCATATCACAATGGACGACCAACAAAGAGAGATTATTATAAGAACCCTTTCAGCTATTGGTCAAATCGAAGTTGCCGTTAAAAAATTCTGGGCTAAACTAGGAGACAACTTGCCTCATCCATCTATTACTGATCTTGGTTATGTGATGGCTAACGTTGAAGTAATCCACAATAACGCATACGAAAGACTATTAAAAGTACTGGGGTTAGAAGATATTTTTGAGGAAAACTTAAAGCTTGATTTTATTGAGGGTAGAGTAAACTATTTGCGTAAATATACACATAGATTTTATAAGGATTCTAAGAAGCAGTATCTATATGCACTTATCTTGTTCACGTTATTTGTTGAAAACGTTTCTCTGATGAGCCAATTTTATGTTATTAATTGGTTTTCCAGGAACAAAAACGTACTTAAAGACACAGAGCAACAGGTTAGATATACAAGGAACGAAGAAAACATTCACGCCCAAGTAGGAATCAAGATTATTAACACCATAAGAGAAGAACACCCAGAGCTTTTTGACGAAGAATTAGAGCAAAGAATTCTCCACGAAGCTGAACAAGCTTATATTGCTGAAGCCAAGATCATCGATTGGATGGTAAACGGCATTAATGAAGAAGGTTTGAGCGCACCGCTTCTTAAAGAATTTATTAAATCAAGGATTAACGACTCAATGGAACAAATTTCATTCAAAAAAGCATTTGATGTTGACAATGATATAATTAAAGATACAATGTGGTTTGAAGAGGAGTTAATGGGTAATAACTCTACAGACTTCTTCCACTCTCGTCCTGTGGAATATTCAAAAAAATCACAAACATTTGACTTAGATAGCGTATTTGCATGAAAAAATATTATTGGAACAACGAAACTTCGCAACGGATCTTAAACAGAGGATATCTTGACGGCGAAAGCTTGATTGGTAGGGTGTTAAGTGTAGGGGAGGCGTTTCAAAAAGACTTCGTATCTCGCGCCCCTGCAGAACATAAAAGTAAATTTTCTGACTTGTGCGAGAAATTTGAGCATTATATGTCTCTTGGTTTCTTTTCTTTATCTAGCCCTGTCTGGGCTAACTATGGTAGAGATAGAGGATTGCCTGTTTCCTGTAATGGTGTTTTTGTGCCAGATACAATGGAGGGGATTCTGACAAAACAGTCAGAGGTTGGTATGCAAACCAAGCATGGTGCTGGAACTTCTGGTTACTTTGGTGATTTGAGGGGTAGAGGAAAAGAAATAAGCACTGGCGGAA
>Ga0228625_1000413_pt1 | contig 20096 bp, 19 predicted proteins | sample 30DmetaG_FD_190482 | JGI IMG/M metagenome (GOLD analysis project Ga0228625, IMG submission 190482) | Seawater microbial communities from Monterey Bay, California, United States - 30D | ecosystem: Environmental > Aquatic > Marine > Coastal | place: USA: California | collected 2016-10-05
CTGGTTAGAATCAGTAACGAATGATCTCATACCCGCTGCAACAGGGGATACCGACGACAATATACTAAACGGATATGCCGTGTGTTGAATAACACCAGAAAAATTTACCCCGTTAGCGAGTGTCGTAACTACAGCTACATTGTCATGGTAAATATTTACAGACCCATCCGCTACGCAAGCGATGAAGGTCTCGCCTGTGTATTTCTGTAGGTTCAGGTTGGCTCCCCTGAGATTTAAGTTACCAGTTCCCGCATCGTCGATGTAACTGTCTGATCCGTTGTGGTAAATCTGGAGGTCATTATCAGCACCAAACCGTAACACTCCGCCATTGCTATCTGAGTCAGGTAGATTTAGGAAAGCAGAGAACGCTGTATTGCCTTGGATGTTTAAAGTTCCAGTGCTGTTAGCAATAAATGAATTAGTCCCATCATGGTATATCTGTAGGTCGTCACCAGTACCTATCTTAACCTTGCCGGAGTTAGCTCCCAGAGTGTCTTGTAAATCAAGATCGCCACTCAAATAAATGTTTTCAGTTGTGACGCCTGTAGCACTCGTCGCTAACTTTACCACATTGTTGTAATACAAATTAACAGCACTATCGGGAATAAACTCGGCCATGTTCTCGCCGTCAGTCTTTTCTATAGTGATTGTAGTATCACCTTGTATAAACAAACCGCCTGTACCTGATTCTTTGATGTAACTATTATTAGCCGCATGGTAGATCTTTAAATCCTCGCCTGCACCGAAAGCAATCTGAGAACCGTCTTCAACTAGCTGGTCACCTGATATTGTCAGTAACGATTCAACTTCAGCGTTAGATGTTGTTACCGAAGCCGCTGTCACATCACTTAAAGCAATATCTGCCGTGCCGTTACTTGTTGTCGAACTCGTGATTGAATTCGGGCCTGCTGCCCCTTGTGGTCCTTGCGGGCCTGCAACAGTAGAAGCTGGGCCTGTTGGACCCGCCGGACCCGCTGGACCAGTAGGGCCAGAAGTCAACGTAAGTTGCCAGTTGTCTTCGGTTACCGCTAAATTGTGGCGGAGTGTTTCTGTGATCTCTACAGCCATTAGGTAATCGGGGTATCAGTAATATTATTCTCAACCTTTACGTCACCGTATATCAGGCGGGTTGTAGTCGTCCCAGTGTCGTCTTGTTTCCGAAAAAGATCCCACTTGTAATTTACATGGGCGTCAAGCTTGATTGACTCGTCCTTATCTAGATGAACTAAAACTTTACCTTTGTCGGCGTTGTTGTTAGCGGTCTGGTTTAGAACAGTAGCCGAAAAAGACGCGACTAGTGGTTTTCCACCATCGCGCCTTATCTCGGCTTTGAAAGTTTCATCAGTTAAGCTAACTGTTCCAGAGGAATCTGAAACAGTCAACGTAAACGAGAAATCCTCGCCACGACTTACAATAATGTTATGTTTTGCTGCTGCCATCAGTCATAGCCTTTTCCACGGCAATGACGAAGCCTACCTTATCTGAGTCGCCTTGTCCAGCGTCCTGTTTCATCGGTCCGCCGTTCACAACGTAGGAATGAACCGTGTCCAGATAATCATTAGCCAGCGTCACTTTTGACTGAACCCACGCTTCTGAAAGCCTTGGCGAACCACAGCCACACTGTTGCAGGAGTGCCTCAACATTAGCCTGCATATTAGAAAGCTGCTGCTGGACCATCTCCAGATCCTTCTCAGCATTTTCATGCTGAGGAGAATCATCGGATTGATATACGTCGTTCATTATACGTAACCGAATTCACGGTAGTATTCTAAGGAGAACTGATTAGCGGTCTTCTCTCCAAGACCACCATCCCGCTCTAACTTTTCAACCATTTGAGCTAACTTCTTCTTATCCGTTGACGACTTAGGGTCAAACGGAGTGTAGTGAGCAGTCTGGAACAGGTCAATAGCTTGTTGCGTGTAGTCTTCTTTAGGCTTTTCTTCCTTAGCTGCGGGAGCTTTTTCTTCACCCATCTCACGCTCAGAAGCTGCTATATCTCTAGCTTCAATTTCGTCTAACGATAATTCAGGCTCCGTGTTAGCACCCATCTCACGCTCAGAAGCTGCTATATCTCTAGCTTCAATTTCGTCTAATGATAATTCAGGCTCCTCAAACGCAGGAGCTAAACCTTGATCAACAGCATCTTCAGCGGTTGGTTCAGGCACTCCGAAGAAGAGATCACGAAGTTCTTTCGCTTGCTCTGGCGTCTGGACGTCTCTAACTAAACCCAGCAAATCCTTATCACGGACGGCGATCTTCTCAACCATGGCTCGCTCTTCTGGAGTAAAATACTCAGCCATCGCTTCGTCACGGGCGTTACCAGTGTCGCGAGCTTTAAGGTTCTGAGGCAACAAAGCCATGCGATTAGCTTCTGCATCGATATCCATACCCGTATCATCTACGGCTTGTGATAACGTTCCAAACATCCCTGCAACGGTGTTGATTGGGTTAATAGCTGACTTACCCATCCGCATCAACACCCCGTCGTCTCCCATGGCTTGGTAATCTCTATTGGCCTCTTCTTGAGCTGAGTCGTCTCCAGTCACGTAGCCAGAAGTAAGGTCGTAGATGTCTTTGGCGTGCATTGCTGCCTGTAAAGGAACAACAGCTTTACCCAAGCCCCTTAGGAACCCCTTCGCAGCTTGTCCGGCTCTCGACGCTACTTTTGCGTCAACAACTGGTCCGCCCCTAGGAACTCTAGCTCTTGGGCTGCCTCCTGTAGCAGTAGTTTGATTAGCGGGGATGATCTGACCACTACCGCCTCCTGACGGTAAGCGGGCCGCACCACCACCACCACCACCACCACCACCACCACCACCACCAGTCGTGGTAAGGGTTGTTGGGGCCGCGTTTGCGGTAGGCGTTAGGGCAGTAGCCCTCGCACGACTTTCCATAAGCTGCTGATAAACCGCTCTTTCCTGCGGCGATAGGTTACTTAGGAGATTTAATAATTCTCTCGGTGGCATAATAAATGTTTCTGTAAAAAAGAACCCCGCTACCCGTTTTAGAGACAGGTAACGGGGTTCATGTTAAGTGTTACGTGATTCGGGATTAGGCTGTGCCTGTAGTCTCACTTGGAGTAATACCATCCTGAATAGCTTTCATGAGATTTGAAATGCTAATCGTTTTAACTTTCGACTGAGAGATATCGTAGATTAGGACGAGGTCTTTCGTAGAAATGGTGGTTGGAGTGCCTGCGTTTGAAGCGTCAAGCTCTACTGTGGCGAGTGCTTCCAAAGTTGGTGCGTCATCTAGTGTTGGCATAATTGTATATAAGTTACGCTAAGTAGGGGCAGCGAACTACCCCTACTCAACTAGATTAATTAGGCAGCAGGAGTGCTGGAGTCACGCTTGAAGAGGAGAACGAAACCAAACTCAGTCTTGATGGGCTTGGTAGCACTGGCAAGAACTCCACGGAAGAATCCGATGGTTCCGTCAGGGTTAGTAATCTCGTTAGCGATGTTCTTCCAGTCAAACTTACCACGGTAGTTGACAGGATCAAAGCTGAGTCCGTTAGAACCGCTCATCGGATTAGGGATGAGGGCTTCGCAAACTTCAGGGTGAAGAACGTAAGCTGCTTCAAATGGAGCTGACTCGTAAGCGGCGTTAGGAGTAGCGACTCCTCCGGCAGATACACTGTAAGGCTCAACAAGTGAATAGTTAGCTGCGTAGCGTGGAGCAAGATCGTCAACGAGGTGGTAGAATCCTCTGAAGGACTTCTCAATTCCCAATGGAGCGATCAGGTCACTGACCTTAGCGTTGTTGTAGCGAACGTCATCACGGAATCCGGCTTCAGTCTGGAGCTGATAAGAAGCTTCAGAAGAAAGGACGAGTGAGAACACTGGACGACCGTTCTCACGACCGTAAGCATTCGACCCAGCACCTTGGCGAATAAGGCTATAGTAAACCTTATCGAGGATTGCGTTAGATACGTTAGCGGTGACTCCCGAAGTAGGAACTTTAGCAACAGACTCTTGACCACCAGTAATAACGGTTCCAGTAGTTGCACAAAGAACTTTGTTGTCCGCGATGGCGTGGAACTCATCACGGTAGCGGTTTTCCCAAGTGTTGCGGGTAACTTGCGTCATGATGTCCATGATGGCACGGAGCTGGTCCTGACGGTGTGCAGCGAAACGAAGGTCTTCCAAAGAAATCTTCGGGGACTCAATCACGGCGCGTTGCAGCGAGAAAGGCTTGAGCTTCTTGTTGAACTGAACGAAGGAACGGTTGTCGGCTGGGTTAGCCCCATCTTCGTCACCACCGCCTCGCCCACCTTGAGCATCGCGTAGAGTTCCGTCTTCTTTACCAGTTGCAAGGCTAGCAGCCGGAGTGCTGGTAGCACTGAACTGATTACCGACAGCATCCCAGTTAGCCCCGATTGCCCCACCAACGGTTTTAGTAGCAACGGCACGGTCATAGACGAGCGTGGTCTGCTGGTAGCCCATCCCATCAGGGAAAGCGGACTGCTTAGTGAGGTCCAACCAAGGAGAGGTGTGGAGGGTGCGTGAGTAGATGTCGCTGCCGATGCGGTTAGCTTCTTCAGCGAGAATAGTGTTGACGGCAGTGAGGCCAGTCCCGAGATCAAATGTAGACATTGTTTTAAATAAATAAGAGTTTGCGCTTCCGGCCAACGTGGTCGGAAACTAAAGAGTTTTAGGGCGAACCTCTTAGAACTAATCAATGGCTAGAGCAACCGGAGTTTCTATGTGCTTTACCAGTTGTTTAGAACTATTTAAGGCTAGAGCAACCCAACTGATAAACGCATATTAACATCGTCTGGCGATCTGTCAACGGGGTCACACGGCACCCAAAGCAGCGTTCACGCGCTCTTCAAAGCTCGCGTTATCTGATACTCCAGCTCTGGCCGATGGTGCTTTCGTCTGGCCAGACATCGCTGGCTCTGCATCCTCATACTCAGCAAGACGATCAGTCAATGACTCAACTTCTTTCCTCATCTCAAGATACTGTCGAACAACCGTCGGGAACACTTGGGCTGAGACCGCATTGTAGGCGTGGTCAACAGGATGGAGGACAGTAGGATCAGTCTCTGATGCCTTCTGCTGGATGGCTGACATGTCGAGACCTTCGATTCCTTTGAGGAAAGGCAACTTTTCTTGGACTCTTTCGACGACATTCCTAGTGATGTTCTGCCTGAGTTGGGCGTTCTCAGCGGCTGAGGCTGCTTGTTGCTGCTCTTCAAGATATCTAGCTTCTTGTAACGCCGCATCCGCATTCTCGTAAAGCTTTTCACGTCGCTGCAAGATCGGGTCAATGTCTTCCATGATCCGGTAGATCTTCGCCTTATCCCGATCACTAGCATTCGGCAAAAGCTCGGATAGCTGCTCTTCCTGTTCCTGCGGGTCGTCTAACGACAACACGTCAATCAAAGCATCCGAATCGACTTCATACTTATCAGCGATCTGGTCAGCCTGCTCAACGAGGGCTTCCAACGGCTGTGATACCGCCTGCTGATACGCTTGGGTCTGCTCCAGATTTGAGAGGGCTTGTTGCTGCTCGTACTGAACTAGCCGCTCTTGTAGCTGCTCAACGTCCTTGTTCTCGGCTAGTCCTGTCAGTTCCTGAATCTTTGACTCGTATTCCTTAGACTGCTGGCGCAACTGGTCCAACTCGGATCGGTTCGTCTTTAACTCAGTCTTGAGTTCCTTGAAACGGTTAGCCGCTTTAGGGGTCCACTCATCGCCGATGTCTTCGGTTAAGCTTTCGATTGGATCTGTATCCCGAACCTCGTTTCCCGTATCCTGAACCTCTGCAACTGGTTCCGGTTCAGGCTCTGCAACTGGTTCAGGCTCTGCGGCTGGTTCTGGTTCAGGCTCTGCGGGTGCTTGGTCAAGGTTAGCAAACGCTGCTTCCAATGAGGACTCAAAGGAGGCTGGTTCGGTGGCATCAGGTAAAGCGTCAATGTTGGTTGGTGCTTCTACGGCTTCAGTGGCCTCTACGGCTGCTTCTACAGGTGCGTCCATTCGTCTGGTTGGTTAGTTTTGGTAGTGGAGGGCCGATGAGTCAGCTTCTCCAGATCATTAAAGGCGTCTCTGTATCCCGCATACCAAGCCAGTTTATGGCTGTTCGCTTGCGGGTCCGAGTCCAACGAAGTAACCGTTGGGCCAGATGCCTCTTTCAAAATTGCGATTGCTTGTTGCAGGGCAGGGTCGTCCAGTAGCTCCCGTAGCCTTGTAACCGACTTTAAATCTTTGAACCAATGTTCCAGCTTAACTGGAACTGTGGCTTTCTTTTTAGCTGGCATTATTCTTGTTCACGAAACCTCAAGGCGGCTTCGGCATCGCGGATCGCTTGCTCTTGGTCGAACTTCTTCTGCTTAATAGCCATCTCAAGTTCAGCCTTCTGCTGCGTAATCTGCATATCGACTTGCGCCTTCTGTAGCTTCATATCTACCTCAGACGTTTCAGGTTGTCCACCCTCTTCTTCAGAAATTTGCTGTTGTTCTCTCTGGATCTTTTCCAACGCCTTCATGGTGTTGTTGATAGCTTCCTCAGCATACTGGAGAATCTGCTTCGCGTTGGACACTACGGCCTCCAATGCCGGATCACCAGCAGCGTATTGGGCGGTCTCTCCGATGTGCTGGTAAAGTGCCTGCAACGCCGGAAGAACCTGCTGCGGATCAGCTTGGCCTTCGTTGATAGCCTGAATGAACTGCTGCAACAACGGAACGTGTAACTGCAAGTGCTGGCCGTGCATCTCGCTAGAGACGACCGGAACTGGCTGGCCTTGTTGCAACTGCTGGTTCTCAAGATAAGCAATCTTGGTGTCTACCGTTTGCCTGTCGTCTTCTTGCGCCGGAACATAGCGATCCGCGAGGTCGTGACCGACACGAGTGCTAACGATGTCACGAGTAAGGTTGCGGCGACCAACGTCGTCGAATTGGCCACTAATTCCTTGAAGCTCGCGAAGCGAGACGAGTCTGTTTGCGTGCGATCCATTACCAATGGAACGAACTGCTTTGGTCTGTGCGACATCTAATTTCTTAATGAATTCTTTATCTACGCCCCGCTTCTCACAGCGGTCGAAGAAATCTTTAATCGCCGCATCAGGCCGCTTGACCTGAACAATACGACGGACCATCTCGCGCATCAGGCGAGTCCAACTTGAGTAGAAGAGGTTTAGCGTTGAACCGCTGATACGAGTCGCGACATCCATGTCCGCCACAACCTGCATCTGGTTCTTGTATGGCGAAGTCTGGTTCGGCCCATACGGAGACATCGTGTCGGTGTTCAACGAGAGCTGCTGCGTCAGATCCTGCAAGGCTGGTTGGACCGCCGTGCCTAAGTTAGGAATCGCTTTCTCAACGATACGCACGTTAGGTGACATCACCGCATACGCGCCGTAGAACGTGAAGCTGAGTTCATCCAACGAGCGTTGGTTCTCCGGCTGGATCATCACCGCCGACGCCAACATCGCGCCGTCAATCTGCTGGCAACGAAGCCTGTTACTCGTCTGGACGTGCGAAAAGATCCGCTGGCCCAGTCCTCTAATCGAATGATAAGTGCCATTACTACCGACTCCATAAGTGAAGAAGATATACGCCTGTTCAGGTGTATCGTAGCGACTGACCTTCTTGTAGAGGAAATCTTTAGGACTAGACTCAGCGGATATGTAATGACTCACGCTACCGTCGATCTCACGCACCCAGTAGTGCAGCACGTCAACGGTAGGGTTCTGGATGCCTGTGTAGAGATCGTTGTTCTTAATCTCTGCCTGCAACGCTTCGTAATCAGAATATGTGTTGCCAGACGTGTAAGCGCGGCCCGAAGTCTTGACGTTCTCCATCATGACTCGCTTGACCTCTTCTACGTTCCAGCCGACCGCCTTAGCGGCCTTCTCGTTCTTAATAAAGTGATATAGCTCGTGTAGCTGATACTGACGGCGACCAACAGCGATGTCGATTGCGTTCTCCGAAGCAGATGACTGACGTGGAATCAAGATGTCCGCGAAACCGCCGACACGGAACTTCCAGTCTTCTGGTGAATCGAAGTAGGCAATACCGACTCCGTGCTTAATAAACTGTGTGCAAAGGCGAAGGTAACTACTGTGGAACTCCGGCCAGCGACGGAAGAGGTTTGTCAACTCCTCCGCTACGATGTCCTCCTTCGGCCCTACTTCGCTTCTCTCGCCCGTCGTAGCCTTTACCTCCACAAGACGCTCCAAAGAGCTGTAGAGGTCAACGTAGGCCGAAAGAGAGATGTCTAGCAGACGCTGCGCTTCTCCGAAGTTCAAGTTGGTCTTGAGTCCCTGACCACTAGCCGCTAACTGCGACTCGTTGTAAGGCGCAACGCCGTCGAACATACTGTCGATCCGCGAGCGGTTAACAGCAGACTTCTCATCAGCGCGGAGCAAGGTTGCAAAGATACCTATAGCAGCTTTTACATCCTTGAGACGTGTTTCAACAGGCTTACCCTTTTCATCAAGGCTCCCTAAGTCGAGGCCGTCTAAGTCAATTAAGTTTGACATACTTGGCGAGTATATTGATTTGACGGGCAATGTCAATCATTTGGGTAAGCCGCCTTCATGATCTTCTCCACGCGGACCCAATGTTTTTTACCTTCGTCACTAATCAGCCTAACGTAGTCTGACCCACTCATCTCTTTGACCGTCACGATAAAGGGCGAATTACGTTTCTTCTTAGCCAGATTACGGTATTTCCATATAGCACCCCAAGGCGTTACTTTATAGTCAGCATAACCCTCAATCACAACCATCTCTTGGTCAGGTAACTCAGTTGTGGACGCGACATTACAGAAGTCGTGGTTTACCCACCTACGCGTCCCCTTATCATCGGTTATAAGGGTTTTATAGAAGTTACCGTTCCAGTACCTCTGAAGGGTCTTGCCCGTAGTTGTGTTCACGACGTGGCCGTCGCACCGCATGGCGTAGTTCTCCGCCCCGTAGATTGTTCGATATGTAGTTTGTTCACTCATGTATTTACTTTGTATTCAGGTTAGACCCCATCTAAAAAACTTTTTTCTAGCTCCTTAGTACTTATATAATATATTTAAATACTAATAGTCTATAGAAAAGTTTTCAAAGTGGGTTTTGACTCACGCCTCTTTGCGAAGATACGCTCCTTATTTTTGACGTAATACGCTCTGTTATAATCACTTAGCTTCTTTTTACGAGCCTCTACCGCTTCCGGCTCCAACAGCTCGTCGATCTCGTTTCGTCTCTGAAACCGACTTTTTGCCTCTTTGTAGTACCTATTTTGGTATTCGAGTCTCGCATCCCGATTCGCTAAATAGTATTCGCGTTTCTTCTTTGCGTCGTATTTCGCCATGCCTGACTCTACCTAAACGAGCATAGTTGTCAATTTTTTTCTATAATACGATATATATACATGACATCCGCAAAAAAAATATGGCCACCCACCGGTGGCGTATCCCGAATCCTGAGCCACGAACCGGCTATCATCATCCAGCAGCGACGAAAAAATAAATCACGATCCAGAGAACAGCGATTCAGGAAACATGATCAAGGATTCGGGATTCGGGATTCATCATTCGGCAGAGGAGGGCAGGGGTTCGATGATGCTAGACATCACATCGCAACCCGATTCCCGATTCCCGATTCCCGATTCCCTTACCCCTAATCGGGTATGCTGTTAGGTGATTAAGTGATTGACCTGACAGGATAAATAGAGTGATCGGCAATTGCCCTCTATAGAGGAGGAAGATGGGTATGTTCAGTTGAGTAGTTAAATAGATTCATTTTAAGCTTTACGTGTTTCTTGGCTCTCAGATGCGATCTGAGAGGGTTAGGTCGGTTCGCTAGGTAAGTATCGAATTATTATTGAAACGCTATTAGAGAAGAATTGCTTATACTTTGGGGGTTTGAGGGGTTGATTAAAATAAACCTTAAAATAACTGTTGCAGTATTCACCAATAACTGATTGATTATTGGCACAGCAGCCATCGCTGTGTTCTGAGTCTAGCGACCAGTTCCCCATCGTTCTTTGAAAGCCCAGAAAAGTTTAATTGTTTAGTGTTTACTATAGAGCAGCACCTTCACTGGTGCTGCTCATAGCATTCAACTACCAGCCTCCCAAGTGCCGTCGAAGAAAACATTACGTCCGGCGGAGCCCTAAAATATATTGCGTTGGGCGCAAGAGGCTGGTGGTTGAATGCTATGAACAGACAAGAACTAATCCAAGCAGTACGAGACCACGCTATCCGGAACTATGAGACCGGAGGATGGGATGAGATCGTCGAATGCCTGAGCGACGACGACATCGCCGATCTGATCGGTGAGTGCCACACAGTCAGCGGGGCAATCGCCAAAGCGGCGAAATACGCCGACCAATGTGGCGAGACACGGGACTCAATCGAGTCCACCATTTGGTAACCAAACCAGCTACCCCGCTATGGCGGGGCGTAGCTCTCAGCTACCGGACTCCGGTGGTTGAGAGCTATGGAAAAGAATAACGCAATTGAATATGTAGGTCATCATCTAGAAGACATTGGTCCAATCGACGCACGTCCTATTACTGATCAGACTTATCTGGTGGGATGGCAGTGTGGTTTCGAGCCAATGTTCGTCGCAGTTCACGACCACCTAAATTATCTGGATGAGTCTGATGCTGAACAAATCGCCATCGATCATCTTGAAAAGATCAGATGGTTTTCTGATGGTCCAGTTGATGCAGATTACATATTAAAATAAACGCTATGTGCCACCGAAGGTGGCCATAGCCTTCGATCACTACAAGCTGGTGGTCGAAGGCTATGGAAACTAAAGCAAAGAAACAAAAAGTCGAGTTCATCGCCATCGCCCAGTTTGGGTGGCGCTACGCATCGTCGCCAGCAATGGCGATTCAGAAGGTGAGGGATCTCACATTCTTGCATGATCGCCCCAAGAGGGGTTCTGATGAATGGGTGGAGGCCCAAGAGTCCATCCAGCTATGGATGGTTCGCTCTGATGAGTGGAAAGGCATCGACCATTATCGGCCTATGGACCATGATTGGCAACCGTGCGGGGTTCTCCTGCATGGTTACACTAATAAGGAGGACCAGCTAGAGACCTACGAACGTATGTCGGAAGCTGCCTATGCTGATTAAACCTAACGTTATGCGCCACCGAAGGTGGCCATAGCCTACGCTTACCATTACGATGGTGGGCGTAGGCTATGGATAAAATAACACCAACATTAACAGTAAACCAGTTATACCACTACGCTTATCAGGCAGGACTCCAAGGGCAGGAGAGCAAGACTTGCCCAAAATCTTACCGTGGCTATGTAATCCCAGAGATGTTTGAAGACGGGGAGTTGGCTATGGGGGTTTGGAGAACAGCCTATGCCGAAGCCCAAGAATGGGTTGCTATACATGAGCATAGCGAGCAGGAAGCCGTGCAAGACTGGCAAGACTAAACGCTATGGCCACCGAAGGTGGCCATAGCCTACGCTTACCATTACGATGGTGGGCGTAGGCTATGTATAATAATAAACTGAGCAGAACAAAAATAGAGGCGATTGAATACGCGGACCCCGAAAATCCGACTGATGTCGTGGATCTAGTCCACCTGTCAGATGGAGTTACTCTCCATATTGATGCTGGAAAACCTACCCATACCATCTACGACCAAGCGATTGGAGATGTTGAGGTCGGTGCAGAGCTGGCTGAGACAATAGTTGAAGGTGATGGTGGTGAATACCGCACCCATCGCTTCAAAGCAAAAGAGGAATTCTATATTTACCTCTGAACCCTGAACCCTGAACCGTGCGCCTTGTATCACGCAAGGCGCATCATTCAGGGGATCACGATGATCCTACTGAAACCAAACAATAAACTAGAAAGAAATAAAAGTTATGTCACATAATATTACTGAAATTGATACTGTCGTTCGCCCATATGGTTCCAAGTACCGTACTTGGCACGGCCTCGATAAGGTCAGTTACGATTCGTTGGAGGATGTTGAGGTAGCGCGTAGGTTCCACCTCTTACCGGAAGTGGAGAAAACGCCGCTATTCATCCATCCTAAAACTGAATCCCTGCGGCCAGAGATACTGAAGGTTCCTAACTTTCAGGCCCTGACAACTCGTGATAAGAATGACGCGAGTGTCACGCTCGATGTTGTGAGTGATCGTTACTCGATCATCCAGAACGAGCAGGTGTTGGAGACTATGATTAATGCATTCAAAGGGACCGATCTTGAGTATAGAATCTCATGCATGGGTACCCTTGGAGGGCTTAAAAAGTTCTTCGTGTCGGTCGCAGTTGGCGAGGACGATGGCGAGTTCATCGTTAATGGAGATAGGTTCTACTCGAACCTTAACTTCATTACCCACCATGACGGTGGCTCGTTCCACACCCACGATAGCCGGACACGCATCGTCTGTGATAACACCCTACGTGCCAGCATGAACGGCACGAAGAATGTGGATCTCAAGATCCGCCACAAGGGTGATACCACTACGAAGTGTGCTGACCTCAGCCGTTACCTCAATGACGTCTTCACATCTCGTGAAGTGTTCAAGGAGCAGATGGAGACGCTCGCCGCCCACAAGGTCGGTGGCGATGACATCAGGCAGGTCGTCGGTGGCTTCTTTGTCACTGAAGCATTCAAGCGTGGCGAGAAACTTGAAGAAGGTTTCAAGACTCGTAGCCTGAACATGATCGACGGGATCACTGATCTAGCCATCAGTGGTCGCGGTAACAGCGGCCAGTCGCTCTATGACGTGCTTAACGGCGCGACTGAGTTCTGGACCAGCGGTGATGGCGTAGGCCGCACTGCTACGGCAGGTAAGAAAGCTTACTCCTCTGAGTTTGGCACGGGTGCCAACAATAAGGAGAAGTTCGCAGACTACCTGACAAGTGGACGTTTCCAGTCTACTGATCTGGAAGCGAACACGCAGCGCATCCTCGCCCTTGCTTAACAGCATTAATTCCCACCCTGCGTCTCGCCTAACGGCGGGGCGTAGTCGGGAGTGAATGTTCACTCCACTAAACATTAAAAGATATGGTTAAAACTAATACACTAATATGGACCGCGATCTGGTTTGTTCCAGCCGTTGCGGCCCTCCACACCATCGGGATCGACAATGTCGTTCGTGCCGTCATTCAAACCCTGTTCAACATTTTAGGATGAGTGGTAAGCCGATGGCATTAAGTAAGGAGCCGATGGAGATCACCATTGAGGTGACTCCACACCCACCGTTTGAAGGAACGACCACCTACCGTGCGCTCGCATGGGTAGGTGATCAGTACTCAACTACCCTCTACTCGCAGTGCGCGTTGAGGAATAGGGAGTGGTGTGCCGATGAGGCAGCGAAGAAACTGTCGAAGATGATGCGTTGGCAGTACCCGAACGCTACGTTCAAAACTAAGCTGGCCAATCGAGTCGAGACTAGGTTCCCATCGATGATATGAAGTACGAAAGGGAACCCTACCAGCCGGAATGGTATCAGTCTGATGATACCAAACTATATTACTCAGTGACCTCTGGATCGTCAGTGTTCAATGAGTGGTACGAGTTCGATGATCGCACCGATGCGTTGCGTATGATCGAATCCACATTTAAACCTGACGTCCTGTCAAGTTACGTGTGGTTCGATGGCGAGCTTTACGAGTTCGATCAGTTCACTGAGGAGTCCATCGCTGATGGATTCACCTGTGATGACCTCGCCCTCAAAGAGGGCGCGACTGTCGCGGATCTTCAGGAAATCATTAACGCAGAAAGTGGATTTTAGATATGGATCACGTAACATTAATTGCGCTTGGCATCTTAGGTATCCCCGCCACCGTTGTTGTCGTTTATTTAAACGCCATAAAAACGGAGGCCCGCAGATTCCAGAAGATGAAAGAACGTGCTGATCGAAAGCGTGCTGATCGATGATCATCCTCAATCGAGATCCCGCAGTCGCGGCCCGCGAACTATGCGACCGTGACCTGCGGGGAATGATGAAAAAAGCTGAGAACCTAGCTTTTAAAGCCTCTGAGAATCGCTCAGGTGAGGATGACCTTACCCTCCGGTGGGTGTGTCGCAGCCCTGCTAACCTTAAATGGACCACTGACTACGCGAAAGAGTGCGAGGCAGAGCTTACCTACCGATTTGGTAATCGCCTGTCCGCAGTCGCCCAACGTGTTTTGAGGTTACCTGACATTCAAGCTGGCCCGATAGGCTCCCTGCCTAGCGAGCCAAGAATGTGGAGGGACCACTACAAAAGATGGGTAGCACCTAAATCAATCTGGCCGGACCTGCTCTGGAAGAAACGATACCCGCCTGACTGGCTGGCACCGATCATCTTTCCTGATGCGGCTCACTACTGAACATAGCACCAAGGAGGTGGGGAGAAATCCCTACCTCCTTTTTTTGTGCCTATGAACCACATTCTGAGAAGTCGCGCCGTTTCCCAGATTAGAAAATTTCCTAATTTTAGCGGCCTAATACTATCATGGATGATCCAAGCTAAATCCTATTTGTTTTCAGTGATCGGTTGGACAGGCAGGTAGCGATTAACTGTGGACATGTAGTCGTAGACTTTGTCTGCCCTGTTAATCCCCATCTCTGGATCATCCTTACTGAGGAGTGACTCAAGGATGTACTTGATCGACGGTCTATCCATGTAGTTGTGAGACAGTAGCTTGATCCGGTTCTGTCCGATCTTCATGTCGTTCATGATACTAATCAACTTATCGTTGCGGACACCAAGTGAGGAGAAGCCCTTCGTGACGCGCATCAGCTCGTAGTTCATCTTCCTACGGTTCTCGATGTTCTTGTCAATGATCTCGCGGATGTCGGCGTCGTCCATCACTTCGTTCTTCCGAAGTTCCCCCAACTCACTCTTCACGTTTGCGTAACGCTTCTTGTGGTCCAGTAGGTATCTTTGGAACTGATTCTCGAAATCGACATCGTGTTCGCGGAAGGGTCGGAACGCCTCAAGAAAAGCATAACCGACTCCCGAAGGTGACCCCGCGTCGTACATCTTAACAGCATCCTTCCAGATCCTTGGTGTGTAAGCTTCGCTGAACACGTAACCGAAGAGCTTGGACGCGACATCAGTCGGCTCGTCTGCTCCTTTGTTCCAGATCGGCTTGCCTGTAGTGTGGTTAGTGTTTTTGGCTGCGTTGATCACGGCTCCTGCTAAGATCTGTGTGTCGAGGAACTGGTCTTTCAAGTAACCGAGCGCGAATGCGGCTCCCGCTTCGCTGAAGTTACCTTGTCGGATCTGCTCAATTGAGCGTAGGACAGGGTCAATTATACCTGCGAACGGGTTCACGTAAGTGAAGTCTGCTGACCTTAGTTTACCACCTCGCATGTACATGAAGAAAGTATTACCACGAAGATACTCTGGAATACCGGAACGCATGGCTTCATCTTCATGCTCATCATCACCGATACCGGATAGGGCGGATAATAAGAGCGGCACAGCGGCTGACACGACACCTAAGACACTAGTCATCCCTGCTATGCGTTGGATACCTCTTGTCCTTAGCACTGGGTTTCCACTACGGATTTCTTCAAGCCCTAGTTTGTAAGTGTTGAACGGGATGCGGAACGTCTCAGCTTTGAATCGTAGGAATGGAGAGAACAGTAACCCAATAGGAGACTTGGTGATCTCCGAAACAATCGGCGGTGCTTGGCTGTAAGACTGAGCTGTCATCAGGATCTTACGCGCAGCCATCCTTTTAAGCTCAACAGGGTCAGAGGGTAACTTACCGTCAGGACCGTCAGCCTCTACTGCCCTCTGGAGGACACTAAGCTCGTGCTGATACATCACTACCTTGTAACCGTCATCGAGCGCGGCTGAGAGGTCTTGCGCTTTCTTCATTAAGAAATCAAAACCTTTCTTAGTCTTAGTGATCTGCGCTTTATCCATGAGTTCCTCAAGCTGCCTGTGGATACCCTCTGGTGTTTGTTTACCAGTAAACAAGTCATACATAATGTTTGCCCTGATATCGTTACCACCTACACCGAGACCAATAAGTTCAGACACAACGGGGTCGATCTCTTTGTTTGTGCCACGTAAAGATTTCCAAGCAGCACCGCCCATCGACACGAACAACTTATCGTAACGAAGGTAACCCTGTGCGGTTGCGAAGAATAGGTTACCGAGTCCGTTTCTTACGTGGTGACTAATACTAAGAACTGTTTTAAATGCCATCGATCCACCAGAGGCTTTCGCCGCGATGGAGAGCGCACCATTGACAGTCCTCTCTGCTGTGTCTGCAAACTCTGAAGTATAAGAGTTCTTGAGCGTCATATCCAACGCCTTCTGGAAGTCACGGTGGACGTAGATGTCTGCCATCGGGTCGGTGCTACGGCCCGCTTTAGTATTCCTGACTGGAACAAACCCCTCGTACTTCTTACGGTTCTCTTCCGTAGCTAACATGGTCTGAGCGGTAACCATCAGTTCCGCATCGATACCGAAGTTACGTAGATTCTCAAGGAACGTCTGCTGTGCTGCAATACTAGAAACCGTTGAGTAGGTCCGAAGGATTAAGTCAGTTCCATTATCCATACCGTGTTCACCTAGTAGGTTTCGGATAGGCTTAGGTAAATCTTTACGACGTGCGAAGTTATCCATCAACATCTTCATCCCCGCTGTAGTAGAGCTGCTACTACCACCAGCACTTGGATCGTAGTTCGACAGGAATTCATCTAGCATCACCTGACCATAACTCGTGTTAGGGTTGGGACTAAGCTTCTTCATCTTCTTATCGGCGATAGCTAACGCCTCTTGGTAAGTCAGTGGTTTATCGTCAGACTCCATTAACTTACGGGCAGTGTCTTTCTTGAACTGCTTTTCAAATAACTCTATTGCCGCTTCACGGACGTCCGCGTAGTCTTTATCTTCCTTCACCATCTCAAAGTAAGTGGCGTCAGTGAACATCTTGTAAGACCTCGTCAAGTAGACCTGACCTGTCCTATCAATCTTTAACCTCACGTCACCATCAAGCCCGTCAGCAACCAACTTCTTCTGGATCGGTATGATATGCTTCTGCCTAATCTCACCGATGAGAGCAGCTAGCTTGGGTGACACCGTGGCTATCTCTGCTAAAGCTTTATTACGATCTTCTTCTGCTTGCTTTATACCAGCGTCTTCTGCGGTTGCTATACCGTCTTCGTGAGCTTTCTGTGCGGCTCCCATTTCCGCCCTAGCTTCATCGGCAGTGATGTCGCCTGACTTCCTACGCTCAGAAATGTCGTCCAAAGCTTTCTCGTATAACTCATCTAACTTAGTTAACTGCTCATCACCTACATAGCCCCCTTCTCGATAGCCTTGTGCTTGAGCGATAAGTTTCATCGGCGCGTTTTCAAAACCACCGTAAGTCTCTTCGATTAGTTTATCTAATTCACCTTTAAACTTAACGACGTTGTCTCCAACGGCCTTCTCAAAGAAAGAACGATACTGAATAAACCTACGGACGGGTTCGCTGACCTCTCCAAACAAGTTTTTTGACACCCACTTCGTGAACATGTTGTTCGGCTTCTTGTCGTTACCAACCTCAAACACTGATGTCTCAAGTAAATCAACGTAAGAAGCCGTGCTAAGACCAGTCCGAAGAGGTGCCTTGCCAGTAGGTGCAGAGAACAACAGCGGCGTAGACTTCTTCTCCGCTTCTTCGTCGGGTTCTACTAACTCAAGGTTGTTCTTAGAAACACCAGAAGTTGGGAAGTAGACCTTCCTTGGGTCTTTCAAACCTGATGGCGAAGAGAAGGTAGGTGCTTTCTTACCTGCTGCTTTGGCCTTAACGACCGCATCAGACTTAGCGAAGACGGCTTTCTCCTCTGCGATCTTGATGTCATACTCTGCGGCAGCTTCCCTAATACTCATCTTGGAGTCGATGTCTCGTGTGATGTCGCTCCACTTATATGATTTCTCAAGGACGTGGATCTTAGGCTCGGCGTTCGATGCACTGACAATAGTATATGGGTAGCTTTGATGGCTATCCTCTTTCGGGGTCTCAAGAGCTTTGACTTCACCGTCAATCTCAAGGATCGCGTAGACGTTGCCCGCTGCGTCTTTCCCCTTTAACTTCTGGAATGTTTTAAGGAATGGCTCAGTGAACATGTTACCTAAGCCCTGCATAATCGAGGCTTTAGCTAACTTACCACTCAAGATATCCCTTTTAGCATACTCGTTATCTTTAATAAGGAGTTCACTAATGTTCATCGCCTGTTTTGTTACCTTCCTCTGCTTTTTCTGAGAATTCAAAGCACTTTTAAGTTCTCCTTCAAGAGTAGATGAATCTTCACCAGCCTCGACTAACTTCTGGATCTCTTTACTGAGACGGTTAATAGTCCTCTTTACTTCAAGTATCTCACCGCCTGTAGGTTTCTTTACAACGTTAGCAACGCCTGAAGCAACTGCCTCTACGAAAGCTTTACGAACCGGAAAGACTGACTTATCAGGTTCAAGGGCTTTCCGCATCGTCGCGATGTTTTCTCCTAAGAATTTGGAACCTATTTTCAACTCGATGCCCTCAAACTTCTGGACCGTCTCAGTCGTCTTTTCAGGATCGTCTTTGTCTTTAACTTTCTTCGTTACTGTAACTTCACTAGCTTCAATAAGTATCTTATTCAATTGAGCTTTAGTTAAACCGTAAAAGCCTTCTCTTTCAGATAGCTTACCGAAGAAGTCCATCGTCGCTGTAGACATCGTAGTCGAGGAGAACAACTTACTCACGTCAGCAGACGTGAGTGCCATGTAGACCTTACCACCGTTTCTCTTACCAATCTCATTAAGAGTTTCAGCCATCCCGACTGCTGCACTTCTAGTAGAAGCCCAGAAGTAGTTCTTGTCAGAGAACATCAGAGGGTAATAGACTCCACCTTGACCCGTTACTAGTGTCTCACCATCGAAGGTGACCTCTCCCGCAAACGCTGTATCAGGCTGGTGGAATAAGACGTTAAAGCCAGAGAACTGGCGGATGTCTTGTGCGACACGCACCCGACCTGCCTTCCTCATCTCATCTAACTTACCTTGCTCCTTCTCGTAAACGTGAGCAATTGATCCGGTTGGAGCTGAGAAAAGGTAGTCTGTTTTCTTGGCGACCTTCAGACCTTCAACCTTGGCTAGAACCATACCGCCAACCTGAATGACTTCGCTCGCTCCCTCAACAGGCTCTTGTGTTTCTTTAACGTAAAAGTATGAATGCCTCTGTGGGTTCATCCCTACCTCTACCCATTCACCACTAGCCTTCGCTTCCTGTGCGTAATCGTAAGCAGCTTCAGAAGTCATGGAGACTGAGTCTCCCACCATAGTAGCGATGGTAGATTTTGATTTACCTGTAGCAATATTAAGTGCAGCTTTCTCGCTAGCTATATTGAAACCAACATTACGTAAGACAATACTGTTCGCGTAACCTTGAATAGGGCCGGTACGTTGTGTCCCAGTATCTTTATGGATTGAAACTACCCATACATTTTGCTTATCATAAGCAGGGATGTCTAGACGTGACTGGATACGTTCTCCTTCAGGGATACTTTCAGGTTCAACAATAAGCTCCTTCTTTAATCTTGGGTCTTGGTTACTTACAGGACGATTCCCCAACCCTCTCTGGATGTCTTCAAGTGTTGCTGGAACCGGAACCTCGTCGAACTCAGCGAGTGGTAAGAGTTCGTCAACTATGGCGTTATACTCCTCACGAGTTATCTCTCCGAGCTTAAACCTTCCTGCGGCTTCCTTTGCTTTAGCTTTAGCTTCCTTAACGTCGGCCCCGATGTTGGTCACATCCAACTCAGTCTGCTCTCCGGTAGGAGCTGCATTCACAGCGTCGCGAGCGTAGTCTTGGTTAGACATGCTAACAAAAGACGAGAAAGAAGCTTCGGGATTGTTCGCATCGAAAGCTTGGAAGTTAGGTTGACGGACAAACCCAACCTCGATAGCCCTCATCTCAACTATCATCTTGTTAAGCGCGGCACCACCTGCACCACCGATCTGCTTGCGGTTGAATGCAAAGCGGCGGATGGCACCTGAAAAGTAACGCTTTAACAAAGCGAGTAAGGACGGCTCTGACTTCCAGAACCTGTAGTCTTCCTCTGTAGTAAAACCACGAGTAGCCTTCTGGAGATACATCCGCAGCTTCTCTTCTGCGAGCGCACGTTTAGCATTAAGAACTACCTGTGGA
>Ga0228625_1000425_pt1 | contig 19675 bp, 27 predicted proteins | sample 30DmetaG_FD_190482 | JGI IMG/M metagenome (GOLD analysis project Ga0228625, IMG submission 190482) | Seawater microbial communities from Monterey Bay, California, United States - 30D | ecosystem: Environmental > Aquatic > Marine > Coastal | place: USA: California | collected 2016-10-05
GGTTGTCAGTTGATGTGATCCAAGAGCAGAAACGCTCCCATAAGCTTACGCTTTCGCGTCTTTCTAAAGTTGCAGTCATTTTATTAAATTCCTTTGTTATTTTTAAATAAATTTACTTCCCAGATTTTTTCTGTTAATTCGTATTATAAAAGGATTTTTTCTAAGTGCCAATAACTTTTCTATTAATTATTTTATGAAATAATAAACTACTTCCGCAATATAGAAAGTAATAAGTATATTTGTGTGTTTAAAATTAACAAAAGATTAACAAATTAGAAGATACATCTTCTAATTTGTTAATTATGTTTAAAAATTATCAAATAAATTTAGGGCATCGAGTTATCTTCCCACAAAGCTTCCCCTGCAGTATTGTCACCGCAAAAATGTTTCACGTTCGAGTTCGAGATGGATCGACGTGGTTCCATTTTGCTAAAAACACCCAAAATTAAAATATAACAAGTCAAATTCAAGTCCTCGGTCTATTAGTACATCTCGGCTTCATATATTACTACACTTCGACCTAATGCCTATCAAAACGGCTAGTCTTGCCGTGACCTTACTCCTTAAAGGATGAGAGTACTCATCTCGAGGCGGGCTTCCCACTTAGATGCTTTCAGCGGTTATCCTTTCCAGACTTAGCTACCCAGCGTTTACCGTTGGCACGATAACTGGTACACCAGAGGTCTGTTCTTCTCGGTCCTCTCGTACTAAAGAAGAATCCTCTCAATACTCTAACGCCCACACCGGATATGGACCGAACTGTCTCACGACGTTCTGAACCCAGCTCGCGTACCGCTTTCATGGGCGAACAGCCCAACCCTTGGGACGTACTACCGCCCCAGGATGCGATGAGCCGACATCGAGGTGCCAAACCTCCCCGTCGATGTGAACTCTTGGGGGAGATCAGCCTGTTATCCCTAGAGTAACTTTTATCCGTTGAGTGACGGCCCTTCCACTCGGAACCGTCAGATCACTAAGACCGACTTTCGTCTCTGCTCGACTTGTAGGTCTCTCAGTCAAGCTTCCTTATGCCTTTACGCTCTACTATCGATTTCTGACCGATATGAGGAAACCTTTGTGCGCCTCCGTTACCTTTTAGGAGGCGACCGCCCCAGTCAAACTGCCCACCTGAAACTGTTCCTTGACCTGCTTACGATACAAGGTTAGAATTCTAGCTTTACAAGAGTGGTATCTCACCAACGGCTAGCATATTTCCGCAAAAATATGATCAACGCCTCCCACCTATCCTGCGCAAATAAAGCCCGAAGTCAATTTCAAGCTACAGTAAAGCTTCATAGGGTCTTTCTGTCCAGGTGCAGGTAGTCCGCATCTTCACAGACATGTCTATTTCGCCGAGCCCCTCTCCGAGACAGTATCCAAATCGTTACGCCTTTCGTGCGGGTCGGAACTTACCCGACAAGGAATTTCGCTACCTTAGGACCGTTATAGTTACGGCCGCCGTTCACCGGGGCTTCAGTTATCAGCATTGAACCGACTTCCTTAACCTTCCGGCACTGGGCAGGCGTCAGCCTCCATACGTCGTTTTACAACTTAGCGGAGACCTGTGTTTTTGGTAAACAGTCGCTTGGACCTGGTTATTGCAACCTTTCTCAAGGTACCCCTTCTCCCAAAGTTACGGGGTTATTTTGCCGAGTTCCTTAGAGAGAGTTATCTCGCGCCCCTTAGTATTCTCTACTTACCCACCTGTGTCGGTTTATAGTACAGGTATTTTTTATTTATGACAGTGCAAGCTTTTCTAGGAAGTATGAAATCAACTACTTAAATGCCGTAGCATCTCGTATTCACGCCTCAGCTCAAAGTATTTTCGCTACTTCTCAACACCTCGAACGCTTAAACTGGTAACCAACATCCAGCTAGCCTATCCTTCTCCGTCCCTCGTTGTCAATAAAAAATAGTACAGGAATATTAACCTGTTGTCCATCGACTACGCCTCTCGGCCTGGCCTTAGGTCCTGACTTACCCTCCGCGGACGAGCCTTCCGAAGGAAACCTTAGGTTTTCGGGGCATTGGATTCTCACCAATGTTTTCGCTACTCAAGCCGACATTCTCACTTCTGCTTCGTCCACACCCGCTTTCGCTAATGCTTCAACCTATAACAGAACGCTCCCCTACCGATTATAAAATCCCACAGCTTCGGCAAATTGCTTAGCCCCATTCATTTTCGGCGCAGGCCTACTCGACCAGTGAGCTATTACGCACTCTTTAAAGGATTGCTGCTTCTAAGCAAACCTCCTGGTTGTCTAAGCATTCCCACCTCCTTTATCACTTAGCAATTATTTAGGGGCCTTAGCTGGTGGTCTGGGCTGTTTCCCTCTTGACAATGGAGCTTATCCCCCACAGTCTTACTGGTTAATTATTCATTTAGTATTCTTAGTTTGCCTCGAATTGGTACCGTTTTACCAGCCCGCACCGAAACAGTGCTTTACCCCTAAATTATAACATTAACCGCTGCGCCAAAACGCATTTCGGGGAGAACCAGCTAGCTCCGGATTCGATTGGCATTTCACCCCTAACCACAACTCATCCGCTGATTTTTCAACATCAGTCGGTTGGGTCCTCCACTTAGTATCACCTAAGTTTCAACCTGGCCATGGTTAGATCATCCGGGTTCGGGTCTATAAATAATGACAAACGCCCTTTTCAGACTCGCTTTCGCTACGGCTCCGATATTCACTATCTTAACCAAGCCATTACCTATAAGTCGCCGGCTCATTCTTCAACAGGAACGCAGTCAAACGTTAAGTCGTTCTCCTACTGCTTGTAAGCGTATGGTTTCATGTTCTATTTCACTCCCCTCCCGGGGTTCTTTTCACCTTTCCCTCGCGGTACTGTTTCACTATCGGTCATTCAGGAATATTTAGCCTTACGAGGTGGTCCTCGCAGATTCACACGGAATTTCACGTGCTCCATGCTACTCGGGATACAGCGCAGTATTCATAGCTTTCGATTACAAGACTTTCACTTTCTATGGTCTAACATTCCAGTTAGTTCATCTAGCTAATCCAATCTGATGCCGCTGTCCCACAACCCTAATAATTAATTAGTTTAGGCTGGTCCCAGTTCGCTCGCCGCTACTAAGGGAATCGTTTTTACTTTCTTTTCCTCCAGGTACTAAGATGTTTCAATTCCCTGGGTTCACTCTTTCTTATCTATGTATTCAATAAGTAGTTCTTGGAGTTGCCTCATTCGGAGACCTCCGGATCAAAGCTTGCTTCCAGCTCCCCGAAGAATATCGCAGGTAGCCACGTCCTTCATCGCTTCTGAATGCCAAGGTATCCCCCATACGCCCTTAATTTCTTGAATTAAACAAAAACTTGTTATATTTTGTGGAGATAAGCGGACTCGAACCGCTGACATTTGCCGTGCAAAGGCAACGCTCTACCAACTGAGCTATACCCCCAGCTGGGCCATTCTGGATTTGAACCAGAGACCTCACCCTTATCAGGGGTGCGCTCTAACCAACTGAGCTAATAGCCCTTCAAACTTTTAACAATCTGCTAAAAGTATCGATTATTTTAATCTTAATCGACCTAAGATATTTCCATTAAAGGAGGTGATCCAGCCCCACCTTCCAGTAGGGCTACCTTGTTACGACTTCACCCCAGTCACTAATTCTACCTTAGGAGCCCTCCTCCAAAAAGGTTAGAGTAACTACTTCGGGTATAACCAGCTTCCATGGTGTGACGGGCGGTGTGTACAAGGCCCGGGAACGAATTCACCGCAGTATGGCTGACCTGCGATTACTAGCGATTCCAGCTTCATGTAGGCGAGTTGCAGCCTACAATCCGAACTTAGAATAAGTTTATAGATTTGCTGACCTTCACAGGTTCGCGACTCATTGTCTTATCCAATGTAGCACGTGTGTAGCCCAGGGTGTAAGGGGCATGCTGACTTGACGTCGTCCCCGCCTTCCTCCGGCTTATAACCGGCAGTCTTTCTAGAAAAATAACTAAAAACAAGGGTTGCGCTCGTTGCGGGACTTAACCCAACATCTCACGACACGAGCTGACGACAGCCATGCACCACCTGTGTACAGGTTCCTAAAAAAGGCACTTTCTCTTCTCAGAAAAATTCCTGTCATGTCAAACCCTGGTAAGGTTCTTCGCGTTGCATCAAATTAAACCACATGCTCCACCGCTTGTGCGGGCCCCCGTCAATTCCTTTGAGTTTCACGCTTGCGCGCATACTTCCCAGGCGGGATACTTAACGCGTTAGCTATGACACTGCACGGGTCGATACGTGCAACATCTAGTATCCATCGTTTACAGCTAGGACTACTGGGGTATCTAATCCCATTTGCTACCCTAGCTTTCGTCTCTGAGTGTCAGTTATGGCCCAGTAAAATGCCTTCGCCATCGGTGTTCTTTCCAATATCTACGCATTTCACCGCTCCACTGGAAATTCCTTTTACCTCTACCATACTCAAGTCTAGCAGTTTCCATTGCTGTTTTGAAGTTAAGCCTCAAGCTTTAACAATCGACTTACTAAACCACCTACAGACGCTTTACGCCCAGTAATTCCGGATAACACTTGCATCCTCCGTCTTACCGCGGCTGCTGGCACGGAGTTAGCCGATGCTTATTCTTCAAGTACACGTCAGAACTTCCTCCTTGAAAAAAGAGGTTTACGACCCACAGGCCTTCATCCCTCACGCGGTATTGCTCTGTCAGGCTTTCGCCCATTGCAGAAAATTCCCCACTGCTGCCTCCCGTAGGAGTCTGGACCGTGTCTCAGTTCCAGTGTGGCTGATCATCCTCTCAAACCAGCTACTGATCGTCGCCTTGGTAAGCCATTACCTTACCAACCAGCTAATCAGACGCGAGCTTTGCTCCAGGCGGACGAATCCGTTTCACTATAAAGCATATGGGGCATTAGCAGTCATTTCTAACTGTTGTTCCCCTCCTAGAGGTAAATTCTCACGCGTTACTCACCCGTCCGCCACTAGAACTTAAAAAGTTCCCGTTCGACTTGCATGTGTTAAGCATACCGCCAGCGTTCATCCTGAGCCAGGATCAAACTCTCGAAAAATTTCCTAAATGTTTTTATTGTTTGAGTTAAAACTCTTTGATATCCACGGACATAAACTTATCGCAAACGAACAAAAAATGTCAAGTACTAATTTTTTTATTTTTTTTTTAGTTTTGGTAAAAAAAGTAAAACTTACTTACTAATATTTATTTACTGTAACTAGACAAAGCATCACTTTTTATTGTAAAGTGTTATCTATATAAACAAAAAACAAACTCGTAGCGAATCGGTTAAAAATATAAGCTTAAATTGCTAAGTCAAAGGAGAATCTTTGTGTCTTTAGGTATGTTGGGAAATAAAGTCGGAATGACTCAAATTTTCACAGAAGATGGAAACGCAAATCCCGTTACAATCATTAAAGTGGGTCCGTGTGTAGTCACACAGATTAAAACAACATCAACTGATGGTTATAACTCAATTCAGATTGGTTATAAACAAGTTCCACGACAAAAACTTACAAAGCCCGAATTAGGGCATCTCGATAAAACAAGCATTGTACCTCTGAAATATTTGAAAGAATATCCTATCGATAATGTCGAGGATTTCACACTAGGACAAATTATTAATGTCCAAGATTTTGAAGAAGGTCAATTTGTCGATGTCACAGGTAAATCCATTGGTAAAGGTTTTGCCGGTACAATTAAACGACACCATTATACGCGTGGTCCAATGACTCATGGATCCAAAAATCACCGTGCTCCAGGTTCAATTGGTCAAGGTACATCACCAGGTCGAGTTTTTCCTGGTAAAAAAATGGCCGGCCAACTTGGTGCAAAACAAATAACAGTAGCTAAATTAAAAATTTTAAAGATCGACTCAAAAGAAAATCTTTTAATTGTAAAAGGTGCCGTACCTGGTAAACCTGGCAATCTGTTAAGTATTAAACCAACAGTAAAGGTTTAAATATTATGGTTAACAAAACACTTGAATATAACATCATCAATGTTTTAGACGGACAAATTAACAAGTCTGATACTTTAGCATTAGATGTATCGAATGATAATGCAAACTACATAATACACCGTGCCCTTGAACACCAAAACGTGTTAAGTCATCAGTATACTGCTTCTACAAAAACGCGAAGTGAAGTTCGTGGTGGTGGTCGTAAACCTTGGAAACAAAAAGGTACTGGACGTGCACGTGCAGGTTCAAACAGATCCCCTTTATGGAAAGGTGGTGGTGTAATTTTTGGTCCAAAACCAAAAGTAGTTAATCACAAACTCAATAAAAAAGAATTTCAACTTGCTTTACGCACCCTTTTATTTAATAAAAGAGAAAGCCTTGTTGTTTTTGACAATTTTGAAATTGAAAATTGTAAAACAAAAGAATTTTTAAATCTCATTAGTAAGGCAGATAGAAATTTAGATTCAAAGACACTAATTATATTATCAAACGCTAACGATCCAATTCAACTAGCTGTTCGTAATATTCCAACTGTGGAAACAGTTTTAGCGACAAGTCTAAATATCAAAGCATTACTAAGAGCTCAACAAATATTTTTAGATGAAACAACTCTAAATCTAATTAAGGAGATATATTGTAATGGTTAATGAAGTAGATAAAAATTTACACAATGTTATTTCCATTCTGAAATATCCAGTCATAAGTGATAAAACGACACGTCTATTAGAGACGAACAAGTACACTTTTATGGTTGATAGACGAGCAAACAAAGTTACTATCAAAAAAGTAATTGAGTATGTTTTTGATGTTAATGTGACAAACGTAAACACATTAATGACTCCAAGAAAAAAACGTACAGTAGGTCGTTTTTCTGGATACTTATCTCAATATAAAAAAGCGATAGTAACTTTAAAAGATGGGGATAAAATAAATCTTTTCCCAGATATGTAAAAGTTATTTTTAATTTAGTTAAAAAATTTTATGGTTATTCGTATTTATAAACCAAATACACCAGGCACCCGTAACCGTGGAGTATCCTCTTTCAATGAGATTACCACAAAAAATAAGCCCGAAAGATCTCTAATCACGGCCAATCATAGAGCACGTGGAAGAAATAACCAAGGTTTAATCACTATACGACACCGTGGTGGTGGTCATAAAAGAAGATACCGCGTTATTGATTTTAAACGAAATAAACACAATATCGCAGCACGAGTTGCAAGTATTGAATATGATCCGAACAGAAATGCACGTATTTCATTGTTACATTATCAAGATGGTGAAAAACGATACATTTTAACAGCTCAAAACATTAAAGTTGGAACGACACTAATGTCAGGACCTGATGCTGAAATTCAAATTGGTAATAGTTTACCTCTTGAAAATATTCCTCTAGGTCTTGAAGTTCACAATGTGGAACTTATTCCAAATAATGGTGGCCAAATTGTACGTGCAGCAGGCACAAGTGCTAAAATTCTTGCAAAAGAAGGTAAATATGTAACTTTACGCTTACCATCAAAAGAAATTCGCCTAATTCGTAAAGAATGTTACGCGACAATTGGTGTAGTAAGTAATGGTGAACATAGCAACATTACAATTGGTAAAGCTGGTAAGAAACGCTGGTTAGGTATTCGCCCAACCGTTCGTGGTGTAGTAATGAACCCTTGTGATCACCCACATGGTGGTGGTGAAGGTCGTTCGCCTATTGGTCGAAAGAGACCAATAACTCCTTGGGGTAAAGCTGCTCTAGGTGTAAAAACAAGAAAGCGAAGAAAAGCAAGCGATATTTATATTGTAAGAAGAAGAAAATAAAAACATGGGAAGATCGTTACGTAAAGGCCCATTCGTGGCTTATCATCTTTTAAAGAAAGTTAACGAGATGAACAAAACCGACAAAAAACTAGTTATTCAAACTTGGTCAAGAGCATCAACTATTATTCCATCAATGGTTGGACATACCATTGCTGTATATAATGGTAAGCAACATATTCCTATTTTTATATCAGAAACAATTGTTGGTCATAAACTAGGTGAATTCGCACCAACCCGAACATTCCGTTCACACGTAAAAAGTGATAAAAAGGCTAAACGCTAATTTCTTATGAATGAAAATCAAACAGAAGCAAAAGCATTTGGTCGTTACATCCGTATGTCACCTAACAAGGTACGTCGTGTTTTAAACCAAATCAGAGGAAAAAATTACAAAGATGCATTAATGCTGCTTGAATTTATGCCTTACCGTGCCTGTGGCCCAGTATGGCAGGTAATTTACTCAGCAGCAGCGAATGCACAAAATAACTTAAATATAGACAAAGAAAATCTATACATAAGTGAAGCTTTTGCTGATCAAGGACCCGTTTTACGACGTTTTAGACCAAGAGCACAAGGTACTGGTTACGGAATCCGTAAACCAACTTGTCATATCAGCATCACATTAGCTGTAAAATAAAAAAAGCGATTTAACTTAAAGGATTCTAATTTTGGGACAAAAAGTACATCCACTCGGATTTCGCTTAGTTACAACACAGAAACACCGTTCAGTCTGGTTTTCTGAATTTGAAAACTATCCGAATTTTCTAGAAGAAGATTCACTAATCCGAGAATATCTTAATACAAAAGCAAAGCAAGCCGGAATTTCAAGAATTGAAATTAAACGCAATAGTAGTGGAAGTAAAATAGAAGTCGAGATTTTTAGTGCTCGACCAGGCGTTCTTGTAGGCCTTTCAGGTACCGGTCTTTCTGATATCTATAAAAACTTACGAAAGATTATTTTACAAGAAAAATTTAATCTAAAGAACCCTAATCTAAAAAAGACCGTAATTGTAAACATCGTTGAACTTACGACACCTGATGCAGAAGCAGCTTTAATTGGCGACTTTATTGTTGAACAATTAGAGAAACGTGTAGCTTTTAGACGTGCCATTCGACAGGCAATCAAACGTTCACAAGTTGCAAAAGTTGCAGGTATTAAAGTACAAATATCTGGTCGACTAAATGGTGCCGAAATGGCTCGTAGTGAATGGATTCGTGAAGGTCGAGTACCTTTACATACATTACGTGCAAATATTGACTATGCCGATAAACGTGCTAATACAATTTATGGTGTATTAGGTGTTAAAGTATGGTTATTTAAAGGCGAAACCCTGTAATTTTAAATATTTTTAATAAATTATGCTGAGCCCAAAACGAACAAAATTTCGTAAGCAACATCGCGGACGCATGCGTGGAAAAGCTTATCGAAACAACAAAATTTCATTTGGTGAGTATGCTTTACAATCACAAGAATGTGGTTGGATAACATCACGCCAGATCGAAGCAACACGACGAACAATCACTCGTTCAATCAAACGTGGTGGTAAACTATGGATAACAGTATTCCCAGATAAACCAGTTACTGCACGTGCGGCAGAATCAAGAATGGGTTCTGGTAAAGGTACAGTGGATTATTGGGTTGCCGTAATTAAACCAGGAACAATTTTATTTGAGCTTGCTGGTGTACCATTAGATGCAGCACAAACTGCAATGCGTTTAGCTGCTTATAAGTTACCAGTTAAAACTAAATTTATTACTAAGGAAAATATTCAATAATATGAGTTTTTCAAGTATGAGTGAAATTAATAAATTAGATGCCGAAACTCTTGAAAAAGAAATTATTCGTGTATCACAAGAATTAGTTAACTTACGTGTAAAAAAAGCAACTAGACAAGAATTCAAACCACATGAATTCAAACTTAATAAAGTACGTTTAGCACAATTATTAACCGTGAAAAGTAAGAACGAAATAAAACAACTTACGAGTTAATTTATATACTCTTAACTTTTAATTTCATTTAAAAACCGACTAAGTTCAATACTTTTATGGCGACAAAAGAGAAAACCGGGATTGTAGTAAGTAACAAGATGAACAAAACCATAGTTGTTTTGGTCGAGAACCGTTACGCACATCCTGTATATGGAAAAACATTAAAGACTAGTAAACGCTTCATGGCTCATGATGAATTTCAAGAATGTAACTTAGGAGACCAAGTTACAATTTCTGAAACTCGTCCAATAAGTCGTAATAAACGTTGGAAAGTTAAACAAATTATTAACAAAGCTATTTTATCAAACTAATTAAATAAATCAGTTTATGATCCAACCTCAAACATATTTAACCGTAGCAGATAATACGGGTGCACGCAAAATCATGTGTATTCGAATTCTTGGCGGTAATAGAAAATATGGACGTATTGGTGATGTAATTATTGGCGTTGTAAAAGATGCCTCACCTAATATGCCAATAAAAAGATCAGATATTGTCCGAGCTGTTGTTGTACGTACAAGACACACAGTAAGACGTAACGATGGTATGAGTATTCGTTTTGATGACAATGCTGCAGTAATCATCAACAAAGAAAATAATCCTAGAGGCACAAGAATTTTCGGACCAATCGCACGTGAAATCCGTGATAAGCGTTTTACAAAAATTGTTTCACTTGCTCCCGAGGTATTATAAAGAATTAATATGAAAAAATTAAAAATTGGAGATAACGTAAAAGTTATTCTGGGTAAAGATAAAGGTAAGGTTGGTACAATCAAGACCATTTATCATAAGAAAAATACCCTAATTATTGAAGGTATTAATACAAAAATTAAACACGTAAAACCTAACAGAAAAGAAGAAGCTGGAAAAATTATTACTTTTGACGCACCAATCGATTGCTCAAACGTAATGATTTGTGATGAATCTGGAGAAACAACACGTGTTGGTTTTACTATGCAAGAAAACAAGAAGCTTCGCATTTCTACAAAAACAAAAAATTTAATTTCATAGTGTCATATGGCTCAAAAAATAAAAGCGGTATATGAGAATGAAGTTGTGCCGTATCTAAAAGAAACTTTTGAATACAAAAATATTCATGAGATTCCAAAAATTGAGAAAATCCAAATCAACCGTGGTTTGGGTGTTGCTGCACAAAACAATAAAGTTCTTCAGAAAAGTATTGATGAAATTCGACAAATTACTGGTCAACAACCTGTTATAACGACAGCAACAAAATCTATTGCTGGTTTTAAAGTACGTGAAGAAATGCCACTAGGTATTACAACTACGTTACGTCGAGAAAAAATGTATACATTTTTAGATCGTTTCATCAACTTAACACTACCTAGAATCCGTGATTTCCAAGGATTAGATCCTACTAAATTCGACAAACATGGAAACTACAATCTTGGTATTACTGATCAATTAATCTTCCCAGAGATTGATTATGAACAAGTTGATCAAATGCTAGGTCTCAATATAACAATTGTTACAACAGCTAAAAATTCAAAAGAGGGATTAGCTTTATTAAATAAGATAGGAATTCCCTTCAGTAAGTAAACGAATATTTTACAAAAAGGAGATATTGAGTGGTAAACGATACTATTTCTGATATGTTAACAAGAATCAGAAATGCAAATAATGCAAAGCACCATTTTGTGGAAGTTCCCTTCACAAAAATGACTTCAAATATTGTTACAATCCTAAAATCGGAAGGTTTTATTCAGGATTTTGAAACGGTATCTGAAGGTAAAGATAAAACAATCTTAATTTCGCTAAAATATACGGGTAAAAAAAGAACACCAATTATTACAACATTAAAACGCATCAGTAAACCTGGCGTTCGAGTATATAGTGGTGCAAGAGATTTACCTCGAATCTTAGGTAACTTAGGAATTGCGATTATTTCAACATCACAAGGTTTAATGACAGACGCCGAAGCCCGAAAATTGAAGGTTGGTGGCGAAGTCTTATGCTATATTTGGTAAAAATTAGAAATATAAAATCATGTCTCGTATTGGTAAATTACCGGTCAATGTACCGAAAAATGTTAACGTAGAATTAACAGGTCAAGAAATTAAAGTAAAGGGACCCCACGGCGAGTTACTACATACAATACCAAGTGAAATCGAAGTTTCGGTAAACGAAGATCAAATCGTTGTTAATAAAAAAATCGAAACACGCATTGCTCGACAAAAATATGGTTTAACTCGAGCACTAATAAATAACATGGTTATTGGTGTATCCGAAAAATTTGAGCGTCGATTACAAATGATCGGTGTTGGTTACAGATCAGCAGTTTCTGGAAACAGCTTAACACTTAATGTTGGTTTTAGTCACCCAGTTGTATTCGAAGCACCAAAGGATATTGAAATTAAAGTAGAAGCTAATACAAATATTATTATTAGTGGACCCGATAAAGAAAAAGTTGGTTTATTAGCCTCACAAATTCGTGCAGTACGACCACCTGAACCTTATAAAGGTAAAGGTATCCGTTACTTAGATGAGTATGTTCTAAGAAAAGCTGGTAAATCTGGTAAATAATTAATTAACTAAAGCTGAAAAAGTCTCAAATATGGTTAATAGCAAGGAAAATGAGACGCGACCTAGAAATCGTCGTCAAAATACCCCAAGAGAAAAATGGAGTGAACGTGTTATTCAAATTAGCCGTGTAACAAAAGTTTGTAAAGGTGGTAAAAAACTAAGTTTTCGTGCCGTCGTAGTTATTGGTAACGAAAATGGACAAGTTGGTCTTGGTGTTGGAAAAGCGGATGATGTAGTTATGGCTATTACAAAGGCAATTACAGATGCACGACGCTCAATCACAAAGGTTTTCTTAACAAAAACAAAAACATTACCACATGTAATTACAGGTCGTTTTGGAGCGTGTGAGGTTTTCATTAAACCTGCATCCCAAGGTACAGGTGTAATTGCTGGTAGCTCAATTCGAACAGTCTTAGAATTAGCAGGAGTTAAAAATATTTCAGCTAAACAACTAGGTTCAGATAATCTTTTAAACAATGCACATGCCACAATAGTAGCATTGCAAAATTTAAAGAACCCTGCAATAGCTGCAGCAGAAAGAAATTTACCCATTGAAAGATTCTATTCGTAAGAAATATGCAATCAAATGAACAGAACTCCGTTGGTAATAAAATTCGAACTACAATTCTTGTCATTTTTATAACAAGAGTAGGAAACTATATACCTGTACCAAATGTGGACCAAGAATATCTAATCAATATTCTAAATTCAACTCCGATTTTACGAAATTTTTATACAAATGAAAATTTAGTATTAGGAATTTTCAGTTTAGGTATTTTACCGTATATAAACGCATCAATTATGATGCAATTATTAACAAGTGTAGTACCTAGTCTTGAAAAATTACAAAAAGAAGAAGGAGAAGCTGGACGACGCCAGATCACAAAATATACACGTTATCTAACATTGTTTTGGGCAATAGTCGAAAGCGTATCGATTACCTTTGCTTTACGGCCAATTCTTTTCATTTGGAACTTTGATATATGTAGTCAAATTACATTGGCTTTAATAACAGGTTCAATGATTATTTTATGGTTAAGTGAAATAATCACAGAAAAAGGAATTGGCAATGGTTCATCGATAATAATTACAGCCAACATTCTAGCTGGATTACCAAACACACTTAAAACAATATATAATTCTGGTACTGGATTTTCACTTTTGTTTAATGTACTGAGTTTTACAGTCTTGATAACAGGAATTATATATGTACAAGAAGCAGTACGCGTAATCCCTCTTATCTCAGCAAAACAACTCTTTTCACAAACAGAAAATCCGACAAAAACATCGTTTTTACCGTTAAAGATAAATCAAGGTGGTGTAATGCCAATTATTTTTGCATCGACCGTATTAACTTTCCTAACTGTTTTTGTTGGTTTTATAGCAAAGCTAGATGCTTTCTCAAACTTAAATATTGCTACAAATGTTCAAACAATTCTATATAGTGGAACGAATTTTGTATTAATACTTGCATTTAGCCTATTTTATTCAAATTTAATTCTAAATCCTAACGAATTAGCAAAAGATTTAAATAAAATGGCTGTAACAATACCAGGCATAAGACCAGGTAATCAAACAAAAGAATTTTTAAATAAAACACTAAAGAGACTATCTTTATTAGGTGCTTTATTTTTAGCCATTATTGTGACAGTTCCAAATATTAGAAGTTCATATGGATTTGGTGTTACCTCTTTACTAATCTTAGTAGGTGTGACCGTTGATACAAGTCGACAAATTCAGACACTTCTAATTTCAGAAAGTTATAATAAAACGAATTAAAAAATAAAAACAATAAAATGAAAGTTCGTCCCTCAGTTAAAAAAATGTGTACTAACTGTCGTGTTATTAAACGATCAGGTGTAATACGTGTAATCTGCACAAATCCAAAACATAAACAACGTCAAGGATAAATAAAAGAAACAAAGGAGCTTTATTGTGGTACGTATAGCCGGGACAGATTTGCCTAGAGCAAAACGAGTTGAATATGCACTAACAAAAATCTATGGAATTGGTGTAATCAGCTCACAAGAAATTTTAGCCAAGGCAAATGTAGATCCAAATGCACGAACTAACGATTTAACTGACGAAAATGTTAGTTCAATTCGTCAAGTTATTGAATCGGAATACAAGGTCGAAGGTGATTTAAGACGAGAAACAAGTTTAAATATTAAGCGTTTGTCAGAAATAAATTGTAACCGTGGCCGTAGACATCGTCAAATGTTGCCTTTACGAGGACAACGTACACGTACAAATGCACGTGCACGTCGAGGTCCGAAGAAGACAGTTGCTGGTAAGAAGAAATAAAGTTTAAATTTTTAGACAAAAAATAATATATATGTCACCAAAAATTAAACGTAGCAATACGAAAAAAGTAAAACTTAACAATATAACGGGGGTTGTTCATATACAATCAACATTTAATAATACAATTGTTACGATTACCGACACAATAGGAAATACAATTTCATGGGCATCTGCAGGAAGTGCAGGATTTAAAGGAGCTCGTAAAGGAACACCTTTTGCTGCACAAACAGCATCAGAAGCTGCAAGTTTAACTGCTTTAAATTTAGGTCTAAAGAAAGTTGACATTTTCGTTAAAGGTCAAGGATCTGGACGTGAGACTGCAATTCGTGCAGTCCAAAACATTGGTTTAGAAATCATATCTATAAAGGATATAACACCGGTACCACATAATGGATGCCGACCGCCTAAAAAACGTCGAGTTTAATTTAAAAACGACTAAGAATAAAAATAATGGCAGAGTTAAATTTTCAATATTTTAAGTCAAGCGTTGAGGAATCAGGTAAACTAACAGGACACTTTTTACTACAGTCATTAGAGGCTGGACAAGGACTAACTATTGGAAATGCTTTACGTAGAGTTTTACTTTCAAATTTAGAAGGTACAGCAATTACGGGAATTAAAATTCCAGGTGTTGCACATGAATTTTCAACAATACCAAATGTGCGTGAAGATGTTTTAGAAATTTTTCTAAACCTAAAACAAATTGTTTTAAAAAGCGAAAAACAAACACCAATTTTGGGTACTGTCTCCATTAATGGACCAGGTGTAATTACAGCAAGTTCAATTAAGTTTGATGATGAAGATATCGAAATTGTAAATCCAAATCAATACATTGCCACTTTTTCCGGCAATGACACTTTAACTTTTGACTTAAAAGTTGAAAAGGGAATTGGATACCAATTTGCTGAACAAGCAAATAATAATGACAATATAGATTTTTTAGCAATCGATGCTGTTTTTATGCCAGTTTTAAAAGTTAATTACAAAATTAATAATGTTTATCTTGGTTATAGTAAAACAACTGAATCATTAATTTTGGAAGTAACAACAAATGGTAGTGTTTCACCGGAGAAAGCCTTAAGTGAAGCTGCCCAAAAGTTAATGACATGGTTTAGTTGTCTAACAAGTGAACAAAGCTTAGCACCACAAAAAGAAATGGAGGTTGAGCCCCTTGCGCAAAACGATGTAATTTTAATTGAAGAATTACAACTTCCTGTACGAGCTTATAATTGCTTAAAACGTGCAGGAATTAATTCAGTGGATGATCTAGTTAACTATTCACAAGAAGAAATTCGTGAAATTAAAAACTTTGGTAAAAAGTCTGCACAAGAAGTATTCCAAGCATTAAAAGATAAATTTGATATTGTATTACCTTCATTAAATTCTTAAAAAAGATAATTTATTCGTAAAATAAAATAATCCCTATATGAAAGATACCTTTGTTAACTCGCAGAAATTAACAACAAAAAAATGGTACGTAATTGATGCCGAAGATCAAATTCTTGGTCGTTTAGCAACTCAAGCGAGTACTGTTTTAATGGGTAAAAATAAAAATACCTATACTCCATTCTTAGAAAATGGAGACTATGTTATAATTATCAATGCGGAAAAAATCAAAACAACGGGTAAAAAAGATAAACAAAAACTTTATCGAAACCATTCAGGTTACCCAGGTGGAATGAGAATCGAGAAATTTTCAAGTCTAATTGAAAGACGTCCTGAAAAAATTATCGAACAAGCAATTAAAGGAATGCTACCAAAAGGTCCTCTTGGACGAACAATTTATAAAAATTTAAAAGTTTATAAAGGTACAGAACATCCTCATACTGCACAAAGTCCAGAATTAATTATGAATTAAACATTTATGAATTCGGAAACAACAAAATTTTATGGAATTGGGCGACGTAAAGAATCTGTTGCCCAAGCGCAACTTACAGTAGGTACTGGTAATGTTTTAATCAACAATAAAAATGCCAAAGAATACTTACAAAACAATGAATCAAGATTTTTAAGAATCAACCAACCACTGGAAACGCTAAATTTAGCAAATACTTTTGATATTAATATCAAAACAAAAGGTGGTGGTATAGCTGGACAAACCGATGCGATTTGTTTAGCAATTTCTAGAGCATTAATTGAATGTGATCTAAGTAACCGTACACCTTTAAAACAAAGTGGGTTATTAACACGTGATGCTCGAATTAAAGAACGTAAAAAATATGGTTTAAAGAAAGCGCGTAAAGCATCGCAATTCTCAAAACGATAATTTTTGTATTATTCTATACAATAGAAAAAAATTACATATTATGCCAAAAAAAGATATTCATCCAAACTGGTTTGAAGAAACACAGGTTTATTGCGATGGTCAACTAGTAATGACAACTAGTTCAACAAAGCCTAATCTTTACATTGATGTTTGGTCTGGGAATCACCCATTCTATACAGGCTCTTTAAAGATTTTAGATACCGAAGGTCGAGTTGAACGCTTTATGAAGAAGTATGGCTCAGAAAGCGAATAAATAAAATTAATAGAAAAAAAAATGCCAACTGTACAACAATTAATTCGTAAACCACGCAAGAAAATTGTTAAGAAAACAAAATCTCCAGCATTAAAAAATTGTCCTCAACGACGCGGTGTTTGTACACGTGTTTATACGACAACACCAAAAAAACCAAACTCTGCTATTCGTAAAGTAGCACGTGTTCGATTAACATCAGGTTTTGAGGTAACTGCTTACATCCCAGGAATTGGACACAATTTACAAGAACACTCTGTGGTTCTTTTACGTGGTGGACGTGTTAAAGATTTACCAGGTGTTCGTTACCATATTGTTCGTGGAACATTAGATGCTGGTGGAGTGAAAGATAGAACTCAAGGTCGCTCTAAATATGGAGTTAAAAAACCTAAGGGTAGTTCAGATTAATATATTTAAAATTAATTAAAAAAGTATATGTCACGTCGAAGTGTAATTAAAAAACGTTATCCACAACCCGATTCAAATTACAATAGTTGCCTAGTAAGCTTATTGACCGCACGTATTCTAAAAAGTGGTAAAAAAAGTTTAGCTGACTCGATTATTTTAGAAACATTTGCTTTGATTCAGGAAAAAACAGATTCTGATCCATTACAAGTATTCGAAAAAGCAATTCAAAATATAACACCTCTTGTAGAAGTTAAAGCAAGACGTATCGGTGGATCAACATATCAAGTCCCTCTAGAAGTAAGCCGTTACCGCGGTACAAATTTAGCCTTACGTTGGCTTATTGCAGCAGCAAAAGCTCGCGCAGGTCGAACAATCTCGATTAAACTTGCAAGTGAAATTATAGATGCTTCTAATAATGTAGGAAACGCTATGCGTAAACGTGAAGAAACACATCGTATGGCAGACGCAAATAAAGCATTTGCTCATTTCCGTTACTAAAAAAAAATATAGAGATGTACGAAAAATAGGCAACGACTTATTGGACGAATAATCTCTAAAAAAGTAAAAAATAATTACTTAAACGCCAAAAGTATTAAAGTCTCAAATAAATAAAAAAGGAAACTCATAATGGCACGCGAAAAATTCGAACGAAGTAAGCCACATGTTAACATTGGTACAATTGGTCACGTAGATCACGGTAAAACAACGTTAACAGCTGCAATTACAGCAACCCTATCAACTGTAGGAACAGCTGAGCTAAAAAATTATGCAGATATTGATGCTTCACCTGAAGAAAAAGCACGTGGTATTACAATTAATACAGCTCACGTAGAGTACGAAACAGAAACACGTCACTACGCTCACGTTGATTGTCCAGGACACGCGGATTACGTAAAAAATATGATTACTGGTGCAGCACAAATGGATGGTGCAATTTTAGTTGTATCTGCTGCAGATGGTCCAATGCCACAAACACGAGAGCACATCTTATTAGCTAAGCAAGTAGGTGTACCAAATCTAGTTGTTTTCTTAAATAAAGAAGATCAAGTAGATGATGATGAGTTAATCGAATTAGTTGAAATGGAAACACGCGAACTTCTTAACAACTACGATTTCCCTGGTGATGATATTCCAATTACTCCAGGTTCAGCATTACAAGCTTTAGAAAAAGTTGTTAGCGAGCCATCAATTGCACGTGGTGATGACAAATGGGTTGATAAGATTTTTGCACTAATGGATAGTGTAGACGAATATATCCCAACACCGACACGTGATACAGAAAAAACATTCTTAATGGCTGTCGAAGATGTATTCTCAATTACTGGTCGTGGTACTGTAGCAACAGGACGTATCGAGCGTGGTGTAATTAACGTAGGTGATACAATCGAAATCGTTGGTTTAGCAGACACACAAACAACAACTGTAACTGGTGTTGAAATGTTCCAAAAAACATTAGACTCAGGTATGGCTGGTGATAACGTTGGTATCTTACTACGTGGTGTTCAAAAAGAGCAAATCGAACGTGGTATGGTTTTATCAGAGCCAGGAACAATTACTCCTCACACACAATTTGAAGGTGAAGTTTATATTCTAACTAAAGAAGAAGGTGGACGACACACACCATTCTTTACAGGTTACCGACCTCAATTTTATGTACGAACAACTGATGTAACAGGTAACATTAAAGCATTCACAGCTGATGATGGTACAGATGTAGAAATGGTTATGCCAGGTGACCGTATCAAGATGACAGCTGAACTAATTTCAGCTATTGCAATTGAAGCAGGTATGCGTTTTGCAATTCGTGAAGGTGGTCGTACAATTGGTGCTGGTGTTGTTTCAAAAATCTTAACTTAATCTAAAAACAAGATGAATTTAGCATTAAACGAAAAAATTAGGCTTAAACTAGAATCGTTCGATCATAAATTATTAGACTTGTCATGTAAGCAAATTATCGAAAGTATTAACGCGACACAGGCAAAAGTTGTAGGCCCAATTCCATTACCTACAAAACAAAGAATTTACTGTGTTTTACGTTCTCCTCATGTTAACAAAGATTCTCGTGAGCATTTTGAAATTCGTATACACAAACGAATTCTGGATATTTATCCACAAAATATAAATCAAGCACAATCGATTATTAATATCA
>Ga0228625_1000461_pt1 | contig 18442 bp, 19 predicted proteins | sample 30DmetaG_FD_190482 | JGI IMG/M metagenome (GOLD analysis project Ga0228625, IMG submission 190482) | Seawater microbial communities from Monterey Bay, California, United States - 30D | ecosystem: Environmental > Aquatic > Marine > Coastal | place: USA: California | collected 2016-10-05
CTTCACTGAAGACAGGCGAGCGGTATTTGCCGAAGGCTGCGCGTGAAGCTTTGACTGACGAAGAGTATGCCCGAACTAGCCGCAAGAAGCGGAAGGGTATGCGGAAAGGCAAGCAGCACGTTAAGCAACCTAAAAAGATTGCGGAGAAGACCGCAAAGTATCGGAGCAAAAAAAGGCTCTTGAAGAAGGCACGTAAAAAAGCGCGTAAGCGCAAATCATGAGTCGTTTCATACTCTACAAACCTACACCAGAAGATGTCGCTGAAGCGTGCCGTAGGTCTGACGCTCTAGGTGAGCTGAGGACATCATTCACTAACGGCAAAGGAAACATGACGGGCTTCTTAGGTGAGGTCGCCTTTGAGAATACTTTTAAGCAGTTCGACTACGTTGGTGACAAGTCCTTCACCCACGACTACGAATACAAAGGTATCAAGGTTGATGTTAAGGCTAAGAGCTGCAACACCCCACCTAAGTTAAACTACAACGCTTCCGTAGTCAGGACTAAGTTCAGCAAGTTTGAAGCCGACGTATACTTCTTCATGCGAGTCCACAAAGGTCTACGGAAGGTATGGCTTTGTGGGTGGACTCCTAAGAAGACCATCATACACAAGAAACGGTTTAACGAGAGAGGCACTCTCGACAAAGACGGATTCCGTTTCAAGGCTGATGGATACAACATAGAGATTAAGAGGACTCGTCGGCCAGACGCTTTCGAGTCACTCCTCCTCCGGCGGTGATATTTTGTGGTGGATGTGGCCCGTCCTTTTAAAGACGGGCCTTATTCCGTTTGGTGCAACGAGGTCTACGAACTCACTTAGGGGAGCGTCTACGTAAGCGTCTATGATGGACGGATCTCCTCCGACTTTCTCCATAGCTTCACGTAGGTCCACCCAAAACTCACCGCAAAGTTCCTGCCTCCTGATCTGAAGATCTTCGTTTGTCATCCGCTTGGTAACCTATATCGTATATCTCACTGAGGTCAATGCTCCACAATTTTCCGCCGCCTTGCCCTCTAGAGTTGATCGGCCTGATGTTACTGTTTACTGATCCAGCTTCTTCAAGAACTGACATACCTCGTCTGATAAACTCTAGGTTATTAGACATACCGACATTCCGACCGTCGTTAAAGGCGTGTATCGCAACTTGGAATTCAGTAAGAGTTCCCGACCACTTACCAAGATCCGGTGCGCTATTCCGACACCGCTTACAGAAGAACTCGACTAGTTCAGCTACGGTGCTTCGGTAACTGTTGTCATAAGCCGCGTCAGCGATCAGAGGTTCGATGTAACTCTGAACACCAAAACGACCCACGTCTTCAACTTCAGGGTGGGGTTTGTAATCCAACAAGAACTTAGCGAAGTGGGGTAACTCATCTTCAATAGTCGCTTCAAGTTGGTAGTTTGGTGGGAATGATGTCGTTGAAGTTTCTGAGATTAACAACGCCATAAGCTTATCTCGGTTACTTGAGTCAAGTGATGGGATCACCGATAACGAGTTGGCGTCCATGTTCAATGACAACACAACACGTCCTGTCCAAGGCACTGATAAAGCGTCAGCATACTTTGCCTGATACTCGACTCTCGGATTAGCCACCGCACGCTTGAGTAGTTCAGTCGCACGTCTTTGGTCTTGAAAGCTAGCTGCTGAGGTCGTATCGTCAATCACCCACGATGCGACACGACCTAAGTCCTTGTTGAATTTCGTGTGACCCCCTAAGTAGTCACTCGCATCAGCAAAACCCCCCACGAGTCCGCTGATAACTTTGTTACTCAACAACGACTTGCCGCGACCTGTTGGTCCGACCAGCAGCAAAGCTTGCCCCTGTAAGGGTTTTCTTTCTACAACAGCGTAGTAAAACCTCTTCATCCATGCGTAGAAGTAATCTATAGAATCATGCTTGCTGTTGTTTACGAAAAGTTGATTAAACCAATTATGAAGGAAGGGCCAATTGGATGGGTCACCATCTGCTGCTGCGTCCACCGGACACAGAGTCGAGCAGTTGAGAATCCGGCTACCGTTGTAGGAAACAACACGATCACTTGAGAACACGACTGGTGCGATCTCATCGATACGGTTGTTGTTACTGATTACCAACACAGCGTTTTCTACCTCACTGATACTCTGGCCACGCCTAACTCTGACAGAAAAGCCTGCCTGACGTAGCTCTAATAAAAGCTGATCTTTCGGTATCGAGACAGCGTTTCCGTATAAGAGCTTGAAGAAAGTTTTACCGTTAAACCAGTACTCGTCCAGTAGCGTCGCTAACTTTTGAGTTTCGTAATCCTTTACAAAAGCCCCACCAAAGATGTCCGACCAGCTCATGAACCCTTTACCCGCTCTGTCACTGTAGCAGACCACTCCATCCTCTACGACCTGACAACCTTCGCGATCAATGCCGTCATCGATCCAGAACAACGGACCTCTGGCTCCGACTTCAAAATCACCGAACCACCGATTCGGGAATCGGGATTCAACTTCTTTTGAAACTACATCGATTGGAATACACGTCTCGGCAGACTCTGGTGGTTTCGACTCTGCTGCTTTCGCTATTGCTGCAAACACGATTGAGTCTGGGAGTTTATTGCCATGCTGCTGCCAATCTACTCCTAGTTCAAAGTATTGGTTCGGGCGGAAAGACGACTTATCAAAACCAGCAAACAAACTTGACGCTTTAATAAGTTTATCGATTGCCATGACGAAGGATTCATACATCGACGGGTCAACCGGAATTGGGTTCTCAAACTCCCATACAAGTCTAAGGTAATCACTCTGAGTCCTTGACGACCACGTTGGTAACGGGCTGCTGTTACAGGCTGTGCCTAGATTCGCTTGGAAGGTATCCCATTTAACAGGGGCGTCGTAGTCCGCAACTATGCCGTAGACTATGTGGACGGGGTTATCAGACGTTACTCTTTTAGAAGGAGTCCGACCCTCTACACACGAATAAAAGACGTGCTTTGTGTTTATGTTACTACACCAGTCTCGGTATAGTGCCTTCTTCTTAAAAGCAGGTTTCTTCGATTTCACTTGGCTCAAGTCTTCTATTTTTGAAGTCTTTGAGTCTCTCAGGTTTTTTAATGTTCGATAGGTCATTATTTTGTATATTTATTTAAGATTTCTCCTTCTGCATCTAATGGAATATCGGGTATCCATTCTGGTGGGGTAGACATGATTTTAACAATTTGGTTTAGGGTTTCGTCTGCTACTTCTTCGTCACACTCGCAGACGACTTCATCGTGGACGTGGAAGATTATGTTGATGCCAGCCTCCTCAATCTGAAGCATCATAAAACTGAATATATCACGAGCCAAAGCTTGTGAAGCATTTTCTGCTAGAATACCGCCCCATAGGGTGACATGCCTTTTTTTGCCGTTTCTGTTTACTGTTACTTGATGCCTAGATCTACCTGTATCTTTGTCCTGTTGTTGTAAAACAAAGCCGTAGTTGAGGGTACGGCCTGACGGCAACTCAAGCTTCAACTTAATGTCTTCGTTGTTTTTCAAGTCTACCCCATCTGACATGAGGCCGAGGCCGATTAGTTTAGAGTCGTAGTTCTCCCATAGCTTAGGAACTTTATAAATTTTCTCACGGTATAGGGTGACAGCTTCTTTAGCCTCTTTCTTTGGCATGTTATACATCTGCGCGAACTTTTTATATCCCGCACCGTATCCGCAGCCTAAGACTAACGCCTTAACTTTGTGGCGTAATTTTGCGTCTTCTTTTTTCAAGACACCTTTATCAGATGACCACAACCCGAACTGGATAGCGAACGCTTCGTAAATGTCATCAGATTTTGCGATAGCGTCCATAGTGTCTCTATCCTTAGCTAACCAACAAAGGGTTCGGACTTCGATCTGCGATAGGTCAACCACGACTAATTTCTTACCTTTAGGTGCGGTAATGAGCTTCCTCATATTCACCCCGAACATCTCGTCACGGGGTAAGTTCTGTAGATTCAGATTCCCACCACTACCGCTGAACCGTCCGGTATGCCCACCAAAATACATGAGACCGCCGTAGTATCGGTCGTCTGGCATAGTAGCGTAGTCAAAGCTATCGAGCTTCTTTTTAATTGAGTTGATCCTCCTCCAGTTAGAAACTGACTCTATCCATGCGTAAGACCTCCCATGTTTTTCAATCCACGCTTGAGCGTCTTTATCTGTCTTAGCAAGAGACGCAGGTGGTTCGATGCCGATCTTATGGCACTCCTCGTCGAATGCTTTCCGACTCAAAAGAGGTTTCTCACCCGCCCAAGGAATTGATTTCTCCGCTTGGAACAAGCGTTCGTTAATTGTCTCTCGTGCTTCTTTAAGAGCTTCTAGGTCGATAGGGATACCGCGCTGAACTACACGTCGGTTCATGTTACTTATGCTCCGCTCAAAGTCTGGCCACTTTGGAGAGTACTCCTGCCAGAGTTTAAGACACAGCTCTGAGTCTTTTAGTGCGTACTCAAGGACTTCTTTTCGGAACTCCTCAGTCATCCCCGTCCACGTCTTACCTGACATATTGTCACGGGTCGATTTCTCAACCTCAATACCGAAAGCTTGGGCCGTAGCCCCTTTAAGGGATCTAGGTAAGCCACACGCAGCAGCCATGTCTGCGGTGCAGTGCCATTCGGCTGGCTCTACCTTCGGCCACCACTTCTGTGTTACACCGTAAAGGTAAAGGGTTTCATCAAAGCTAGCGTTGTGGCTAAGAACAATCTGTCCTTCTAACAAGGACCAGTCAAAATCTTCAGGGTGGCCGACCCATTCATATCCGTCATCACCGACTACGCTTACCATATAGGCGTCGAAGTCGTAGTGAGAAAAGTAACCTAAAGGCCCAAGCTTGCGAATAGAGCAGTGCTTATCGTAGTAGGTTTCAAAGTCTAATGCGTATGTAATCATATAAGTTTATTTGTGAGCAGAAAAAAGCCCGTCGCAAAGAGAAGACTAAAAAACTCTGCGACGAGCTTGCTTTCTAACTACTAGTATTAGGAATCTAGATCTAATTCTTTCTGCTCTCCCGCAACGTGGATTAGTGCTTCACGCACTACCTGCAATTTACGTAAGTTGGATTCGATCTGTGACTTTTGGTCACTTACTTCTTTTATCATCCCTTCGAGCATTTCAATCTCCTCAAGGAGAAGCTCACGGACTTTCTTTTCTTTTTCCTCTTCAGTCATAATTAACCCCCAAAGTTTTTGATGAACTCAAGAACATCTTCGTCTGTTTCTTCCGAAGTGACGGTGAGACTTGGATTAAACCAAGTGTACTTACCCTTCGACAACTCTTCGGAAACGAAGTTCCATACCTTAGCACAGATAGGGATATTCGGCTGGAAAGCAGCGTTGGTAGCAAGACGTTTGTAAGTAGAACGGTAAGCGTTCTTCCCCACGTTAATCTTACCCAAAGCGTATCGGTTTCCTCCGATAACGAGTGAGAATGCTGACTCGTCGTCGTTACCTTCCGGCTGGCGGAGTAGTAACGTAATCTCAGCAAACTCAGTCATCTCCCATTCTGAGTCGTCAGAAATAGCTTCTGACTCTTCTTTGGACCACGCAATACGTGGGACTTCATCTTCGTCGAACGGGATATTCTCCCTCCAGCCTTTTTGAGCAACAACTGCAATTGCAGCTACTGCTTCGTTAGGTCCAGCGATCACATGCTGACGGTCAAAGACGATTGCTCCAACTGGGGCGTCGCCTTGAGACATCTTCTGTGACACGTTGATACGAGGTATCTCGATGTCACTGTGATCGATTTCGATTCCGATATTTACATTAGTCGAGAGCTGGGTCTCGACTTCCTTCACTTGTGTAGCTTCTTTAGTAGCCATATTCTTATTTTATTTGGTTTACTGATTCGCGACACTGAATCGCTCCTCAGAGGTTTGGACGATACCTGCGTCATCACAGGCGGCAAGGAAATTCTGTTGCTTTTCTCGTTTTTCTGATTTTTCTGCGTTCGCAGATACTAATTTCGAGATCTTAGTAAGTGGGAAATTTAGTTCACTAATTATCTCACTTAATTCTAGGCCGTGTTCTTTTGCAATCTTTACGAGCATTTCGTTGTCAGCGCACTTTCGTGTCCGACCCATTGACCGCAGTTTTAGGCCGTCGAGCTTATCACCGTCTTTTAACTTGGCGAGAGTCTTTGCCTTAATAGACGCTGACCAGTTCTCTACAATCCTTGCGATGTTGAATAGCTCAGAGAGCCTAGCCGGATTGTCTACGTCAGTCGGATCAATGTCCGGCAACGTGGTATCTAGTTTCTTAGCTACGCTGATAACGAGTCCGCCTAACGCAGGACAAGTATCTTCGTGTTTACAGAAACGGCAATACTGAGTCGGGGTGCATTCTTCTAGTTCTGGTGTGCCAGACTCCCACTTAGGTCTAGTGGACTCACCCGCTTTAATAACACGGCTAAGGTCTTCGACCAGAGTAGGGAGATCGTCTCGCGTAAACGTGTGATGAAGGGTCGCATTATGTTGCGGCACGTAGAACGCGAAGACGATCTCCTGAATGTCTGGGTACTTCTGGAAGGCTCCAGTCGTATAAGCTTTGGCCTGCCAGTTCTTCTCTGGCGGATCGATGATACTGATTCCGGTTTTGTAGTCAGCCATGACGGCTCGGTCACCGCCTTTGAGAATCAAGAATCGGTCGCAGGTTCCCCATGTCTCAGTGCCGTCTAGGGCAACCTCAACTTGGATCTCGTTTAGCTCCTCAGCGACGTCGCCGAAGTTAGCCATGAAGTCCTGCTCCATCTTAACGATATGCTCGTAGATCTCATGCTCCTGTTCAGTGTGGAGAGCAGAAGGGTCAAAGACTTCAAGAGCCTCGTGGATTCTGGTCCCCATTTCAGCGGCGGCGGATGTGCCATCACGGCCTTGATAAGCAGCACAAGCGGCTACATACTTCAGGCTAGATGGTGAAAACTCCGCGTGGCCTCTGCTTTGGTGGTCTGGTTGGTTACTCATTTGTCTCTTTATCTCTTTGTCTAATCATCTCGTCAGCTAAAAGCCAAGATATTTCTGTTAATCTAAAGACATTAGTATGGAGAGTAGACAACCCCCTCCTCATAGCAGCTTCCGCCGCTCCAGCTAAAGCTTGGCCTGCATAATAATCGCGCATGGTCATGTTCTTCGCATGTTTAGGTATAGGTAATAGATCTTGTGTTTCCATAATTTACTTTCTACGTTTCTTTTTGTTTGTTTGGTTTCCTTTAGCATACTTACCTGTATAGAGGTGTTTAGCTTCAGAGGATGTAACACGGTCATTAGATGACCTAGTGTGACCTGCGTATTTTCTTAATGTATTAACGTGTTTCATTATACTTCAGTTTTAGTGGTCGATTCTTTTATATGCTTAACCTCACGCTGGAGGTAGTCGCGTTTCTTGAGTGTGCGCTCAACTTTGTGGTTTAGCATGTAGATCTCGTCCTCAAGTAACTTGAGTCTAATCTTCTCTGCGTCTGACAGGTATTTAGTGTTGGAGTTCATTTATCGGGTAGTTTCTCTTTACCATTTCCGATAGGAGTTTCCAGTCGTATCTGGTCGTTGATCCGAATTTAATATGCGGTAGGTGGCCGTTATACGTGTGCCTTTTGATCGTCGTAGCTGAGGTATTCCACCGTTCAGCTAGCTCAGATGTTCCAATCCATTCTTCTTCCATTTGTTTTTCTTTCATTTGTTTTTCTTTCTGAATTTACTAATAATACTGTTAACCGCGTCTCCGCCGATGTTAAAGGATCTGCCAATTAGCCCTCTGGGATAACCCATATCTGCTAGCTCAGTTATCACCCTATGGCGGGCGTGTGAGGATACCTGTCTCGTGTGCAGGGTCCGGCCTTCGGGTCCGTCGTTATAACGTGACATGACCCACTTCTCTGGGACGTCATACTCCTTTGCATATTTCTTTATCAAGCGTGTCGCGTCGATGACGAGGCACTCCTGCATAAACTTTGGGTCGTCTTTAATTTTAGCGTCCATATCTATTTTCTCCTTTTATTTTTCTTAGGTTGTTTACCTTTCGAGTGTTTTGATTTAAATGTAGAATCATGATACTGGATTAAAATCTGACGACCTCTGCCCATGCCCGCAAACGGAGAATTTCTTAAAATTTTTGGTCTCATGACTTATGATTTAGTTGTTTAAGTACTGACTCGACGGCTGAAGCGATTTCAGGGTCTTCTTTAATTCTCTGATCGAGCGACTTAGATGCGTAAGCTATCGAACTACCGTGGGTATATCCGTAGTAAGATGACAGCGAGCTATAGGTGAACTTAAACTTATTTCTCAAAATACCTACAGCAACCATACGAGGAATACAATAAGAATAAGCCCTACTCTTAGTAAAAATCTCGTCACGATCTATGGCGAACTCTGAACATACTAGTTCCGTTACTTTGTCTATTATCTGTTTTTTGTAAGGGGTCATCCCTTTTATTTTTGTTTTCATTGGTGTAGAGTATTTAAATTATCTGACTTCTGATCAACAACGCGCATAACGTGTTCTTCTATCGAGTCGCTGGCAACTAGAATCTTCTGAATGGCATCACTTTTTGCTCCGTTGCGGTGGATGCGTCCTAACGCCTGCAAGTGATCCTTGACGTTAAAGGTCGGTGAAATCAACGAGATCCGTTGGCGGTTACCGTTGATGTCGTGTAACGATATTCCGGTCCCGCCAGCAGCAGTGTTGATTACTAGAACGTGTTCTTCATCTCTTTGGAAAGCATCGATGATGTCCTGTCTGTCCTCAACTTTCTGACCTCCTTTAATGCACATACATTCTAGTAACTCACAGAGGGTATCTACGGTATCTGTAAAATTAACAAACAACACAACGCTATGGCCTTGCTCGACGTAGTCCTTAGCCATGTCCGCCATGTCCTTAGCCTTGAGTGACTCAGCTAGCTGACGAGCGCGTAGGAGGTTAACAAGAACCCAGTCGCTATCTTCTACAGTTCCGTTCTCTAGAAGACTAGTGATGATCTCTGGAGTGATGCCGAGATCCTTATAAGCCTTCGCGATCTTAGCAGCGGAACCAAAGGCTATAGGCTCAATAAATACTCGGTTCTCTTTGAACGAGTCAGGAAAGTCATCCACTGTTAGACGCTTAACATTTTTCCCATACATGACTTTGTTGAGGTCACTGAGTTTCGTTTTACGGCGAAGCTCCCATGCGTTCCATTGGTTCTGGGTACATCCAAACTGCATCATCCAACTGAACCAACTCTTGAGACCGTCTGATGCTTTGTTAAGATTATGTAGCCCTAATGCGTAACCGATTGGCCTCATCTCAGTAGGGTCTTCCGCAGCAGTAGCGGACATCGCATGAATTGAATAGCCTTGTGTAACGAGAGACACGAGAAGCTGCGCGTTCTGCGTATACGGCCCTTTGCATTTATGAACCTCATCGACCAGCACTAGCGTGTCTTCAGGCAAGTTCCACGTCATGATCTTCTTGCCCCTCTTCGACATCCACTCTGTTTTACCAGTTCGGATCTTCTCGTAGTTGAGGACGAACAGTGGCTCGATTCCAGTCTCTTTAAGCTCGCGCTCCCATGACGGGATAACTGATTTAGGGCAGAGGACTGCAACGGGTCTCTTTAAAACCTTAGCCAGATGAGCTGCCACTACTGTTTTACCAGTCCCGACATGGCTAGTGTCGAGTGAGTTCAAACCTAATTTATGCTTCGCCCAAAAGAAGTCGAACGCCTCTTGCTGTTTTGGATATAGTGTCTTCATTTATTGTCTATGCACAGACAAATAATTGAGACGACTTACTATGTCCAGAAAAAGTTCAACTTTTTCTCCCACCCCAAATATATCGGGCGATGAGGTAGGCGTCGATCATACCATCATGCGGCGTCCGGCAGCGTTTATTAGCTAGCCAGTTCTCCGATGGCTCTAACTGGTTTGCTAGTTCCAAGGCAACTTCTTTAGTCCTACCTTTAGGGACTTTGCCCAACATAACTTTCTGCCACTTGTGGACGGACACACGCATTATGTTTTCGTAGTCATGGGACTCAGCCATCCCGACTAACTTACCAAACGAGATCGCCATTGATCGCACAGCTTGGCTGCTCTTCGCGTGGGCTAACGGTTCTTCTACCGCAAAGATAAAGGGCGTGTTTAGATCCATCAACCATTGATGAACTTTACGGATGTCGATTTCTTTCTTCTTCGACATCTGAAGAGTCGGCATCCTAATCTTATCAATGAGGCTACCATCAAATTTAGATATTGCACAAAGTCCGCCATCTAATCCGTTGTCGATTCCGACGATCATTTTTCAGGACAATACAAATTGTCACACCCTCCAGCGTCAGCTAATGGATTGCAGCAAGTCGCGCAGTTCTCTTCACGCTCCTCACTAAGTAAGGCTTTCGCGAGAATCGAATAGTTCACAAGATCCTCACACGCATCATCAACTGACTCGCCAGCTACCTGTAACTGGCCGTCGTTCACGAATGATTTAATACGCATCAGTTTATCCTGCATCCTTAACAGCAATCCTGTAACCGGATGAAGGCCCAATGACTTCGCTGATTTGAAGTTCGCAAGAGCATCTACGGTTCCAGCACCACCGCAGTAGTCGCTGTTCTTTGCCCGCATGATGTCGAGCGTTTTAGCACACGTCTCTTCGTGTAAACGGAATAGGGTTTCGGGTTTCATTTTGCTGGTATTGAATCTCCTCTGATTAGAAGGCCGTCACCCTCTGCTGGAACTAAGACCCTGATCCCTTTCGGCAGAGACTGCAAGTAGAATACTTCACGGGCCGTTGATGGCTTCACGCGATACCAAAGGCCGTCAGCGGTATCTACCGGAAAACGGAAATCCGCTCCGTCATCTATTCGGGTAATAAACTTTGGTCCTACCTCTGGTTCACGATCTTGGAACATTGTAAGGGTATTAAATCTCTTTTCCGGTCTCCGCGTCAATCGTTTTTTTCTGCCTGATTGCGCCGCCCCCTTTGTCTGCTTTAGAGTTGTTCAGGATAGAGATGTCAATCTGCATCTTGCTACTACCACCACCAGTCTTAGCGTTGAGTCCTAAGTTACGCCTAATGAGCTGGTCGAGTTCTGACATCTCGCGAATCGTCTTTGGACCACGCAGCGTCTTCATCGAATCTCGTAGAAGTTTAATTCCGGCTGCGGCGATGTAGTGCTGGTATTTATCAGCCGGAGAGTTCTGCGCTTCAGCTATCTCGTTGAGAGTAACGTCCTCTTCCTTAGACGCACGAAACCTTTCTTCTACAATAGCTGAACTTACAGTATCGTTGAAGTGTTCTTCAACGTCTTCTTTAAGTTGGTCTTTGTCGGAATCCGGTTTATGGTGTTCGTCTTTGACTTTTGTGTTGTGTATCAAGTTATCAAGGACTCTGCCGCCTACTATGTCCCCATTTATCTTAGCGGCGACTCCATGCTTCTTTAACCACTTACGTATTGTATTGCGGTGGACTCCAATGTGTTGACCTATAGCCGCATTACTGTAACCTTCTTTGTTAAGGCGCAAGGCTTCAGCCTCGCACTCCCGTATAGGATTTTCAGACATCCATTAAATTATGCCTTCCGAAGCAGAAAAGCGCAAGCGTGTTCTAGAGCCGCGCATCGACCCGCAATCTAAGCAGATGGACGTAGGGGGACTCATGATCCAGCCTACTAGCACACTGACCGCTCTATTATATGGGTTCGCCCACCACCCTAATAATAAAGCTAAGGAGTTCTACTTCTGGAGAATCTGTGACGAACTCTGGAATAGAGAAGAGCTACCGGAACCTATGATGGTCCGACATCCTTGGGCAGAAAAGATGATTCGGGCTGCTCTAAAGGATAAGTATCTAGCGATTGGTGGTTCCGCCAGTAGCGGTAAATCTCACACTATGGCCGCGTGGGGGATCGTCCAATGGCTCTGCCAGCCACGAGACACACTAGTCCTGATGACCTCTACCACGTTACGGGAAGCACGAAAAAGGATTTGGGGTTCAGTCATGTCTTTGCTATCGGTGATCGATGGTGCGCCAATCAAGATTCGGGATTCGATTGGTAACGCGGCCTACGTCGATGAGAACGGCACTCTTATCGAACGGGCCGGATTATCACTTATCGCTGCGGAGAAATCGAAGACACGAGAGGCAATCGGAAAGTTTATTGGAATCAAGCAGAAGCGGGTAATTATGATCGGTGATGAACTTTCAGAACTTTCTGAAAGTATATTGCAGGCTGGTCTGACCAACTTGTCGAAGAACCCCTTCTTCCAGATGATCGGTATGTCTAACCCGAACAGCCGCTTCGACGCTTTCGGCGTCTGGTCAGAGCCAAAGAAGGGCTGGGAAGCCATCGACACACAGACCGCTGATGAGTGGACAACGAAGTGGGGCGGTAAGTATATCAGGCTCGACGGCGAACGAAGCCCTAACATTGTGTTAGGTGAGGTTAAGTATCCTTGGCTACCGACCGCCGAAAAGCTAGAGGAAGACAGACTGTTATTAGGACCGGAATCCAGAGGCTACATGCGAATGGTCCGCGCCATCTTCTTCGACAGCGACGAAACAACCGGAATCTACTCCGAAGCTGAGATGGCCAAGAGTGGTTCAATGGGTGATGTCGATTGGGCAGACAAACCAACCGTCGTTGCCGGAATCGATCCGGCTTTCACTAACGGTGGTGACAGGACTATTATGTATACCGCTGAAGTAGGCTACGCCCGCAATGGCCAATACGTCTGCAAGTTAGGAGAAGCTATACACCTCAATGATGATGCCACAAATAAAGCGGTTCCCCGCACCTACCAGATTGTCCACCAAATTATCGATCACTGCAAACGTAGGAATATCTCTGCTAACAATGTGGCTCTCGACTCGACCGGAGCAGGTGCGCCCTTCTGCGACGTTCTGGCTGGCGAGTGGGAGAGTTCGTTCATGCGCGTTACCTTTGGCGGAAAAGCTTCCGACAAGAGAGTCAGCATGAACAGCCAGCTCACAGGCGAAGAACTCTACACTAATAGAGTGTCAGAACTCTGGTTCGTCGGAAAAGAGCTAATGCGGACGCGCCAGATCTACGGAATCTCGTCGGATTTAGCCAAAGAGATGTGCGCCAGAAACTACGATATGGTGAAAACTGGTTCCCTTAAAGTGAAGATCGAATCAAAATTAGAGTTCAAATCACGCTTCGGCCGTAGTCCCGACTTGGCTGATGCCGCGTTTTTGGCTCTCGATTGCGCTCGCCAAAGACTCGGAATGGTGGCTGTTGATCCACCGAAAGACGAAGATGGTAAAGGGTTCAGGAAACAGGTTTCGATAAAAACGCTTCGGGATTCGTTGCAAAACCCTGACACTCAGTTACTTTCGTAAGTTTGGCTGTTAAAGTTTACGTTTAAACGTTTACCTAAACCCCACTTCAAAAACTTTTCTATATCTCTTTAGTATTTAAATATAATATTTAAGTACTAAAGAGCTAGAAAAAAGTTTTTTGGGAGGGGTAGCCCGTATCCCGAAGATTGACAGTTTTCAATAAAAACTGTATCTTCTGCCTGTGGCGAATAAGCGTTTCAAGAGGCTCCCGTCTGGCCGTATCCAATACCACGGCGAGACTTACGCGGGTTTTAATAAGCCAAAGCGTGCGCCGAAAGGGTCAAAGAAGAAATTCGTCGTGTTAGGCAAAGAAGGAGACAAGATCAAGAAAGTCTCATACGGTCACCGCGATTACAGTGATTTCACGAAGCACAAGAACCCTAAGCGTCGGGCTAACTTTAGAGCCAGACATAACTGCAAAACTGCAAAAGACAAAACAACTGCACGCCACTGGGCTTGCAAACACCTTTGGTAATCATGCCTATATTCGACTCACCAATCCCATCAACTGACCCAGTATCCGTCGCTCTTAATGTGGTAAGGGGTAAATCACCGATATCTGGAAAAGATAAACCTAGATCACAGGCTGAGATCGACGAGGAGCTTAAAAAGAAAAACGAAGCTGTTCGCGCTAAACAAAAAATTCTTGGGAAAGAGAAAGAGAAGTTGGACGCAATAAAGTCTGAGACATCCAAAGAAGTATCCTCGACTGTTAACGCGCCTGAAACTAGCGAACAAAAAAAAGCTCGTTTAGATAAAGATACTTTAAATCGAAAAGTATCTCAAATCACAGATACCTCTAAAAAAAGGACTGAACAGAGGGATTCACTTTCTTACGGTTCTGATGGCGAACCATATACTCCCTACGTATACTCCACACTCACCACGCCACCAGATGCAGGTGCGCCTACCCCGCCTGAAGGGTTCACTGGAAGTCAGGCTATTGGTATGTTTGAGCAGAAAGATGCTACACAACCACCCGCTGCCGCAATTCCTGAGAAACAAGCAACCGCTATGAGTTCGGCAGCGGATTACCTAAAGTCTTTAAGCCCAGCTAGTAGTATCCCGACTATAGAGAAAGGAAAAACTAAGCCTTTAAAATCCAGTAGTATGGATACTGACCTATATGGGAAAGTCTCAGTGGGTGTGCGGGGCATGGATGTGGACGCCGCAATTGATAAAGCTTACAAAGACCATGAGAACGCACCGATCCAGAGAGGCATTGCTAAAGGTCTTAGAAACCTTTCGAGACGGGGTGCTTTAACTTCAGACCTTCTTAGAGAAGCACGCGACCGTGCGTCGGCAGCAGGAGTATCTGCTGACAAGTTCTCCTCTTTCCTAGAGAAGAATAGGATTAGAGAACAGAACTTCACTAGCTCTCCGAGAGCAACTTCTTCAGGAGAGGCTACTGAGAATGTGATGGCGGCGAGGACTGGCCTTGGCGCACTCGCTGCGATGCAAGACCCTAGCTATGAGATAGGTAGTGCTAGCCCCTTACGTAAAAAATCTGAGCCTATTGGTCCTGCAAGTGGGAAAGGACGCCGCGCCGCCCGAAGACTCCGCCGTCAAGGTTATGGGAGAGCAGCGGAACAGACCGCTATGGCAGCGGAAACAGCCCGCTTTAGTGAACCCTCAATCACTTCAGACGCTACTAGAGACCAGAGTTATGCTGAGGACGCCGCAGTAGCCGCGCAAACCGAAGCCCAGCGACGATTGATGGAGCAACAAGAACGTGAGTTTAAACGTCGTCAAGAAGAGCAAAAGCGTGAGAGCGAGCGGGGAGTAAACGGAGCAGTAAACAAATAAGCGGATGGATTTAAATTATAATCAAGACATCGCCCCACTCCGGCAGCAGTTCTTCCCTATGCAGATGGGGAGTCGTGCGTTTGATCGTGCGATGAAACACCATCAAGAGGTTATCTTACCTATGCAGAAGCAGACAATGCAGATGCAGAGTAACATCCTCAAGATGCAGAACGACGAACTCGCATTTAAACGACAAAACTTTGAGTTAAATCAGGCTAGAAAAGCAGCCCGTCGTGAGAACGAAGCGATGGAGCGGATTCCTGACGTTATAGACCAGATCAATACTATCACGGATGACCCCACAAAAGATGTCTTTGAGCGTCAGAAGGACATCCTTAAATTACAGATGCAGTATCAGCCATTCGCGAAGTATTCACCTTCGATGAATAACTTATTTACATCGGCGTCTCGTTCCATTGATGTTGATTATAAGAGGGAGACAAGGAACGATAAACTTATTCAGGACGCTGCTCTTAGGGGTGTTTCATCTGAAAAGATAGCAGACCTTGCTGCACAGGATGGGGTTCTCTCCATGAGTGATGAGGCTTCTATTGGGATCTCAACTGCGTTAGAGGATAAGACCCAGAGAGAACTTAGGGTGAAGCAGTTTGAGTTGTTAGAGGACCGCCGCAAAGAAGACGTTAAAGCACTCACTAGGAGAGCTGAGGATATTAAGTCTACTTTGATTAGCCTTGTTCCAAAAGCTACGTCTTCTACGTCGAAGACGAATCTATTTGATGGATATATGCTTACAAAGCAAGAAGCAGCGCAGGGAGATCAAACAGCCAAAGAAGAGTTCCTTAGAAAGAGAGACCTCTTAGAAGAACTCTATTACGATCTTCTTTCACCTGCTGAGAAAGTCGCCTTTGACCGTGACCCAGACGCCATGCCTGACGAACAAATGTTTAGGGCCGTCTATAGAAGAGCGAGTGCTTTACAAAGATCTGTCCAGATGCCAGAGCTTGCCGACGGGTCGTCATTACCATCAACCATATCCAGTTCATTCACCAAATAAAACTAGTGTAACACTAGAAAACATCACCACTAACATCCCAAACCTCTTCAGCTATGTCTGACTTGTACCTTACTCCATACGAAAGAAATCGTCTTCCTGAGACGCAAACCCCGAAGCAAACAATTAAACCGTTCTCTGAATGGACAGGTGAAAAGGATTTATCTGGTGATGCCCCTTACAACTACCTACGTTACGCCGACTATGTCCGCGACACGATGGGGGACTCTTACGACACTCAAGCGGAGGTTGAGATCCAGAAGGGCTTACGTGAAGGGTTGTCTACGATCTCCGGTATGGACGAGGAGACTCTTGAGAAGACACTCACTCCCGAAGAACCTACCTTCAATCAAAACGTAAAGATGGTTTACTCCGCTTTGCCGGAAGGACCAGAGCGTCAAACTTTACGTGATTATATCGCAGGAGCTACGACTGTATCTGAACAACCAGACGCTACTGAAGAATACAAAGCTGACGTTGAGATAATGCGGACGAAGGCGGAGGCTATTGTAGGTAGCCGTATTGATGAAGCGAAACAAGTTCTAGTAAACGAAGGAGACCTCTCTTTTGCTTTTGTAAAGGACGACCAGAGCGAAGACGGGAAACGATTAATAGTTGGGGACTCAGCTATCTCTACCCCATTAGTTAGGGCGATCAGATCTTCAAGAATGGGTGGGGTATCCTTCATGGATGTGCCTGCTCTTCAGTACCAGACAACAGCGCACCCTTATTCTAACATCCCTATCTTTAAGCATAAGCAGCTTATGGAGATCTCTAAGGGGATCGAGGCTCTTGCTAAGAGCGACTCTATGGTTAACGAACACCTTCTTGGCCACGCTAGGCAAAGGGGGCGGCGCAATCAATCGACTGCGGAGGCTGTAGCAGGGACAATCGGTCGTGCTTTTTCAGGGCTTCTTAACAGGGTCGGGATCGAGGATGAAGAAAAAGGAGCGAGGCGTAAAAGAGTATTCCACGCTAGTCATAGGAACCATGACTCTATAATTGAGCATATCACTGAGCAGCTTAATGAGAGTGGGGCGAACTACAGCCCACACGATGTTCGTGATGCTTATGAGAACAACGTCGTCCAGACGGGGTTCCAAAAAGGTGTGTTTAAACTTCGTCAAGAAGACGAAGAGGATTTCCAACAGAACATCCAGATTACGAGACTTGGGCCTGTAGTTAACCCTAAAGCGTATCTCCAAAACGATGTTTTTGAAGGTGTGTTAAAACACCCTGACCTTAATGAATCACAGAAAGCTGTGATTAAAGAGTCTAGGGATATCGCTTTAACTCAAAACTTCCAAGACTATAACAGGACGCTTAGTAACTCTGACTATAAAGATGAATGGTCTGAAGAACTTCTGGCTGGTAGGCTGGCTGGTAAAAAAGATTCACAGATCTTAACCGACTTTTTAACGGATAACGATGCTTATAGTGATGTCTTTTCGAGAGGAGAGAGCGTGGCAATTGGAGTAGTAGATTCCATTGCTAGCCTTTACTACTTAGCTGTGTCGAAGTTAGGTGACGAAGAGTTTGGTCATAGAGGGTTAGTAGGCATTGCAGAAGATCAAGCGGAGCGGCGTAAGCTTGCTGAAATGTTTGGAGCTGATTGGGGGGTCGAGCAAGACATCATGGAAGGAGCAGCCCCGTTAGTAGTAGACGTGGTAGCAACTGGCCTTTTAGGAGTAGCAACAGGAGGAGCCGCTGGAGCAGCTTATTTAACCGCTAGGACCGGAGCCAGACTAACTTTAAACGGTTTAATTAAAGGTATAACTTCTAACGCTCTTAGAGCCACCGGAACAGAAGCTCTAGAGCGGGTAGCTAAGACGGCTGTATCACGGGGTCTTATTAAAGAGGCCGTAGAGACGGGAGGCCGTAAAGCTACTATTAAAGCACTTGAAGCCTATAACAACACAATAGCTAAGAAGTTAGGTATCCAATCGGCTTTGTATACAACAGCTTCAAACCGTATCACGTCTGGTGCTTACGGTAACATGTACTCTCAACTTAGAGAAGCTTACCCAGACATGTCCGATCAAGAAGTTCGCGATAAGGCAATGGGTTACGCGACGAGCATGGGAACCGTTGGAGGTTTAATAACTTCTGCTTTCTCGTTGATGGGTCGTGATGGTGTGGAGACTGCCCTCCTTAAAGGGATGAACTTTAGGCAGGCCAAAGAATTAATTAAATCGTTTGGTAACGTAGCGGGCATCACTGATAAATCATTAGCGGGTGCTATGAAGGAAGTGATGGAAGTCACTCTTAAAAAGCATGGTAAGAGTTTAT
>Ga0228625_1000482_pt1 | contig 17962 bp, 15 predicted proteins | sample 30DmetaG_FD_190482 | JGI IMG/M metagenome (GOLD analysis project Ga0228625, IMG submission 190482) | Seawater microbial communities from Monterey Bay, California, United States - 30D | ecosystem: Environmental > Aquatic > Marine > Coastal | place: USA: California | collected 2016-10-05
AAAAATACAGAAGTTTAATTTATTAGGTCACTCCATGGGTGGAATGATAGTTCAAGAAATAACTAAAATTATAGGAGATAGAGTTAATAAACTAATTTGCTTTGCAACAGGATCAATAGGAGAGATACCTGGAAGGTTTGAAACTATAGATGAAACGAGAAATAAATTAGAAAAAGATGGTATTGATATTTCATTTTCAAGAGTACCAAAAAAGTGGTTTGTAAAAGGTGATCAAGATAAAAATTATTATTTGTGCAAAAATGCAGTTAAAGGTGTTTCTTTGGAAGCAGCTGATAATGCTCTAATAGCCATGAAAAATTGGTCAGGATTTGATAGTTTAAAGACTATTGAAAATGAAACATTAATAATCTGGGGCGATAAAGATACTTCATATAATTTTGATCAAGTCGATACTCTTAATAAGAATATTAAGGATAGTAGGTTAGAAATTTTTGAAAATTGTAGTCATAATGTTCACCTAGAAAAGCCAAATGAATTTAATATTCTGGTTGAAAAATTTATAAATCAGTAAAAATTTTTTTTTTACTAAGCTTCTTAATTATCTTATATGCACCTTTAAATTTTTGATGTTTATGTAATTTTCCAGGAAATGCGACGCATCTAATTTTTGCTTCCAAAGCTGATTTCATACTTTCCTCTGTATCTTCTATTGCTAAGCATTCTTTGGATCTTATATTGAGCTTTTTAAGAGCAATCTTATATATATCAGGATAAGGTTTTTTTCTTAATACAAGTTTATCATTACCAATAAAATTAAAATCTTTTTTACTAATAGTATTTTTCAAAGTAAAAAAAATTGAATTTATATTATTTGTTGTAGTAGATGTTGCAAAACCTAATTTAATATTATTTTTTTTACAAAAATTTATAATATTTAAAACCCCATCTCTTGGCTTTATTTCATTTTTTTTTAAGTAATCATTAAAAAATTTAGTTTTTAAGTCCCTAAGTTTTTTGGTGTTAATCTTGACATTTTTTTTATTTGCATAACTAGATAATCTATTTTCACCACCTGACTTTTCTAATAATTTTTTATATTCTGTTGAACTCCAGTACCAATCTAATCCGAATTCTTTAAATGCTTTATTGAATGATTTTCTTTGAATATTTGAAGTTTCTACTATTGTGCCAATAGCTCCAAATATTACTGCTTTATACTTTATCAACCTTTCACAGCTCCAGCAGTCAAACCACTTATTACTTGTTTTTGAAAAAACATTACTAATAAGAATAAAGGTGCAGTAGCAGAAACTACTGCAGATACTGCCCACATCAAATTACCCTCGTGTTGATTGGTTCCAAGATAACTCTGAATTTTAGGAACCATTGTATGATTTTCTTGATTAAGTAATAAAGCTGTTACAGTAAAATCATTGTACGCTAGCATTAAACTAAATAATCCAGCTGTTATAACTCCTGGCCACATCACAGGCATAATTATATGTCTGAATGTTTGAAAGTATGTGCATCCATCTATTAGTGCACTTTCGTCAAGTTCTTTTGGAACAGTTTTAAAAAAAGAGTAAAGAAGCCAAAGTGTAAATGGTTGATTAATTGCTATTAACACTACAATTGTTGTGGGTAGAATTCCCCAAATTTGTAATTGAAAAAAAGGAAATAAGTAACCAGAAACTAAAGTTATATGAGGCATAGCTCTAAATACTAATGCAATAATTAAAATCCAAAATGCATAATTTTTTGTAGATCTTGATAAAGCGTAAGCTCCTAAGGTTCCAAGAAACAAAGAAACAGAAACTACACTTACAGTTACTATTATCGTGTTTCTTGATGCTTTCCAAAACTCACCTTCAAACCATGCACCACTATAAGCTTCAGTTGTAAAACTTTTACCAGTTTCTAATAATGTGTTGAAGGCTGTTATTGCATACCACCAATCAGCTCTTGAAAAAAAGTCTGCTCTTACTTTAAAAGAACCCCAAAAAGTCCAAATAAATGGAAAACATGCAAGCAATAACCAAACAACTATAAACATAGTATTGAAGGTTTTTAAACTATTTGATTTTTTATCTAATCCGTAATCCATTATTATCTATTTGTTCTAAATTCTCTCCAAGTTCTTATTAAAACTGGTGTTAGTATTATTGCTATTCCAATTATTGTCATTATTGAAGTTGCGGCTGCTGAGCCAAATAAAATAACCTCTTCATTAACCAAATTATCATATATCAACCAAGACAATGATTGAGCACTACCTTGTGCGCTAAAACCAATGATAGGTTCAAATACTCTAAAGTTATCCATTAAAGAAATTAAAGCAACAAATGTTACAACAGGATAAATGTGAGGCAAAACAATATGCTTAACTCTCTGAAATCTTGAAGCACCATCAATAATAGATGCTTCTAACGGTTCCTGAGGCACTGTTTGTAAAGCTGCATAGAATACTACAAAGGCAAAAGGGGAGTGATGCCAAATACCATAAATAATAATTGTGATCCAAGTCAGCGTTTTAGAAGATTTAACTGATAGATAAGGATCATTCATCAATAATTGTAAGTTTGCTCCAATAATTCCTTCAGCATCTACCATCCAAAATAAAACTAAAGAACCAACTAATGGAGTTACGATCATTGGTAAAATTGTACCAAAGATTAAAGCACCTCTTATTTTCCTGGAAATTGAATTTAAACTAAGGGCTATAACAAATCCTAATAATAGAACACACGGTGTAACAATAATACAATAAGTTAAAGTAAAAATTAATGCTTTATAAAAAGGTAGATTACCTACTTTAGTTAAAAATTCTCCAGTTGAATTGCTCTCATTCCAAAAATTAGATAGTTGATCAGTTGCTAAATGATTTCTGTCTACATAAGTTCCAAAACCGTTAAATTTTCCAAGTGGCTTTTCTTCCCTAATTTTAGAAGATGCTTCTTGATCAATTTGTACCGAAACTTTGCAGCCAAATGGATCACATTTTTTAACTTCTTTTAAAATCTGATCGTGTTGAGCATAAAAAGACTGAACACCTGTTGATATAATAGGCAAGCCAATGAATAAAATCATTGCTAAACCAGTTGGTAAAAAAAACCAAAAAAAACTTTTATTAGGCATGAATTTTAGTTAAGTGGGGAATAAATCCCCACTTAAAGATACTTAGATATTATAGGAAACCTTGTTCTTTTGCTTTAGTATTATAAGCAGCTTCAACATCTTTTAATGCTTGTTCAGCTGTCTCATTTCCTTGCAAAAATTCAACGATTTCATTACCCAAGGCACCGTGCATTAGTCCCATTTGAGGTAACATTGGATAAGGTTTTGCACCCATTTTAACTGCTTCAATTACACCAACAGATTTTGGTCCTGGAACAAATCCTTCAACTAACCAAACAGCTTGGTCTGAAGCTTTTGCTACCATTTCTTTTGAAGAAGCAGCATGAGCCATTGCTCTAAAAGAAGCTTCTGCATCTGCATCTGGTCTATTTTTAGCAAGTGTAAATCCATCCCACCAAAGGGTTGCAGCAGGAATGTTTCCACCACCAACAGTTGCTGGTGCAACTAGTTTTGTAGCTGCAGTAATTTTAGCATCACCTTCATCATCTAAAAGAGTTCCAGATCTTGAAGCCCATAAAGTCATAATTGCAACATTTCCAGCTTCCCATTCAACTTTAATTGCTTCACTATCATGTGTTAAATAATCAGGATTACTTAAATCAGCTAATTTTTTTAACATATTAAGAGTTGCTACACCTTTAGCATTATTGATACTTGGTTTTGCTGACCCTGCTTCAAAAAATTCGCCACCATGACCAATGTACATGTTTACAAATTCTTCAGCTAAGTTCCAGCCAGCTTTATAAGCTGCAGCGTAAGGATATTTCATTTTTCCTGCTGCTCTTATTTTTTCAGATGCTGCAACAACTTCTTCATAAGTTTTAGGAATTGCAATACCATTAGCTTTTAAAACATCTGTTCTTACATATAAATGTTGAGTATTAGCCATAAATGCTACAGCCATAACTTTTCCATCTATTGTAATTAATTGAGAATCTTGAATGCCTTTTCCATATTTTTTAACTAGATCATTCATAGGTCTAATCAAATCACCATTCATTAATGGAACAATTGAACTGTTCGCTGCTACTCTAACAGAAAATTCTGAAGGGTTAGCTGTTAATGCTGGCACAGCAATTTTATTATGTTCTGCTGAATGAGTTACTTTAAAGTCTGCACTTCCTTTACATTCTTTAGCAGTATCAACAAGAGTTCTTAGTGCTGGAAAATCATTAGCCAAAATATTGATTGATCCAGATTTAATATTACAGTCTGCATTAGCATATGTACCAAATACTAAAAATGATAATGCGATTAATATTTTTTTCATAGTTATTACCTTTCTTTAAATTAAGAGATTAAACTCTATCAAATACTCAAAAGTATTTATCAGGACATTTTGTCGTTTTTTTAAATATTTTTAAAGAAAAAAATTAAATGGCTTTTGATGCTAATTCAGTACCAATTACAAGTGACTCTAATTTTTTATAAACTATATTTTCGTCAACATTTCCAAATCCAGCAAAAGTACTAAATCCACAATCAGTACCTGCCATTAATTGATCTTTGTTAACTACTTTTGAGAACTGAATAAGTCTATTTTTTACAACCTCTGGGTGTTCTATAAAATTAGTAGTAGAGTCGATCACACCCGGAGCTATAATTTTATCTTGAGGTAATTTAATACCCTCAAATGCTTGCCATTCATGAGAATGTCTTGGGTTTGATGACTCAAGTAAATATGTTCCAACATTTGCTTTTAAAATTAAAGGTAAAATTTTATCTAATGAAATATCATGTGAATGAGGTCCTTCATAATTACCCCAGCAAATATGCATTCGAATTTTAGATTGTGGAATATTTTCTAAAGACTGATTAAGAAATTCAATTTGCTTCTCTGCTCTTTTTAAAAATTCATCTTCTGACAAATCTTTAAATGTCATGTGTCTAGCTAATGCAAGATCAGGGCAATCTAGTTGCAAATATATTTCATTAGAAACAATTTCCTCATACTCTTGTTTCATAAGCTTTGATAAAGAATCTAAATATTCATCATCATTTTTATAAAATTTATTTGGTAAGAAAGCAGAAATTACCCCAGGAGAAGCTGCGTTCATAAATGCTTGATTGTGATTATTCTCTTTAAGAGCATCTTTAAAGTTATTTATATCTTTTGTTAAAGATAAAGTGTCTTTAATTTTTAGTTCATGTGTACAGCAAGGTCTTGTATAAGTTGGTGTTCCGCCCGATCTAGCAATTCGTTCTTTAAATGTTGGAAAATCATCAAGATCTCTAGGAGCTTTTCTTTCACTTTCTCCCGAAAAACCATCTATTCTATCTTTTACATAAGTTGCATAACTAATCTTAGACATTTCCCCATCACTTATAAAATCAACACCTATATCAATTTGTTTTTTTACAATTTTTTTTACATCTTTTTTAACTACTGCATCAAAATTATCTAAATCTATTTTCTCTTTTTTATCTTTTTTAAAAAGAAGATCAGAGAGTTCATTTGATCTTGGTAAGCTTCCAACATGTGTTGTTTTAATTTTAGTCATTTAATTATTATTCATTAGAATTTGTTTCCAGATTGCAACTTCATCAAACAATACCCATTCTCTTATCACTCCATCTTGATCTAACTCTACATGATTTATTCCCATAATAAATAATTTAGAATTTGTTTTTTTACCATAGTCTTCACTATCATTTGAGTGCACACCTTCTAAAAACCATCTAATTGATGCCCTCGGGTTTTTGTTAGACTCATCTAAATATCCAACATGTTCAATAGTGAATTTAATATCAGTAAAAATATCTTTTAAAGAGTTCCAAAATTTAGAAATATCTTCTCTTCCATGACCCAATTTGTTTCCTGGCCAGTAAATATTTGAAGCTCTATTATAATCTTTAAAATCATATCCTCCTTCAAAAACTTTACTTAATATTTTTGAATAATTTTCGCCTGGAGAACTTTTTTCTACATTAATAGGGTAATAATCTGACGGCTTGATATCATTTTTATCAAAAAGTTTTTTAGCTTTTTCTAATCCACCTTCTTTATCAATCATAATTTGAGCAAATTCTTTTGGTGTATAACCAATTTGTCTTACCATTGCTCCTTGATCTCTTACAATCCATTCATCGTACACTTGATTATCTTTGCAAGCGCAATCTGCTATTACCCTATAATAGATATCTTTGCCTGTAGGTTTACCGTAAAATCCATCTCCTAAATGTGTTCCTTTGCTTAAAATTCTATGTGAAGAATGATAACCTTTATCATCATTACCGTTCCAAATAACATCTTCACCTAATAACTGTCTGTTTGGAAACTCTTTTAGGGTATTATAAGTTGCCTCTATAACAGGTTTGTTACCATAAGTTATTCCAAAAGGAGACCTAACTGGGATATTGTCAGTATAAAATTCACCAATTGAATCTACATCTTTTCCCTCCCAAATCTGTTTAGTAATTTTTAGAATATAGTCTGGAAAATTTTTATATTTTTTATCAAAGCCCTTCATTAAGTTTTACTAACACAGTTTAAAAAACATTCTTCATTATTATCAATAGAAATACTAACTTTAGTATTTAACGGAAGAGAAAATGTATCTTTTGAATTAATATTAAATTCATCTTTTTCAATTTTAACTTTCCAAGTTCCTTTTTGTGAAAATAAAATAGTTGGTTTATCAAAGATTAAATCTTCAATTAGACCTTTTTTAGCTTTTAAAATACTTAAATTAAAACCAGTATTATGATTAATTAAATGATCATATTTATTGTCAGAAAAATTACTTCCAATAATCTGAATTAATTTAATTCCATTTTTTAAATCAATCTCATGATTAGTCTGATTTTTAAATCTACAAATAAACTTTTCAATTTCATTTATTTCATAATTATCAAACTTTTGAAGCATTTCATTTGTAATTGGCTCTAATAGTTTTCTATTTGGAGGTATTTTACTTTCTTTTAGATCAACTAATGAGTTATCATCCAATAAAGCTAGCCCAGTTTCTTTTGCTTTAATCAAAACATTTGGAACCCATGTTATTATTCCAGGATCATCATTACCCAACACAACAAAAATTAAACCTTCTTCATCACCAGCATTTTCAAAACCTCTAAACATATTTGTTGGCATTGAAATAATATCACCTTTACTTAAAATTATTTCATTTCTACCATCTGCACCCCAATAAAATCTCCAGTTACCAGAATAAATTAAAAAAACTTCAGCAGTTGTGTGACTGTGAAGTCCAGAGCCATTTTTTGGATTGGCACTAACAGCACCAAGGTTATAACCATGAGGTTTAGAAATCTTAACTGATTGTTGACTATCTTCTGCGACACCTGGACCTACAATTGAATAATTTTTTCTTTCTTTGTGACCTTCAATTCTTCCCTCTACAAAAGGTAAGGTGCTAGGTGTCAGCTCATTAAATCTTGCAATTCTTTCAGTCATAATATTTATTGTCTTTTTATTAAATATAACTGTTTTATATATGAAAATTGAAAATTTTGACACAGGACTTAAAGGGCAAGAAGACGTAGAAAATATTATTATTACTCCTGAAGAAAATTATAAAAACAAACAAAAAGTAAAAAATTATTTAACAGATATAGTTCATTCTGGAAAATCTAAGCTAGATGATAATTTGAATAAATATTTTGCTAAAGATATAAAGGTTAATTGTTTTCACCCTATTAATGAGTTTAGTGGTCTTGATAAATATAAAGATGATTATTGGTTACCATTATTTGAGTCTTTCCCTGATTTAGAGAGAAGAACACAACTAATAATCGGTGGAACGTTTAGAGATAAAATACAAGTTGCTTCAATTTCTACGCTTTCTGGAGTTTTTAAAAAAGATTGGCTTGGTATTAGACCTAATAACAAGATGGTTAATTTAAGATGTTGTGAAATACACGAACTTAAAAATGACAAAATAGTTGAAAGTCATATTTTAATAGATGTTATCGACTTAATATTTCAAACAGGAGTTTTTCCTATTCATAAGTCAAGAGGTGCTGAAGGTAATTGGCTAAACCCAATTAATACTGATGGTGTAAATTTCTTTGAAAAAGATATCAACATTTCTAAATTAAATTTAGAACAAGCTTTGATCATGCAAAGAAGTCTAAATATTAAACCTGAACTAGATACAAATTCAGATGAAGATTTAAAATTAAAACTAATTGATCATCCTCAAGCAGAATTTTGGCATGATAAAATGATTTGGTATGGACCAAGTGGAATAGGGACAGCAAGATCGTTAGAAGGTTTTGTGGATTATCATCAACTTCCTTTTAGAAAAACCTTCAAAGAAAGAAATTACTGGAAACTAGGTCATTATTCTGAATTAGGAGATGGAAAGTTTTCTTTAACCGCAGGATGGCACAGCATTCAAGCAACATATGGTTCAAATGATTGGTTAGGATATCCTCCAAACAATAAAAATGTTACAATGAGAGTAATGGATTTTTATCATCATGATGAAGGCAAAATAAGAGAGAATTGGGTTCCGATTGACATAGCTCATATTTTAAATCAAATTGGTGTTGATATTTTTGAACTAATAAAAGAATAACAATGTCTAATATAAAATTTACTAATATTCATAAATCTTTTGGATCAAATAAAATTATAAATAATTTTAATCTTGAAGGGAAAGAAGATGAATTTTTAGTATTAGTTGGACCTTCAGGTTGTGGAAAATCTACTTTATTAAGAATGATTGCAGGATTAGAACAAATTGATGAGGGTGAAATATTTATTAATGACCAATTAGTTAATGAGCTGCATCCATCAAAAAGACAAACTGCAATGGTTTTTCAATCTTATGCTTTGTACCCACATATGAATGTTTATGAAAATATGTCTTTTGGTCTAAAAATTGAAAAAAGATCTAAAGAAGAAATTGAGCAAAAAGTTATGCAAGCTGCTAAAATTTTAAAAATTGAAGAATTATTAGAAAGAAAACCCAAACAGCTTTCAGGAGGCCAAAGACAAAGAGTTGCTATTGGAAGAGCTATTACAAGAAATCCAAAAATTTTCTTATTTGACGAACCATTATCAAATCTTGATGCTGCATTAAGAGCTGAAATGAGGGTTGAGATCTCAAAACTTCACAATCAAATAAAAACAAATATGATTTATGTAACACACGATCAAGTTGAAGCTATGACTTTAGCTGACAGGATAGTTATTTTAAATCATGGAAATATTGAACAAGTTGGAACACCAGATGAAATATATAGCAATCCTTCAAACATTTTTGTTGCCCAATTTATTGGAACTCCAAAAATGAATATTTTAAAAATTACAAGTGATAATATTATTTCAAATAACGAAATTAAATTTTTAGGAAATTCAATTAAAATTGATGGAATAAATTTTTCTAAAAAAGACTATTATTTAGGTTTAAGACCTGAACATTTGGGTGTTTCAGAAAATAGTGAATACAAGTTTAACCCAAAAGTAGATTTAATTGAAAATTTAGGTAATGAAAAAATAGCCTATATCAAAATGGATCAATACGAAATCAGCGCAAAAATTCCAAGCCATCACACTATTGAAAATAGTATTGGCTTTAATTCAAAAGATATTTTTGTATTTGATGAAAATGGAAATAGAGTTAAATCTTAGTTAGAAAAACCATATTTTCTTAATCTTACATCACCAGTTCTTGCGTGAGCTTCCATTCCTTCGTATCTTGAAATTCTTGCACAAGCAGCTCCAACTGTTTTTGTTGCTTCTTTGGACATTCTTTGAAAACTCAAAGTTTTGATAAATTTTCCAACAAATAAACCACCAGTATATCTTCCTGCACCTTTTGTAGGTAAAATATGATTTGTACCAGAACATTTATCCCCGTAAGCAACTGTAGTCTCTTCTCCAATAAATAATGACCCATAATTTTTTAATCTTTTATGAAACCACTCTAAATTTTGTGTTTGTACTTCTAAGTGTTCAGGAGCATATTCATCACTAATAGTCGCCATTTCTTCATCAGTATCACAAAGAATTACTTCTCCATAATCTCTCCATGCAGCACCTGCATTTTCTCTCGGTAAGTCTGGAAGTTCAGCAATTAATTCTGGAACTCTTTTTATTACATAATCAGCAATCCTTTTACTTGTTGTGTATAGCCAAGCAGGAGAGTTATAGCCGTGTTCAGCTTGACCAACTAAGTCAACTGCTACTAACTCTTCATCAGCTTTGTCATCAGCAATTACAGCTATTTCAGTTGGACCTGCAAACAAATCAATACCAACTTTTCCAAACAACATTCTTTTTGCTTCAGCAACAAACTGGTTACCTGGACCAACCAATATATCAGCTGGAGCATTACCAAATAAGCCATTAGTCATTGCCGCTATACCTTGAACACCACCTAAGTTTAAAATTGAATCTGCACCACAAAGGTCTGCTGTATAAACAATTGATGGATGAACACCTACACCTGGCTTTGGAGAACTTGCTACAATAATATTTTTTACACCTGCAACTTTTGCAGTTGTTACACTCATTACAGCTGAAGCTATATGAGCATATCTACCAGCTGGCACATAGCAACCTGCTGTATTAACAGGAATTAGTTTTTGTCCTGCAAACAACCCGTCAGATAATTCAACTTCAAAATCCTGACCATAATTTTTTAATTGTGCTTCAGCAAATTTTCTAACTCTTTCGTGAGAAAATTGAATATCATCTTTTGTTTTTTGATCTAAACTTTTTTTAATTTCTTCAATTTTTTCTTTTGAAACGACTACATCACCTTCATACTTATCTAATTTTTTTGAATATTCTTTACAACCTTCTTCTTTAGATTGTTCAATATCTTTAAGAATATTTTCAACTATTTCTCTAGTTTTTGTATCATCTGTTGAAGAAGTTTTTGGTGATTTTTTTAAATATTGTATAGCCATTGTTTAGTTCCTTTATTTTAAGAAGTTCTTAGTAATGTATAAAGCAATCTAATTCAATGATTTAAAAATAAAATCTATAACCAATATTGACGCTAACGACACACAAGATAATAACTAGGAAATATAGACTTATATAATCAAATGGTCTCATTTTAATACCTTGAATTAATCTAGAGCAACTACAGCAGCAGCAATAGATGCTAGTCTTGCCTGAGCTTCATCAGATCTGCTTGTTATTACAACTGGAACTTTTCCACCAACTACAACTCCAGCTGCGCATGCGCCCATAAAATATATCATCATTTTAACCAAACCATTTCCAGTCTCAACACTTGGAACTAATAATACATCAGCTTCACCAGCTACTATATTTTTAATTCCTTTTATTGCTGCTGATTTTTTTGAAATACTATTATCAAAAGCAAGAGGGCCAAATACATCGGCTTCTAAGTTTTCTTCTTTTGCTATTTTGGTTATTTCTGCTGCATCTAAAGAGCTTGGGACACTATCTAAAACTTCCTCTGTAGCTGATAAAACAGCAATTTTTGGTCTAGTTATTCCTATTCTATTAGAAAAATTAATTACATTTTTAAGAATATGCATTTTTGTTTTTACATTAGGTAAAACATTTAAAGCTCCATCTGTAATGATTAAAGGCTTATCATCCTTTTCTACAGTCATATGCCAAATATGGCTTAATCGAGTTTTGCCTAATAAATTATACTCACGCTTTAAAACTTCTTTCATTAGTACATCGGTATGAATATGACCTTTAACAATTATCTTTACTTTATCTTTGCTAGCAAGTTTTGCTGCAATTTTTGCAGTATTATTTTCTACAGGTTCATTAATAATTTCATACTGAGAAATATCCCATTTCAAATCTTCTGCACATTTTAGAATTTCTTTTTGGTCTCCGATAAAAATAGGTTCAATTAAATTTTCATTTACTGCATCCTGAACTGAAAGCATGGGCAATGGTTTGCCAGCATTTACAACTGCAACTTTTACACCTTTTTTCTTGTGAGCTTCATCAAGTAGATTATTAGGACAGACAATTTCTTTATTTGAAAGCATAAACAATGATTATAATTAAATTTAAAAATGTATATAGTAGAATTTATTATTTTAGATACTAAATTTTATTAAATGATTAAAGAATTTAACGTTAATTTTACTGAAAAAGAAATATCTTTGGTTTATCAAAAAGTAAAAGACTATCCATGGGACTCTATAGTCGATTTAGAAAATTGGGTTCATGGAACAAATAAAAGTTATTTAAAAGAATTATGTGATTATTGGATTAAAGATTTTGATTGGAGTAAACACCAGTTAGAGCTTAATAAATTTTCAAACTTTACTACCAGTGTGGATGGACAGGAAATTCATTTTATTAAAGAAGAAGGAAGTAATCCAAATTCTACTCCATTGCTTCTAATGCATGGGTGGCCAGGATCAGTTGTTGAATTTTTAGATATAATAGAAAAACTTGCACACCCTGAAAAATTTGGAGGGAATAAAAAAGACTCTTTTGATGTAATAGTTCCTTCACTACCTGGGTTTGGTTTTTCTAGCAAACCATTAAAACCTATTGGTCCAAGAAAGATGGCTGAAATATTTAACAAACTCATGACTCAAAATCTTGAATATAAAAATTATATTACACAAGGTGGCGATTGGGGTGCAACCATTGCAAATTGGCTTGGTTATGATCACTCTAATTTTTGTAAAGCAATCCACATAAATTGTCTTACAATGCGACACCCAGATGGGCCTCAATCTGATGAAGAAAAAAAATGGCAAGTTAGATTTGATAAAGACCAAATTATGCAAGATGGATATAGAACACAACAAGCAACTAAGCCTCAGACATTAAGTTACGGAATGATGGATAGTCCTGTAGGGATTGCTGCTTGGATATTAGAAAAAATGCATGCTTGGTCTGACTTAAATAATAACAAAATTGAAAGTGTTTATTCAAAAGATAAATTGCTAGCAAATATTATGGTTTATGTTTTAACCAAAACCTTCAATACAGCTACTTGGATTTACTATGGAAGAAGAGAAGAGGGTGGAAGATTATTTCCAAGTAATTTTAAAAAGATAAAGATTCCAACTGCAGCAGCAATATTTCCTGCTGAAATGTCTGAGTGGCCACCAAGATCTTACGTAGAGAGAATTTTTAACATCAAACAATGGACTGAAATGCCAGCTGGAGGCCATTTTGCTGCATTGGAAAAGCCAGATTTACTTGTGAATGATGTTCGAAAGTTTTTAAGAAGTTTAAGATTTAACCCTTACGATGAAAGTGGCGGCCAATCTAATCACTAAGAATTTTAATATCTTTTTCATTGATACTTAAAAATACTTCTTCTCCTACTTTAAATACGTCGTTTGTATCTCCTGAAACAACATATAAATTTCCTATTTTTGAGTTTAAAATATATTGATAGCTACTACCAACAAAAGAGGCATTTTTAATTGTTGCATGAATACAATTATTGTCATTGTTTCTTTTAATTTTAATTTTTTCTGGCCTTAAAGCTAAAGTAACTTTACCATTTAAATCTTGATTACTTTTAATCTTTACACTCATTTCAGCTAATTTGAGTTCGTAGGTATCTGATTGTTTGTTAATTATTTCAGCAGAGACATCATTTGCATCACCAATAAAATTAGCAACAAATTTATTTTTTGGAAAATTATAAAGATCTTTAGGACTTCCTTGTTGAGCAATTACTGCTTTATTCATAACGATAACTTTATCTGATATTGCTAAAGCTTCTTCCTGGTCATGTGTTACATAAATTGTTGTTACCCCAAGTTTTTGTTGAATTTCTCTTATATCTTCACGAACTTGTCTTCTAAGTTTTGCATCCAAATTTGAAAGAGGTTCATCAAATAATAATACTTTTGGTTTTAGTACAATTGCTCTTGCGACAGCTACTCTTTGTTGCTGACCTCCAGATAATTCTGATGGCATTCTGTTTTCATATCCATCTAAGTTTACTAATTTTAAAGTTTCTAATGCTTTTTCTGTATATTCCTCTTTATTTACATTGATCATTTTTAATCCATAAGAAACATTTTCAATAACACTCATATGTGGGAATAAAGCATAAGACTGGAATACCATCGAAACATCCCTGTCAGTTGCTGGCAATATAGTAACGTCTTCATTATCAACTAAAATTTTTCCACTTGTGGCTCTTTCAAGCCCTGCAATTATTCTTAATGAAGTTGTTTTTCCACACCCAGATGGACCAAGTAAAGTAGTTAAAGTTCCAGCTTCAAAAATACAACTAACATTATCAACAGCCACAGTTTCATTAAATTTTTTTGTTATATTTTCAAATTTTACTTCAGCTTTTTTCATTATCCTAAGTTTCCTTGTAATATGCCTGCAGATTGATCTCTTCTTCCTAATTTACGTTTGCCTATTATTAATTGCATAAGCAATATTGTAAACAACATAACAACTATTAGTGCAGACGAATATACTATTGCTAGACCAAAGTCGTTATTTTCTAATCTTCCTAAAATGTATGAAACAGCCAAGTCATAATTTGCACTTACAAGGAAGATAACAGCACTAATTGCTGTCATTGCTCTTACAAAACTAAATACTAGAGATGCAGTGATTGCAGGTTTAAGTAATGGAAGAATTATGTTTCTAAATGTTTGGGAGCTGGATGCATTTAAAGTTGATGATGCTTCATCTAAATGAGGATCAAGCTGGTTCATTGCAGCCATTCCAGCCCTTACCCCAACAGGCATATTCCTAAAAACAAAAGCAATTACTAAAATTATTCCTGTTCCTGTCAACTCAAGAGGAGGAACATTAAAAGCAAAAACATAACTTACCCCGATAACACTCCCAGGGATTGCAAAGCTTAACATGGTACCAAATTCAAAAGCATTTTTACCCTTAAATTTATGTCTTGTAAGAAGATAGGCTGTTAAAATACCGATTGCAGCTGTTGGTAATGCAGAAATTATTGCTATCGCAAATGTTGTGTTAAATGAATTCCACGCTGTACCAGTCCACAATAATCCTCTTTCTTTAACCCAATCAATGCTAAATGCTTCAATATAATGTTTAAAGGTGAAACTATGATCTACACCCCACATTTCAACAAAACCTCCAAACATAATCATCAAATAAATAACAAATGTTAGGAATGCCCATGGAAGTACAGTTGAATAAATTATCCATTTAGTTTTCTTTGGAAGCTCAGGATGCATACCACTATCGCCTTTACCAGAAATTGAAATATAGGATTTTTTACCCAACCACTGGTTTTGTAAATAAAATACTACGAGTACAACTGATAACAAAATCATTGCAAGTATCGCTGCTTTTGTTTCATCATATTGTGCACCAACAATTGCAAAAAATATTTCTGTAGATAAGACATCATATTCTGCTCCTAGTACTAATGGATTACCAAAGTCTGCCAAGCTTTCAATAAAGCCAATTAAAAATGCATTTGCTATACCTGGTCTCATTAATGGCAAAGTAACAGTTTTAAAAACTTGCCACTTAGAAGCTCTCAATGTTTGTGATGCTTCTTCCATTGATGGGCTAACACTTTCAACAACTCCGATTAAAATTAGAAATGCAATAGGGGTAAAAGCTAGAGTTTGGGCAAACCATATTCCCGGTAAACCATAAATCCATCTGGAAGGTTCAATATCAAAACCCCATTCTAAAAAAGTACTTACTGCACCTGATCTTCCAAATAAAATTATTATTGCCAGACCAATTACAAAAGGGGGAGTGATTATTGGTAATACAGATAGTATTCTTATTGTTTTTTTAAACTTAAAACTAGTTCTTGCGATTAAAAGTGCAAAAGCTAATCCTAAAATTGTTGATGAAAATGCTGTAAGAGTTCCCATTGTAATTGTATTCCAAAAAACACCACAAGCATAATCGCTATAGAGACAATCCAGTCCCCAAATTCCTTTATTTAATATTTTGTCTGAAAAATTACTTATTTCATATCCACCTTCAGTCCCTTTAAAAGCAACTGTAAACATTCTAAAAATTGGGAAGAATACAAAAGTTGAAACTAAGATGATGATGCTTCCAATACTACCAACGATAAAATTATCACCATTTAGCCATCCTCTAGAAGATAAACCATGAGTAATATAAAAAATAAATGTACAACAGGTTAAAACTGCACCAGAACCTACTCCAAACTGATTTTCTACATCACCAAATATTGATTGAAAAATTTCAAAATTCCATCCTCTAATACCAATTGAAAATCCTTGAAGAAAAAAATAAAAAAAACCAATTAATCCTGAATATAAAAAAATCTTTGAATAAAGAGGGTTATTTTGACTTAATTTAAGTGTTGCTAAAGGAAAGAATAGGGGAGCGGCTAAAGGTAAAAGCCAATATTTTTGGTTTATAAAAACCTGAGGTAATACTGAACCATAATCTTCTAAAGAATATTCTTTAATCCAGTTAATAGAGAAAAACCCGTCACCTGTTACATACCAAGGAAAGATTAGGAAACCCAATCCTCCTATGAGCATCCAACAGATAACGAGTCCTCTCATTAATTCCTAATATTATCTAGGAATTACAGATACGTCGTTGTCCCATTTAGATAACAGGCCCGCTCTAGTACTTTTATCTCCATAAACTTTAAAGTTATAATCAATTAAGTTTATAGTTGATAAATCTGGAGCATCAGGATCAGCTTGTGCTTTAGTATTAGATGGCACTTGCAAAGATTTTCCTGAAGTGAAGACCATAGTTTGAATTGGGGGACTTAAAGCCCAGTCATAAAACTTTTTAGCTTCCTTCATATTTCTTGCACCAGCAATAATACTCATAGATCCAACCTCATAACCAGTTCCTTCTTCAGGAGATACAGTTACAACAGGTAAACCTTTTTTAGTTTGTTTCACACCATCATGTTGGAAACAAATACCAATTAAGTTTTCACCTCTACCAGTTGCTTTAATCGGAGCAGAACCAGATTTGGTATATGTATTCACATTCAAATGAAGTGCTTTCATATAATCCCAACCTTTATCTTCACCAAAAATCTGGATAATTGTTGCTAAAGTTGTATAAGCAGTTCCAGATGAATTTGGGTTAGCTATTTGGATTTCACCTTTATAAATAGGTTTAGTCAAATCCATCCAAGATTTTGGAGCTGGCAAACCTTTTTTTGCTAAAAGTTCTTTATTGTATCCAAAACCTAATGCACCAACATAAATACCAACAGATTTATAGTTTGCATTTACAGCTTGGTTTTGAGCTGCTGGTAATAAATCATTAAAATGTTTTGATTTATATTCTGCAGTCAAATTTTCTTGTGCAGCTGTAAGGTGTGGATCACCTGTACCACCAAACCAAACATCTCCTTTTGGATTTGATGACTCGGCTTTAATTTTTGCAAAAGTTTCACCACTACTTGCTCTTGTCATTGCAACTTTAGTGCCTGTTTCTTTTTCATAAGCTTGTTCAAGCATTTCACAAACATCAATTTCAACACTGCAATACAAAGTAAGTTTTGCAGCAGAAGCCTTGTTTGTTAATCCGAACAATGTAAATAAAAGAACCAAAGCAATTGAAGCTAGTTTCATTATATTTTTCATTATTTCCTCTCTAAGGTTAATATTTATTTTAAAAATGTATTATGAATTCAGCATAGTTGTCACTATTTTTTTAAAAGTTATAAAATTACATACAATTGTAGGTTTAAAAAAAATGGTATTTTCTTAGCAATTAATATAACGTTAAGAAAAGGTATAAGCGTATGGAAATCGTAACTAAGATTGCACCAATTTGTCTTGCATTAATCATGCTTGGACTTGGTCTAGGTCTATCACTTAAAGATTTTACAAGAATATTAAGAACACCAAAAGATTTTTTTGTAGGTTTTTTTTCACAATTAGTAATTTTACCTATAGTTGCTTTATGTGTAGCATTAATATTAGATCTACCCACATCAATTGC
>Ga0228625_1000527_pt1 | contig 17076 bp, 25 predicted proteins | sample 30DmetaG_FD_190482 | JGI IMG/M metagenome (GOLD analysis project Ga0228625, IMG submission 190482) | Seawater microbial communities from Monterey Bay, California, United States - 30D | ecosystem: Environmental > Aquatic > Marine > Coastal | place: USA: California | collected 2016-10-05
CGGAGCTGGTGACGGAGACAACACCAACCCAGTTAGCGCCGCGCAAATGATTGTTGGCGAGGCCGCTTTGATTGCTGCGGGTGTTGACTTGCGCAACGTTAAGGTGATTGCTGACAGCGTCGCGCACGCTTTGCTTTCCGACGACGCTATTGTTGCAGACGTCAACCCAGCCATCGACCGCACTAGCGCGGGCAACTTCAACGCGTTGGGATACCCATACGCCGTGACGGACTTGCTGCCTGCTAACGGTGTCGCTGCTGAGGGTTCGCTTGTTATGTTTGACCCTAATCAGGCAGCCGTACTCGGACTTTTTGGGGGCCTCGACATCGTGATTAATCCGTACGTTTTGGATTTGGAACATTCCATTCGGGTGTCGATCCATCGTTACGCCGACTCTGCTGTGTTGCACGGAGCCGCCGCGTACACTTTCCACGACGAGGCTGCGTAAGCCGTCGTTTACATATTCAGAGAAAGCCCGGCACCACGTCGGGCTTTCTTATTTTTAGGGCATGCAAGTAGAGATTACCGGAAGCGCAGTTGACCAAGACACCATTATCACGGTTGCCGACTTGAAAGCACACATGCGCGTAACCAACACCGCAGAAGACACCTTGATTGCCGCGCTACGTTCGGCGGCGATTAGCTGGGTGGAGGAACATTGTAACATTAAGTTGGGCAGCTACACCGCGCGCGGGTACTTGCCGGGCTTCTACAACTCCTACATTCCTATCGGGCCAGTCACCACAATTACGGAGGTCAAGTATCAGACGACCGCGACTAAGACTTACGCGGCGTTGTCTACACTAGACGCAAGCAACTGGTTCTCGGATGAAATTACGCGGCCAGCGCGCATTGCGTTTCGGGACTATCCGCAGACCTACGATTACGCCTTGATGCCTGTCGTCGTTTCGTTTACGGCTGGTTACACCACCATGCCCGCTCCCGTGTTGCAAGCGATTCGGCTAATCGTTGCGGACCTGTACGAGAACAGGCAAGAAGAAGTCGCTGGATCTACAACCCGTTTGAAGTTTGGGCTTGAGGCGTTGCTTAATCCGTTCCGCATTATCTACCAGCCATGAAAAACGCAGGACGCAGAGACAGGTTAATCACGTACCGCCAAGAGACCTTGACGCAAGACGACTATGGACAGCCAACCGTAAGCACCACCACCGACACTGACATGTGGGCTGAAGTAAGGTTTGCGGGCAGCGCGGGCGAGACTATTAAGGCGTATCAGGTATTTCCGCAAAGCAATGTGAACTTCATTGTACGCCATCCAAACCCAACCGACGCGCCTGGCGGGTTGAGCATGTCGCAAGACGACACAATTGTATTTGAGTCGCGCAAGTACGAGGTGCTAGGCTTTGAAGAAATCGGACGGCGCGACGGCATGCGCATTTTTTGCAAAGAGCAGGGCACGGATGGTAGGTGAAGTTATAGGATTAAAGGAACTTGAAAAACAAATTAGCCGCATTGGAGACTTTCCGAAAGACATGGCTAAAGAGTTGCGCCAAGGCAATCGGAAAATCGCGCAAGCGGTTTCTAGAAAAGTGAAGCCGCAAATACCAAGAAGCAAGCGCGTGTTTAAGGTGCGTCGCTCGGATGGTCCAGACTACGACATTACGCCCGGAACTTTGCGCCGGTCTATCGGTGTGAAGAATAGCAGAGGCAGCAGAACGAATGTTTTCATTGGTCCTAGAGCGGGAGGCAAACCCAAAAATGACGGTTGGTTTGCGGGTATTGTAGAAAGTGGACACGTCGGCGGACGCAATAGAAGCGTGGGCAGTGCAGCGTTTGACAAGATTGTGCCAGCTCTGGCGCGACTTAGTCCAATGATGGAACGCTTAATGATTATGCATTATCGACGCACGTTCGAAAAATTCAAACTCTAATGGAGACAGGCAAGGCAATTTATAAGCTGCTCAAAGACAGCAGCGCAGTCGGTGCAATTTGCGCCGATTGCATTTACCCGGAGCTTGCGCAACAAGACGCCGACGCTCCGTTTGTGGTTTACACTGTGGTGGACACTACACCCAGCGACACCAAAACTAGCACGTCGAAGATTGACACCGCGCGCGTGGAACTGTACTGCGTGGGTGACGACTACGAAACCATTATGAACCTTGGCATTGCGGTTCGCGGTGCGCTAGACAGACAGAGCGGAACGATTAGCGGCGTTCAGGTCCAGTCTATAAACTTTGACGCAAGCGACATTCAGTTTGACAGCGATCAACGCGTGTACGTATTGGAGCAGACTTATAACACGCGCGTGCAACGTACCGGAAGCGCAACAACGCTCACCACGTTTCCGGGTAATAGCTGGACCATTGAAGAGGTGGACGGAGCGCCAACGGGCGCGGTGAACAAACTCATTGTATCGAACGGCTCCCTAACTATTGACGGCAACACCGCCACACTAGACACGGGCGGAACCAGTAGCGGCGTGAGCAGCGTTAACAGCTTGACAGGCACGGTAGAATTGTACGGAACAAACCTCAACGTGCAAAGCGGAGTGGGGCAAACCATTTACGGCAAGTTCCAAAGCATCGACGGCGACTTAACCAGCATTCTGCAAATCCTGAAAGGCTCAGCGCAAAACGAGCTTGGCGTCTTCAGTGACGTGTCAGACAACACCAAGCCATCGTTGAAGGTGACCACCACAAACGCCATTTTGCGTGGCGGTACGGCGACTCTAATTAAGGCAGAGCAGACAAGCCCAGGCACGTTGACGTTTGCGGTTGCTGCTGGCGCAAGCGACACCGAGACAACGGGCATGTTAGTTGCCGGACAAGCCAATGGCAATGTTGTGACTACGTTCCCTTTGGAGGTGCGGTTCACCGGATCCACGTCGGGCATTGATTACGGCGACCTGGACAATACGCCGACAACAATTACCGCAGGTCAAGCAAGTGCAATCACGGCGAACACGGCCAAGACAGGTATTACTTCCGGGCAAGCGTCAGCCATTACCGCCAACACCGCCAAGACGGGTATAACCTCGGAACAGGCGGACGCAATAACAGCCAACACCGCAAAGACGGGTATTACTTCGGAGCAAGCAAGCGCGATTGCCGCCAACACCGCAAAGACAGGTATTACTTCGGGACAAGCGAGCGCAATCACAGCTAACACAGCAAAGGTCACATTCCCTGGCTTCGGTACTTCGGGAGGTACGGCGCTAGAAGGCGACACGGTATTGTTGCAGCTTGGCACAACTAGTTCGACGGCGTTGGCGGGTGATACAACAACAATTACATCGGGTCAGGCTTCAGCCATTACCGCGAACACAGCCAAGACGGGCATTACTTCAGGCCAAGCTAGCGCAATAACAGCGAACACGGCAAAGGTTACTTTTCCTGGCTTTGGCACATCAGCGGGTACAGCGTTAGAGGGTGACACAACAATACCCACGGCAACCTCGCAACTGTCGAACGATTCCGGATTCATAACCGCAGCAAATGAGCTTGACGGGCAGAAGGTTGAGTTTGTCACAAAGACGTCAGGGTATAGCAACGGCGACCACGAGGGCAAGGTGTTAAAGTTTGGAAGCGCTACACTGACCGCGCTGGACTTGTACCAATACACGTCGGGCGGATGGGGCGAGACTGACGCCAACGCTAGCGGTAAGGCGGAAGGGTTGATTGCTTTGGCATTAGGTACAAGCGAAGCAACGGACGGGCTGTTGCGTCAGGGCGTCATTCAGTCCACAAACTTCTCAGCATTTACAGCAGGCCAAACCTTGTACGTGAGTGAGACCCAGGGCGACATAACAAACGCCATACCTACGGCGTCGGGTTCTGTGGTGCGGGTCGTTGGGTACGCGTTAGGCAGCAACCAAATTTACTTTGATCCGAGCGACACATTTATTGAGCTGGCTTAATGGGTACAATTACAAAACTGTCTAGCGTAGCCGAAGGCAGCATCGGTAAAATTGACGGCGTCACTAAGTCAAGCATTGCGAGTGTAAACGCACAGAGCTTTGGCGGTGGCGGTGACGTCATTTTGACAAACCTAATTCAACATTGGGACTTCAATAATGCGTCGTTCTACTCAGGCAGCGGCACTAGTATCACAGACTTGTCAGACAGTTCTAAGACTGGGACACTAGTGAACGGCACATCGTTCGATTCTGCTGCTCCAAAAAACGCAACGTTTGACGGCGTCAATGATTACATGGAATGCGACATCGTCAACACCTATGGGTCGACGCAAACGGTTGAGTTTTGGGCTAAGTTCCCAGACTTCAGCAACATCAAGCGATTTATGTTTGTCCGAAATTACCGCTCGAATTGCTCCACAACAAACGGCGGTTACGCATTCCAATTTGACGCGGTCAACAAACAAATCATGTACACGCCAATGGGCGTGGCGTTGTACAGGAGCAACACTATTTCGGCTTCTATGAGTACCGACACATGGTATCAGTTCGCCATCAGTATGAATGGGACTTCACTTCGCTACTTCTTGAACGGAAGCCTGATAAATAGTCGAACGATTAGCTCTACCAGGCACCAACCCTGCCAAACCAATCTGCATTGCCGCGTGTCTACATTGACTCGGAACAATGGCACAGTGAACACGTCATTCTGCACGACGGGCAGCATTGGAGAACTGCGCATCTACACGAGTAACTTGTCCGATGCGGACATTACGTCTAATTATGACGCAAGGAAATCTCGATATGGATATTGAAGGCGGATACAAAATCATAGCAGTTGAAGACTTGCCGGCGTACTCTGATTATTACGAGGTGCGCAGGAGCTTTGACAATCTTGAATGCATCATTGAGCCGCTAACGCCAAGCGAGGTTGAGGGCTTATTAAATGTTGATGAGGTCCACGCGTACATGTACGCCGATCGCGACAATTGGATTGACGACGACGAAGACGCGTAACATGACTAAATCAGATTTGGGCAAAGGGTGGTCCAGCGTTGGCGTTGTAAGTAAATTGCTTGCATGGATTTCATGACGGAATACTGGGCCGAGTTGCTCATTGCACTTCTGGCCTTCGCAAAGGTTGTCGTAAACCTTACGCCAAGCATTAAAGACGACAGGGTCTTCGGTTACGTTGACCTGTTGTTTAACGCGATCATCGCAAACAACACAAAGGAAAAAGAATAATGGCCGGCATTATTAACGGAAGCGTCTACTTACTCAAAATTGGTGGCAGTGCATTGCCAGACCAGACCGAAGGAAGCATCAGCTTGTCTATGGAGACACGCGACACAACCAGCAAAGACAGCAGCGGATTTCGTGAGCTGTTGGAATCTACGCGTAGCGGAAGCATTAGCGTGAGTGGTTTGGTTGACGAGGCCACAGGCCAAGCGGTCGATACCTTGATGACGCATTTTGCCGCGCGTTCTTCCTTCGCCATTATCTTTGGTTTGGACGCGACAGCCGACAACCACTTTACATGCGCCACCGCATTCGTGACTTCTATCGAAGCCAGCGGAGGGACAGAGGACAACGTGACTTACAGCGCAACAATTGAGCTGTCGGGAGCAATTTCATTTGTTGAAGCCTAATGCAGATTGAGCTTAGCGGCAAAGAGTTTCGTTTGCGTTGTGACATGCGCGCCTTGGCTAACGCCAAGCGCGAAGCAAACATCGACATCAGCAACCTTGGCGACGACGTTGTTGACGTTGGGTCGTTTGTGTACTTCATGGCACAAAGCGGAGCGAAACATGCGGGAGTTGCATTCGATTATGAGCTAGACGACTTCTTGGGACTTATCGAGGTCAAAGACCTTGATGTTTTGGGCGCGTCTATCAACACACTAATGGGCGGCAACGCGGAAAAAAAAAGGAAAGGCTGAACCGCTAACCTTTGAGGATTGTATGCAGATAGGGTTGGGCCGATTACGGTTCAGCCCTTCTGCGTTTTACGACATGACGTTTGTGGAGTTCTGCGCAGCCGCACAAGGCAACGCTAAGGACGAAGAGCACAAACAACAGATGGAGTGGGAGCGGACGCGATGGCTGGCCACGGTCATGTTACAGCCGCACGGCAAGAAGGGACAGAGTATAAAGCCGCGCGACCTTGTTATCTTTCCGTGGGAGAAGAAGGAGAAGAAGAAGAAGCGTTCGAACAAGCTCCTGGAACACACACTTAAAGCGTGGTCAAATGGCTAAACTAAAAGATCTAAAAGTCGTAATTGGACTGAGTAAGAAGGGCTTGACAAAGCTCAATTCCGATTTGCGCCAAACCAAAAGCACATTCAAGAAAAATTTTGGTGAAATCCAAAGCCGGGTGGCGGGCGTAGGTAAAGCTATGACGGCCAGCATCACAGCGCCATTGGTTTTAATGGGCGCGCAATCCTTGAAGGCTTTTAATATTCAAGCCAAAGCCATCGCACAAGTTGAGGCGGGCTTAAAGTCAACTGGTAATCAAGTTGGACTTACCTCTAAGCAATTGCAACAGCTGGCCAGCAATTTGCAGAGAAAGACAATTTTTGGTGATGAGGAAATATTGCAAGGCGCAACGGCTCAACTGCTAACGTTCACCAATATTGCTGGCGAACAATTTGCACGTACTCAAAGTGTCGCTTTGGATTTGGCGACGCGTTTAGATGGCGACCTGAAAAGCGCAAGTATCCAATTAGGCAAGGCGCTGAATGACCCGGTCAAAAACTTGTCTGCATTGAGTCGGGCGGGCATACAATTTAGCGACGAACAAAAAGAGGTCATAAACTCATTGGCTGAGACTGGGCGACTAGCAGAGGCACAGACGTTGATTCTAAACGAACTTGAAAAACAATACGGAGGAAGTGCGGAAGCTGCGGCTAAAGCTGGAACCGGACCATTCAAGCAATTGCAAAACAGCATTGGCGATTTGAGCGAACAATTCGGAGCCTTGATTGCCGAGGTGCTTATGCCAATCATACCAAAGGTTACGGCAGTAGTCAACAGCTTTAGCAATCTCAGCATTGGGACCAAAAAAACAGTGTTAGCGATTGCGGCAATGCTTGGCGCGGCTGGGCCAATTGCCATGGCTGTGGCCGCTCTTATGCCTGTCATTGCTGCGCTTAGTGGGCCAGTGGTTTTAATTGGCTTGGCTGTTGCGGGATTGGCTGCGCTGGTTGTCAAAAATTTTGCGGTGATTGAGCCAGCAATTATTGAGGTCGTCAACGGAATGATTGCATTCCAAAACAAGACAAAAATTATAGGCGTTGTTTTTAGCGTTTTGGAAACTTACTTGGTGGGCTGGTTCAAGTTTGTCAAGGGTGGGTTTTCTGCGCTTTTAGACATTGTTAGCAGCTTTGGAACTGCGGTACAGCTTGTTCTTAGTGGCAAATTCGCGGAAGCTGGCGACGTCATTGTTCAGGCGTTTGCGCGCAGCGCAGAAAACGCTCACGCCTTGGGCAAGGAAATGTCTGAGAACATGGTTAAAGGCATCAACGACGCCTTGAACGCAGAAGATATTGAACTACTTGAAGCGGGTGCAATTAGTGACTTAGCCAACGGCATTGTGTCTGATGTCTCTAAATTTTTTAAATCAGGAGGCGCCGCGCCTGTTGAAGTGCCAATCGAGCCAACAATATCACAAAGGCTGGCCAATTTGACTTTGGCGGAAGTTGTACAGGATGAAGAAGAACCAGTCTTCGACGAAGAAGAACAGCGAAGAATACAAGAACATGAAAAGGGCTTGAAGAGGGTTGCCCTTGCCGCAGGAATGACGGGCAAGGCATTCAACTTCATGGGCGACATGGTCAACGCGGCATTTGATAACATCAAAGACAAGTCGCAAGGATTTCACGAGGTGATAAAAGCCATGTTGGAGAGCCTATTGAAGCGGGCCATTGCTTTAGCTGCAACGTTTGCTGCGATTAGTCTTTTTACAGGCGGAGCGGCGGGAGCATTAAAAGCAACAGGCGCAAAGAGCTTTGGAGGGTTTATGATGGGCGGTCTTGGCGTACCTCAAATGGCCGACGGCGGTATGTTTACGGGCGCTTCATTGGCCATGGTCGGCGAGGGCGCAGGTACGTCAGCCATTAACCCGGAAGTCGTTGCACCGCTAGACAAGCTGCGCGATATGATGGGAGGCGGGAACGTAACCGTGACGGGCCGACTTGATGGCCGAGACATCTTAATCAGTAGCGAGCGGGCAGGGTTTGACCGCAACCGCGTAAGAGGATTTTAATGGCAGGAGAAAGACTATACAGCGAATTCAAGGACGATTCCGGCGAGGTGTGGCGGGTCAGTATCTACGACACCAACGCAGCGTGGGACGCGGATAACAAGACATCGTTTAAGCTAGGCGCCGAAGGGTTTGTTCTAAGGTACAGCGGCAACAACGAGCAAGAACACGATCCAGTCATCGGAAGCTCGGTGAACTTTACGCTGTTTGAAGAGGTCGCCGCACACACGCAAACGCTGGACCTATTGTATAGCTTTCCCGAAGGCCGATTGTTGGTTGACATATACCGCGACCCGGACGGCGACAATACAATCTACTGGCGCGGTGTGGTGTTGGCTGAACAGGTAGAGCGCAACGACGAGCCAATGCCTACGGCGGTATTGCTTACGGCCAGCGATGATCTAGGCAACCTCAAGGACGTCCCGTTTGACTTGACTTTAAGCGATGTCGGCGCTAGTGACTTGGCCATATACAAGCACGTCATTCGCTGCCTGGGTGGGTTGCGTACATACTCACGTTTCGCAGCCGACGAACCGATTATTCGCTACCTAAACGACACCGAGCTATACAGCAGCGAAGACAATCCAAACCCACTGGCGGAAATTATTGGTTATGTACCCGTCACCGTAGACAATGACGGCAACACGCAGGCGCACAGCGCGTTCGACATCTTGTCAAGTCTTGCAACATGCTTCAACGCGCGCGTCTTTCTTTCCGAGGGCGTGTTTTGGTTTTGGCCCATCAACGCACACAAGCGCCTTTCCGATGGCGTCAACATTGGCGCGGCTGGAATTAGGCAGTACGACAAGGACGGCGATTATATCGCATGGACTACGGCGGATAGCAACGCTATGAACGCGGTTGCAGTGCAGAACAGCGGGACGGATTACACGAAGTTAGCCGGGCATGTCTTCACACACTTGCCGCCCGTGCAATCGGTGCAACGCACGCGACGCTTTAACGGCAACCAATACTTGATGCGCGGCAACGACGACACGATTGTGACCAGCGGCATAAACATTACGCTAGCCGATACGGACGAGACGTATGTAACTGGCACAAAGTTTCGCATTACAGGTTCGCTTGAGTTCCAAGTGTCGCCCGACGCAAGCTTTGAGTTTAACGCACCCGGCGCACGTGTTCACATTGAGGTGGAATTGAAAATCAACGCGGACGCAAAGTATTACCAGCCGGAAGAGTGGACCACAGACAGCGCCGACAAGTACGTAATTGACGTGCGCACCTTCGACCGCAACCGAGGGACCAACACGATTACCGCATTTAGCTTTGTCACTGACGCGCTGCCATCAGAGGAAGACGGGCTTGATGTGACAGCGGTGGCAAAGTTTTTTAACGAGTCCGGCACAAACATTACCAGCGCCTACACGTCCGACGACTTCTTCTTGGATGTCGGCGTGGAGATAGTCGACGACACTGGCAGCAATGCAGATTTGAAGACGTACCGCGCCACGCATTCCAGCGACAACGTATTGATTGTAGACCAGGGCGAAGTGTTGTTTGGTGACAATATCGCATTTAGCGCGCAGGGCAAGTTGCGACATGTTGTACCGCTTGCAGAAAATGAATGGAAATCGTCGCAAACGGCTGGTCCGCTGCCATTGCATCGCCTAGGCGTAAACGAGTCATTGGCGCGGCAAAAGTTCGCAACGAAAATCCATCGCGGCACGGTCTACGGACTTATTGAGATTTGGCACACGCTGGAGGAGGACAGCGACTATTACGTGCCGTTTCAGTTGACTACAACCATGAACCGACGCGAGACAAACGTGGAGCGCTACAAGGTCGCCTTTGATAGCAGCAGCATCACAAGCGCCGACGACGAGCCGCGCGCCGATGGCAGGCAGCGCGCCGGGCAAATGGACATGATCAACGGCGTACTAAACACGGTCACCGCGCAAGTACAACAGCCAAAACTTACGGTTGGAACAAACCCAGACACGCCAACAGGCGGGCGGGTCATTGCGATGAGCGACACGCAAGGACCAGTTACGCACCGCGTTGTTTCAATCGTGCATCAATCGAGCGTCGACTACACGTTCAGCGATAGCGACTCGTACGGCTTTGTGTACATGAATGGCTGGACGGGCGGAAATGGATTTGCGCGGTTGTACTTGCCGAAGGTTGGCGATAACGAGGGCCGCATGTTGCGATTCAAAAGCGACGACACAATTGGCGCAAACACTTATTACCGTATCACCGTCAACAATGACGACTACACCAACGGCACGCGCATTGACGGACAGGCATACTTCCAAATGGACCGCGCTTATGATGGAATTACAATTATGTGCCACGACAACGATTGGTACGTGATTCAGCGCAAGGAGAAGTGATGAAGTATTTCACGCACACCGAGTTTGACAGTCCGGACGTACCTGGCAGCGGGTCGAATATGGACGCGGACTTCTTAGAGATGCTGGACGACGCCAGAGCGTGCAGCGGTATACCTTACCGCATCACTAGCGGTTTTCGTACTCGCGCATACAACGAGAGCTTGATTCGCAGGGCATACAGCGCCAGCCGCAACAGCAGCCATTTAAAAGGACTGGCCGCAGACATTGCGGCGGTCAACAGCGAGGCACGCATGCGCATTGTTGCCGGGCTACTTGCCGCAGGTTTTACGCGCATTGGCATTGGCAAGACGTTTGTGCATGTCGACAGCGACCCGGACAAGCATAACGGCGTGATGTGGGTGTATGATGGCTAAGGTCGGCGGATGGGTAAGGAGCGCAACAGAAGCCACGGGAGAGGTTGCGAAAAGCGCGGGCCGCAAGTTGCGCTGGTCGACCAAAAACACCATGGGCGGCTTGATCGTTACAACCGCATGTGAGCAGGTTGTTTTGCATGGCGTGACGTGGCCAACAATTGTTATGTGTCTTGTTGGTGTGTTACCGTTGGCGCTCAGTACCTTAGAAAAATGACGGACGGGAGCGACTTGTTGGCGCTAAATTTAGCGTGGGTTGGGTGGGAAGTAGCCCGCTGGCAAGAGGTCGTCGACTGGAGCGTGAGCGCATTGGGCGCCCTTACCCTTGTCATTCTCAACGTGTTACGACTGCGCAAGGCGTGGCGTGAACATAAGGCTGTTGATAAGAGGGAAAAATAATTTTATTCCCTGCCTAACTTCGGGGCGTACTTGGGTCCACAAAAAACACCCAACCATGTCCGAAGACATCTTCAACTTCTTGTCAAAGTCCGACAGCGTCGGCAGCGATTACGTTAGACTGCAAGACAACGACAAGCGCAGTGTGCGCCTTTTGTCCAAGCCCGTAACTGGTTACGAACTGTTTTGCGATGGAAAGCCCGTTCGTTGGTCACCCGAAGCGCCACGCCCAGAACACGCTATTAGCGACGAGCGCCCAAAGAAGTTTCTTGCGTTTGTAGTGTGGGAGTACGACACCGAGAGCGGCGGCGATGGGCGCATTAAGGTGTGGTCATTTACGCAACGCAGCATCATTGACCAAATGGCAATGCTGTTTCGTGACGATCACTGGACCGCATACGAGCTTGTTATTGTGCGCCAGGGTAAAGGCATGGACACCAAGTATAACTTGACAGGCGTTAAGCGCCCGGTCGAAGAAAACTTGATTGCATTTGCTCAAGAGGCGTCAAAGTACATTGACCTGTCGAAGCTGTATACGGGCGAGAATCCGTTCATTGAAGACTTGCCCGAACTGAGCGTGGAACAGGTCAAGCAGGACAAAGGCAACCTTCCATTCTGATGGAAGAGCCACGCACCATTGAATACAGGGACCGCATGTATCCGCCAAAGGTCGTCGAGGAGATTAGCCGCCTACGACATGAGCGTTGGGCGATACTGGCCGCCGTGAGTCACTCGAAAGACGACACACAAACCATTCACGAGTTGACGGCATCACGCGAACGCGGCTTTCGTCATAGGCTCAAGTTCATATCAGAGAGATTGTACAAACTAACGGGAAACAAGATTTATGTTGTCAAGTAAAGAAGAGTACACACCGCTGTCGTTTAGCAGCCTAAAAAAGTTCTCACGTTCGCCGCTGGCGTTCTTGCATTACAAACTTGGACCGCGCAAAGAGACCGCCGCCATGACGTTTGGCACGTTAGTACACCGCGCAATCTTGGAGCCGGACAAGTACGAGGAAAGCACCATCATATGGGACGGGAGGCGCGCAGGCAATAACTACCTGGACTTCAAAGAAGAGAACGCGGACAAGGACATATTGACGCCAAAAGAGGCGCTCGATATTCGCTTGATTGCCAACCGCGTGCTTGATCATCCCTACGCCGGGCCGATGGTGCGTCAATGCAAGGAGTTTGAAAAGCCGTTTGAGATTGAGCAATGCGGCATTCCTCACCGTGGTATTATTGACGGCTTAGGCGATTGGTTCATTTTGGACTTAAAGACTACTCAGAACGTCAGCCACCATAGCTTGCAGCGCACCATTTATGACTTCAAGTATTACATGCAAGCGGCCATCTACCAACGCGCCGCAGAGATTATGGGCATGGAGTCTAGCAGCTACTTTATCCTCGCTGTTGAGAGCAGCGCACCGCATCACGTGCAAGTTGTCGAGTTAGAGCCACACTACATCGCGCGCGGTCACCTAGAGTGGGAGCGCCTGTTGCGTAGCTGGAAGGCGTGGGACGGCAAAAGCGCGCACGGACACGAAGGCGAAGACGGTTGGATGATGGACGCGCCACATTGGGCGCCAGCAATGGAAATCAACCTATGATTAACGCAAGACAAAAGGGAAAGCGGTTCGAGCTAAAGATTGCGAAGGTTTGGCAGCGGATGTTTGGCGGGACGGTGGAGCGTACAGGGTACGTTAACCAAAAGCTCGACGATCAAGGTGTGGACTTGACTGGCACAGACCCGTTTTACCTTCAGCTCAAAGCGCACGAACGAAGCATTGACATTCACAGCATTTTGCAGCGAATGCCGCAAGACGGCTCGCACTACAACGTCGTCATCCACAAGCGCAACCACCAAGCGCCCATTGCCGCGCTAACGCTCGAAGACTTCCTTGAGCTGGTGGAGATGATGAAGAAGAACGGCGTGCTATGAGGGTGCTTTTAGCGTGTGAAGAGAGCCAGGCAGTCACCAAAGAAATGCGGAAGCTAGGCCACGAGGCGTACAGTTGCGACATTCTGCCATGCAGCGGCAAGCGTGACGCGTGGCACATTCAAGCGGATGTTTTGCCAATCTTGCAGTTGCCTTGGGATTTAGTTATTGCGTTTCCGCCATGCACACATTTAGCGAGTAGCGGCGCGCGGTGGTTTAAGGAAAAACGGCAAGACGGAAGGCAGCAAAAAGCCGTCGATTTTTTCATGGCTATGACTAAGGCGAACAGCCCGCGCATTGCTATAGAAAACCCGGTTGGAGTTATGTCGTCACTATACCGCAAACCGGATCAAATAGTGCAACCGTGGCAATTTGGCGACAGCTACCAAAAAAACACTTGTTTTTGGCTGAAAGGTCTACCAGCGCTTCAGCCTACAGAGGTTGTCGATCCGGGCGAATTTAAAGAGTTTGTGTCCGCAAAAGGTGTAAAGAAAAGACAGCCACTTTGGTATTACGAGGCGTTGAAACTCACGCCGTCGGAGCGGTCAAAAGCTAGAAGCAAAACCTTCCCAGGCATTGCGAAGGCAATGGCCAAACAATGGACAAAATGAGTAAGACGTACAAAGCCGTGTTCACCTGCGACAACCCAAAGGAGCGCGTTGTCTGGTACGTGAGTAGCCGCCACGAGGCGCAACGCATGGCCTACCAGCACACGCGAAGCCTAGGCAATAAGAACAAGCTGTTGCCCGCGTATCGTGAGGCCAAGATGACGCTAAAGGTTACGCCAGTATTCGCTAATGAAGGTGACGCAGGTTACGACGCCAGCTTCTTCGGCTGGGCGGGTCACTGATGGCGCGCAAGCACATCATATTGCCGCTTCACATATGGAACTTGGAAGGCTTGAACGTAACCGAGCGCCTGGTGGGTTCCGTAATCTACGGATACAGCGAACACGGCAAACCATGCTTCATGACCAACACGGGCTTCTCGAAGCTGTTGCACGTGTCGCGTCGGACAGCATCCGCAGCCGTGAATAAGCTCATTGATTTGGGCCACGTGGAGGCGTTAGAGGGTGGAAGCAAACGCACGTTAGGGTGGAAGCAATTGCACACTAGGGTGGAAGCAACTGCACAGGAGGGTGGAAGCCAGCTTCTACCCGTAATACAAAGACTTAATACAGACTCTAATACTCAAATTAATAAGATGGATAATGACATAAAGAAGAATGAAAAGACACCGATGCACTGGCAGCAAGTGCGCGACTACTTCTTGCACCTAATGGATCGTGAGGGCAGCAGCCACGCCAACCATGCAGAAGGATGGGCGAAGGACTTCTACACCTACTACGAGGCGCGCAACTGGCGCACGAAACACGGAGCCGTAGACAAGTGGAGACCAGTAGCGGCGGCATGGTACACGCGCAGCGCTAAGAACGTCCCGCAACGCGCGGTGCGGAAGGTGGACAAGGAGCAGTTGAGGCGCGACTATGACTGGCACGAACGACGCTACAACAACTACATAAGGCGCGACCGCGAAGAACAGGCAGCGCAGGAAGTGGCCAAGATGAAGCACATTGAACACATGCTGAACAATGCCTAGCATGCCCGACCCACCGAAGCGCAAGGCGATGCACGCTAGGCGACACAAGGAGCCGCGCTACAACTCAACGCGCTGGCGTAAGTACAGGCGCGCCTTCCTTGCACAGTCGCCAGTGTGCGTGGAGTGCGGACGACTCGCCGAGGTTGTCGACCACATCACGCCTGTGCGCCTCGGTGGTGCGTTCTGGCAGCCACTCAATCATCAATCGTTATGTCACCCATGTCACAACAGCAAGAGCGGCAAGGAGGCCCGCACGCCACACTCCTACGGGTAGGGCATGCAGAAAACGAGAGCGCAAAACCTGAACATCGTCGATGTCAATTGCGCACAGTTTGAACCATTTTAAACGAGTCCCAAATGAATCAAGACACATACAACACACTGTTACAGAACATTGAAACCACGGGCCCCGTGGATCGCAACACCAAGGAGCTGGTGTTCACGCTTGCCAAAATCATCGACGAGGAGCGCACGTTGCAAGACGTCGTCGACCGCGAAGGCATGGTCTACGAAACGCATGGCGACAAAGGCCAGGTTATGATTAAGACGCGCCCGGAGTACACCGAGCTACAAAGACTGCGCGACAAGAAGCGCGCGTTCATCAAGGCGCTGGGCGTGGGCAACGTCGAGAGCGAAGACGACGATTTCCGATGAAGACAGTAACAAGCGTAAGCGGTGGCCAGTCATCCGCATACATTGCCGCCAACTATCCGAGCGACTTTCTTGTGTTTGCGCTGGTGTGCATTGAAGACAGGAACTGCACGCCGAAAGACCAAAAGCTAGTTCAAGAAGTGAGCGACAGGATAGGCCGTGAATTCATTGCAACCGCCGAAGACGACACCATTCTTTACACGATGCTGGACCTTGAGCAATACTTGGGCCAGCGTGTAGAGTGGGTTGCGGGTAAACCTTTTGACCATCTGCGAAAATCAAGTCTTCCCAACATCATGTGGCGATACTGCACGGAGTTGATGAAAATCAAGCCGATGTTTAAATGGTGGAAGAACACCATCGGCGAACCTGTTGAAATGCAGATTGGATTCAGGGCAGGAGAAGAGAAACGCGCTACAAGGATGCTGGACGCCTGTAATAAGGACGGACTGAGAGCATACGGCAAAACGCCTTGGCAGAAGCCAGTGTTTCCAATGATAGATGACGGCATTCGGCGCGACAAGGTCGTTGAGTTTTGGAAGGGTAAGCCAGTGCGGTTTGCGAAGCAGAACAACTGCGTTGGTTGCTTTCATCGAAACCCGCTTGTGTTGCGCAAAATGTTTGACCTGCACCCAGAAAAGATGAAATGGTTTGCAGACATGGAAGAGCGCAAGGGCGCGAGGTGGAAGAGTGAGATGACATATCGCGACATATCTAAACACAGGCCGCAAGCTGAAATTAACTTTGAGGAGTGGGGCTGCGACTCAGGACACTGTGGATTATGAGCCTTAGACAAGAATATAAATTTCACCCAATCAGCGGATGGATTTCGCGACACAAGGAGTTGCAGCGTGGCGTTAGCTGCATGGACATCGACTTGTTCTTCGAGAACCACATTCGCGGCTTCTGCTTTCACTTAGAGTTCAAGTATCGCGGTGAGCAGTTCAGCGAGGCGCAACGCTCCAACATTGCCATGATTGCTGATGTGTGGTCGAAAGCGTCGGCGGTGCGCCACTTTAGCCAGTATACCACACATTACGATTATCGCGGATATTATGTTGTAATGATTGAGGACGACAGAGTGAGCAACGAAGACGGCTTAGATGTCGCGAGGGTGCGCGGGTACGAGGATAAGGTGCAGCAGTGGAGTTATGACGAAGGCGCGGAAGACGTGCTTGTAAGATTATGCAATGGACAGTTACTATGACAAGGAGAAAGGAGATCACGCGGTTGATTGGATTGAACGGTACTGCACCCACGTCAAGGGCGCGCTTGGCGGCGAGCCGTTCATCTTGGAAGACTGGCAGAAGGACGACATTATTAGACCTCTCTTTGGGACAATTCGCGAGGATGGCTTGCGCCGATACCGCCAAGCGTACATTGAAGTACCTCGGAAGAACGGCAAAAGCAATCTTTGCGCCGCCATCGCCCTTTACATGCTCTTCGCTGACGGCGAACCAGGCGCTGAAATTATCTCGGCAGCGGGTGACCGTAACCAAGCGCGAATCGTCTTTGAAATCGCATCGGCTATGTGTGCGACCAACCAGAAGCTATCTGGACACGGCAAGGTCTTGCGCAACACCATCGAGTACAAGAACAGCTTTTACAAAGCCATATCAGCCGAAGC
>Ga0228625_1000556_pt1 | contig 16255 bp, 18 predicted proteins | sample 30DmetaG_FD_190482 | JGI IMG/M metagenome (GOLD analysis project Ga0228625, IMG submission 190482) | Seawater microbial communities from Monterey Bay, California, United States - 30D | ecosystem: Environmental > Aquatic > Marine > Coastal | place: USA: California | collected 2016-10-05
CTTTACTCCAGAGATTATGGAACAGTTGGATGCAGTCGCAAGTAAAGAGTTCAAGTATGGTCAACGCCCAATAGAGGAAGTGAGTGTAGAAGATGATGAATAAAATGGTGTATGTAGTATTTGCAGTTTTATGTTTTACTAATTTATCACCAGTGTTTGCTGGAGTTCCAGATAAACCATATGCAGAAACATTAGCACAAAAGAAGTATTGTCTTGCGTGTCACAATGTCAATGTAAAGATGGTTGGCCCAGCATATAAAGATGTTGCTGCAAAAGGTGATAGTGTTGATGTTCTTGTCAACTCTATTCTCAAAGGTAGTGGTGGGAAGTGGGGACAAATTCCTATGCCACCACAACCAGTAACAGAAGAAGAAGCACGAATTCTTGCTGAATGGATATTGGGACTATGACTTGGCAGACGGATATCCTAAGAGTAAAAGGTCAACCAAATCTATGCAAGAAACAAGAAGCCCTCATCATACTCATGGAAGAGTGTGGTGAGGTCATTCAAGAAGCATCTAAGATACTACGGTTTGGTAATGATACTCGCAACCTTACCAAAGAACTTGGTGACCTACAGTGTATGATTAATCAAACAGCGACACACCTAGAGATTGATTCGGTACAAATCGGTATTCATGCAAATGAGAAGCGAGATAAACTAAAAAAATATTCTAACCTGTTGTAATTACAGCGTTTTTTATTTCACTTTTCTCTTGACTTGTTGTCATAACTATGTTACTATATAAAGACAATAGAGAAAGAGGTTCGTTATGAATACAAAGTTTGAGAAAGAAATGTTTACTTGGGATGGTATGTATCTCATGTATAAAGGTGACTTCGCTGGTGCAGTAAAGATGATGGATGTATGTCCTGATGCTCACCCTAGTTGGAAAGGTTTGAACAAACCACAATTCGTTGCAAGGTTCAAATACAAAAAACCTTACAAGACTTGGATTAACTTCCTTGTAAAGAATGTCACTGTTGAAGATTACATGGACATTGCTTGGAAGACGAGTCCAGTGGATGCAATGAAACACTTTGGTTATGAAGGGAAATAAAATGATTGAACAGTATGAAAATGAAATAAAGAAGTTGGAGAAGTTACTCACTAAGTTTGGTGGTAACACTTCTGCTGTAAAGATGAAGAAGTATGCAATCGAAAAGAAGATTGTAACATACAAAGATATCGTAAAAGAAATGAACTTAATTCTAGAGGTGATTGCATAATGGAATATCTTACACAAATACAAAATGAATATGTTTACTTCACTGATATGTTGAAGTCAATTGAGAAGATTAAAAAGAAAACTCCAGGCAATGGTTTTGCAAAAATGAAATGCAAAGAACGAATTGCAGAACTTGAAAAAATCTTTGACGAGATTGATTACGCCGCTCAGATAACTTACGACTAAAAGGAACTACTATGGATTATACATACATCAAAACAAAAGTCAAGTCAATCACAATGGATGAGTTGACTGAATTGCAGAATTCATATATGGACGCTCAAAAGAAAAACCAGACTTGGATTATGCAGGCAATGGAAAAAGTCTTTGAAGACATAGACTTAGGTAAGATTAGAATAAAGGGGTTGTAATGTTTGATAAGATTAAAGAAGTCCCACCATCTGATTACATGAAGTTTAAGGATGGTAGGGCAGCATATACTGGCGTAGGTCAGTTCACTAATGGGTACGGTCTATCAGTCGTAAGACACGCTGGTTCGTATGGTGGAGAAAACGGTTTGTTTGAAATCATGCTAATGAGAAATGACAATCCAATATCATTACCGCCTATCACGGAAGAAGGTGATACAATAAAAGGTTTCTTGACAAAGGAACAAGTTAATGATATAATAGAAGATGTAAGAAACCTGCCCGGCACAGTTTAAGATTAATCCTTAGTCTATTCTAATGATTATCTTGTACGGAAAATTACTGCTTACTGAATAAATAGTAGTTCACTATAGGAGAATATTATGTGGACTAAACCAAGTTATACAGAAATGCGTTTTGGATTTGAAGTTACAATGTACATTATGAATAGGTAGAGTTTTTCCTCTAACTACCTCTCGCTCCTTTACGGTATAAATACTGTAAAGGAGTTTTTCGTTTATGGCAGATATGTTATCTTATTTTATTGGTAGAGATGGATTTAGTTGGTTCTTAGGAGTCTGTGAAGACAGAGATGACCCTAAGGCAGTTGGACGAATTCGTGTACGTTGCTTTGGGTATCACACTGAAGACCTAACTAAACTTCCTACGCAAGACTTACCATGGGCACACGTTATGCTTCCGACAACATCTGGGCCAGGTGGTTTCCACAATATTAAACCAAGTGATTGGGTGTTTGGATTCTTTCGTGACCCTGATACACTTCAACAACCTATCATCATGGGTGTACTGCCAGGCGTACCATCTTCTGCATCCGACCCAACAAAAGGTTTTAGTGACCCCAACTCCCCAGACGCATTAGATACACAAGATACAAAGTATAAGAAAGACCCAGACTTTGGGCCTTACCCTTCTCGTTCCACCTTTGCAGATACATCTAGATTAGCATCAGGATTACTAGAAGCGCATCCTGAGATTGCAGAACGTGACCTCGCATTTACTGAAGATGTTCTTATCGCAAACGATTTACCTGATGACCCTAACAAGTGGAGTGAACCAAAAACGGTTGACCCATCCACAAGAGGATTGCTTGCGACAGGTACAAACCCAGAGACAGGTGAAACTCGTGAAGTCAAACTTCGTAGAGGTACAGAGTATCCATACAATCATGTTCTTGAAACAGAGAGCGGACACATACAAGAGTTTGATGATACACCTTTCGCAGAACGTATCTATGAGAAACATCGTACAGGAACTTTCTATGAGATTGACGCTGACGGTAATAAGGTTACACGGATTGTAGGAAACAGTTATGAGATTGTCGCAGGCACAGAGTACGTCAATGTCAAAGGTGATGTAAACCTTACAGTAGATTCAAACTGCAACACATACATCAAAGGTAATTGGAACATACAGGTTGACGGCGACAAGACAGAAGTTGTTACAGGGAAAGTTTCAGAAACATATAAGGATACTAAAACCGAAAATGTCACAGGTGCAGTATCGGAAACATATCAAGCAAATCAAACAACAAACATAACAGGTACACTAGACTTGGATGCTTCTTCGGAAGTAGACATTGATGCTGGTGTCATCAACTTGAACTAGGAGAACAGATGCCACCAGTAACAAGAGTTGGTTTGGATAAACACGTTGGACACGCAAGTCCCACACCTAATCCATTTCACCAAACACCATATGCAGTTGGTAGTCCTAATGTAAATACTAACGGTGCAAAGACTGTACGGATTGGTGATACTACATCATGTGGCGACCCAGCAACAGGTGGTAGTGGTACTGTGTTTGTAAATGGAATTCCAGTTCACCGTCAGGGTGATGGAACAGGCGGACACGGAAGTTGGGTGCCTAACAACTCAGCATCAGGTTCACCAAATGTAATTGCCGGTGGGTAATTTTTATAATATAATACAAGGAAATATATGTACGCATTAATAGCAACACTCGTAGTAATGAACGCAGTCATCATCAGTGAGAAAGAGATTGAACAATCCGCTCCTGTTCAGTTTGTCAAGAACGCAAACTTTGAACTAACTGATGACAGATGGGTTTGGGCTCCGACAACAAAAGAAGTGGAATAAGTTATGTACGAATACAGATGTAAAGTAGTAAAGATAATTGATGGAGACACGGTGGATGTTGATATCGACTTAGGCTTTGGTGTGTGGTTGAAGAAAGAACGTATTCGTATGTTTGGAATTGACACACCAGAGTCACGCACAAGAGACTTGGAAGAAAAGAAGTATGGTAACGCTGCAAAGGAATTCATCACAGGTATGTTAAATGATGAGGGTGGTATTGTTCTTAAAACAAGAAAGGATAAAGAAGGTAAGTACGGACGTATCCTTGGAGAGTTGTGGAGAACAACTGACTTTGCAGATAAATCAATCAACGACTATATGATTGAGAAACATCATGCTGTTGCATATCATGGACAGTCTAAAGAATCTATTGAAGAAGAACATATTAAAAACAGAGAGTTCATTAATCTCTGAGTTTCGTTATAAATAGAGTTAGGAGATATTAAATGGCAAGTAATCCAAACGCATTTGGTGATGCAGAACTTACAAATAATTCAGATAGAAGTTCTGTAGTCTTTAAGGATTTCAATTTTAATTTTGAAAGACATCCTGTTACTGGAGACATTGCCAAGCTTACTGACATCTCTTCTGTCAAGGCAAGTGTAAAGAATCTCATTCTAACTAATTATTATGAAAGAGGGTTTCATCCAGAGATTGGTTCTAATGTTCGCAGTGCGTTGTTTGAGAATGTAACTCCAATGATTGCAGCAAGACTTGGAAGAAACATTGAAGACGTAGTTAATAACTTTGAACCTAGAGCAGATTTGATTAGTGTTACTGTTCGAGCAAACATAGATGCAAACGCTTACGAGGCATCAATAAAATTTAATGTTGTAAACTCCCAAACGGATGAACAAACAATAAATCTATTTTTAGAGAGACTAAGATAAATGGCAACGAAATTACAAGTCACTGAGTTAGACTTTGATGATATCAAATCAAACTTAAAGACATACATGAAAAATCAAACTGAGTTTACGGACTATAACTTTGAAGGTTCTGCTCTTTCTACATTGATTGACTTACTTGCATACAATACTCACTACTTGGGTATGAATGCAAACATGGCAGTCAACGAAGCATTCTTAGATACTGCAACCCTACGTTCTTCGGTTGTTTCTCATGCAAAGACTTTAGGATATACTCCTCGTTCTGCTCGTGCTCCAGTTGCATATCTAAACGTCACTTTGAATAACTCAACACTTACTAGTGCTACAATTGCAAAGGGTACAAAGTTCACCACACAAGTGGATGGTACAACCTACTCATTTGTTTGTAACGCAACTCAAACAATTACACCAGTTAATAGTGTTCTTCGTTTTAGTAATCTTCCAGTATATGAAGGTACATTGGTGACAGCAAAGTATACAGTGGACTCTTCTAATATAGAAAAGAAGTATATGATGACAGACAATCGTGGAGATACAACTACACTTAAAGTATCTGTTCAGAACTCTGCCGCAGACTTGACCACTAAAACCTATACTCTTGCAACAGATATCACACAGGTAACCGCTACATCAAATGTTTACTTCCTACAGGAAGTTGATGATGGTAAGTTTGAAGTTTACTTTGGTGATGATGTAGTTGGAAAGAAACCTACTGACGGTAATATTATCATACTAGAATACATTGTTACCAATAAAGAAAAATCAAACGGTGCAAGAACTTTCAGTGGAACATCAGTTGCTGGTGAAACTAATATTACAATCGCAACAGCATCAGCATCTTCTGGTGGTGCAGAACCAGAAACTATTCAGTCAATCAAATATAACGCTCCTCTAGATTATGCGTCACAGGGTAGAGCAGTTACTACAGAAGACTACAAGGTAATCATACCAAAGGTATTCGCAGATACTAAAGCAGTTCAAGTATGGGGTGGAGAAGATAACAACCCACCAATCTATGGACAGGTATTTGTTTCTATCAAAACAATTTCAGGAATTAACTTGACACAGGCACAGAAAGATGTTATAACAACATCACTAGACAAATACAATATCGCTTCTGTTCGTCCTACGATTGTTGACCCAGAGATAACAAAGATTAAACTCAACACTACATTTAAGTATAGTGCCAACGCAACAACTAAGTCAGGAACAGAATTAGAAACTCTAGTTCGTTCTACATTAAATACTTACAACACAAGTGACCTAGAAAAGTTTGATGGGATATTCAGATTTTCTAAGATGTCAAGATTGATTGATGATACGGATACATCTATTCTATCAAACATATCAACAGTTCGTATTCAAAAAACAATTACTCCACAACTTAATACTCTACAGAAGTACACGATTGATTTTGCAAACCCATTATATAATCCTCACAGTGGACACGCAACTATTATTTCCTCTACAGGTTTCAAAATTATAGGAAGCACATTAGAGATGTTTATGGATGATGATGGCATGGGTAATCTAAGAGCATACTCTTTGACTGGTGGTACAACCAAAACATACCTTGACACAAACATTGGTTCTGTTAGTTATAGTACTGGAGTTATCACTATCAACTCTCTTAACATTACATCTTCAACAGAGACTGCTGGTGTGACCGTAACGGCACAACCAAGTTCTAACGATATTGTTCCTGTTCGTAATCAGTTGATTGAGATTGACTTTGCAAATGCAAATATCACTGGACAAAATGACACAATAGAATCTGGTGGTTCTTCTGCTGGAACTGACTACGCAACGTCATCCTCATATTAAGGTAAACTGAATGTCTGACCCAACATTAAAGAATAAAGTTTCTCCACATATTCAGAGCCAACTGCCTGAGTTCGTTCAGTCAGACCATCCTCTATTTTCTTTATTCCTCAAATACTATTATGAGTTTCTTGAAGCAGGAGAACTTGTTGTAACAGGTTCAAACAACTATGTAGTTGAAGAAACAATTACTAATAACTTCATTCTGTCTGAAGATGGGTTGAAGGTTGTACTAGAAGATTCTGTTGGTAAGTTTATTGCTGGTGAAACTATCACTGGTTCTATTACTGGTGCGACTGCAAAGATACTGGTAGATGACTTTGATGCTAACAAAAGATTGTTTGTTACATCCCAACAAAAATTTCAAATTGGTGAAACTATAACTGGTGCAACTACTGGTGCAGTTTCAACTGTTTCATCCTACAGGGCAAACCCTGTACAGAACATTCAACAACTTCTTGCCTACGCAGACATTGACAACACGGTATATGCTTTCCTAGATAAGTTTAGAGATTCCTTTATGGAGTCTTTACCTAATACTCTTGCAGACGGTATCGCAAAAAGAAAACTTGTTAAAAACATCAAAGATATGTATGCCGCAAAGGGTACACGAGATGGACACAAGTTATTCTTCAGAATTCTTTTTGATGAAGAAGCAACAATCATTTATCCTCGTGATAGTATTCTTCGTGCATCAGATGGTAAGTGGTCTACTGATAATGTTCTTCGTATTATAGAAGCAGGTACATCTGATTTCACCAAAGCAATTGGTCAAAGGATTATTGGTTCTACTTCTGGTGCAACTGCTCTTATCGCAACAGTCATTAAATTTAGAGAAGGTGCAGACCAGATTGCTGAACTGAACATTGATGCAAACTCTCTAACAGGAACATTCTCCACAGGAGAACTTGTTACTACAACAGATACAACTCTCGACTTAGAAATATCAGGAACGGTAAAGAGTATTGTTGTTGGTGGGGTAGTCACTGTTTCTGGTTCGTATTATAATACTAGTGACCCAATCAGGATTATAGGTGATAGTGGAAACAATGCTGCAACTGCTCGTGTGGAATCTGCTGGTGCTGGTTCTATTGATGAGATTGTTATTGAGAGTGGTGGTAGTGGTTATTCTGTTGGAGAAGAATTAAAATTTAATTTAACTGACACACAGGGTACTGATGTTCGAGCAAAGATTGGTGTAGTCGGTGGTGCGTTTGTCTTAGAACAATCAACCTCACCTGATAATATTATTACAGAAGATGGTAACCTGATTGTAACTGACGATGACATCCAATACATAAGTAAAGAACAAACTGTTGGTGAACTTGACCACCTCACTATGGAAGACGGTGGACAGATTGTCTTAGAGACACAAACTTTTACAGACTTGAGTGTTGCGTCTGAAGCTGGAGAGATTACTAAGATTAATATTATTAATCGTGGTAACGGTTTTATTAAACTTCCTCTTGTTTCAGATAGTGATACTTCTACTGGTAATGGTGCAAGTCTATTCGCTGCATCTACAATCACCCCAATGGTTGGACACGTTGAGGGCATATCAATTACCAACTTTGGTTTGGACTACACAACCAATCCATCGTTTATTCTTAATAGAAATATTCTAGTTAAGAATGTATCTGGTGCATTTGTTGCTGGGGACTCTCTTACTAGTCACGATGGAACTGTTGTTGATTTTGATAGTGCAAGAAAAATACTTGAACTATCAACAAGTAATACATTCAATCAAGATGATACGATAACATCTATCACTGGTGCAAGTGCAACTGTTCATCAAGCAACACCAGCATTTGCAACTTCTCAAGTTGGGATTGTGGGAACTACAGTTGGAAACTTTGTAGACGATAGAGGTAAGATTTCTGTTGATACTATGAAAGTACAAGACAGTTATTACTATCAGGATTACTCATACGTTGTTCGTATTGGACAATCAATCAACGAGTGGAGAGAAAGTATTAGACGTTCTGTTCACCCTGCTGGTTGGAACGTATTCGGTGAAGTATCTTTTGCATCACAAGTATCTGCAAGAATTGCTCCTATCACTGCTGGTGGTATTGGGGATTACACAGGTGATGATACATTCACACCAGAACTTGCATCTACATTTACTAACTTGTTTACAACCATCTTCGGTAGAAGGTTGGGCACAAATACTGACGGTACAACTCCAAGAGTTAATGCTGGAACATCTGTTGCATCTCCAAGTGAGTTGACAACTGCAACAAGAGATGTTACACTAACAAGTTCAGTAGTTGTGAGTATGAATATTAATCGTGGTGCTCGTGTTACAGGAGGAACTTTGAATTTGTTACCTCAGTATGCTTTTGCAGTTCCACCACTAGATAACACATTACCGATACCACACTACCCAGGCTTAACTAGACAACAAAGAACAAACAACAATGATGGTGCTTATTATACTATTGACCAGTTTGGACAATTTAGAATTAATCAAGTATCGGACGGAAGTGGAAATATTCCCAACGCAGCATTCAATACAAGAATTAGTGTACCACCTCCAGGCGAGATAATAGTTTCTAGTGGTGGTGCTGGTTCAGTCAATTCATTTAGTAATACCTTTATGACCTTTGACAATGCGAATAATACATTCGATGAGGAAGTCGGTAGTGGAAACACACGGGCAAATTCAAGTTCTGTATATACATCATTCGATGAGAATACAGTTAATTTTGACAGTACAACAGGAACTTTTGATACAGGTAGTTGATAAAGCGTTATAAATAAAAGAAAGAATTTAGGAGAAACCGAATGGCATATCAGGCACTAGGACTTGGAAGTACCGCCAACGATGGAACGGGCGATGACCTTCGTACAGGTGGTGATAAAATTAATGACAACTTTGTAGAACTATATACTGCACTAGGTAGTGGAACTGCTCTGTCATCTGGTATTACTGCTGATGCGACAGCTGTTACATTAACTGCGCCCACTATTAACGGAGTAGTTGGTGGAACTCAAACCTCAGCAACAATCACCACAGTAACTACTGGTGGAATTGTTGGAACTGGTGGTGCTCTAGAAGTTACACCAGATAATAATATACTTGAGATTAGAGGTGATGGAACAGCCAGTGGAACTGTTGGACAGATAAAATTAAACTGTAGTAACAACAACCACGGACAAACAATTGCATCACAACCACATAGTGCAAACGTAACAAACACAATGGTACTTCCTGCTGGTGCAAGTTCTACATTAGTAAGTTTGGTGTCTGCTGATACACTTACTAACAAGACTTTGACTACACCAACTATTGCTTCTATTACAAATGGTGGTACAGTTACAATTCCATCTGGTGCAGATACACTTGTTGCAAGAACATCTACAGATACTCTTACAAACAAGACTTTAACTTCACCGACTATTACTGGTACAGGTGCAATCGCTGGTGTGTTCACTGGTAACATCACTGGTAACGTAACTGGTAACATTGATGGTATCGTTGGTGGAACAACTCCTGCCGCAGTTACAGGTACAGCAATTAGTGGAACATCCATTGCCGTTACTGGTACTGCTGGTGCAATGACACTGAACACAGTAACAACAACTCAACGTAATGCGTTGTCTGCTGCTGTTGGAATGATAGTATACAATAGTACTACAAGTAAAATCGAAGCATACGCTGGTAGTGCTTGGGTTGCATTACATTAAAGGATAGATAAGAATGGCAATTGATAAAATTACAGCTAGTGGACTTGGAGATGGTGGTGTATCAACTGCTGATATTGCAGATGATGCTGTAACCACTACAAAGATTGCTGATGCAAATGTAACGCTTGCAAAACTTTCTGCAACTGGAACAAAAAACAATACAACATTTCTTCGTGGCGATAATACATTCTCTGCATTGTCAACAACTCTTGCTGGACTAGATGATGCCACAGTAAACACAGGTGACCCAGTATATAATAGTAATGTTGCTGGTGCATCAGTTGGTCACATTTGGGTTAACTCAACTTCTGGTGAGGTTTATGTTCTAACAGACGCTACAAACAACTTAAATGTTTGGACAAATATTGGTGATGGAACTGGAACTCAGAACGCCTCATATAATATATCAGACATCCTCGTAGTCGCTGGAGGCGGCGGCGGTGGTGCTCGTGGAGGCGGTGGTGCTGGTGGTATGCTTCAAGCAGCAGGTTATAGTATTTTAACTGGTAACACAATCACAGCAACCGTTGGTGGTGGTGGTGACCAAGGTAGTGCTGGTGATGGTAATGATGGGGGCAACTCTTCTCTTGCAACAAATGGTGGTCAATGGTCAACACTAACTGCAATCGGCGGAGGCGGTGGCGGTTCAGGCGTTGGACGGGCTGGTGGTTCTGGTGGTGGTGGTGACTATGCTGGTCAGGCAGGTGGTGCTGGAACTGCTGGACAAGGAAATGCCGGTGGTGTTGGTGCAAGCTCTGCTACTGTATCTGGTGGAGGTGGTGGTGGAAAATCTGCTGCTGGTTCTAATGGTGTTGGTAACTCATATGGTGGTGCTGGTGGTGCTGGTTTAGCAGACTCAATTACTGGTTCATCCGTAACATACGCTGGTGGCGGTGGAGGCGGTTCTGAAACAGTCCGTGGTGGTGAAGGCGGTGCAGGCGGCGGTGGTAGAGGTGTCTTTAACGGCGGTTCTGGATGGAATGCTCAAGGTGATGTTGGTGATTCTGGAACTCCAAATACTGGTGGAGGCGGCGGTGGTTCTTATAGTGCTGGTGTCATTGGTGGACACGGTGGTAGTGGTGTAGTTATTATTGTTGTACCTACTGCAAGATATAGTGGAACAACAACTGGTTCACCAACAGTCACAACAGTGGGTGCAAACAAAGTAATTAAATTTACCTCTTCTGGTACATATACAGCATAGGAAACAAATATGGCATATTTCGCAAAAGTATCAAGTGATGGAACAGTACTAGACGTTATTGTTGCAGACCAAGATTTTATTGATAACAATACAGAAAGTTCAGATGACCATTCTTATATAGAAACATTTATGGATGCAGATGGAAAATCTAAAAAATATAATTATGCATCAAGGGGTCATATGTATAATTCTGATGCTAAGGCATTTCACAAGTTACAACCTTATGCAAGTTGGACTCTGAACACAACAACATATTTGTGGGAGGCTCCAGTTGCATATCCATCTAGTGGTAATCACGAATGGGATGAAGGTACTCAAAGGTGGGTTGAAGTAACCGAATAAATAAGATTATAGGAAAAAACAATGGCAGCGATAATTACAGAAAAATTTAGACAACACAATGCAGAACAGTTTCAGGAATCATTCTCTGAAGCCGCTGCAACGACATACTACTTGTTCATTGGTAAGAGTTCCCCTTTTACTTCAACAACTAGTGGTGGTGACGATAACGCACCCCCAACTCCAAGTGACGATGTTACTTCAGAATTCTATAAGTGGGATTCAATGCTTGCTGCAAAATTGATTTCATCCTCAGATGTATCTTTTGTAATCCCTCGTAGGAACTGGGCAAACTCTACAACCTACGATATGTACGAACATGATATCTCTGCATCTAATACTACAACTAGTAGTGCAATCAATCTATACGATAGTACATTCTACTTTATGACATCTGCCTTTAGAGTATATAAAGTACTTGACAATAATGGTGGAAATCCATATAGTGGTGCAGAACCTACAGCAGTAACCTTTAATCCATTTGAACTTGGTGGATATACTCTACAGTATATGTACACACTAAGTCAATCACAAATTTCAAAGTTCTTGACATCAGACTTTATCCCTGTAACAACAGATACTAACGTATCAGGTGCTGCACTTGACGGTTCAATTGATGCACTTCGTGTAACTGCTGGTTCTGGATATACAAACGGAACTTACTACGCTGCAATCGATGGTGACGGTACAAACGCTGGTGGTGCTTCTGGTGGGGTTGCACTTATTAAAGTTGTAGGTGGTTCTATATCTGCATTCGGTTCTGCTGGTTCAAACTTATTGTTGCCAGGCGCTGGATACACATTTGGTTCAATTGATTTATCTACAGTATTTTCTAACACAGGATTAACTACTGCTGCAAATATTGGTTCTGGTTCAGGTGGTGTAGTTCAACCAATCATCTCACCAAAGGGTGGACATGGTTTCAATGCTGTAAGAGAACTTGGTGGTCATTATGTAATGATGAATACTAAACTAGAACAGACAGAAGGCGATGACTTCACTGTTGCAAACGACTTTAGAGAAGTTGGTATCATTAGAAACCCAACTAACTTTGGAACAACAACTGTTGCAAGTGCATCTCAAGTAAGACAGACCTATGCAATCGTTATGGCAGCTTCTCCTTCATCTCCTTATGAGATTGATGAGAAGATTACTCAATCAACTACTGGTGCAGTAGGTAAGGTTGTAGAATGGGATGCAACAAGAAAAATTCTTTATTATCAACAAGAACAATATGCCAATTATGGTATCGCATCTTCTGGTAATCATGTCGCCTTCAGTGGTGCGAACACTGTAACAGGTGCTTCCTCTGGTGCTGCGGCAACACCGTCAGCAACTGCATCACAGGCAGTAACACTTGCTGGTGGAACGGTTGTAACTTTTGGTTCTGGATATCTAAACCCAGAGTTAGAAGCAGATAGTGGTGACATAATCTATGTCGAAAACAGACGCCCGATTTCTCGTGCATCAGACCAAACAGAAGATATTAAAATCGTAGTGGAATTCTAAAAAATGGAAAAAACCAATCTCAATGTAGCACCTTACTATGATGACTTTGCAGAAGACAAAGACTTTCATAGGGTTCTCTTTCGTCCAGGCTTTGCCGTACAAGCAAGAGAACTAACTCAACTACAGTCTATTCTCCAAAATCAAATCGAGAAACACGGACGGCATATGTTCAAAGAAGGAACAGTTGTCATCCCAGGCGAAATTGGGTTTACCAATGAATTCTACGCAGTCAAGATTGACTCAACACTAAGTGGTACAGATATTTCTGCAAACGTACAAAGTTATGTTGGTAAGAGAATTACAGGTACAACTAGTGGAGTGGTTGCAGAAGTAATCAAGGTTACAGCAGCAACTACTAACGACCCAATCACATTATTTGTTAAGTATATTAGAACTGGTACTGATAATGTAACTACTGTATTTGCAAACGGTGAAAGAATTTCTGCAAACGGAGTAGTCGGTTCATTCGGTTCAGGTATAGACTCTGCACAACTTAATTCTACAAACGCAACTGCAATTGGTTCTTCTGCAAATATTGAAGAAGGTGTTTACTTTATTCGTGGACATTTTGTAAGAGTTGCAGCACAAAGAATTGTTCTTGACAAATATTCAGACACTCCATCATATAGAGTTGGACTATCTATTGCAGAATCTTTACAGACACCAGAAGAAGATGGTGACCTTCTTGATAATGCACAGGGTACTTCAAACGTAAATGCAAAGGGTGCTCACAGATTAAAGTTCACTCTTACTCTTTCAAAACTTGATTTGACATCTGCTGAAGATGAAAACTTTGTAGAACTTATTCGTGTAGACAATGGAGTTATGCAAGTAAAAGCAAGAAACACAGAGTATAGTGTGTTGGGGGAAACTCTTGCAAGAAGAACATATGACGAATCTGGTGACTATACAGTTAGAGACTTTCAGTTTGATATTAGAGAAGCTGCTGATGATGGATTGAATAACGGTGTATATCCTACAAACGCAACTACCGATGATGGTGGACTTGCTACAGATGACTTGTTGTCAATACAAGTATCTCCTGGCAAAGCATATGTTCGTGGATATGAAATTGAAAATATCGCACCAAAATATATTGATTTGCCTAAACCAAGAACCTTTGAAAATTTCAATGGTTCTGTTACTCCAGTTGAAGTTGGTAACTTTGTACTGGTAGATTCTGTACACGGTGCTCCTGAAATTTCTCCACAGATTGCTGGTGAGATTGCAGAACCATACAGACTTGTAACTCTTAGAGACACACAGACTGCAACTCGTGGTACTGCTGCTGGTTCTCAAATTGGTTTTGCTCGTGCTCGTGCATTTGAACACTCTGAAGGTAATACTGGTGGTAGTGTTGCTGCAACGGCATCTGCTTCGGTCACAACTTCAAAATACAAACTTTACATCTTTGACATTCGTATGCTAACAGACCTTACGATGTCTGCCGCTCCTTCTGCACTTGTAACTGGTGCAAAGGTTACTGGTGTTAACTCTGGTGCTTATGGTTATGTAACTTCTGCATCAAGTTCAACTAAGATTTCACTTGGTTCTGTTGTAGGTACATTTACGCCTGGCGAAAAACTTAGTTCAACCTCTTCTACAGAAGCAGATGAGATACTTGAGAATAGTAGTAATGTAGACATTACTATTAGTGCAGTTGTTAAACACGCATTTGATGCTGTTAAACAAATTGCAATGGATGACCCAGACACAGGTGATGCTGACTTTACAGCAAATGCTATTCTTAACTCAAACCTTACTCTTACTGGACTTGTAACATATACTGGTTCAGGTACAACTATTAATGGTTTCCAAACAGACTTTACATCCGAACTTCGTGTTGGAGATATCGTTGCATTCCCTTCAGGCGCCGCTGGTGCATTAGAAGAAAGAAAAGTTACTGCTGTAACAAATGCAAACACTATATCAATATCTGCTACTCTAAGTAATGGCATCACTTCAGTTGGTGCAACACGAAAACGTGTAACTATTACTGACCAGAACAAAAATATTCTTCTTCGTAAGTTGCAGAAGAATGGCATCAAGACCCTACTGACCGAAAACAATTCTGGTGTATCAGATACTTCTATTATTATTAGACGTTCTTTTGCTGGTACTTCAAACGCATCAGGACTTGTAACATTTTCTGCTGGGTCTAACGAAACATTCAATGCAATTGATAATACAGACTACGTTCTTATGGTATCAAAAACTGGTGCTGGTTCTGCTGCAACTGGAGATATTATAAACCTTTCTGCAAGTAATGTTACAGTCGCTGGTTCTGGTACGAACGCTCTTTCAATTACATCTTCAGCCTTATTGGGTAACGCTGCAAAGGTTAGACTGATTGCAACTCTTACAAGAACAATTGTAAATTCAAAGTCTAAAACCAGAAACAGAATGCATCAAGTCTTAGTTGACAACGATGGTGTTGCTGGTGGCGCTGCATATGGTTCTTCTGCTCACCACAAAGATATTTCATTGGGTGTTGCAGACGTTCATAGACTTTACGGTGTATTCGACTCAGAAGATGCAAGTGCAAACCCAACACTTCCACAATTCACAGTTACAGGTGCAAGTGGTTCATTTACAAAAGGTGAACTGATTACTGGTTCAACAACTGGTGCAATCGCTCGTGTGATTAACCCAATCTCACCCATTACATTCATTACATTGAATTCAATTAGTTTTGGTTCAGGAGAAACTATCACTGGTTCAGAGAGTTCATCTACTGCAACACTAGCTACATTTACTGCCGGTTCTCGTAATATAACAAATGATTTCGTTATGGATACAGGACAAAGAGATAACTTCTATGATATCGGTAGACTAGTTCGTAAGGCTTCTGCAATTGCTCCTACTGGAAGATTGCTGATTGTATGTGATTACTTTGACCATGCTGCTGGTGACTTCTTTACTGTAGATTCATATAGTGCAATTGACTATAAAGATATTCCAATCTATACTGCTACTCGTGTTGACCCAGAGGTTGCAGAACCTACTGGTGAATATGACTTACGAGATACTGTAGATTTTAGACCAAGAGTTGCTAACGCAACAACGTCAACAGTGACCATTCAAAATC
>Ga0228625_1000623_pt1 | contig 14904 bp, 8 predicted proteins | sample 30DmetaG_FD_190482 | JGI IMG/M metagenome (GOLD analysis project Ga0228625, IMG submission 190482) | Seawater microbial communities from Monterey Bay, California, United States - 30D | ecosystem: Environmental > Aquatic > Marine > Coastal | place: USA: California | collected 2016-10-05
TGCTGAATCTTTTTCGGCTTGTAAAATGTCGAAGTTGCTGCGGATACCTAGGTCTTTACCTGCTTGAATGGCTTCAAGCTTGCGCCGACTCGAATGTGCCCGCTGAGCATTGGCCTGTATTTGGTTTTTACCTAGCTCAATTGCTAATAGCTGCTTCTGGATAGCCGCTTCAACATTGAGTTTCAACGCTTGATTCTTTTCTTGTTGCCCTAATAGTTTGAGCTCCGCCTCGCGCACCTGCGACTCAGTCGAGCCTCCCGCGTAAAGCTCCCAGCTCATCGCCACGCCTACTGAACTGGAATGTTCACGTCTAGTGTCGCGAATCGCGCTACGCTGGTAATCACGGTGTTGGACCTGTGCGAACAATTCAACACGAGGAAGGTGTTGACCACGAAGCTCTTGCACCCGGGTCTGCGCAATTTCGGCTTCAAGCAGACTTTGCTGTATTGTGGGGATGGTATCGATCATTAAGGGACTGGCCATCAGTTCGCCTACCAACTGCTCGTGATTCGCAGGTATCGCTACAAACTGACCCTCGACTTGTTCGCCATTTAAGCCGGTCAGTCTCGTGAAGTCGCGCTGCCGGTCACGCAGCATGTGCAGGGCATTTATGCGCTCGGCGAGTGCCTCGTCACGTGCTGAAATCGACTCGTCAATGTCCACCATATCGGCCAAACCCAAGTTCGCTTCTTCGCGTACCCGAGCTAACTGCTTCGATAGCAGCGTCATGCTGGTTTCGGCAGTTTCCAGATTTTGTCGAGCAACTAAAATGTCAAGGTATGTGCTAGCTGTCTCATACAACAGCTTTTGTTGAACAATTTCGAACGCAGCAATTCCCTCTTCGCTTGCGGCCTGTCCACGCCGGTAGCGAGCCATTCGAGGCAGGTCGAATAAAGGTTGACGTAAGCCCAATGTGCCACTCAGGCCATTATTCTCGCTGCCCAAACTACCAGGCATTGACGACCGGTCTCCATCCACGCTGACGCCGTATCTGCTATCAACGCTCACATAGGGCAATAGCTGCGCGCGTCCTTGAATGCGCTGCTCGGCACTCGCCGATCGTTCGGCTTGAGCTGCTGCGAGCTGTGGATCGTATCGGCGTGCCGCCTCGATAGCTTCCATTAAGGTATGAGCCTGCGGCGCTGCATGAAACCAACTTATTGCCAATACGGATAAAAGCCGAAATCGTTGCATGTGACATGCCTATTGAAATTAATCGATCATGCACAGCCCTAACGCCTTAATCATTAAATTTTATTGCGCGCGTTACTTAGCATCGGCAAATTAGCCAAATTTATAATTTTTTTCAAAGACTGTTTTTATTAAATAAACGCCACTGTATTTAGGGTTTACCCTAAATTAGGCTTTCACCTTGCCATCATTCTTCGAGCAAAGAACTATTCTTTGAATTTAAATTCGACAAAATAGGATTAAATAGGGAGATCGCCGACGCTTTCGCAGACGTGTTCTGCCTCTGGACCTCATTGTGCAAACAGTGATACCTTGGCTGAAACACTAAGTGACACCATCGCCTGCGGCAGAAAGGTTCTCAATCTCCCTAAGAACTCGAGCGCGGGTAGTGGCCCGGGTGTTTAAACGCACCCGCGTGAACGGTTCTATAAAAGCTCGTACTCGTCACCGCGATTAGCAGTTAGCACGCTTGTGCCGGTGGCATACCCGCATCCGGGAGGGTGGAGGGCAGCCAAGGCGACTACGTAATAGTTCGTGGAATTGAGGTCCAGAAGCATCGTCACTTGCCAAGCCAGCGCTGAACGCCAGACCTTGCCGCCATCCGGCTGCGTCGCTGTGTCAACCACGGGTTGAAAACAATCGGGCAGCGGCAATGCCCATTGTTCGACCAGCCTGCATTAACGTTGCGTCTGGATGTACAACACAACGACGTGAAGCAGCCCGTGCATCAGCACCGCAAAGGGCAACTGGTACTGGCCTTGAGTGACAGAGTGACATGCACGGTACCTAAGGCCATGTGGACAGTGCCGCCAGCAATCTGCACCACGCTGTATGGATTCCTGGCGGCATGCCGCACAACAATCGTGCCACGCAAAATGCCCGTATCTTTTTTCTTTTTAGCGAGCCGGATGCGGTATGGAGGCCCGATGAATGCTGCACGTTGTCAATCAGCCCGCTACTGCGCGAACTCATGATCTATCTAACTGACTAACCTGTTGCAGATCCATCAAAAGGGCCGACGGCCCATGTGGCCGAGGTACTTTTGGAGCAGGTGGTCACGACATCCATCAAGCAACTTTATCTGTCGATATCGGATCATCCAACGGTGCGGCTCAAACTATAAGGCCTGAACCCGGTACAGTACCGAATTCAGGCCTTGACCACCTGGCTTTTTAAACTGTCCAACTTCTTCGGGTCAGTTCAATTCGCATCGGCGGGTTTTTCATATACCAGCGGCCTAAGCCGCCCGGGATCAGGTGCGGAACACGTCCGCGCCCGGCGACGAAGGTTCGTCATCGTCCACGCTATGATCCGCACCGGCTGCCACCGGCGCATCCTCGAAAGGATTGGCCAGTTGACGCGCGGCTTCGCGCTCGGCGGCTTCCAGCGCTTCCTTGTCCTTGCGCGCACCGTGGTAAGCCATACCCGTACCTGCCGGGATGAGGCGACCCACGATGACGTTCTCTTTCAGACCACGCAGATCGTCGCGCTTGCCCATGATGGCAGCCTCGGTCAACACGCGCGTGGTTTCCTGGAAGGACGCCGCGGAGATGAAGGAATCGGTAGACAGCGATGCCTTGGTAATACCCAACAGCACGTTGTCGTACGTTGCCGGGATCTTCTCCTCGGCCACCATACGATCGTTCTCGTTGAGCATTTCCGAACGCTCGACCTGCTCGCCGGTAATGAAGCTGGTGTCGCCCGCATCGGTGATGTGAACACGACGCAACATCTGGCGAACGATCACCTCGATGTGCTTGTCGTTGATCTTCACGCCTTGCAAGCGATACACGTCCTGCACTTCGTCGACGATGTAAGTCGCCAGACGCTCGATACCTTGCAGACGCAGGATATCGTGCGGATCGGCCGGACCGTCGACGATCATTTCGCCCTTGTTCACCACCTGACCGTCGTGCACCAGCACCTGCTTCTCTTTCGGAATCAGGAACTCATGGCTCACGCCGTCCAGGTCGGTAATGACCAGACGCTGCTTGCCCTTGGTGTCCTTACCGAAGGAAACCGTACCGGTGACGTCGGCCAACATACCGGCGTCCTTCGGCGAGCGGGCTTCGAACAGTTCGGCCACACGCGGCAGACCGCCGGTAATGTCGCGGGTCTTCTGCGATTCTTGCGGAATACGCGCCAGCACTTCACCCACGGCCACGTTCATGGTGTCGCGCACGGTAATCAGTGCGCCCACCGGGAACGAGATGTTCACGGGGTGGTCGGTACCGGCGATCTTGACCTCGTCGCCATTCTCGTTGAGCAGCTTGATCTGCGGACGCGCCACGATCTTGCCACCACGCGACTTCGGCGTGATCACGACCAGCGTCGACAGACCGGTCACTTCGTCCAACTGCTTGGCCACGGTGACGCCTTCTTCGATGTTCTCGAAGCGGACGGTACCTTGGTATTCCGAGACGATCGGACGGGTCAGCGGATCCCACGTCGCCAGACGGGCACCGGCTTTCACGGCCTCGCCGTCACCGACCAGCACGGTCGCGCCGTACGGGATCTTGTGACGTTCGCGCTCACGACCGTTCTCTTCGAAGATCGCGATTTCGCCCGAACGCGAGATGGCGATACGCTCGCCCTTCGAGTTGGTGACATAACGCATCGTGCTGGCAAAGCCCACCACACCGGTCGACTTCGTTTCGACCGCGCTGGCCATGGCTGCACGCGATGCCGCACCACCGATGTGGAACGTACGCATCGTCAGCTGGGTACCCGGCTCGCCGATCGACTGAGCGGCGATCACACCGACCGCTTCGCCGACGTTCACGCTCGAACCACGACCCAGGTCGCGGCCATAGCAGTGTGCGCACAGGCCACGGCGGGTTTCGCAGGTCAGCGGCGTACGCACCTTGACTTCGTCGATGCCCAGACGGTCGATCATGTCGACCATGTCTTCGTCCAGCAAGACGCCGGCGGGGATCGCGGTCTCTTGCGTGTCCGGATTGACGATGGCGATAGCGGCCACACGACCCAGGATACGGTCGCGCAGGGGCTCGATCACTTCACCGCCCTCGACCAACGCCTTCATGGCGTAGCCCAGCGAGGTGCCGCAATCGTCTTCGGTGATCACCAGATCCTGGGTCACGTCCACCAGACGACGCGTCAGGTAACCCGAGTTAGCCGTCTTCAGTGCCGTATCGGCCAGACCTTTACGCGCACCGTGGGTCGAGATGAAGTACTGAAGCACGTTCAGACCTTCACGGAAGTTCGCCGTAATCGGCGTCTCGATGATCGAGCCGTCAGGCTTGGCCATCAGACCGCGCATACCGGCCAACTGGCGAATCTGGGCTGCCGAACCGCGAGCGCCCGAGTCGGCCATCATGTAGATCGAATTGAACGACTCCTGGCGCACTTCTTCGCCGTGACGGTTGATGACCGGCTCGGTTGCGAGTTGCTCCATCATGGCCTTGCCGACTTTATCGCCAGCCTTGCCCCAGATGTCCACCACGTTGTTGTAGCGCTCTTGCGAGGTGACCAGACCCGACGAGTACTGCTTGTCGATCTCTTTCACTTCGGCACTGGCGGAGGCCAAGATGTCTTCCTTGACCTTCGGGATCAGCATGTCGCCCATGGCGATCGAAATACCGCCGCGCGTCGCCAGGCGGAAGCCCGACTGCATCAGCTTGTCGGCAAAGATCACCGTGTCGCGCAAACCGCAACGACGGAACGACTGGTTGATCAGGCGCGAGATTTCTTTCTTCTTCAGTGCTTTGTTCAGCACCGAGAAGGGCAAGCCACGCGGCAGGATCTCGGACAGCAGCGCACGGCCGACCGTCGTCTCGTGACGGCGGATCACCGGCTGCCATTCGTTCTGCTCGTCTCGCTCGTGCTCGACCAGACGCACCGTGATACGGCTTTGCAGCTCGACTTCACGGTTGTCGTAGGCACGTTGCACTTCGGCGACGTCGACGAAGAACAAGCCTTCGCCCTTGCCGTTGATGCGCTCACGCGTCGTGTAGTACAGACCCAGCACGATATCCTGCGACGGCACGATCGACGGTTCGCCGTTGGCCGGGAACAGGATGTTGTTGGAGGCCAGCATCAGCGTGCGGGCTTCCAGCTGAGCTTCCAGCGACAGCGGGACGTGAACGGCCATCTGGTCGCCGTCGAAGTCGGCGTTGAAGGCCGCGCAAACCAGCGGGTGCAGTTGGATGGCCTTGCCTTCGATCAGCACCGGCTCGAACGCCTGGATGCCCAGACGGTGCAGCGTCGGTGCGCGGTTCAGCATGACCGGATGCTCGCGGATCACCTCTTCCAAGATGTCCCACACCACCGGTTCCTGACTTTCCACCAGCTTCTTCGCAGCCTTGATGGTCGTCGCCAGACCCATCATCTCCAGACGATTGAAGATGAAGGGCTTGAACAGTTCCAGCGCCATCAGCTTGGGCAAACCGCACTGATGCAGCTTGAGCTGCGGACCCACCACGATCACCGAACGGCCCGAGTAGTCGACGCGCTTACCCAGCAAGTTCTGACGGAAGCGACCGCTCTTACCCTTGATCATGTCGGCCAGCGACTTCAACTGACGCTTGTTGGCGCCCGTCATGGCCTTGCCGCGACGACCGTTATCCAGCAGCGAGTCGACAGCCTCTTGCAGCATGCGCTTTTCGTTGCGCAGGATGATTTCGGGCGCCTTCAGTTCCAGCAGGCGCTTCAAACGGTTGTTGCGGTTGATGACGCGGCGGTACAGATCGTTCAAGTCGGAGGTCGCGAACCGGCCGCCGTCCAGCGGCACCAGCGGACGCAAGTCCGGCGGCAACACGGGCAGCACTTCCATGACCATCCAGTCCGGCTTGATACCGGACTTCTGGAAGCCTTCCAGCACTTTCAGGCGCTTGGAGATCTTCTTGATCTTGGCTTCCGAGCTGGTGGCCTTCAATTCGCCACGCAGCGTTTCGACTTCACGATCGATGTCGATCGAGCGCAGCAATTCGCGCACGGCCTCGGCACCCATCAGGGCACGAAAGTCGTCGCCGTATTCCTCGGTCTTCGCGAGGAAATCGTCGTCGGTCATGATCTGGCCGCGCTTGAGCGGGGTCATGCCCGGCTCGATCACGCACCATGCCTCGAAGTACAGGACCCGCTCGATATCGCGCAGGGTCATGTCCAGCACCATGCCCAGACGCGAGGGCAGGCTCTTGAGGAACCAGATGTGCGCGACGGGGCTGGCCAGCTCGATGTGGCCCATGCGCTCGCGGCGAACCTTGGCGACGGTCACTTCGACGCCGCACTTCTCGCAGATCACGCCACGGTGCTTCAGACGCTTGTACTTGCCGCACAAGCATTCGTAGTCCTTGATGGGACCAAAAATCTTGGCGCAGAACAGGCCATCACGCTCGGGCTTGAACGTACGGTAATTGATGGTTTCGGGCTTGCGAACTTCGCCGTAAGACCACGAACGGATCTTCTCCGGCGAAGCGATGCCGATCTTGATGGCATCGAACTGTTCGTCTTGCGAAACCTGCTTGAAGAGGTCGAGTAGCGCTTTCATTAGTTACGCTCCAAATCCATGTCCAGGGCCAGCGAACGAATTTCTTTCACCAGCACGTTGAACGACTCGGGCATGCCCGCGTCGATGACGTGATCGCCCTTGACGATGTTTTCATACACCTTGGTACGGCCGTTGATGTCGTCGGACTTCACGGTCAGCATTTCCTGCAGCGTGTACGACGCGCCGTAGGCTTCCAGTGCCCACACTTCCATTTCCCCGAAGCGCTGGCCACCGAACTGGGCCTTACCGCCCAGAGGCTGCTGGGTCACCAGCGAGTACGGGCCGGTCGAACGAGCGTGCATCTTGTCGTCGACCAAGTGATGCAGCTTCAGGTAGTGCATGTAGCCGATCGTCACGGGACGCTCGAACTGCTCGCCGGTACGGCCGTCGATCAGCCAGGCCTGGGTGCGCGAATCGGTCAGATTCAGGCGTGCCTTGACGTCGTCAGGGTAGGCCAGCTCCAGCATCTTGGTGATTTCCTCTTCGGTCGCACCATCGAACACCGGCGTCGCGAACGGCACGCCGTTCTTGAGGTTCTGAGCCATCTCGACCACCTCGGTATCGGTCAACTCGTCGATGCGCGCACGCGCGCCCGTCGTGTTGTAGACCTTGTCCAGGTAGGCACGCACGTTCTGTACCTGCGAGGTACGCTCGTCACGCAGCATGTCGGCGATGCGATGTCCCACGCCCTTGGCGGCCCAGCCCAGGTGAACTTCGAGCACCTGCCCGACGTTCATCCGCGAAGGCACGCCCAGCGGGTTCAGCACGATGTCGGCGGGGGTACCGTCGGCCATGTGCGGCATGTCTTCGACCGGGGTGATACGCGAGACCACACCCTTGTTACCGTGACGGCCGGCCATCTTGTCGCCAGGCTGCAAACGACGCTTCACGGCCAGATAGACCTTGATCATCTTCAGCACGCCCGGGGGCAACTCGTCGCCCTGGGTCAACTTCTTGCGCTTCTCTTCGAAGGCGAGGTCGAACTGGTGACGCTTCTGCTCCAGCGATTCCTTGGCCTGCTCCAGCACGACAGCATGACCTTCGTCGGCCAGACGGATGTCGAACCACTGCCAGCGATCCATGTCCACCAGGTAGTCCTTGGTGACCGAAACGCCCTTGGCCAGCTTGCGCGGGCCGCCATTGACGGTCTTGCCCACCAACAGCTTCTCGATACGATCGAACTGATCGTTCTCGACGATGCGCAGCTGGTCGTTCAAGTCTTGGCGATAGCGACGCAATTCGTCGTCGATGATCGACTGGGCGCGCTTGTCGCGCACGATGCCTTCACGGGTGAACACTTGCACGTCGATGACGGTGCCGGTCATGCCCGAGGGCACGCGCAGCGAGGTGTCTTTGACGTCCGAAGCCTTCTCGCCGAAGATGGCGCGCAGCAGCTTCTCTTCCGGCGTCAGCTGGGTCTCGCCCTTGGGCGTGACCTTGCCCACCAACACGTCGTCGGCGTTCACTTCGGCACCGATATAGGTGATGCCGGAGTCGTCCAGACGATTCAGCTGGGTTTCGGACAGGTTGCTGATGTCGCGGGTGATTTCTTCAGGTCCGAGCTTGGTGTCGCGGGCGACGACCGTCAATTCCTCGATGTGGATCGAGGTGTAGCGGTCATCGGCAACCACCTTCTCCGAGATCAGGATCGAGTCTTCGAAGTTGTAGCCGTTCCAGGGCATGAACGCGATCAGCATGTTCTGGCCCAGAGCGAGTTCGCCCAGGTCGGTCGATGCGCCGTCGGCCAGCACGTCACCCCGAGCGACCTTGTCGCCACGGCGAACGATAGGACGCTGGTTGATGTTCGTGTTCTGGTTCGAACGGGTGTACTTGATCATGTTGTAGATGTCGACGCCCACTTCACCGGCGACGTTCTCGGCGTCGTTGACGCGAATCACGACACGCTCGGCATCGACGTGGTCGACCACACCGCCACGCAAGGCTTGCACGGTGGTGCCCGAGTCGACGGCCACGGTACGCTCGATGCCGGTACCGACAACGGGCTTCTCGGGACGCAGGCAAGGCACGGCCTGACGTTGCATGTTGGCGCCCATCAGTGCACGGTTGGCGTCATCGTGCTCCAGGAACGGAATCAGCGATGCAGCGACCGACACGATCTGCGAAGGGGCCACGTCCATGTAGTGAACGTTGGCGTTCGCCGTCAACATCGTTTCGCCGGCTTCGCGGCAAGCGACCAGATCGTCGGTGAAACGACGGTCGGCATCCAAGGCCGCGTTAGCCTGGGCGATCACATAATGGCTTTCCTGGATGGCCGACAGGTATTCGATCTCGTCGCTGACGCGACCGTCGATCACCTTGCGATACGGCGTTTCGAGAAAGCCATACTCGTTCAGGCGAGCATACAAAGCCATCGAGTTGATCAGACCGATGTTCGGGCCTTCGGGCGTTTCGATCGGGCAGACACGGCCGTAGTGCGTCGGGTGCACGTCGCGCACCTCGAAACCGGCGCGTTCGCGCGTCAAACCGCCCGGTCCCAGTGCCGAAACGCGACGCTTGTGCGTGATCTCGGACAGCGGGTTGGTCTGGTCCATGAACTGCGACAGCTGGCTCGAACCGAAGAACTCCTTGATGGCGGCCGAAATCGGCTTGGAGTTGATCAGGTCGTGCGGCATCAGGTTCTCGGTCTCGGCCTGGCCCAGACGCTCCTTGACGGCGCGTTCGACACGCACCAAACCGGCACGGAACTGGTTCTCGGCCAATTCGCCCACACAACGCACGCGACGGTTACCCAAGTGATCGATGTCATCGATCTGGCCGCGACCGTTACGCAGGTCGACCAGCAGCTTGATGGTTTCCAGGATGTCGTCGTTGGTCAGCGTCATCGGACCTTCGGTGGTCTCTTGACGACGCAGGCGGCTGTTCACCTTCATGCGGCCCACGCGCGACAGATCGTAGGTTTCTTCGCTATAGAACAGACGCTGGAACAACGCCTCGACCGCTTCTTCGGTCGGGGGTTCGCCAGGACGCATCATGCGGTAGATCGCGACGCGCGCCGACAACTGGTCGGCGGTTTCGTCGGTACGCAGGGTTTGCGAGATGTAGTTACCGCGATCCAGATCGTTGGTATAGAGCGCCTGAATGCTGCGAACACCTGCCGTGCGCAACGCGGCCATGACCGACTCGGTCAGCTCGTCGTTGGCGTTAGCGATGACTTCGCCGGTGTCGGGGTCGACGATGTTCTTGGCGAGCACGCGGCCCAGCAGGAAATCTTCCGGTACCGAGATACGCTCGATACCCGAATTCGACAGGTCGCGCAGGTGCTTGGCGTTGACGCGCTTGTCTTTTTCGACGATGACCTTGCCATCGCGATCGGCGATGTCGAAGCGGGCCATTTCGCCCTTCCAACGCTCGGCCACGAACTCCATCAATGCGCCTTCGTCCTTGATTTCGAACGTGTCGAAATCGAAGAAGTGCGCCAGGATGGTCTCGGGGTTCATGCCGATGGCCTTCAACAGGATCGACACGGGCATCTTACGGCGGCGGTCGACACGGAAGAACAGAACGTCCTTGGGGTCGAACTCGAAGTCGAGCCACGAACCGCGGTAAGGAATCACGCGGGCCGAGAACAGCAACTTGCCGGAGCTGTGGGTCTTGCCGCGGTCGTGTTCGAAGAACACGCCAGGCGAACGGTGCAACTGGGACACGATAACGCGCTCGGTCCCGTTGATCACGAACGAGCCGGTGCCAGTCATGAGCGGAATCTCGCCCATGTAGACTTCCTGCTCTTTCACTTCCTTGACGGTAGGCTTGCTGACTTCGCGGTCCAGCAGCACCAGGCGCACCTTGGCGCGCAACGGCGACGCATAGGTCAGGCCGCGCTGCTGACATTCCTTGACGTCGAACACCGGTTCGCCCAGCACATAGCTGACGAACTCCAAGCGTGCCATCCCGTTATGGCTGGAAATGGGGAAAATGGAGGAAAAGGCCGCTTGCAGACCATCACTATTGCGTTCCGACGGGCTGGTGTCGGCCTGCAAGAAAGTGAGGTAAGACTGAAGCTGAGTTGCCAAAAGGAAGGGAACTTGCTGAACATCTTCACGCTTGGCAAAGCTTTTGCGGATGCGCTTTTTTTCGGTGTACGAGTAAGGCATGAGCACTCCGACTCGAGGTTACATAGGCCGTCAAACCACGGCCCTGGGGTGATACGACTCCAGGAAATCCGTCTGGAGATCTTTGGATTCCCGACTTTGCCCAGAGGGCTTTCCTGGAAACGCAAAAGCCCGGGGACGGGCTTGAAGCTCTGTCCCCGGGCAGACGACGCAAGGTATTACTTAACTTCGACCTTGGCGCCGGCTTCTTCCAGCTTCTTCTTGGCGGCTTCGGCATCAGCCTTGGCAACGCCTTCCTTCACGGGCTTCGGTGCGCCGTCGACCAGATCCTTGGCTTCCTTCAGGCCCAGGCCCGTCAGTTCGCGCACGACCTTGATGACGCTGACCTTGTTGGCGCCGGCTTCTTGCAGCACGACGTCAAATTCGGTCTTTTCTTCAGCAGCAGCAGCACCGCCGCCAGCGGCGGGAGCGGCCACAGCCACAGCGGCGGCAGCAGCCGACACGCCAAACTTCTCTTCCAGGTCCTTGATCAGTTCGGACAGTTCGAGAACGGTCAAGCCAGCGATGGCTTCCAGGATTTCAGCTTTATTCAATGCCATTTTCAAAGAACTCCAAAATAGGTGTAATGCCAGGATTGGGTGTCGCTCGGTCTTTCGACGAGCTCCGACAGCAGGGCTTTATTAAGCCTCGGCCTTTTGGTCGCGCACGGCTGCGAGGCCGCGGACGAACTTGGTCGGAACTTCGTTGAGCGTACGCACAAATTGAGCGATCGGGGCTTGCATGGTACCCAACAACTTCGACAGCAACTCTTCGCGCGACGGCAGCGAGGCCAGGGCCTTGACGCCGTCCAAACTGAGCACATTGCCGGGCAAGGAGCCCGCTTTGATGATCAGTTTGTCGTTGGTTTTGCTGAAGTCGTTGAGGACCTTGGCAGCCGCGGCCGGATCAGCGCTGATACCATAGATCAACGGACCGGTCAGTTGCTCGGACAGACCCTCGAAAGGGGTGCCAGCAACAGCGCGACGTGCCAGCGAGTTCTTCAGAACACGCAGGTACACGCCCGATTCACGCGCAGTCTTGCGCAGTACGGTGACAGAGGCGACGTCCAAACCACGGTACTCAGCGATGATGATCGATTGGGCAGTTGCGACTTGCGCAGCCACTTCTTCGATCACGACCGCTTTCTCTTGACGATTGAGACTCACGGTTAGACACTCCATCAAAAGATGCGCTGGGAATCATTCCCTTTGCATCAACCGAATTGCGGCGACCTGGACGAGCTCTTCAAACAAAAAAGAATTCTTCCATGGGCGCCGTCTACGCTGGATCCGACAGGTCGTCAGGATTAAGCGTTGCAGGATGTCCGACAGGCACGAGTGCCTGGCATCTTTCCTGCGTCACTCCAGCGGTCTTTGACAGCAGTGTCCAGCACAATGCCAGACACAGCCCAAAGTACAGTTAGTCTGCCAACAGACCGATCCTTGCGGATCAGGCTGCCGACAGCGAAGCGATTTCTACGCGAGCACCGCCGCCCATCGTGGACGAAACGGCGACTTTGCGCAGGTAGACACCCTTGGCTGCGGCGGGACGGGCCTTTTGCAGCGCGTCGACCAGAGCGGCCAAGTTCGATTGCAGTTTTTCAACGTCGAACGAAGCACGGCCAATGGTGGCGTGGATAATGCCGGCCTTGTCGGTGCGGTACTGCACCTGACCGGCCTTGGCGTTCTTGACAGCGGTCGCGACGTCGGGCGTCACGGTGCCGACCTTGGGGTTGGGCATCAGGCCACGGGGACCCAGCACTTGACCCAGGGCGCCTACGACACGCATGGTGTCGGGCGAAGCGATAACGATGTCGAAATCGATATTGCCGGCCTTGATGGCATCTGCCAGATCGTCCAGACCGACGATGTCGGCGCCAGCGTCACGAGCGGCTTGAGCCTTGTCGCCTTGAGCGAACACGGCAACGCGAACCGACTTGCCGGTTCCGGCGGGCAGCACGACCGAGCCACGAACCAGTTGGTCCGATTTCTTGGGGTCGATACCCAGTTGCACAGCCACGTCGACCGATTCGTCGAACTTGGCGGTGGCGGTTTCCTTGATCAGGGTCAAGGCTTCGGTGACCGGGTACAGTTTGGTACGGTCGATTTTTGCGGCCAGAGCGGCGGCACGTTTGGACAACTTAGCCATGATTACACTCCCTCAACGGTGATGCCCATGCTGCGGGCGCTACCGGCGATCGTACGGACACGCGCATCGAGGTCGGCGGCGGTCAAATCCGGTTCCTTGGTCTTGGCGATTTCTTCAGCCTGGGCACGGGTCAACGTGCCGACATTGGCGGTATGGGGGGTGGCAGAACCTTTCTGCACACCAGCTGCCTTCTTGATGAGGACCGTCGCAGGCGGGGTCTTCATGATGAAGGTGAAGCTCTTGTCGGCGAAAGCCGTGATCACCACGGGAATCGGCAGACCGGGCTCCATGCCCTGCGTCTTGGCGTTGAACGCCTTGCAGAATTCCATAATGTTCAGGCCGCGCTGACCCAGCGCCGGACCGATCGGGGGGGAGGGGTTGGCTTTACCAGCTGGCACTTGCAGCTTGATGAAGCCGACGATTTTCTTCGCCATGCTTTACTCCTTACGGGTGCTTGCGCCGCGATTCGCATCGCGGCTCCCCGGGGTTGGGAAAATCAGGTCTTCTCGACCTGGCTGAAATCGAGCTCGACAGGCGTGGCACGACCGAAAATGGTTACCGACACGCGTACCTTGCTCTTTTCGTACAAAACTTCTTCGACGTTGCCATTGAAATCGGCGAACGGACCTTCCTTGACGCGAACCAGCTCGCCCACCTCGAAGAGGATCTTGGGGCGGGGCTTCTCGGCGCCCTTTTCGGCACGTTGAAGCAGTTCGTCGACTTCACGCTGCGAGATCGGAGTCGGACGACCTTGCGGACCCGATCCACCCAGGAATCCCGTGACGCGGTTCGTATTCTTGACCAAGTGCCAGCACTCGTCGTTCATATCCATTTCGACCAGGACGTAACCCGGGAAAATACGACGCTCGGTGACCGACTTCTTGCCGTTCTTCATTTCCGATACTTCTTCCGACGGCACCAGAATCTGACCGAAGGAAGCTTCAAGACCGGCGCGCTCGATGCGCTCTACCAATGCCTTGTGAACACTTTTCTCCATGCCGGAATACACATGGACGACGTACCATTTCTTACTCATTTGCCGTCCTTATTTCCAGCCCAGCGCGACGCCGTAGATGATCCATTCGAGGCCCTTGTCGACGAGCCACAGAAACAGGCCCATCACGGCGACGAACGCGAAAACGGTACCGGTCATCTGAACCGTTTCCTTGCGGTTCGGCCAGGTTACGCGTTTGACTTCGTTATAGGACTCGCCAGCGAAGCTGATCGTGCGCTTGCCCGGCTCACTGGTCCAGGCGATCAGCGCAGCCAGCACCAGGCTACCAATGAAGACACCCACGCGCGCCACCATGGGCTGCGTGCTCAACATCGAAAAACCAACGATGCCAGCAATAATGACAAGAACCGCCAGCGCCATTTTGAGGCGGTCGGCGGTGCTGGTTACGGTTTCAACACTATTATTCGACATTTTGCAGCGCGTGCCCGCCGTATGTGCGTAGCTCGCGGTTATCTCCGGCGGGTGGCAGGGGCAGTAGGAATCGAACCTACAACCTTCGGTTTTGGAGACCGACGCTCTGCCAATTGAGCTATGCCCCTAAAAAAGCGACGTGCTACCAGCACTTCTGCTTAACTACTACTATGCAGCTTCACGCTGCTTTCACATTCATGCACTTCACATGCATTTTACGCTTCGATCAGCGCCTCACTGCTGGCGCCCAAATTTAGGCATGCCTATCTTTGGGCCGGGCGTTGTGAGTCAAGCATCATACTACTATTTGGCGTCTACTGCTAGCTGTCGGCAGATGTCAATACTTATCGCTGACAGACAAACAACGCCGCTCCCGATTCAAGGGGCGGCGTTGCTGTTCAAACAATTACTTCGTGATCTTGGCGACTACGCCGGCGCCGACGGTACGACCGCCTTCGCGAATGGCGAAGCGCAGACCGTCTTCCATGGCGATCGGGGCCAGCAAGGTCACTTGCATCTGCACG
>Ga0228625_1000632_pt1 | contig 14749 bp, 13 predicted proteins | sample 30DmetaG_FD_190482 | JGI IMG/M metagenome (GOLD analysis project Ga0228625, IMG submission 190482) | Seawater microbial communities from Monterey Bay, California, United States - 30D | ecosystem: Environmental > Aquatic > Marine > Coastal | place: USA: California | collected 2016-10-05
CGTGGAGTACCAAATACATCATAGGCTAAACCAGTTGCAATGAAAAGGAAACCTGAAACAAATAATGACGGAATTGTGATACTATGGATAATCCAATAGCGAACACTTGTAATAATATCTGAGAACGGACGTTCTCCAGTAGATCCACCAGACATAATATTTTACCTTAATGATTTCAATTAGAATTATTTTGCACAAAAAAAAGTATTATCCGATACTATTATAAAACTATTTCGTAATATAATATGTATTTTTTATCTAAAACCAACAGAAGCTTGCCATACGAAAGCTAATAGTAAGAAGAAAATAGGAATCGCTGGTAAAACATCAACAACAGGACTAAAGACTACATACGCATCAGGTAGTCTAGAAACCAGAATAGTTATCATAATTTAATTAATTTTTAATTTATAAATTTAACGTCGTTATCATAGAATTATTATAAACACATAAAATTAATTGATAGATTAAAATTTTTCTGATATATTAGAGATAACAGTAAAAAATAAAAATACGGAGAAATGGCTGAGTGGTCGAAAGCGGCAGATTGCTAATCTGTTGTATCTATTCATTGATACCGAGGGTTCGAATCCCTCTTTCTCCTATTGACAATTTTTTATGGTTAAAATATAATATATTAACACGAGGGATTGTAGTTCAATTGGTTAGAGCACCGCCCTGTCACGGCGGACGTTGCGGGTTCGAGTCCCGTCAGTCCCGTTCAATAATTTACAAAAAAAAAATTGTTATTTCAGATAAAAAATTGCTATAATAATATAACTGTAAATATAATTTTAAACATAGACAAACATTATGATCGAGCCATTCTTATTTGGAATCGTTTTAGGTATGATCCCAGTATCTTTAGCAGGACTATTTGTTGCTGCATATCTACAATACCGTCGTGGTAACCAACTAATCTAGTAAAAAGAAAATACCAACTTATATTTATTGGTAAGAATAATTTGTAAAAATAGAATTAGGCGACGTATTAAACATTTTGCTATATAATAAGATCTATAAGTTCTTTAATTTTCTAAATAAAATTTAATTATGGCAAACTTTGTAAAACCTTATAAAAATGACCCATTCGTGGGACATTTATCAACACCAATTACAACATCAGCTGCAACAAGAGCAATTCTAGGTAACTTACCAGCTTATCGACCAGGTCTGTCTTCGACATTACGTGGTTTAGAAGTTGGTATGGCACATGGTTATTTTTTAGTAGGTCCTTTTGCTTTATTAGGTCCACTAAGAAACTCTAGTGTTGGTTTATTAGCAGCATTCATGTCAGCAGCCGGCTTAATTATTATCTTAAGTGTAGGTTTAGCTATTTATGGAAATGCTACATTTACTGCAGCAGATAAAGCAGAAGGAATCCAATCGAAAAAAGGTTGGCAAGAATTCAACGGAGGCTTCACAATTGGAGCTTTTGGTGGTGCTGCATTTGCTTACTTCTTATTAACATTTGTAAAATAGAAGTCTAAATACGTCAATTTTCTGTAATAAGACCAATGTTTTTCTAAAAAAGTCTCTTTTACTAAGAAAAAGCCTTTTTAATTTTTGAATATAGAGATATAATATATCTATATAAAAATTAAAAAGGCGGCATAGTCAAGTTGGTAAGGCAGAGGATTGCAAATCCTTTATTCCCCAGTTCGAGTCTGGGTGCCGCCTCATATTTATATAAACAAACGCGAAAGTTTGGGGGCATGGTGGAATGGTAGACACGACGGACTTAAAATCCGTTGGCCGATGAGGCCGTGAGGGTTCAAGTCCCTCTGCCCCTATTCAATAATTAACTACTGTTTTGCTCGTAAAAACTCTGTATTAACTTGCGACTCACGAACTAACGACACTTTACCTGTTCTAGCAATTTCAATAATACCAAACTTAGATAAGAGCTGTTCAATTGCTGCCATTTTACCCGGATCACCTGTTACCTCTAAAGTCAAAGAATTATTAGCCAAATCAACCACCTTCGCACGGAAAATATTTGCTATTTCTAATATTTCTGCGCGTGTAGATCTCGTTGTATGGACTTTCAATAACATTAACTCACGCTCTACACAAGGTAGATTTGTAATGTCTTGAACCTTTAACACGTTTATAAGTTTATATAACTGCTTTGTTAATTGTTCAATGGTTCTATTATCACCTGGTAAAACCATTGTAATTCTTGAAATTGAAACTTGTTCTGCTGGACCTACAGCTAAACTCTCAATATTAAAACCACGACGTGCAAATAAACCTGAAATTCGGCTTAGAACACCTGACTCATCTTCAACTAATACTGATAAAGTGTATTTCATATAAATGTATAAAACTACAATTGATTAAATTTTATTTCGTTAAAGACATTCTAGTAAAATTTGATTAAATCATCAAGAAAGTTTATTTAAGTAAAAATTGGCTCTGACGGGATTTGAACCTGTGACCTTGGGCTTATGAGTCCCCTGCTCTAACCACTGAGCTACAGAGCCGATATATATATTATAAGTACTATTATAGTTTGTACTTTAAAGTTTAGCAACCTTAAAACAAGAAAAAACTAACTTAATAAGAAGTTTAAGTTAAAAATATAAACTTTATTCGCACTTAGAGTATAATAATATCTAACAGAAGAAATCTGGGAAGTAAATATTTTCAACAATTATTAACAAAGGAATTTAATAAAATGACTGCAACTTTAGAAAGACGCGAAAGCGTAAGCCTATGGGAGCGTTTCTGCTCTTGGATCACATCAACTGACAACCGTCTATACATCGGTTGGTTCGGCGTTCTTATGATCCCAACACTATTATCAGCAACAACTTGCTACATCATCGCTTTCATCGCTGCACCGCCAGTAGATATCGATGGTATCCGTGAGCCAGTAGCTGGTTCATTAATGTACGGTAACAACATCATCTCTGGTGCTGTAATCCCTTCATCAAACGCAATTGGTGTTCACTTCTACCCTGTATGGGAAGCTGCATCTGTAGATGAGTGGCTATACAACGGTGGTCCTTACCAACTAATCGTTTTACACTTCCTAACTGGCGTTTCTTGCTGGATGGGTCGTGAGTGGGAACTATCTTACCGCCTTGGTATGCGTCCTTGGATCTTCGTAGCATTCTCAGCTCCAGTAGCTGCTGCTTCTGCTGTATTCCTAGTATACCCAATCGGTCAAGGTTCATTCTCTGATGGTATGCCTCTTGGTATCTCTGGTACATTCAACTTCATGCTTGTATTCCAAGCTGAGCACAACATCTTAATGCACCCATTCCACATGGCTGGTGTTGCTGGTGTATTCGGTGGTTCTCTATTCTCAGCTATGCACGGTTCATTAGTAACTTCATCTCTAATCCGTGAAACAACTGAGTCTGAGTCTTCAAACAACGGTTACAAGTTCGGTCAAGAAGAAGAAACTTACAACATCGTAGCTGCACACGGTTACTTTGGTCGTCTAATCTTCCAATACGCTTCATTCAACAACTCACGTGCACTACACTTCTTCCTAGCTGCATGGCCTGTAGTTGGTATTTGGCTAACTGCTCTTGGTGTTTCTACAATGGCATTCAACCTTAACGGTTTCAACTTCAACCAATCTGTAGTTGACTCAGAAGGTCGTGTAATCAACACATGGGCTGACATCATCAACCGTGCTGACCTAGGTATGGAAGTAATGCACGAGCGTAACGCTCACAACTTCCCTCTAGATTTAGCTGCTGGTGAAGTTCTTCCTGTAGCAGTTTCTGCTCCTGCAGTAAACGGCTAATCATAACCTTATTAACAAATTAGAAGATTTATCTTCTAATTTGTTAATTTTTTGTCGTTTTTAAACACACAAGTATAATTGAATTTATTATCTGTAAAACAATTAATAAGAAAGTTATATAAGTAATGCTAAGCTGGAGTAGGAGGACTTGAACCTCCGAATGGCGGAGTCAAAGTCCGCTGCCTTACCACTTGGCTATACTCCATATATCGGTAATATTAATTTAATCTAAAAAGGAAACAATGTCAAATTTACGAAAAATGGAAAAATTATAAACCAAAAAATACCAAAATTAAATGATTTATAATTTTATCCCAACCGTAGAAAATTATCCGATTCTCCTTTTTTATACCTTTAAAAAATTAAGAAGCTTGTTTGTAAGGTAAAACAAGATCTAAAAAAGTTACTTTTAAGTTTAACTTTGCTCTATTTGTATCACCACCAATCAATAATTTATTTTGACTTTGAGCCAGCCAAAATTGCGTATAAGAAAGATAACTTAATAGAGTACTAATCATCAAAACCGCAAAACCTAAATAAATTAGAGGAATTCCTGGATCAGCTTTAATTTGAAGACCAGTCTCCGGAATATATTCGATAATTTCTAAACCATTAAATAAATCAATCTTTTCACCTAAATTAAACGTGCCAAGAGGAGTACCTTCACTACGGTAGAGTGTAAATGAACCTTCAATGTTATTGCAGATGAAAATTAGACCCTCATCTTTATTTTCATTTAAACTTGGAATCCAAGTAATCCATAAATTCTTACCTTTATCAAACGAAGTTAATGGTAATTGGTATAATTTGTCATTAATTTTCAATCGAATACCAATTGCATTCCAATCTGTTTGATAAAACGTAAGTTCATTGTAACGTAAAGGAAAATTTACTGAAATTGTTTTTCGACTTAACTCTTGCCCATTTAAATTAAGGACAGATAAATCGGAATAAAATTGTTTAACATTACTAGATGCTCCATATTCAATCCAAAAATCATTAACTCGGACAGGATAATCCGGTACTTTACTAAAAATGTTTCGATTAATGGTATTCTGAATTTGAAAAATCTCACCCTTTACTATTAATTCTTGAGCATTAAAGCCACCTAAACCTGCAATAACACCACCTAACAAAATTAAAAGCATACTAATATGTACAACAATAGGAGCAAAACGACCTAAAATTCCTTTGTAACTATAAATGCTTAAATTTTGTTGAAATATAATAAAATTCTTTTGCTTTAAATTTTTTAAAATTTTAAAAAAAGAATTATGTTCAAGAATAGAGTTAAACTTTTGCTTTTTAAATTGTATAGCATTCGTCTGAAAAAATGTTTTTCGAGCAACCTTTAATGTTGGTAATTGTTGAACAAAAGTACAACTTAGAAGACAAGTTCCAAATAAGACTAATAAACCTAAATACCACCAAGTACTATAAACATGATCTAAACCACTACCTACTATGATTTTCCAATTTAAATCTAAGAGATCTAAACTTTCTGCATAGTTAAGTTTATAGTATTCAATCGTTTGGTTTTGCTCAATAATTGTTCCAAGTATACTAAAGCCTGCGATTAGCAACAATAAGGTAATTGCTAAATTTAATTTCGCAAAATAACGAAAGAAAACTAAGTTTAAATTCATATAATTACTGTTATTTGTTTAATTATGAAGCCAAACGTACACGTCCAGATAGTGCCCAATCTTGTAATTGTTTTGTGCGTTCTGAATCAATTTGTGAAAGTGGAATAATTTGGTCAAGGCCTTTTAAAATATCTGCTGTCGTAAACTCTCGTTTTTCATTAAAAGCAAAATGCATACCTTCGATAATAGCCTGTTGAATTTCTGCACCTGAAAAACCATCCGAACGATTCGTTAAAAGCGTAAGATCATAATTCTCAATATTATTAGGACGCAATTGCGTCAAGAATACTGTAAAAATTTGTGTTCTTTCTGTCTTTGATGGTAAATTAACAAAGAAAATTTCATCGAAACGGCCCTTTCGAATAATTTCAAGAGGTAAAGCATAGAAATTATTAGCTGTAGCGACAACAAAAACTTGTGAAGTTTTTTCAGACAACCAAGTAATAAAAGTTGCTAAGACTCGACTGGAAGTACCATTATCACCTCGATTGCTTTGCTCCATAAACGCTTTATCAATTTCGTCAATCCATAAAATACAAGGTGCTAAAGCCTCTGAAATCTGAATCATTTGACGAACACGACTTTCTGATTCACCAACAATACCACCAAATAAACGACCGATATCTAGGCGCAAAAGAGGTAATTTCCAATCATTTGCAATTGCTTTAGCAGTCAAAGATTTACCTGTTCCCTGGACTCCCGCAATCAGTAAACCACGGGGAACTGGTAAACCATATAGTTTTGCTTTTTCACCAAAAGATTCTTTTCGATTAGCTAACCACTCTTTTAAATTTTTTAATCCACCAACGTCATCAAATGTAACTGATGTAGATTGAAATTCAAGAATTTGAGTCTGACTAATAAGTTGCTGTTTTTCCACAAGCACTAATTCAAGCGTTCTATCATTAATGGTTGAATATTTTGCGATAGACTTGGAAAGTGCTCTACGTATACGCTCAATAGATAAACCCTGACAACTACGAACAAGAATTTCTAAAAAATCTGGCTCAACTGTCTGGCCTAAAGAAGTAAATAAGCGTTTAAGCTCATTTCGAATCTCAATATCTGTTGGTAATTTAAATTCAACAAAAGTAATCAAGTCATAAAGTTCCACTGGAATGTTAACTTCAGTAGCAAGAATTACTAACGTCTTTGGTTGAGTCTTTAGAATTCGAATTAAATTTTTTAATTTACGAGAAACAGATACATCAGTTAAAAATTTATCAAAGTCCTTCAATATAAAAAGGGCAGGTGTATCACCGGTCAATTTTTCAACTAATTCTAATGCTTGTAATGGATTTTTAGCTGCAAAGCCTTTATTATTTGGGTTGTTTATATAACCATCAACAAAATCCCATGTGTAAATTGCTTTATTACCCAATTTTTTCACACATTTTCGTATTGTATATTCAATTCGATCTTCTTCTAAACTTGAAATATATAGAATTGGATAACGAGCTTTTAATAATAAATTAAATTCTTCTGTAAATGCCATAGTTCTTCCATTAAATAATCAGATCTAACGACTTAAACGCTTACGACCTTTTTTACGACGTGCTTGAATCACTTTTTTACCACTATGTGTTTTCATACGTGCACGAAAACCTGATGTTCTAATAGCTTTTCGATTTGTACCTGTCAACATTTGTCTTGCCATAAGTAAATCCTTTTTTTAATTATTAAAAACATTATCGAACAATGAATTATTCGATAAAAATCTATTTTAAAATACGCTTAATTTCAATTTCTTAGCCCATATTTTTAAAAATGTATACAATAAAAACGTCAAACTAAGAAGCTTTTTATTAACTTTAAACATTGTATAAATGTTTTATAAAAATCGCGATTTTAATATGTTATAAACAGCATTATATTTGATTTCACGAGTTGTATCCACAAATAAATTAAAAGACTCATTTTTGTATTCTAATAGTGGATCAAATTGACCATAACTACGCCAACCAATAGAATCTCGTAAAATATCCATTTTTTCAAGGTGGTTCTTCCATGCCACATCAATTTGATTTAATAAAACCGATTTTTCTAAAAGACGTATGAAACCAGGAGTATAAATTTCAAATTCTGTTTCTTTTAAATCATAACTTAACCAAAATTGGTTGATAAAGAAACTACAAACTTCTGTTAGATCTAATGTCGCTACCGCATCATAATCAACAACAAAATATGGTACACCTAAAATATAAGAAAGTTCTCGATTTAAAGCTTTGAATTCATTTTTATCAATCGAAGACTTGTTATTTGCCGTTAATAATTTTAAATCACGAACTAATGAACTGATTAAATCTTCACCATAAAAAAGCATCTCAGCGCGAACACTCTTATATTCCAAAATAGTTTGGCGCTCTCGGAATATGGCTTGTCTTTGGTTATTTAAAATTTCATCATAATCAAACAAGCGTTTTCTTGTGTCATAATAAAAAGATTCTACTTTTTCTTGTGCTGAACTTAAAGCTTTTGTCAATAAAGTTGCTTCTAAAGGTACATCTTCCGTTAACTGGAATTGATTCATTATTGTTTTAATTTTATCACCACCAAAAATTCGGAATAATGGATCATCTAAACTTAAAAAGAAACGAGAACAACCTGGATCACCTTGTCGACCTGAACGACCACGTAATTGATTATCAATTCGTTGTGATTCATGACGTTCGGTACCAATAACAAAAAGACCTCCTAATTGCTTAACATACGATTTTTCAAGATCACAATTTTTCTTATACTTCTCGTAAAAATAAGTATAAAGAATACCAATCAGTTTATAAAAAGAATCAGTTTCATTTTCATAACCATTCTCTAAAATATTGATTAAGATCTTTTCAACATTTTCAATCGTTGAGAATTTTGCCATAAATAGGGCTTCTTCAAACATCTCTAAAGGAAGAACTGATAAACAATCTAAGACATCTTTACCCTTAGCTATCAATTCTGGTGAAAGAGTTTGAGATGACGCTGAATTAGAAAGAATAACACCTAACCCTTCATTTTTCTGGATTTCAAGGATTAGTTTATATACAGATTGACGGGCTTTAAAATCAGGGTTACCTCCTAATAAGATGTCTGTACCACGACCTGCCATATTCGTCGAAACAGTAACAGAATAAAGGCAACCAGCTTGTGAAACAATTTCGGATTCACGCTTTATATTCTCAGGCTTTGCATTTAAAAGTTGATGTGGAATACCCTTTTCTTGCAATAGTTGAGAAATTATTTCAGATTTTTCAATATTGGTAGTACCAATTAGAACAGGACAACCCAATAAATGAGCATTTTCACATTCATTAGCTACTGCTTTCCACTTTGAAAATTCATCTTTATAAACAAAATCGGGCAGGTCTTTACGAACCATCTCACGATTAGTAGGTAATACATCTACTTCTAAGTTATAAATTTTCTCTAACTCGACTTCAGCCGTTTTGGCTGTTCCTGTCATTCCTGCTAATTTTGGATAAAGTAAAAAGAAATTCTGATAAGTAATAGAGGCTAATGTCTCCGATCCCTTTAAAATGGGTACTTGTTCTTTAGCTTCAATAGCTTGATGAAGACCTTCACTCCAACGTCTATCAGCCATAATACGGCCTGTAAATTCGTCAACGATTTGAATTTCTCGGTTTTTGACAATATAACTAACATCCTTGACAAATAAAACACGCGCTTTAATCGCGTTTAAAAGATATGGAATCCAAGGATCTTGAACATTATATAAATCGCGAATTTGAAGTAAATCTTGAATCTGCGTAATACCTTGGCTTGTCAACGTAACACTTTTTGCTTTTTCATCAACAATATAGTGTAATTGGGGTTTTAAATAATTTGCTACCTCATCTGCAGCAACATATTTCTCAACCGGTGTATCTGAAACACCAGAAATAATTAACGGGGTACGAGCTTCATCAATTAGAATTGAATCAACCTCGTCAACAATACAATAGTTATAACGACGTTGGACTAATTCTGAAGGTTCCGTTGCCATATTATCACGAAGATAATCAAAGGCTAATTCACTATTAGTAACATATGTAATGTCAGCAGCATAATTTCTGCGACGTTCTGCCGAATTCATATTTTCTTGGATCAAACCAACAGATAAACCTAAAAATCGATATAACTGACTTAATGATTGTTGATCTCGTCTTGCTAAGTAATCATTTGCAGTAACAACATGTACACCTTTTAGTGAAAGTGCATTTAAACACACCGGAAGCGTTGCTACAAGTGTTTTTCCTTCACCTGTTTTCATTTCTGCAATTTTTCCTTTATGAAGTAGAATACCACCCATAAGTTGTGTATCAAAATGACGCAAACCAAGAGTACGCTTACTAGCTTCTCTCGTTAAAGCAAACGATTCCGCTAAAATAGTGTCAAAATCTTGTTCAGCTTTGTATTGCTTAATTAGCTTTTGCACCCTTTCTTGTATCTGAGCATCTGATAAAGTTTGAATCTCACGTTCCAAACTATTAATTTTTTGGACTTCTCGGCTAACAGCATTAAAATCTGAAACCGAGGGTTTTAAAAAGTTAAACATATTCGATATATAGCTTAGTAGCTTAAAAATTGAAAACGAAAAATTTAGACTAGGTTAATTTGATTTTATCGTTTATTATCAATTGAATTACTTATAATTAATCTTTAATTAAAAGTATTTTATCCTATAAGTATATCATTATTTAAATTTTTATGTTTCAACTAATTAAGCGACTCCTTGAAGGAATCAGTTTCGCTTTTGAACGAGTAGGCTGGAAAGGAAGAGATTTAATATTACCTTTTATAAACTTATTAATGTTGAGCGCTATTGCAAAGTGGCTAGTTGCTGCTGTTTTGGCGTTTAGAGTATATGTAACTGAACAAAAAGTAATTGAAGTATTTAAAAAATATAGTTGGAGTGTTGATAACCCCCCAAATTATGCCATCTTAGACCCTATTTTAGAGCAGGTAAAAAAAGACTTTGATTTCAAAGTTTTAATATTGGCAGGCTTTATAGTATTCGCAATTGTTTTCGAAATAATTAGCCGTATATTAAATGCTAGAATACGTAAAAAAGTAACATCCGATACTACCAACCAAGATTGGGCAAAGAAAGACACATATGCATATATAATTACTATTTTTGACCGCCTCTTTGCAAGCGGGTTATATTTATATCCTGCTTTGGAGATTTTCCAAAGATACCAACATGGACTCTTTAGAATATGGCCTGAGTATAAAAGACCAATTTTAATTGTAATTGGTCCTTTATGTAAATGGTACTTTGAAGAAGTTAATCAAAGATGTTTTGGCCTTATTTCACCAATTTTATTCTTCTTCTTATATTATGCAATTGCTCGAAATCGAGATAACGTGAAATATTTTATCCGATACCATGGTGCTCAAGCACTACTAATGAACTCAATCTTCTTATTCATTGGACAAGTTGGTGATTTTTATCACTGTCGAAATGAAAACGAATTAAGTGCAAGCTTCTTTGCATATAATATGGTTTGGACTGGCGCCTTACTATTAGCACCAATGATAACATCGGCAATCATCGGAATTGAAACAAGACTTTTATTTGTTGATCAAGCCATACAATATCATATCGGTCCAAGACCTAAAAAGTATAAAAAAGACTCATAACAATTACTTTTATAAGAAAAGACCTGTTGAAGGAGAACTAGGTTTTGCATACTGTGCAGTAGACATACTTCCTGCATAATGTGCAAGATGGCCTCCTTCAACCCCTTTAGCCATTGCATAAGCCATATTAACCGGGTCTAATGACTTTGCAACTGCTGTATTTAATAAAACCGCAGATGCACCCATTTCCATTACCTCCGCTGCTTGACTAGGTGTACGAATACCAGCATCTACAATAACAGGTATTTTTGCATTATCAATTATTAAACTGATATTATATGAATTTTTTAAACCTTGGCCTGAACCAATAGGCGAACCTAGAGGCATTAATGTTGCACAACCAAGATCTTCTAAATGACTAGCTAATACTGGATCGGCATTTATATAAGGTAAGACAGTAAAACCAGCACGAACCAAATAATCAGCAGCTTTCAATGTACCAATAGGATCAGGCAGTAAGTATTTTGGATCTGGAATAACTTCTAATTTAATGAAATTATTATCTTCTTGACCAATCTGTTTCGCAAATTCACGACCTAACAATGCCATACGAATTGCATCTTCTGCCGTTTTCGATCCTGCTGTATTAGGCAATAACCATAACTTTTCCCAATCTAGTGACTGAATCAAGTTTTTTTCTTGCGTTGAATGAATATCTTTTTGTAAACGGCGAATTGCTACAGTGACCATTTCTGTCTGACTAACCTCAATACTATCGAGGGCTGTATCTAAAGAAGGGTATTTTCCTGTACCTAAAATTAAACGAGAATTAAATTGCTTATTACCAATTTCTAAAACAGGTAAATTCATTTTTTTTGATTAAGTAGTAAAAGATAAATAAGTTTAACACAACAACTATTTTTAGCCTCAAGCTCCCCAGGTTGGACTTGAACCAACGACCAATCGGTTAACAGCCGAACGCTCTACCACTGAGCTACTGAGGAATATCTGAAAGATTTCTTAACTACTAATTTAAAGGACACAGAAGAAGATGTCAAGTTATGTTCTAATAATTAAAAACTATCAACCAAGCTTTTCAACTTTTTAAAACATTGTCCTACTTCTAGTATAATAAATAAAATTACCAGATCAAAATAAATTTAAAAAATGAGTAACAGCACATCTAATTTAGAGAAGTTGGTTAATGAACCATATAAGTATGGTTTCGCAACAAAAATTGAAACCGATAAAATCGAAAAAGGGCTTTCAGAAGAAACAATACGTTTGATTTCAGCAAAGAAGAATGAGCCCGAATTTATGTTAAATTTTCGTTTAAAAGCCTTTAAAAAATGGCAAAAAATGAAAGAACCAGAATGGGCATATTTAAATTATGAACCAACAAATTATCAAGACATTAGATATTATTCCGCTCCAAAAAAGAAAAAGAAATTAAAAAGTCTTGATGAAGTAGATCCTGAACTATTAGAAACTTTCGAAAAATTAGGTATTTCTTTAAACGAACAAAAACGTATTTCAAATGTGGCAGTTGATGCCGTTTTCGATAGTGTATCTGTCGGAACAACATTTAAAGACGAATTATCAAAAGCAGGTGTTATTTTTTGTTCGATTTCTGAGGCAATTCAGCTATACCCAAAATTAATCCAAACATACTTAGGAACTGTTGTACCTATTGGTGATAACTATTTCGCTGCTCTTAATGCTGCAGTTTTTACTGATGGATCGTTTTGTTATATCCCGAAAAACGTTAGATGCCCTTTAGAGTTATCAACGTATTTCCGAATCAATGATGAAGAAAGTGGTCAATTTGAAAGAACTCTAATTATTGCGGAAGAAAACAGTCATGTAAGTTATCTAGAAGGTTGTACAGCACCGAAATATGATACAAACCAATTACATGCAGCTGTTGTAGAATTAATAACATTAGATTCGGCTGAAATTAAATATTCCACAGTTCAGAATTGGTATGCAGGTGATGAAAACGGAAAAGGTGGTATCTATAATTTTGTAACAAAGCGTGGATTATGTGCCGGTAAAAACTCTAAAATCTCATGGACACAGGTTGAAACAGGATCAGCTATTACTTGGAAATATCCAAGTTGTATCTTAACAGGTGATAACTCAACTGGTGAATTTTATTCCGTAGCTTTAACAAATAATTATCAACAAGCAGATACTGGAACAAAAATGCTCCATATCGGAGCTAATACACGAAGTCAAATTGTATCAAAAGGTATTTCAGCTGGGTATTCTAGAAACAGTTATCGAGGATTAGTTAAAATCGGAACAAATGCTTATGGGGCAAGAAATTACTCACAATGTGATTCACTTTTACTAGGAAATAATTCCTCAGCAAACACATTCCCTTATATTCAAGTACAGAACTCAACAGCCAAAATTGAACATGAAGCGTCAACATCCAAAATTGGTGAAGAACAAATCTTTTACTTCTTACAACGAGGTATTGATTTAGAATCTGCTATTAGTCTTATTATTAGCGGCTTCTGTCGTGAAGTTTTTTCCGAATTACCAATGGAATTTGCTTTAGAAGCTGATCGATTATTAAATTTAAAACTAGAAGGAACAGTTGGTTAAATGACAAGCGAATTTATTTTAGAAATTGAAGATTTAAAAGCAAATATAAATGATATTGAAATTTTAAAGGGCATTAACCTGAAAATAAAGCGTGGCGAAATACATGCTATTATGGGACCAAATGGTTCAGGTAAAAGTACTCTTTCCAAAGTTTTAACAGGACACCCTGCCTATGAAGTAACAGATGGAGAAATTAAATTCAATTCACAAATTATTAATGAACTGTCACCTGAAGAAAGATCACATTTAGGCATTTTCCTTGCTTTTCAGTATCCTGTAGAAATACCTGGTGTAAGTAATGAAGAATTTTTACGCTTAGCTTATAACTTAAAACGTAAAGCTAATAATCTGGAAGAGGTAGATCCAATACAATTTTTTGATATTCTACAACAAAAGCTAAAAGTTGTAGGTATGAATACAAGTTTCTTAAATCGAAATGTAAACGAAGGTTTTTCAGGTGGTGAAAAGAAACGAAACGAAATCCTACAAATGGCAATTCTAGATTCAAGCTTATCGATCTTAGATGAAACTGACTCAGGATTAGATATTGATGCCTTACGAACATTATCTGAAGGTATTAATAAGATTATGAATAAGGACAAGTCTATAATCTTGATTACACATTATCAAAGATTATTAGACTATATAAAACCCGATTATATTCATATTATCCAAGAAGGTAAAATTATTAAAACAGGTGATGCTTCGCTTGCAAAAGTTTTAGAAGAAAAAGGTTATGAGTGGCTAAAAGACTAAAAACTAACAAAGATCAATCTTATTCTAAGTAATAAGGTTGATCTTTTTTAATTTAGACTACATTATTCGCTTATTTGTTGGCTTATTAAAACAACTTGGCATTAATTGATAGCACGTCTCTAAGACTTTTGTGAGAGCTAAAACTAATACACGTTAAAAGAATCCAAATGATCACGTGACAGTGATTTTTGAAGTCTTAAACAATAAATAAATATATTTCTTATGGCTCTCTTCTCCGTCAAGTTTTTATTTACATTCTCTCAAAAAAATAGATTAAATTATATTTGTATGTTTAAAACGACAAAAAATTAACAAATTAGAAGATAAATCTTCTAATTTGTTAATAAGGTTATGATTAGCCGTTTACTGCAGGAGCAGAAACTGCTACAGGAAGAGCTTC
>Ga0228625_1000654_pt1 | contig 14423 bp, 17 predicted proteins | sample 30DmetaG_FD_190482 | JGI IMG/M metagenome (GOLD analysis project Ga0228625, IMG submission 190482) | Seawater microbial communities from Monterey Bay, California, United States - 30D | ecosystem: Environmental > Aquatic > Marine > Coastal | place: USA: California | collected 2016-10-05
GAACAGAAAAACATGTTTCAAATCCATTGAAAAACTCTGCCGCTAAAAGAATTAATATGTTTTTAAGATGGATGGTAAGAACAGACAATAAAGGAGTAGATTTTGGTTTATGGAAGACCCATTCTCCATCATTTTTGTCCTGTCCATTAGATGTTCATTCTGGTAATGTTGCTAGAAAATTAGGAATTTTAACGCGTAAACAAAACGATTGGAAAGCAGTAATTGAATTAGATAGCAAACTTAGACAGTTTGATGACAAGGATCCTGTAAAATATGATTTTGCTCTATTTGGACTGGGTGTCTTTGAAAAATTTTAAATATTGAAACCGCAGCTCAAAATTAATTTTTTTCATTTAAATTAGTAGATCATTAAAATAATTACAATGAAAAAAATTTACTTTCTAATACTCATAATCAGTATTATGAGTGTTCAGGCACAAGACTCTAGAATTCCCTTAGATACTACCATAGTAACCACCAATGAGGTATCTGTAAATGGACAAAAAATTACCTACAAGGCAACCACTGGTATGCAACCAGTCTGGGACGATCATGGAGAAGTAATCGCATCATTATACTTTACCTATTACCAAAGAACTAATGTTAAGAACAGAGAAAAAAGACCAATAATTATGTCATTTAATGGTGGACCTGGTTCTGCCTCTGTTTGGATGCACATAGCCTACACAGGTCCTAAAGTGTTAAATATTGATGAAGAAGGCTACCCCATTCAACCCTACGGTGTAAAGGATAATCCAAACTCAATCATTGATGTTGCAGACATAGTGTATATAAATCCAGTAAATACGGGCTATTCTAGACCAGTAGTTAAAGAGGGAGAAAAATTAGATAAGTCTTTATTTTTTGGCATCAATGCGGATGTGAAATACCTTGCTAGTTGGTTAAACACATTCATTTCAAGAAATAACAGATGGCAATCTCCAAAATATATTATCGGAGAAAGTTATGGCGGAACACGCGTAATGGGATTAGCCGCAGAGCTACAAAATAGACAATGGATGTATTTAAACGGTGTCATTATGGTTTCCCCTGCAGATTACAAGGTGTTAAGAACAGACTCTGCTCTATCCTCATCCTTGAACTTACCCTATTTTACTGCTGCTGCTTGGTTTCATAAAATGTTACCAGCAGAATTGCAAAATAAAGATTTATTAGATGTTTTACCACTATCGGAAGAATATGCCATAAATAAATTAATTCCTGCCATAGCCAAAGGTGGATTTATTTCTAATGAAGAAAGAGATAAAATAGCTGAGAAAATGTCTTTTTATTCCGGAATAAAGAAAAAGGTATTACTTCAACACAACTTAGATCTTCCCAAAGATTACTTCTGGAAAGAACTTCTTAGAGATAAAAATGGGTATACTGTTGGAAGATTAGATTCAAGATATAAAGGGTTAGATAAAAGAATAGCTGGCGAAAACCCAGACTACAACTCAGAAATAACTTCATGGCTTCATTCGTTTACACCTGCAATAAATTATTATATAAGAGAGCATTTAAATTTTAGAACAGATGTTACATACAATGTGTTTGGACCAGTTAGACCTTGGGATAATAGAAATGATAATGTAAGAGAGGGATTAAGACAAGCCATGGCTCAAAATCCATATTTAAAAGTGTTGATACAATCTGGTTATTATGACGGAGCTACAACTTATTTTAATGCCAAGTATACAATGTGGCAAACAGATCCAAGTGGAAGAATGAAAGATCGCTTTTATTTCAAAGGCTACAGAAGCGGTCATATGATGTATTTAAGAAATGAAGATCTTAAGAAATCTAATGATGATTTAAGAGAATTTATTGAAAATAGTTTAACAAACGGTAAATCAGCGAAATATTAATGATTATTAGCTAATGTATTTTAAATATCCAGGTGTTTTTTACTTTTTAATAGTATTAATAATACCTTTAATAATTCATCTTTTCAATCTTCAAAACTTTAAAAGAGTAGCTTTCACTAATGTTCAATTTTTAAAGAGAGTAAAATTAGAATCAAGAAAGAGCTCTAAAATTAAAAAGTTAATAATTTTAACGTTGAGATTAATTAGTTTTTTAGCGTTACTTTTTACTTTTTCACAACCATATTATAGTGATAAAAAAATTAATGAGAATATTCATAATTTTATTTATCTAGATAATTCCATGAGCTTAAATACGAATGATGAAAATGGAAATAAACTTAATATAGCTGTCCAAGAGATAATTCAATTTGCTCCAAAAAAAGCAACCTATTCATTACTTACAAATGATGATTTTTTGTCAAATATATCTAAAGAAGAAATGAATACCTATCTAAAAAAAATAAATTTCTCAACAAAAATTTCCTATTTTGGTGATAAAATTAAAAATTTAGAGAGTAAAATAATTAATAAAACTAAAGAATTAAATAAAATTATATTAATATCTGATTTTCAACAATTTAGTAAAAATAATAATTACAAGTTTACAAATGTAAATATTCCATTTTATGTAAAAAAACCTGATTTAAAAAAGAAAAACAACATTTCTATCGATAGCGTTTTCATAAAAACAAATGATAGAAAAGGAAAATCAATATCAGTTGTTATCAAAAACCAAGGAAAAGAAAAAAAAGATATTCCTATTGCCTTATATAATAATACAAATCTTCTAAATAAACAATCAATCTCCATCAAAAAGGACAGAACAAAAACTATTGAATTTCCGATTACAAATTTAGAAAAATTTAAGGGTAAAATAGAAATAACTTATAACGATGTTTTTTTATTTGATAATGTTTTTTATTTCACTTTAGATTCTCCTCAAAAAACATCTGTATTAACTATTGGACAAAAATCTACATTCTTATCAAGGATTTTTACTAAAGATGATTTTCTACTCACTAGCACCTCAACTGATCAAATTAATTATAATCTTATACCCTCACAGCAATTAATTATTTTAAATCAGCTACAAAATATTTCTGATGTTTTAAAAAATAGCTTACAACAATTTATCAAAGGTGGTGGTCACCTGTTGATAATTCCTTCTAAAAACATAGAAATTAGCTCTTATAATTCTTTTTTAAAGATTTTCAACAAAGGTTCTATCAAAAAAATCATTAGTGATACATTGAAAATTACTGATATTAATTTTGAACACCCTTTATTTAACAATGTGTTTTCCAAAAAAGTAACAAATTTTCAATATCCACTTGTCTCTCAATTTTATAATCATAATTTTAGTGGTCCTTCCATTTTATCTTTTCAAAACAAATCTTCTTTTTTAAAAGAAATAAACAATTCTTTTTCTAAAATTTATTTTTTCTCATCTTCATTAGATAAAAAATCTACAAATTTTTTTAATTCACCTTTAATTGTTCCTATTCTGTTCAATATTGCTAAGCAAAGCCTTGAAATAGACAAGCCTTACTATATTCTTGGAGAGGATAACAAGGTAGAAGTCAATAAAAAAATTAATAAAAATCAACTTGTAAAAATTTCTAACTCAAAAAATTCATTCATACCTCAGCAAAAAATATCTTCTAATAAAATATCCTTATTCACCAATAGAGAACCCACAGAAAAAGGATTCTATGATATCTCTTTAGAGAAAGACACTTTAAAAACAATAGCCTTTAATATTTCACCAAAAGAAAGCTTATTAAACTTTCAAAATCTTAACAATATTCAAAATAAAAATATCTTTGCTTATGACTCTATCAAAGAACTTTTTACAGAAATAAATGAAAAAAACAAAGTTCAATGGCTTTGGAGGTTGTTTTTGGCAATTGCAATTGTATCTTTGTTACTGGAAATTTTAATTTTAAAATTCTTCAAAACATGACTACGCTTTTAAAATCGGCTACTATAATAGACTCTTCAAGCCAGTATCATAAACAAATTAAGGATATTTTAATCATCAATGGTAAAATTGATAAAATAGCTAATAAGATACCAAACAAACCCTCATACAAAGTTATTGAGTTTGAGAATCTTCACGTTTCATGTGGCTGGTTCGATACTAGTGTTTCATTTGGAGAACCCGGATATGAGGAAAGAGAAACAATTAAAAATGGTCTATTAGTGGCCTCAAAAAGTGGCTTCACCTCTATTGCATTAAATCCAAATACATATCCTGTGATAGATTCTAAATCTGATATAGAATTTTTAATAAATAAAGCCTCAAATTCAGCTACTTCTCTTTATCCAATTGGTGCATTGACAAAATTAAGTGATGGGAAAGAGATTGCAGAACTTTATGACATGCAACAATCTGGAGCCATAGCTTTTGGAGACTACAATAAACCAATTGAAAATGATAATTTGATGAAAATTGCTCTATTGTATGCCCAAAATTTTGATGGATTAGTCATTAGCTTTCCCAAAAATAATTCAATATCAGGAGAGGGAATTGTAAATGAGGGGATTAATAGCACTAAACTAGGGATAAAAGGCAGTCCTGCATTAGCTGAACATATGCAGATAGCTAGAGACTTATTTCTATTAGAATATACTGGAGGAAAGTTACATATACCTACTATATCAACAGCTAAATCTGTACAGTTAATTAAAGAAGCAAAAAAGAAAGGTCTTCAAGTAAGCTGTAGTGTATCAGCACATCATTTAACACTAATAGATGATGAATTACAGTTTTTTGATAGCAAAGTTAAAGTTACACCCCCACTTAGAACCAAAACAGACACCAAAGCCTTACAAAAAGGTCTAAAGGACGGAATTATAGATATGATAACCTCTGATCACAACCCAATTGACACAGAGCATAAAAAACTAGAATTTAGTCTCTCAAAAGATGGCACAATTGGTTTAGAGAGCTTGTTTGGTGCAGTAAATACTGTTATAGACATCGAAACAACTATTAAATGTTTGACCATAAATCCAAGAGCTGTCTTTGGTCAAGATATTCAATCAATAAAAAAAGACACCACAGCTAATTTTACTTTATTTAATCCTGAAGGTCCTTATGTATTTTCTAAAGATAATATCTTATCTACTTCTAAAAACTCTGCTTTTGAAGGAAAAAAATTAAAAGGAACAGTTTATGGAATTTTTGCTAATAAAAAATTAGTACTTAACTAACCCTATGAGTAACCTATTATCCTCCGTTATTAGACAACCAAAGAAGCCAACCAAAACCCCATCTTTACTAATACTACTTCATGGCTATGGTAGCAATGAACTAGATTTATTTTCATTTTCAGATGAATTACCAGATGATTTATTAATTGTTAGTTTAAGGGCTCCTTATGAGATAGGACACGGAGGGTATGCATGGTATGCAATAGATCTTGATAGTGAAAATAATAAGTTTTCGGACTTGGTTCAAGCAAGAGAATCCATGCACAAAATTGCAGCTACTATTGATGATTTAAAAACTCAATACAACACAAACCCCACTAAAACTTTTTTGTTAGGGTTTAGTCAGGGAGCTATTCTTAGCTATGCTTTAAGTTTAAATTTTCCTAATAAAATTCAACACGTAATTGCATTAAGTGGTTATTTAAATAAAGAATTAATACCAAATGATATAGATCAAAAAATCTCCACTGACTATTATATATCACATGGCTCTGTAGATCAAGTCATTCCTGTAGAATGGGCTAGAAATACAAGTCCATTTTTAGAGACTTTAAAATTACAAAACGACTACTCAGAATACCCGGTAGGCCATGGTGTTTCACCACAAAATTTCTTTAGTTTTAAAAAGTGGATTGAAAATAGGTTGTAATTTATACAACTTAATTTATTTTTAAATTTCAATACTTAAACCGTCATAGGATAAAAACACATTTTCAGGAAGATTTTTTTGCACCTCTTCATGAAATCCTAATTTGTGACTAATATGAGTGAAATAAGCTCTTTTAGGATTTATTTCATTAACAAATGCTAGAGCCTCTTCAAGGTTTAAATGAGTTGGATGCTCTTTAATTCGAAGTGCATTAACTATTAAAACTTCCAAATTTTCCAGTTTCTTTATTTCTTTACTAGATATAGTTTTTAAATCAGTTATGTAGGCTACATCATTAAACCTATAGCCAATTATAGGTAATTTACCATGCAAAATATTAATTGGCGTTACTTGTACTTCATCTAAAAGAAAACTTGAAGATCCTACAATGTTTTCTGAGAGTTTAGGCGCGCCAGCGTACCTGTTTTTAGTCTCGAATATATATGAAAATCTAATTTTTAAATTATCAATTACCCTTTTTTGAGCATAAATAGGTACCTCACCCATTTTATAAGTAAAGGGTCTTAAATCATCAATTCCAGCGGTATGATCTGCATGCTCATGAGTAAATAAAACTCCATTTATAGATTGTACATTTTCTCTCAACATTTGTTGACGAAAATCAGGTCCACAGTCAATAATATAGCAATTAGCATCCCATGAAATCATGAGAGCAGATCGTAACCTTTTATCTTTTGGATTGCTAGATATGCAAACGGGATCGTTATTTGCTATCATTGGGATACCTTGTGAAGTTCCTGTACCTAAAAATGTAATTTTCATATATAACAAAAATAACATAAAAATTGACTGATAGCAATCAATTTAGTTACCTTTGTTTTAAGCAAAACTTCAGCAAAATGTCAATTTCTTTAAAAGGAGATAAGAAAATTAGTAATATCCCTGCAACTAAAAGCAAAGCATTAAGAATTAATTTAAACAGTGATATTTATGGGACTTTTGCCGAAATAGGTGCTGGACAAGAAACTGCTCGAAATTTCTTCAGAGCAGGAGGTGCATCTGGAACTATAGCTAAAGCCATGAGTGCTTATGACAAGGATTTTTCTGATGCCATTTATGGGATAGAAGAAGATAGACGTTATGTAACTGAAGATAGATTAAAAAGAATGCTTCATCATGAGGTAGATTTAATTGAAGATAGGCTTAGTAGAAAAAAACACCCAGATAAATTGTTCTTCAGCTATGCAAATACAGTTGCTACGATAGATTTTTCAAAAAAATTTAGAGGCCATGGTTGGGTTGGTATTAGATTTCAATTAGACCCTTTAGAAGATTTTAATGAAATTGTTCTTCACCTAAGGTTCAAAGAAACAGATGCTAGACTCCAACAAGAAACTTTAGGTGTTTTGGGGGTTAATTTGATTTATGGTGCTTTTTATTTAAATGATAATCCAAAAGAATTATTAAAATCTTTTTACGATAATCTTCATAAAGATCAACTAGAAATTGACATGATTAATTTCTCTGGCCCACGCTTTATGTATGTTGATAATCGATTAATGAGTCTTCAACTTGTAAAAAATAACATGACTACTGCGGTTATGTTTGGACCAGATGGAAACAATTTGCTACCTGCACAAGTTTTATATAAAAAAAATATATTGGCCCTTAGGGGAAGCTTTAGACCGGTTACTAAAGTTAATATGGACATGTTTGAAAGAGCTAAAGAACTGTTTTTTAGTGAAAAAAAGGTAGACCCAGAAAACTCTCAAATTATTTTTGAAATTACATTAAGCAACCTAAGAGCTGAGGGCGAAATTAATGAACGGGACTTTTTAGATAGAGCCGAATTATTATGTTCCCTAGGACAAAATGTAATGATTACTAATTTTCAAGAATACTTCAAACTAGTTGAATATTTTAGTGAATTTACAAAAGCTAGAATGGGATTAGCTATGGGAGTATACAATCTCATTCAAATATTTGATGAAAAGTATTACCGTAGTTTAAGTGGTGGTATTTTAGAAGCATTTGGGAAATTATTCTATAGAGATTTAAAAGTATACATGTATCCATATAGAGATGAGGAAAAGCAAGTTTTTATTACTAGTGAGAACTTAAAAGTTCACCCTAGAATGAAAGAATTATATAAATTCTTTAAAAACAACGGAAAACTAGTTGATATTTCAGACTTTGATCAAGAAATTTTCCACATTTTCTCAAGAAAAGTATTAAAAATGATAGCAAAAGGAGAAAAAGGTTGGCAAGAAATGCTTCCAGAGGGTATCTCTGAAACTATTGTAAAGAAAAGGCTTTTTGGATATTCCAAAACAAGAAAACAAACATAATTTTTTTTTGGATTAAACTTTTTCTGAACTTTAGTGTCTAATTAAAAAAAAATATTTTTTGATTGATGAAATCACTTTAGTTAAAGAACTACAAAAAGCCCAAACAAAAGAAAAAGCTTTCAAAAAGTTAATTACTGAATATAAAGAACGCTTATATTGGCATATCCGTAAGATCGTTATATCTCATGATGATGCTGATGATGTCTTACAAAACACATTCATCAAAGTTTTTAAAGGAATCGATAAATTCAAACAAGATAGTAAATTGTATTCATGGATGTATCGGATTGCAACTAATGAGTCTATCACCTTTATAAACAAAAGAGCGAGAGAAAGAAATATAGATATTACCGAAATGAAACAAGAAATGGTTTCAAATCTGCAATCAGATAGATGGTTTTCAGGAAATGACATAGAACTAATTTTACAAGAGGCAGTTGCTACATTACCAGAAAAACAACAATTGGTTTTTAATATGAAATATTTTGATCACATGAAATATCAGGAAATTTCTGATATATTAAACACATCTGTTGGCGGGTTAAAAGCTTCTTATTTTCATGCAGTAAAAAAAATAGAGCTTTTTATAAAAAAGAAAACTCATTAAACCTTAAAACAAAAAAAAAGTCTTAATAGAATGAAAGAAAGTGATGAGTATACTCAAGATTGGAAATTATCCGAGGATATTAAAACTGGATTTGCCGTTCCTGAAAACTACTTTAAAGGTATAGAGAATGATTTTTCTTTAAATTTAATAGAAAAAAAACTTCCTAAAAACAATGTTTTTGAAATTCCAAAAACTTATTTTGAAGAATTTGATCATCATATTATTGAAAAAATAAAACCTAAAAAAGGTAAAATCATAAATTTTAAAAAAATAAAATTAATTCCTGTTGCAGCTACTATAGCTTTAATCATTTTTTTTGGAACAAATTTCTTTTTAAATAACACTCCAGAACTTTCGTCTAATGAAATAGTTAATTGGGTAGACATGAATATTAATACTATATCTAGTGATGATATAGCAATAGCATTTACAGATATAAATTTTGATGACATAGATCCTTACTTCACCATTAAAAGTGAAGATATTATAGAATCTCTTATAAATTCTGATGACATAGATTTTCTAATTGAAGACGCTAACATAAACGAAATAAATTAAAAGATGAATTCGATAAAATTTTTATTATTAATTGGAGTAATTTTTATAAGTACTAATAATTATTCACAAAATAGAGAAAAGTTAAATAGAGTTAAAGCTTATAAAATAGCTTATATAACAGATCTATTAAATCTAACAACTAATGAGGCAGAATTATTTTGGCCTATCTATAATGCACATGAAAAATTAGTATTTCAATACAGAAAAGAGGAAATTAAATTAATGGAGCCCCTAATAGAAAATTCTAATAGACCAATGTTATCATCTAAAAATTTTGATAAAATTAATGAGTCTGAAGCGGCTAACATTTATAATTTGGTAACGGATATAAGAAATAAAATACACCAAGAAAACGAACGTTTTTTTACTCAAATAGCGACTGTCTTGAGTTATAAAAAACTTTTAAAATTACAAATAGCTGAAAAGGAATTTAGAAAAGAATTATTAAGAAAATTTAGACAACTTAGAAAAAAACCTGAAGATAATTAAGAAAAAAAAAGATTACAATACCTGTCTTTTAATTTATGAGTCTCAAACAAGAGTGTAACTCAGGCTTATTGCTAGTAAATTTTCTTAACCAGATCGCTAATTCACTAATCTCATGAGGTAATAATCTTTTCAATGCTTTTTCTAATTCTCTACAAAATAAGTCAGTATTGAAACTAACTTTTTTTAAAACAGTTTTTGAATATTCAAACATTGCTCTAGCCATATATAAGTTTCTTTTATTATATAACGAACTTCTATGGAGGTTCGTATACATAAAAACAAAAAAACCATTTTTAATCTAAAAAATGGTTTGAGTTATTGTCAATATAATATTTTACAACTTGTTTACTTTAGTTAAAAGTTTAGTAGCTCGTTTTTCTAATTCTTCTTCAATAGCTTTAAAATGAGCTTTTTTGTTTTCTATATTTTTTGCATTTACCTTAGCAATCAAATCATCAAAAACAACAATAGCCTCATCTACTATAGCTTCTGTTTTTTTTAGATCTCCAGATGAAGAAACTAGACATTCATCGATGATATCTCCTAAAACATAATTAATATCTTTTTTCAAATTCTTTATACTTGCCATGATTCTTTATTTTTAGACTACAAATTTAGCCTATTTTATCCAATTTAATTTCAAAACTTATCAATTAATTCTTTTTGTTAAAAGTTGATCATTTTTATTGATACTTTATCAGTTATGAGGTTTTTTTAAGTTGTATTTATTGCACTAATTGCTTGTACATAATTACTATCCTATTATTTTACAAGAGTTTTAAAACCTCTTTTATATGATGAACAGTGTGAAAGTTTGAATCTTGGGTTTCTTTTACTGAAACCTCCTCATGTGACCAAGTGATATGAAAAGGAATATGTATAGCTGAAGCTCCAATTTTTAATAGTGGCAATACATCAGACTTAAGAGAATTTCCTATCATCAGCAACTCATTTGAATTAATATCTAAATGTTTTAATAATTTCTTGTAATCCATTTCTTTTTTCTCACTCATCACTTCTATGTGGTGAAAATACTTTAACAATCCAGACTTTTCTAATTTACGCTCTTGATCTAATAAATCCCCTTTTGTAGCTACTATTAATTTGTACCTATCTTGGAGATTTTCTAACACTTCCTCTACCCCATCTAATAACTCAATTGGCTTATTTAACATCTCTTTTCCTATCATTAAAATAGCATCTATATCATATTGAGATATGGAATAATTAGAAATCTCTAAAGCACACTCAATCATTGAAAGCATAAATCCTTTTATACCATAACCATAAATTGCTAAATTTTTAATCTCTATTTTAAAAAGCTCTTGTTCTATTTTATTTTGAGTCTCATACTTTGATAAAATTTTTGCAAATTTTTTCTCTGCTTCTCTAAAATAAGTTTCATTCACCCAAAGTGTGTCGTCGGCATCAAAAGCTATTACTTTAAATGTTTGATACATTTTTATAAAATATTTTTTAATAAAATAAGATACTTCATAAAGTAACTAAAGAAATTTATTAGATATCTTGTTAAGATGATATTAAGTTATTCTCCTGAATACTTTACAAAATTTCTAGGCGTTTCGTACAAAGTAATTTCTAGGTCTAAAGAACTTGGTAGATGTTTTCTAAGTTTATTGTAGGAGACTACACATATGTTTTCAGCAGTAGGGTTTAACGTCTTAAACTCCTCAACTTGAATGTTTAAATTCTTGTGATCAAAAGCATCTTCAATTTCAGAACGTATTAGACGTTTTAAAATACCCAGATCAAATACATAGCCTGTATCAGGATCTATTTCTCCAGTAACAGCTACTATTATTTCATAGTTATGACCATGAAAATGTGGGTTATTACATTTCCCAAAAACCTCCGAGTTTTTTTCGTCTGACCACTCTGGTTTGTATAGTCTATGTGCTGCATTAAAATGCGCTTTTCTGTATCCAGTAATTCTAGGCATGTATAAGTTTTAAATATGATTCTTTAAAAATAATTTTAAACCAAGCAGTGTAAATATTTGGTTGTAACTCAATGTCTTTTTTTACTGCTTCAAGAGTCATCCATTTATAGGAAGCTACCTCATCTGGGTTAATTGTTGGGGAGCCATTAAAAGTTCCAATCATTACATGATCTAGTTCATGCTCCGTTAATCCATTATCAAATGGAGCTTTGTAAACAAACCTCTTTTAAGTTTGTTTTAAAGCCCATTTCTTCAATTAGGCGTCTTTTACCTGCTTCTATATTAGACTCTCCATCTCTTTGGTGCGAACAACACGTGTTTGTCCATAATAAAGGAGAATGATATTTATGAGCAGCTCTCTGTTGAAGCATTAACTCACCTTTGTCATTAAATATAAAAACCGAAAAAGCTCTATGTAAAACTGCTTTTTCATGTGCTTCCATTTTTGGCATAAGACCCAATTGGTTGTCTAACACATCTACTAAAATTACATTTTCTTCCATTAACTAATCTTATAAATCAAAAATACAAAAATGAAATAATTGAATTTTAGATTGGATGCTACTAAGTTATATTCAAAATTCTAATATTTATATTTGTTATATGTTAAATAAATCAAAATATACGATTGTCTGTCTCTGTTTTATTATTAATCTTTTATCAGCCTGTGATTTAAAAGAAAACTCTCAAATAGAAACAACTAAAATAGTAGAAAAAAAAGTTTCTGAAAAAGTTGTCAAAAAAATCGTGAAAAAAGAGACTGATACTATTAATAAAACAAATGCAGTATCATTTTTGAAAGCATATGGAAAACTAAATAAGGAATCTGTCATCCTTTTTAAAACAAGATTAGGAGACATTAAGATTAAATTATACAAAGAGACCCCGTTACATAGATCAAGCTTTTTATTTTTGACAAAAACTGGGTATTTTAACACCACTTCTTTCCATAGAATTGTTCCTGATTTTATTGTCCAGGGAGGTAATTCTGATCATCCAATAACTCGAAAACTAAGAATGAAGTATAATTATAGAATTCCAGCCGAAATAAAACTATACAGAAAACACAAGTATGGAGCGCTAGCAGCTGCAAGACAGTGGGAAAATAATCCGAAAAAATTATCTTCACCCTTTGAATTTTACATGATCCAAGATAAAAGAGGTAGTCATCACCTTGATGGAGAACATACCATTTTTGGAGAAATTATTGAGGGTTTTAATACTATGGAAAAAATAGCTAGGTTAAAAACTGATAAAAAAGAATGGCCTTTAGAAGAAGTATTTATATCAGCAGAAGTTATAAAATAACACAACCTTCAGGTTACTGTATGTCTTCAGAATTAAATTTTACAGATTTTAATTGATTTTTCCCATCTATCAAATTAGTCCAAACTAAATAAACTATGTTGTCCATTACTTCTAATTGAGGAACTCCTGTGTCTCTTCCACTATCAATTTTAGATATTATAAATGCTTTAGAAACTTCACCTTCAACCGATACTTTCTTTACTTTTAAGTAAGTATCATTATCATCAAATTCCATATAACTAACCAATACCTCTTTTGAATTAATAAAAGCTGCATCTACTCTACCAATTGCATCTAAATCATTTAATTGAATTGGTAAATTGAATTCATCTTTATCAGATACAGAGAAAGAAAGGTTTACTTTCGGGTTGTCATCTGCGGCTGTAAACCATGCAACTGCTGTAGTTGTTTTGTTAACAATTACTTTTGGACCATTTACTGGACATCCATTGATCTTCCAACCATCATTGTTTACAGGTATTGGGTGTTCCCAAATACCATTTCTATATTTAGTGATGTAAATATCTCTAATCTCATCCTCACTTCTATTCCTGTAAACAACTATTGGTCCTTCATTAGACAAGGCAATAGATGTCTGACAACAATCACAAGTAGTTGCATCTAATTCAGTTTCATTAATAATTTCTCCTATACTAGTGATTTCAGCAAATCTAATTGTCATTGCTTTATGGTGAGCTTCGTTGGTATTAGTAACTGTATTTCTTCCATCCAACCAAGTAATAAAAAAACCTTTGTTATTTGAAGGGATCATACTTACAAAACCGTGTTCAGCTTTTATACCATCAGTATTTAAAAGAAAATTATCTTTTATCTTTTTTCCACTTAGAGTTTCTAAATTTAACAATATGTCATATGTATAAGTTCCTGATGCAGATTTTTTCAAGTAACTTGTTAATATTAAATCTTCGTTTATTGCATTGGCTGGAAAATCAGCCCAATTCACAAACCAATCAGAACCAGAAGTTATGCGAACAGGTGCCTTCCAATTTTCATTTATAAACTGACTGTAGTACAAAACTGCTTCTTGGTCTTCTTCGGATGAAATCCAAGAGAGTGTTAAATTTCCATCTTTAGACACCAAATTAGGAGCTGCATTGTTTTCCCCAAAAGAAAATTGAATATTTTCAATAATAACCTCTTGTTTAGAGCAAGAAATTAAAATAATCATGAAAATAAGTACTATAAAATTCTTCATATTATAATGCTTTTAATTTTTTTATCATTTGTTTAGAATCCCATTCAATTGCACCTACCATAGTTTTAACTTTTTTTCCATCTTCATTAAAGATGACTGTAGTAGGCAGGGTAAAAACACGCATAGAAGCCAATGATGTTGTTGATTTTAAGTAGGTAAAATTATACTTTTTTCGATCCTTAAATCTAGAAATTCTTTTAATCGCTTCATCTGATACTAATAAAAATACATAATTTTCTCCTT
>Ga0228625_1000669_pt1 | contig 14219 bp, 10 predicted proteins | sample 30DmetaG_FD_190482 | JGI IMG/M metagenome (GOLD analysis project Ga0228625, IMG submission 190482) | Seawater microbial communities from Monterey Bay, California, United States - 30D | ecosystem: Environmental > Aquatic > Marine > Coastal | place: USA: California | collected 2016-10-05
AAAAAAAACAATGTAAAAAAAAGAATATTTTTTTAATTTACAGGATTTAAACACCTCAAAATGAAGAAAAACGTACTAATTGCTACAGACAATTTGTTTTTAACAAACAACGCAAAAACTGCTCATGGTTTGCTAAGAGGTTCTAATCGCTTTCATGTACTGGCAGTCCTAGATGAAGAAAATAAACATGCAGATGCAGGGCAACTACTAGACGGTAGTCATAGAAATATTCCTGTACTTGGTACTGTAGATGAAGCCATTAAACAATTTAAAAACATCGACTATTTGGTAGTGGGGGTAGCCACCGTTGGTGGGATATTATCTAACTCTCTATTACAGGTTATTAGAGAGGCTATTAGTAATGGTATAGGTATTGTAAACGGCCTACATGACCAACTTCAAGACCGTAAAGACATTGCCTTATTAGCCAGCCAAAAGAAGGTAGAGCTTATAGATATTAGAAAACCAAAAACACCCAAAGAACTGCATTTTTGGTCTGGAGTTATTTTTAAAATACAGGCGCCTATTGTTGCTTTTTTAGCCATGGACTGTGCCATGGGAAAACGTACTACAGCCAACTTAGTGGTTGAAGAATGTTTACGGCAAAAGCAAAATGCTCACATGATTTATACCGGCCAAACGGGTTGGATGCAAGGGCATAAGTATGGGTTTATTTTTGACTCTACCCTAAATGATTTTGTTTCAGGAGAGCTAGAGCATGCCATTACAAGTTGTTGGAAAGAAGCCAACCCAGATGTAATTATTTTAGAGGGTCAATCTAGTTTAAGAAACCCCAGTGGCCCTTGTGGATTAGAATTTATTATTTCAGGAAATGCAAAACAAATAGTTTTAATACATGATCCGAAAAAAAAATATTTTGATAACGATGCTCTTTGGGGAGAAATTCCTTCGGTAGCCTCAGAAATTGATATTATAGAAAAATTTGGTGCCACAGTTATTGCTCTAGCTTTAAATACCTCTGGTCTTAGCAAGCAAGAAGCACTAAACTATAAAGCTAGCTACCAAAAAACCTTAGATATTCCGGTGGTATTACCTTTGGAAGAAGGTGTTAAAAAAATTGTTTCAGAAATAAAAGGCTTATCATTATGAAGATAAAAAATATTGAAGTTTTTTCAAAAAACTTAGCACTTACAAAACCCTATACCATTGCCTATAAAACCATTGCAGAGGTAGAAAATGTATTTTTACTTATTACTTTAGAAAATGGTGTTGTGGGCGTTGGAGCATCCAATCCAGACTTAGAAGTAGTAGGAGAATCTCCTTCAGATGTTTTAAAAAACTGCCAGTCTGGGTATTTTCAAAAATTTATTGGTAAAAAGATCCAACATTTTAGAGCTATAATTTTTGACATACGAAAAGCATTTCCAGATAAACCAGGCACCCAGGTACTTTGGGATATAGCTCTGCACGATGCCTTTGCCAAATTTTTAGAGATTCCTGTAGCTGCAATATATGGGCAACATCATTATTCTCTTCCTACCTCAGTAACCATTGGCATAATGAATGTTGCAGATACGGTAAAAGAGGCAGTAGAGTATGTGAAACAAGGATTTAAGGTCTTAAAAATTAAAACCGGGGAAGAGGTAGGGTTAGATATTGAACGAATTAAAAAAGTAAATGAGAAATTTAGTAACATAAAAATAAGAGTTGATACCAACCAAGGATATGAGATTAAAGACTTAGAAAAATTTATAAAGGCCACCCATACTTTAGGTCTAGAAATTATAGAACAACCGTTGCCGGTAGGCAAAGAAAATAAGTTGGCTGCAATAGAAGCTCATTACCGAAGTATTTTAGTAGCCGATGAAAGTTTAAAAAACAGTAAAAGTGCCATCAATTTTACACCTTCTCCTCAACCCTTTGGTATCTTTAATATTAAATTAATGAAATGCGGAGGTCTTTTAGCGGCACAAGAAATAGCTACTATTGCCAAGGCAGGAGATATCGATTTATTTTGGGGCTGTAATGATGAAAGTATTGTAAGTATTACAGCAGCCTTGCATATAGCATTTGCCTCTGCCAATACTAAATATTTAGACTTAGACGGTAGTTTAGATCTTGCAGAAGATATTGTAACAGGTGGTTTTGTACTGAAAGATGGTTTGATGAGTATCTCAGACAAACCAGGCCTGGGTATAGAACTAATGCCTCGTTATAATAGTTAATAATAAATAGTTTGTAAAATACAAATTGTAAATTATTTAACACTAGTTTTTTTTACAAGAATAGTTTCAAACTTACATTTGATTTTTAATTAAAATTTTATGATTATGAAAAAATTCATCTTGAATGTTATTTTACTAACAACCCTAATTTTAGTATCTTGTTCAGAGAACGACCCTTACATTTCATTTAATGATTCTTCTGCAGCAGTACCCGATGCAATCTCACAATTTGATAATAGTAATTTTGGTATATACAAAGGTATATTTGTTGGTTCTAGCGGAACCATCCTTGTAAACATTAACAACAATGGTCTTATTTCGGTTTCACTTACCATAGACGGAGTAACCTATCCTTTCACAACAAACGTAAGTGTTACAGAAAACCAACAAACTGAAATCACATTTGCTTACCAAAACAACAGTTTTACTTTTACGGTAGAAGCCGATGGATCAAATCCACTCATTACCAATGTATCTATAGAAGGTCATCCAGATGCTTCCATTATTGTGGTGAAAGAAAACTCTAGCTATGTAGCGAATTTGTATGAGGGTACTTATGAAGGTGTAGGTCAAAATAATGATGCAGGAACCTTCAATGCAATTGTATTTAACAACGAGGTATATGTTTTATACAAAAGTACAGTGTACGGGAGTACTTCTAACGCTAGTGGAGCTGTAGACGGGAACGCTATCTCAGGGGTATCCTCAATGGGAACAGTTTTCACAGGAAATATAGACAATGATGTTATGAATGGTACTTGGACGACCACTCAGTCTAATGAAAATGGAATTTGGTCATTAACTAGATCCGATGTTTCGTATTAAATCTTTAAGTTGTCGAGAATAACCTTTGATTTTCTCTAACCTACTGCTTAGGTAATATCTTAGCACTGTTTTTAAAGTCTAGAGGTCTTAAACTAAATATCTGCTCAAGCAAGCTTGTTAGGTATTTTTGTTTTAATCCCTAGTTGCGCTAGGTTACTTCATTGTGGAGCTGAAGGGGTGAAGTCACACTATTTTGAAGCCACTGTTCTAAAGCCAACATGGTCAGATCCTGAATCATAACTGGTTCCCATACGAGCAGAAATTCTATAACTAGCACAATAGGATGCATGGCATAAAAAAGAACCTCCTTTAATCACATGCTCTTTTTGATAAGGATTATTTGGATTGAAAGCTGTTTTTGCACCTCTTGGGTTTATAATTGGTTTAGAGAGATCTATCTGATTGTAATAATTAACATTGAATAAATCGGAAGTAAGCTCCCATACATTCCCTGTCATATCATATATTCCAATACTATTTGGAGGGTAAGATTTTACAGGTGAACTGAATTCAAACCCATCTTTAGAGTCATTTTTTGTCGGGAAAACTCCTTGCCAAGTATTGGCATTAGAGTTTAGCATTTTAAAATCATTTCCCCATGTAAAAATCGTGTTTTCATTAGATCCTTGCGCCGCAGATTCCCACTGTGCTTCGGTGGGTAAACGTCTATTTGCCCACTTGCAATAGGCCAAAGCATCTTCATATGCAATATGAACAACAGGATAATTGTCTTTACCTTCAATGGTAGAATTTGGTCCTGAAGGATGTCTCCAATTGGCGCCTATTTTCCATGTCCACCATTGAAAATAAGTATTCATACTTACTATTGCATCTACATTTTTATTGAAAAGTAAGCTTCCTGGTTGTAAAATAGAATCGTGAGGTTTTGGGGTGTTTGGTGGGAGTTCTTTTTTCATTTCTTCCCAATCAATCTTTCTTTCAGCAACAGTAATATAGTTGGTGGCTGTAACAAATTTATTAAATTGTTTATTGGTAACTTCTGTTGCGTCTATAAAAAAACCATCTACTGTTACTAGGTGTGCAGGTTTTTCTCTTGGCATTGCAAATTGATCAGAACTTTTTGCCCCTTTTAAAAATGTTTTAGTTTCAACCCAAACCATCCCTTCAGGTGGGTTAGTATTTAAAGATTTTTTTACTTCATTAGTGCATGAGGATGTGCAATACATACAAAATAAAACAACACTTATTTTTGAGAAAAAAATGATCTTTTGATTCATAATCATAAGGTTGTATTTTATAAAAATAGGGATAAGATCTGTTACAGATCTCCTAGCTGTTTAAACTTGAATTTTTCATTTGAAGCCGGTTCATGCTCTTGCTTCATAATATTTTTCATACGTGCCACAATTTTAGGGTGCTGGCTAGCAATATCTATTTGTTCTGTTATGTCTGTTTCTAGATTATACAATTCGATGTCTAAATTACCATCAAAAATATTTTTACGAACACCCTTCCATTTTCCCATTCTTACAGCCTGTTGGCCATTGTAACTAGGAAATTCCCAATATAAAAAATCATGTTGTATTTGTTTTTGATCTAGTAAGGTAGATTTAAAGCTAATCCCATCTATAGAATTTGGAGGGGTTATACCTGCTAGATCAGATATGGTAGGCATAAGATCATAAAAAGCAGAGATATGCTCACTACTTGTTCCAGGCTTAATATGGTTTGGCCAACTTACAATTAAAGGAACTCGAATACCTCCTTCATATACAAATCCTTTGGTTCGTCCATAACCATTTGAGAATGGTTTTGAACTTTCAAAATAATTATAATCTACACCTCCTAAATAAGTTGGGCCATTATCACTAGAAAAAATGATGACTGTATTTTCATAGATCCCTTTTTCTTTTAGTTTTTTAATAAGCTCACCCAATTGACGGTCTAGATAAGTGATCATTGCAGCATAGGTAGCTCTGGGGTACCTATTTGGAAAATAACTATCATTACCAAGATAGGGCTCTTCTTCGCCTAAGATTTTTCTATATTCATCTACATCCGCTTTGGGAGCTTGTAACGGTAGATGAGGTAGCGGAGATGCATAATACATAAAGAAAGGACTGTCTTTATTGTTTTCAATAAAAGACAATGCTTTTTCTTGAATTTTTTGAGGCGCATAGTCATTCTGAGTAAATTTCACATAGCTTTCCTCTTTTAAGGGATCTGCTAAAGAGTCTAATTTGGTTCTTGGTGCTACCAATTGGTTATTTAATAACACTTTAGTTTCATTTTCCCAAAGATGTGAAGGATAGAGATTATGGGCTTGTCGTTGGCAGTTATATCCATAAAAAAAGTCAAATCCTTGCAGAGTAGGTATGCCATCAGATTCAGGAGCGCCTAACCCCCATTTTCCAAAAATACTTGTTGTATATCCAGCTTTTTTTAATTGGTCTCCTAGGGTAACTGTGTTTTTAGGAATGGGTCTTTGCCCTTCTAGCCCCGGGTTATGATAAACCTCCTCATAGTTCCAAACATCACCTCTTTCATTCCATTCGTCATTCCCTCTTATGTAAGAGTGTCCTGCGTGTTTTCCTGTTAAAAATACATATCTAGCAGGAGCACAAACCGGTGCTCCAGAATAATGCTTAGTAAACATCATTCCATTTTTTGCTAGTGCGTCTATATTGGGTGTTTTGATGATCGATTGCCCATAAACTCCTAACTCTCCATAGCCTAAATCATCGGCAAGAAAGTAAATTATATTTGGGGTACGTTCTGTTTTTCTCTCAGAAGAACAGCTAATACAACCAATACTACAGCCAATTAAAAGTATTAGTATTTTTATGTTTTTAGTCATACTACAATTAGTTAGTAACCTACTATTGGTTTTGTGATTCCTAGAAACTAAAAGTAGAAAAAAAAATGAACTAGAGAATTATTAATTCATCTTAAAATTATTTTAATAGTAATCTTGGAGCAGAGAGGAGTAAAGTCGAACTATTTTGGGGAGGATTTAAGTAAGTTAGATTGAATATAAACCTGTTAATATCCTCATAATATGAATGCTTTTTTCATAATGAATATTAATATCTGTTTCATCTACATACATCAATAAGTTAAATACATCTTTAAATGTATGATAGACTAGTTTCTTGATTTCGATCTTTAGCTTCTCTATCAATTCTTTTTTGATTAAATGACATTTAAATAGGTTCTTCAATCCATAGATGGTGTATTTAAATTTTAATAATTTTATTTATATGTATTCTTTTCTTGAAAATTTTAAATATATTTGAGAAAATTATTGGTTTACCAATCTGGTAAACCAAAGTAAAAACTATTAATGTTTAAAACATTTATTCTTTCTCTCTCGTTTTTTTTTATCAATATTATCGTATTGGTGTCGCAAGAATTAAATGTCAAAGTAAATGATATACAAGAATTTAATAATGCCATTAAAAGTGTAGAAGAGGGAACAACAATTATCTTAAAAAATGGTGAATGGAGTAATGTTAAATTGAATATAAATGGGTTTGGTACAAAAGAAAATCCAATAGTTGTAAAAGCTGAAACCCCTGGAAAAGTATTAATTACAGGTGATTCTAAAATGACTATTTCTGGAAACTATATAACAGTTTCTGGTTTCTGGTTTAAAGATGGTAATCCAACTTCAAAATCTATAATTTCTTTCAGAAATAAATCTAAAGACGTTGCAAATAATAGTAGATTAACCAATACCACAATTTCGTATTATAATCCTATTGATAAAAGCTTAAAATCTCATTGGGTAGATTTATGGGGGAAAAATAATAGAGTAGATCATAATAATTTTACTGGCAAAACAAATGATGGTACAACCTTGGTAGTTTGGCTTAAAGGAAAAGAATCTGAGGATAATAATCATAAAATAGATAATAATTTATTTGGAAAGAGACCAGAATTAGGTAAAAATGGTGGTGAAACTATTAGAATTGGCACAAGTGCAAACTCAATGAAGTCATCTAGAACAATTGTTGAGAAAAATACATTTAAAAACTGCGATGGTGAAATAGAAATTATATCTAATAAATCTGCAAATAATATTTATAGAGATAATTTATTTTTTGAAAGTAAAGGTTCTTTAGTCTTGAGGCATGGTAATAATGCTTTGGTGGAAAGAAATGTTTTTTTAGGTAATAATGTTAAAAGTACAGGAGGTATTAGAATTATTAATGAGAATCATATTATTAGAAATAATTTAATGATTGGTATTCAGGGTTCAGGTTTTAGAGCACCAATTGTTGTGATGAATGGTGTTAAGAATTCACCCTTAAATAGGTATCATCAAGTAAAGAATGTAAATATTCAAAACAATACACTTATTAATTGTAGCGAAATAGTTTTTGGCGCAGGAAAGGATGAAGAAAGAACATTGCCGCCTTTAAATTCTGTCTTTGCAAATAATTTAATTACAAATACTAATGGTAACACTATAGCAAAAGTTGATGATGATATTTCAAGTATTAGTTTTAAAAATAACATTGTAGATTCAAATTCAAAAATAGATATAGCTCTTTTTAAAAAAGAAAAAATAGATTGGATTTTACATCGGTCATTACCAATACCAAGTACTAAAAATAGTAATTTAATCTCAACATATAAGGATGATAAAAGCCCTTCTTCAGATATTGTGAAATCTGAAAGAGAATCTAATAGTGTTGGTGCCTTTAATTTAGGAAATAAAAAACTCCCAAAAGCATTAATGTTAAGAACAGGAACAAGTTGGGTTCCTGAAATAATTGAACCTGTTAGAGCTATTAAGCCAACAGTTATAGAAGTAGAACCTGGAGTTGGTACTATTGAAAAAGCGCTAAAAAAAGTAAATGAATTATCTATTTTGCAATTAAAAGAAGGTGTTTACTTCGTAAATAAAACCCTTAAAATTAAAGGAGATATAACAATTGTTGGTAGTGGAAATACGATTATAAGAGCAGATGATAAATTGCCTAAAGCTTTAAATTATTTTATAAGAGTTAGAGAAGAGTCTTCAGTAAATTTAATAAATATAACTTTTGATGGTGATAATGACACACAAGTAAAATATGCAGTTGTGTCTCCAGATAAAGAAGAAGGTAAATTATATAATTTATTTATTGATAACTGTAAATTTAAAAATTTCAAAAATAAAAAAGGTGGAAGTATTTTTAAGGCTTATAAAGGTACATTAGCAGATACTATAAGTATAAAAAATTCTTATTTTGAAGATAGTTATAGAGGATTAAATCTTTCATATGAAAAAAACAATATTGGAAAATATAATGCAAATGTAATTTTAATTCATAATTCTGTTTTTGAAAACATACAAGAACATGCTATTAACTATACAAAATCAGGATATCTAACAAATACTGGAAAAGGGAAGTTAATTATAACCAATTCCATTTTTAGCAAGGTTGCAAATTTTGAAAAAGGGATTGCAGTTAGAACTAAAAATATACCTAACGTTCTTGTAAAAAACTCTGTTTTCCAAAACAGTTATAATATTTTAAAACCTATTAACATAGGAGGTTCAGATTCTAGAATAGAAAATTGTCTTCTAAGTACAAATGGTAGTATTAAAAATAGTAAAGGAGTTATACAAAAGAATATTTTTTATAAGAGTCCTAAATGGAAAGACAAGAAAAATTATATACCAAGTAAAAAATCTATCCTTTTAAAGGAGAACAATAAAGTAAATACCATTGGGTTAATTGAACCATTAACAAACTAAATATGAGAAAAATATCACTATTAATTTTTATTGCTACGATCATCTTGAGTGCATGTGTTAATAAAGGTAAAAAAGAGGATCAAAAAATTATTAATGCGAACAATGTAATTCCCTTTTTTCAACATTGGAATTTAATTTTAGGAGATGGTACTAATGTGGGTCAAGCAACTGATTTTGAGAATAAAGACTTCTTTTATGCAACTAGTGAAAACAATGTAGATTGGGTTGTATTTAAAACACCTAATGCTGGTAATACACACGGTACCTCAAATAACACTAGAACAGAATTGGCACAATTAAAAAAGTGGACGCCAATGACAGATGCTAAAATGAATGCAACTTTAAAAGTAACTAATGTTTCAACTACAGGAGATGCACGTGTTGCAGCAACTTATTCTGTAGTAGTTGGTCAAATTCATAGTGCAGATGGTCATGAAAACGAGCCATTAAAAATATACTATAAAAAATTTCCAGGACATACCAAAGGCTCTGTTTTTTGGAATTATGAAATAAATACAGCGGGTGATGATAACTCTGGAAGATGGGATTTTTCTACTCCAGTTTGGGGGTATGATTTTTCAGTTGTTGGAACAGGTGAAAATACATATCCAGCTGAACCAAAAGAGGGTATTGCTATAGGTGAGGAGTTTAGTTATGAAGTAGAGGTAAAAGATGGAATGATGTCTCTTAAATTTACAAGTGACGGACATGAAACAAAAACATTTACTAAAAACCTTATTAATTCAGAATATACTAAGCGTTCTGATATACCAAATCAAGTAGAAAACTTATTTGTGCCCATTGGTCAAGACGGAGTAGAACAAGAGAAAGCGTATGCAGATCAAGGACTTTTTTTTAAATTAGGTTCCTACAATCAAACAAATGGTAAAGATCCTAAAGTAAATAAAGTTTGGTGTTCTGGAGCAGAAACACACGGAGGAGATGTTAAAAAACAATATGCAGACGGTAACTATGCAGAAGTTTGGTTTAAATCAGCAAATATTGAAATTAGTAAAGAAGCGTATTCTAATGCAGATTATTTTGCGGCCAATGATGGGTTGAGTAATAAAACAGTATATCCAAGTGAGGTAATTTCTTTTATGGATAAGTTTAAAATGTTAATGGGTAACGGAACAAGTATTGATAATCTTGTAGATTTTGAAAATAAAGACTTTTTCTACACAGAAATTGATGGTACGAGACGATGGGTTGTTTATAAAACACCAAATTCTGGTGTTACTTCTAAAAACTCTAGCAACACAAGAACAGAGTTACACGAAAAAAGAGAATGGACACCTGAAGATGGGGGAAAACTAACAGGAACTTGTAAAGTAATGCAAGTTTCGGTTTCTGGTGATGCAAGAGTTGCAGCTTCTTATTCAACTGTAGTAGGTCAAATTCATAGTGGAGAAGGTCATGAAAATGAACCTATAAAAATATTTTACAAAAAGTTTCCAGGACAAACAAAAGGTTCAGTTTTTTGGAATTATGAAATAAATACCGCTGGTGATGATAATTCTGGTAGATGGGATTATTCTACTGCGATTTGGGGACACGATATGTCTGTTATTGGAAAAACAAAAACCGATTTTCCTGCTGAACCTGAAGATGGAATAGAATTAGGTGAAGAATTTAGTTATGAAATAAATGTTTATAAAGGTATTATGTATCTAACTTTTAAAAGTGAAGGACATAAAACTAGAACTTTCACCAAAAACTTAATCAAATCTGAATATGTTAATAAATCAGATATTCCAGAGCAGGTTAAAAATTTATTTGTGCCTATTGGTCAAGATGGAACTGAGCGTGCTAATGCTTACAGTGGAGAATTAAACTATTTTAAACAAGGAGCTTATAATCAAACTAATGGTAAAGCACCAGAAAAAAATATGGTATGGTGTGCTGGTGCAGAAACTTATGGTGGAGATATTGCTAAACAATACGAAAATGGTTGTTATACAGAAGTTTGGTTTAGAGATTGTACTGTGGGTTTAGGTACAAAACCTAACAACTAAAACTTAAATGTTGGACAAGTAATTTTTTAATGGGCATTTTTGGAAGTGGAAAAAGTACCAAAAAGAAAATTACTTGCTCAAGAATTAAATATTCCTTTTTTGATAGTGATGATTTTCATCCAGAAAGTAACATTATTAAAATGTCTAAAGGAAAGCCTTTAAATAATTTGCAAAAAAGCAGTAATAAAAAACAGTTGTATTCTAGCAAGCATTAGAATATGATGGTTTATAAAAGGTGCAACGTTAGATATAATCGGAGGAGTTTATAATATGTAGTTAACTTTTTAATTGTAGGTCGCTTATACCATACTATTTGTAATTCTTGTTTTTCATAAAATATTCTTATATTTGGTAAACCAATCTGGTAAACCAATTAAAACATATTAAATGAATAAAATTACTTTATACTTTATGTTACTGTTTTCTATAACAATAACAGGGCAAACAACTTATAATATTAATAATCCATCAGATTTAGAAAACAATACTTATGTTGCTGGAGATGTAATTATATTAGCTAACGGAACATATAGTTCTAGTCAAAGAATAGATTTTATTGGAAATGGAACAGCAAGTGAGCCAATAACATTTAGAGCAGAAACACCTGGAGGCGTAAAATTTACAGGAGGTTTGCAAATGAATATTGGAGGAGATTATGTTGTTGTAGATGGTTTTCATTGGCAAGGTGGTTTTGGTGCAAGTAATTTTATTCAATTTAGAAATAATTCTGATTATGCTCATCATAGTACAATTCAAAATTGCGTAATAGATGGTTTAACAGTTAGCCCAGACGATTTAGAACCTGGAACAAGTGTAAAACATAGATGGATTGTGTTGTACGGAACTTACAATTCTGTTCTTAATTGTTCATTCTTAAATAAAACAAATGCAGGTGCAACAGTTCTTGTAGAGCTTGAATATAATGCATCTCCTGATGATGGAGTAACAAACACAAGTTGTAATCTTGTTGGTCATACAATCAGTAATAATTATTTTTATAAATATGCTAAAACTGATACAAATCTTTCTAATGCTAATGATAGTGAAACTATTCGTATTGGAAGTAGTAATTATCAAAATGTAAATAGCGGTACTACTGTAAGTAATAATTATTTTGTAGAAGCTGATGGTGAAAATGAAATCATCACTAATAAAAGTAAAAACAACTTATTTATTAATAATACTTTTAGAAGATCTAGAGGATCTTTAGTTCTACGTCATGGCTCTAACGCAACAGTGGATGGTAATTATTTTTTAGGTGAAGATATTGATGGTACAGGAGGAATTAGAATTACAGATAGTAACCACACAATTACAAATAACTATATTCAAGATTGTATCACTGTTGTCGATCAAGCTAAATGGAATAATGGGATAACATTTATTGGAGGTGGAGATACTGCAGCTGTTTCTTGTACAGCTTCAAATACTACAAATGGATATCAAAAATCTGAAAACATTACACTTTCTAACAATACAATAATTAACACAAATGCACCATTGTTTTATAATACAGATAAAGGCTCAAATGATCCAACAGGAAATGTCTTAGATAACTTAATTTATTTTGCTGATTCAGATCCAAATTTATCAGATGTTATTTCTGGAGATACAGAAAATTCATATGCAAATATGGGGACGTCATTAACGTATTCTGGCAATGTTTACTCTGGAACTTCTCTTGGTGAAACAAACACAGGTTTTTCTGAAGAAACAGGAATTACAGCCTCACCAGATGGTGAGATTTTTACTTTTTCAGGAACAGGTTCAGATGGAAAAGGTGCAGATATGGGGGTTTATCAGCCAATCATAGATGATAATGTAGGAAATGGCATTGGAGCTTGTTTTGTAGATAATGAAGGAAATAATTTTTCAGGAGGTAATTGTACAATTGTTACACCAGAATTTTTAACAGTTGGCAGTTTGCCGATATTTTCTCCTAGTGCAGGTAGTAATAATGTTTTGGTAAATGCAAATGTAAGTTGGACTGCCATGTCTAATGATTCATGGATATCTATAGACACTAGTTCTGGTTCAGGTAATATAACAGTTTCTGTTTCTGTTACTGAAAATTTAGACACAAATAGTAGAACTGGAACTGTAATTTTCACACAAGATCCTGGAGGAGATAATATTGTAAGAACGTTAAATGTTACCCAAGAAGGAGTAGATTTAACAGATTTATACGACCTAATAAATACAGGTTTAGCTGGAGATCCAGTTACCATAGATTCTTTCTCTCAGCAACAAGTAGATCCTGATAATAATAAATTTAATTACGCATCAAATACACTTGATAAAGATTTTGAATCACACTGGACAGCTCAAGACGGAGATATTTTACCTGGTGATATTAAAGGTGATGGTGAATATGTTATTTATGATTTAGGGAGTAGTTATGAACTTGATTTATTACAAATTGCTACCGATGACAAAGACGATCCATACGGTTTACAAGTTTGGTTATCAACAACAGGAACAAGTGCTTCAGATTTTACAATGATTTTACCATCAACAGGAGATTTGTTAATTACAACAACTGTAGGTGTAAATGATGCTTTTGATCAATACGAGATAACAGCTTCAGCTCGATATGTAAAATTAATCGGATTCGGAAGATTTGATAGCGCTGGTAATCAAAGACAAAGTCCTTGGAACAACATTACTGAAATTGAATTCTACGGGACTTCAGTTTTATCAATAGATACTATAAATTTAGATAATGAAATAGTATTTTATCCAATACCGGTTAAAAATATGTTGTATATCAATAATCTAGATGAAAATTTTCAGTCAATTAAAATTTATAGTATGGATGGAAAAGAGTTACTTGAAAAAAAAGTAACTCATTCCAATGAAGAATTAAGTATAGATTTATCTTTTTTAGCCAAAGGAACCTATATTATTAGTTTAAATAAAGGTATAAACTCAATTACGAAAATGATTGTTGTTGATTAATAATTCTAAATTTAATAAGCACTTCATTGGAAAAATAATTATAAATAATAATCAGAAAAGTATTAATAATTTCAAATAAATAAAAAACATGAAACGATTTAGTGAAAAGTATGTTATCACAAAAGATATGGAATGGGAAGAACTTGGTGGAGGTGTATCAAGAAAATTTTTAGGCTACGATAACCAAATAATGATGGTGCAAGTTAAATTTGATAAAGGAGCATTAGGTTCGCCACACCATCATTTTCATACACAAGCTACCTATTGTGTTTCGGGTAAGTTTGAATTTGAAATAGATGGAGAAAAGAAAATTATTGAAGCTGGTGACGGAGTTTATATTGAGCCTAATTTGTTACACAGTGCAATATGCCTAGAAGAAGGTATGCTAATTGATACCTTTAGTCCGGTAAGAGAAGACTTCTTAAGCGGAGATGAAGTGTCATATTTTGGAAAAAAATAAACTAATAATAATTAGAGTATTAAAGACCTTTTAAACTTTATTTTAACAAAATTTCACGAAAAAGT
>Ga0228625_1000695_pt1 | contig 13724 bp, 13 predicted proteins | sample 30DmetaG_FD_190482 | JGI IMG/M metagenome (GOLD analysis project Ga0228625, IMG submission 190482) | Seawater microbial communities from Monterey Bay, California, United States - 30D | ecosystem: Environmental > Aquatic > Marine > Coastal | place: USA: California | collected 2016-10-05
GGCGGTGAATACGAATACCTCAGCCCAAGGGAGGGAGCCCAGCCCCAAAGGAACGCCTGCACCTACACCGGCATCTGTTGGAACCTCAACGCCAACGCCAACGCCAACGCCAACGCCAACGCCAACGCCAACGCCAACCCAGACAAATGTTGGTATGTCACCAGCGTCAGGGTCAGGCGAGACATCTGCTTCGGTAAACGCCAGGTTACAGCCCACGATGGTTGGCTCTGGAGGGGCCAGTGGATTGTCGAGCACTCTTGGCCGCGCGCTGCTGCATGCCGGTTCTGGAACTGGCAATCCTGCGGCGGTGCCAAGCGACAACCGCCCTGGTCCTAGGCCCCGACAAGTAGGTCCTGAGGTTATATCTGAGCGGTTGGCTAAGGCGTCGTCGTTGGGCCGGCAGGGTTCTGACACAAAAAATATGCTTCAGGCACTGATCGAAACGAAAGGCGCGCCAAAGTTAGATTCGGTTAACAGCCGCCGCCTAGTTAGCGAACACTTGTTGACACGCGCTGGGACGGGTTTGATAACGCCGGGGTCTAGAGCCCAGCCCAATCCCCATGCAGCATCAATCCCGGGTGGTAGGTCCTTTGTGGCTGGAGCGCCGATAACACCGGCGGAGCGGGCAGTGTCGCCTCGGCAAACCGCGATGTTTCAGGCCTCTGGGCAGATGCTTCCAACCAAGCAGCCCTTTCAACCGGGCCCGAAAGATCAAATCCAGAACAAAGTGATCGATCAGCCATCAAGGACGGCTTGGCAGCTAAACATTCAAAAACCCGACTTAGGTCTAGCTGACCTAGGCACGGGGAAACAGGGAGGCAGTATGCTCAGTCCCGAAGGTGTCAATATGATGCCCCGACCGAACACCGTCTATGTCGAGGGCGCCGCGGCAGGGGTCCGCGTGGAACCTGAACAAGCACGCATCCTGGGGCTCCGCGCAGGAGAAACGATCAATGCCGTGGTGACTCAGCGTCAGGACGGCAACGTCCTACTGATTGGCAAACAGCAGCTTCCGCTACCGGATCGTATGAACTTGCCGGCGGGCCAAGTGGCTCTTTTGGTGCGAGTTGTAGCAGGTCAAACGGTGCTCGCTCTGACAGATCCAGCCCTTGCGGCCCAAGTTGCCGCCGGGGCTAAGCGAACGGATGCCGATGCGCGTTTTGCCCGGCTGCTCAACCACGTGGGGACCTTCCACCTGGGTCGTACCCTAAGCCCGGGTATCCTAGCCGGGCTGGTGGAGCAAAGCGGCAGTCCACAAATGCAGAGAAGTTTGGCAGCGCTGTTACTGGATTCTCGCCAACTCAGCGCAGGTCGCATCCGCTCTGCGGTAGAGAGCGGGGGGCTCTTTGGCGAACATCAAGCAAGTTTGAATGCCCAGCAAGGAGCCCCGGGTCTCAAATCCATGCTCATTGGTCTTCGAGCCCTAATGCAGTCGCGGCAGATGGAAACCACGTCCATCTCTGGGGCCATTGATGAAATAGAGGCCCGTCAATTAGACAGCCTAGCCCAACAATCCACCGGTAGAACGCAGTATTCGTGGATCTTGCCCTTTGCAGACCAGTACCCGGTTTATATTGAGCTTGAGCACCAGCAGATAGCTGAGAGCGAAGACAGTATGGCTCAGAGCTTATGGAGCGTGGATTTAGAGGTTGGACTTACGCCCTCGGTTGCTATGGCCGCCAACGTACGAGTGGATCAAGACGGTGGACTAGGCCTGCGCCTATGGCTGCCGGACCCCAGTTTTTATCGCGTGGCTCAAGCAGGCAGAGGCCAACTGGAAGATATGATCGCCAGTCAGGGGTTGTCGCTCACTGGACTGACGGTTTATCCGGTTGCTCGAGACGCCGGCAGTGTCGACGACAGTCGGCCGAAAATGGGAGTATCCATCGATGCCTAAGCGTGAAACACCCTTTGGTTGGACCTTGGCAGACGACGTGCTTGAACCGAAAGATCTGCAGGATAACGGGCCGAGAAAAGCCGTCGCGTTATTGTTTGACCAGGTACGAGCGCCTGTATTGGTGGCTAAGGGTCAGGGTGAGTTCGCGGAAGAAATCATTAAGGTGGCAAAAGCCGCCGGTGTCTATCTTGCTGAGGACCCAGTGCTTGCTGAAACTCTGTCGTATCTGCAACTGCAGGAAGAAATACCCGAGGATGTCTATGTGGCTGTAGCCACGGTATTGTCGTGGGCCTACTGGCTCAAGGGCGAGGTGCCTCAAGTGTTAACGGAACGAGCAGATTAACTTAGCGTTTGCGCTTCATGCGGCCCATTTTGTCGTAAAGAGCGCTGTGGTTATCTTCAGAGCGTTGAGTCAGCGATGACAGCACCGTTCGAATCACTTCCAGCTGACGCTTTAGCAGCAGGTCATTGCGGATATGGGCTTCTTTGCACTCATTGATGAGAGTTCGGGCTTCGTCCCACAAAGGGTCTGCCGTGTCTTGAATCGGTTCAGCGCCCGGGTCGTCGGAAGCGGCCGGTGTAGGCCACTGGGTCTGTATAGACTGCAGTAGTTCAACTTTTCGCAGCTGGACCGTCTCTAAGTGGTCTAGGTTCTTCTCGCCAAGGGCAATGAACTCCTCTTCAAGCGTTACCTTAAGTTCATTACCTAGGGTCAGAATGTCGCGAATCAGTGTGGTTTCGGACATTTGGCTTGCTTTACCGAGTCTGTTTGTTGACCTAGGAGCGACCTGACTAAATCAGGCGCTCGAGTTCGGCAAAATTTTCTGCGATGCGGCGTGCATCCAACGGGAAGGAGCCGTCTTCGATGGCCTGGCGCATCTGCTGCACTTTAACCTCGTCAAACGTCGCGTTTTCGCTGGATCGAATTTCATTGCTGAGTTTGACCTCAACGCTGGCTGCCGGTTCCGCGGTGGCTGGCGCGCTGCCTGTCGGAGCGTTCGCTTCCCGACTACCTGCCGCGCCTGTATTGCGGGCCCGGTTGGCCGCTGCGGAATTTGAATTAATGCTGTCAACCATGATGCACCTATGTTTACTCGTGATTTGAGTGTCGGATCGCTCCGAAATTTACCGCAAATTCACGCTTAAAAAGTCTTTTTACCGATTCAACAAGAAAGTCGGCGACGTCGCGAGAAACTTTAGCGATGATTTATATATATATCAATTGTTTACGCGCTGTATGGGGCGAGTCCTCATAACTACAAGCTGCGGGCTTTGCCCGCCCCGGTCACAATAGCGGTGACCTGACGGTCGCTGCCAGGATTGCGCAGTTCTATTTGATCTCCTAAAAAGCCGTCCTGCAGCGCAACTAACTCAGAAGCGATGCGAAAATACGTGCCAACGGATTCTACGGAAACCCGCTGGCCGCGCTTGACGAGCTTGGCCTTGGTTAAATCCCTTTTCCTTAAAATATCCCCGGGGTGCAGCAATCTGTTAGCCGCCAACATTTCCAGACCCTCAAATGTTCGATATGCGTCTTTGGGTACGCCCACAGCACGTTGGCGCATGGCAACCATACTCGGTGTGATTTGACTTCGGGCCGGAATTGCTTGAACGATCACGACCACGGGTTGCCCCACAGCCACATCAGAGGTTACTAGGGTTTGGCCAACCCGAAGGTTTCGAGCCGCGTAATAGTTAGCGTTGTCTAGCTGGGTTATGGCATTTTGTGGTGCCCGATTCGGTGGCAGCCAAGTCGTATGGACCGCGCCTTTTTCAATCAGCTGACCTTTCGTGATGGGCTTTACTGGCTGAAGCACTGCAATCGCAGGCGTCTTACGTTTTGCCGGCAGACTTCCTCCCCTCGGCTCTTTCTTTAAACGACCACGGATTTTGCGCTGCCAATTTGCTTCTGGGCATGCAGCATCTACCGCGACGCTGGCGGGGGAATGCTGCTCCTGAATTAGCTGTATAGGATCGATCACAAATCGATCGCAGGCAGGAATCGCCAAGCGTTTGTCTTTTAAAGCAAATGTATAAGTGGGTATCACGCCGGATGGTGGGGCCAAATGCTGGTTAGCCCATTGTCCGAGGGCCTTAGCAAGCTGAACTTCGGCGGTTTCCGCCACTTCAGGCTTCGAGCCGGTTGGTTGCCTGTCGGTTGTCGCAAAAGCCCCGGACGCCAAAATCAGCAGTAGCGCTGCCAACATCGTTGTTGTTGGGACACCAACTACTTCGGAGCGGCTGGAAACAGCTGCCCGAGATGATGGATTTTCGACAAATGTATGGATGAAACCTTTCATGGGTAGATCAATGCAATATAGGTGCCACTAATTTGCGTGCTAGGTCGACAATGAGATTACTCTACCCAGCCACCGCAAATTGGGCGCTGGTTCCTCCTGCGCCAAAGCGCGAATTCACAAGGATCAAGATGGGCCTTTTCTTAATGCGGCCACGGCGTTGCTCGTGTGCAAGGCGGCTATCCTTGGCTTGAGCCTTTGCAAAGAAGGCAGATTAGCCAGCCCGCAGTCTGGGCAGATCGCCCTTGGTCGACAACGTAGGTCGACAACTTCTGGCATTAAAAACGACGGGCTCTACTAGGTGCTGCCAGTGGTAGCCAGACCTCTGACGATTTATTGACACCCGGCAACGCGAGAAAAAAAGCGGAAATAACCGGCCGGCTAGGAATTGCCGAATTTGGAAAAACCATGTGAAAACAGCCTTAAATAGCGGCTGTTGCGGCTAAAAAGGTGCAAAAACAAAGTTGGCACGCCAATTGCTTTCTAAGTCACGTGACGGTGGATCGAGTAATGCTCATCTACTGAATCGAACACAAGTTGCAGAACTTTAGGAAACGGATCGATTTTTTTTGGAAGGTAGAGAGATCGTTATATGAGCATGCTCGACAACATCTTTGGGGTTCATGAACAGGCGGTGCAATTGCGCCAGCGACGTATTTCGTTGCTGGGCGAAAACATAGCCAATGCAGATACCCCCAACTTCAAGGCAAAAGATCTGGATTTTAAGGCATTGATGAACAACGAGCGTTCGATGTCGGCGCGTCGCACTCATGACATGCACATAGACCACAAGCTAGGGAATAAAAGTGGCTTGGTCTATCGCGTTCCCAATAACCCGGCTGCAGATGGAAATACAGTGGAACTGAACTTCCAGCAGGCCGAGTTTGGTAAGGAATCAGCACGCTACACCGCAACGCTGCAATTTCTGGAAAACAGAATTGGCGGTGTTCGTAGAGCGCTTCGCGGCGAATAAAACAAACTAATAAGGGTAGATTAATCATGGCTCTCTCAATTAATACCAATGTTTCTTCTTTAACAGCACAGCGTGCAATTGCTGACTCCAAAAATGAGTTAGAGACAGCAATGGAGCGTCTTTCAACGGGATCAAAGATCAACAGCGCATCCGATGATGCCGCGGGTCTAGCAATGTCCCAGCGCATGACGGCCCAAATCCAGGGCCTGAACATGGCGATCAAAAACTCCAACGACGGCATAGCGATGACGAAGTCAATCGAAGGTGCCATCGGTGAAGTTTCGGACATGTTGCAACGCATGAGAGAGCTGTCGATTCAAGCAGCCAACGGTACGAACAGTGCTTCGGATCGAACTTATTTGCAGGACGAAGTAAATCTGCTTATTCAGGAGATCACACGAATTTCCGCGAATACTCGCTACAACGGATCGTTGATCTTAGACGGTACCTTTATCAACAAACAGCTGCAGGTAGGCATCGAAGAAGGGGAGCATATCACCTTCTCTGTTGACTCCATCGCCGCCAGTCAAATCGGTGCGCACACACTTGTAGGCAATGGCGTCAACCCCGAAACACCTGGAGCTACAGCGCCGGTTAACCCAATGACGACAGCCGAAGATATCGAGATTTTTGGTTATCTTGGAACGAAGATGATCGAGGCATCAACAGAGGACACGGCAAAGGAAACAGCGCAAAAAGTTAATCTATCGACATCAGATACTGGCGTAAGAGCTTATGCAAAAACCTTTGCTGCGCTCTCCTCTGGTGATGCGGCGTCGCGAACCTACAACATAAAAATCAACGATTACCAAACGGGCAACTTTATTATCTCCAGCACCGACGTGACTGACGCTGTCGAGGCAATTAACCGAATTGCTGGAGCCTCGGGCGTTACCGCGACAGCAGAGAATAACAAGGTGGTGTTGTTTGACGCGGATGGCGACGATATACGAATTGAGAACACGAAGTCCGGATCAGAGTTCGTGGACCTAGTGGTCGAGAAACTGGGCGAAGACGGAGCCGTGTCAAACGTTGTTGGCCAGCCAATTCGGCTAGGGGAAGGCGGCGCTACTACGAACACCCCGGCTGTCTTTACTCAAGCTCATGGTGACCTAGCCAAATGGAAAAGCAATACGCATACCATTACTGACGGCACGACCACGCTGTCGATAACTGCCACAGCTGATGATGATACAACCGCTGAGCTTGTGGCTCTCTTTGAGGCGGCTCCAGGGTACAGTGATTTTAAGTATGTCATTGCTGCTTCGGGAACGACCGGGTTTACTTATACGGCTCGCGAGCCAGGAATAATACAAACGGCTGAGCGCCCCGTATTGTCGCCACATTCAGACGTAACAGATGCCGGCACAATGGCAGACACCACACCTGGCGTGGCAATGGACGCAACTAGAGTAGGCGGTACTCTAAAGTTCGTCTCAGCAATGTCATTCTCGGTGGAACAAGCGGGCAACGGAGCTGATCATGCGACAGCACCCAAGGGATATTTTGATACTGGCTCACAAACCGCTGCGTTGATCGATCTTACCCAAGTCAAGATCAGCACCGAGGCAGGCGCAAGTGACGCCATTTCGATCATCGATGCGGCCTTAGATAAGGTGGCGCAGATGCGCTCAGACCTTGGTGCCATCGAAAACCGGATGGATCACACGATTTCAAACCTGATGAACATTGCGGAAAAAACTGCCGATTCGCGATCGCGGCTGCAAGACGCCGACTTTGCATTGGAATCCGCGCGACTCGCTAAAAATCAGGTTTTGCAGCAGGCCGGAACCTCCATGCTCAGCCAAGCTAACCAGATGAGTCAGCTCGTCATGGAGCTACTGCGCGGTTAATCCCAAAGGTCATTGGAGTAGATAAATGAGCTTAGACAGAATTTTTGGCGTTGCTGGCGGGGCGATGGATGCACAAATCATCCGGATGAACCTAGCGGTATCCAATATCGCTAACGCTGAGGTGACCGAGTCTTCCTCAGAGGAGGCTTACCGAGCCAAGCGCCCAGTTTTCGAAAGTATTTTGGCCAAGGAGGTCGATCAGAGGCGGGGTGAAACCGCTGGTGGTGTTCGCGTTAAGCAGATCATCGAAGATCAAACCACGACGCCAGCTAACTACGATCCGGGTCATCCGAATGCGAACGAAGAAGGCTATGTGTATATGTCCAACGTCAACCCAATGAACGAGCTCATTGAGATGACAGCGGCGGCACGTTCCTTTGAAAGCAACATTGAAGCAATGAATACGGCTAAGCAGTTAATGATGCGAACCGTTGAATTGCTGAAGAAATAGGGTCCGTTATGAGTGATTTGAATATTGGTGGCATTCGCACAACTGCAGATTTACGCGCGGAAGCCGCGGCACCAAAGCCAGAGTCTGATCTAGACAGAAACGCGTTTTTGCGTCTGTTCACCACCCAGCTACAAAATCAGAATCCATTGGATCCGATGAAAAACGAAGCCTTTGTTGCCCAGCTGGCACAGTTTTCCAGTCTTGAGGCCACCACTCGCATGTCGGATTCTCTTGATCAGTTTGTCTCCTCACAGTCCAGCGAGAAGATCATGCGCGGGGCTTCCCTCATCGGGAAAAACGTTTTCGCTAATGGCGCGGTTATGAACCAACCTGGTGGCAGCTCTCTGAGTGGATACGTCAAGTTAGACCAGGCCGCGGATAATGTGCGGTTAAGTGTCTTAAACGCTCGTACCGGACAGGTGATGAACGCTATGGATCTTGGTCCTCATGTGGCTGGCGAAGTAGGCTTTGATTGGAACGGTGGGAGTTTCGATGGGGAAGCGGCACCAGCCGGCGACTACCTGTTTCAAGCGGAAGTGATCAACGGTGACGCTTCCCGCGGGATTCCGGTCTACGGCCAAACTCGAGTACAGGGTGTTTCATTCAACGATGACCTAGGCCAAGTGCTGGTGGAAATCAGCGATGGCAAAACCCTGGCCCTATCCGAAGTCACGCGAATTTCAGAATAAGTTTACTTAGTACGATCAATCTCAAGTAGTACAAGAATTGGAGCACGATAAATGTCTTTCTATACCTCACTAACAGGGTTGAAGGCGGCGACCACGGAACTGGCCTTAACCAGTAACAACATCGCTAACGTAGGTACCAGCGGGTTCAAAAAATCCCGAGCTTCCTTCGGCGACATCTTTGCGACGTCCCCACTGCAGAAATCCACTTCTGTTGTGGGACAGGGTGTTTCTTTGAAAGAAGTACGTCAGGAATTTTCTCAGGGTAACGTAGAGTTCTCTTCTAACACCCTAGACTTGGCGATTTCCGGTGAAGGGTTTTTCCCCCTAAAATCTGCTGACGGTCTAACCGACATCTATACCCGCAACGGTAGCTTTGTGTTGAACGAGCAGTTCAACGTGGTCAACTCTTCTGGTCAGGCACTGCTGGCGGCGGCAGTTGACTCCTCCGGTAAGGCGGATTTGGAAAAGCTCAGCCGTTTGGCCATTCCTGTATCTACTTCTGGGCAGGCCACGGAAACCTCAGAAATCCAGCTGGCATTGAACTTGCCTTCGGATGCTGAGGTGATCGACTCTCAGTTCAATCGAAATAATCCAGCCACCTACAACAAGTCGACTGCGCTGAGCGTCTACGACAGCGGGGGTAACTCCTACCTAGCGACGATTTACTACGTCAAAACCGCCAACGCGACGGCTAACTCACCAACCAACAAATACCAAACCTATGTTTTCGTCGGTGATGACCAAGTAAACCCAGCGCTGCAGCAAGCGACCGATGAAAATCAAGAGCGTCTGTATGTAAACAAATATGGCGAGCTGCAGCCGTTCTCCGCAGTAGAGGATTTGTTGGTTAACAGAAAGACGCAAAAATTCTCGTTAGACGATTTGACCGATGTTCGTACTTCGGTGCCGGCCACCGTTGAGGGCGCGAAGCTACCCAACGATCTAACCGCGGATCAAGGATATAACTTTAATGCGGCTGTCGCGGGCGGCGATTTTACCGCAGCGCAACTTAGAAACTTCATGACCGTCGACGTGGATAATTCGGGCAACCCAACGACTGTAGACTTGTCAGGCTTGGCCGTAAACAACCGCAACTATACGGGTGTTGAACTAGCGACGTTTATCCAAAACCAACTGAACACAAAGTTCGGTGATGAGCGCTTTTTCGATCTTTCAACAGCGAGTGCACGCACCTTCAAAGTGAATTTTACGTCAGGAGGCGCAAAAACGGTTGCGGCGATTGATCTTGGTGCAACCTTTGATACTGATGCGAAAAAATTGTCGGCCACGACAGAGCAGGTAGTCGCAGCAATACAAACGAAGCTGGATGCCGCAACAACGGCCGGCGGCCTCGGTGCCGATAAGGTAGAGGTGTCTTACGATTACGCAAACAGAGAGTTTTTGTTTAAGCCCTCATCCTCATCGGACTCGGTGGCTTTAAGCTCAGACGCGACGAACAACCTATTCAAAACTACGCCAACGCTGGTGAATGCGGGCTCGACCGGATCCTATGGGCAGACGGTAACGCCAAACGGAGCTCTACAGCGGGTCGAGAATGAGCAGCGTTACGGCATTAAAGTAGCGTACGACGGCGCAAAGCAAACCTTCTCTTTCTCATCGGGAAGCACCGGTGATACCTCTCAAGTGGACGTAAACTTCTCGGTCCCAACATTTAATGCCGACACAGGGGTACCGACCGGCGCGGTAGATGATGACGGGAATCCAACGTTGCAAGCCAACCTGTTAAGCGCATCTTTTATGGGCTTTGAGGTGACAGGTACTGCTGACTCAAAATATTCGGAATTACCCTCCGAAGAAGCTGTTCGTGGCGTGGTTTCTCTGCCGGCTATTAGTCAGGGCTCTTCAATCGCGGTAAACGTTAACAACAACTTCTCGGTAGACGCCTCCAACAATACGTTTGTTGTTTCGGTGGACGATGTTAAAGGCACGCTCGTACTGCCGACTAGCTCTGGTTACACCTTGGACAGTTTTATTGTTGAGTTAGAAAAAGGGATCAATCAATTGGCGTCTGCAAACGGAAGCACCGTATCGGGCGTCAAGGTTGCGTATGACGCAACAACGAATGGCTTGGTTTTCACCTCAGGTACGACAGGTACAGACTCCTTTATCAAGGTCTCTGGTTCTGCAACCTGGGGATTAGCAAACATCGGGTCGGGTCGCGGTACGACCACTACTTGGATCAAACCTTCCCAATCAGCTGACACCGTGAATGGCGTTTCGGTAAACAAATACATTGATGAATTCGGTGTCGAGACAGCCAGCGCAGATGGCTTCTCCACGTTGCCTGAGTGGTCGCCCATCTTCTTGGATAAGGGTGAATTGACCTTTGATACATCGGGTAACTTAGTGTCGCCAACCGGTGGCGCGCAATTGGATACGGTCTTCTTGGCCGGCGGTCGTGGCGCTTTGAACTTAAGCATTGACTACACAGGTACGACACAATTTTCACAAGCGTTTGCAGTTAAAGCCCAATCTCAAGACGGGTCGCCGGAAGGTGACTTGGTCGGGGTCGACATTGGCGACGATGGTCTTGTCGTAGCCAGTTATTCGAACGGTTCTCAGGAGTCATTAGGTAAAATTGTACTAACCACTTTCGCAAGTAATGAGGGTCTGCGTCAGAACGGTGACAGTTCCTACCTGTCATCAGCTAAATCCGGTGCGGCAGCATTCGGTGAGGCGGGAACGGCAGGTTTCGGAACCATTCGGGCCGGTGCTAGAGAGCGGTCCAATGTAGACCTGACCACGGAGTTGGTTGGCTTGATCACAGCTCAACGAAACTTCCAGGCCAATGCGAAAGCCATTGAAACGTCGTCGGCACTGACCTCCGCCATCATTAACATCCGAAGCTAGGTAAGCGGCAATGGATAAAGGCATATATACAGCGGTGGGTTCGATTAACGCCCAGCGCATGCAAGAAACCAATGCGGTACATGAGCTTGCGAACGTATCGACGATTGGTTTCAAAAAGGCCTATCAAATCGCCCTGGAACCCTATCGAGTTGACGGTGACGGCTTCAAGACCCGTTTCTTGACGGCTAACTCGCCGAACGGCCTAGTCAACCTTACTCCGGGTGGTCGTATCGCGACTGGTAATCCAATGGATATTTTTATGAACGCGGCTGCGGTATTGGGCGTACGAAACGATGAGGGTGACATTGCCTTTACTCGGCGCGGCGATATCCGGGTGAATCAAAATGGCGAGTTATCAATAGTTACAGGTCAGGTTGTGTTAGATGACGGCGGAGCCGCCATCGTGCCGCCTCAAGATCAGCTGCTTAGCATCTCTGATGAAGGCGTTGTCTACGCTGTAGATCCTGAACAAGAAGTTGCCGAACCCCAAGAAGTGGCGCGACTAATGTTGCGAGATGCCAGTGAAACACCGTTAGAAAAAATGAAAGACGGGCTATTGAAGGTGCAGGGCCAACCACCGGCTGATTTCGAATCCGGCCCAGTACAAGTCTCTATTTCGAGCGGGCAGTTGGAAGGCAGCGCGGCCAATGCCATGGAAACCATGGTGAAGATGATGAACGGCGTCCGTTCTTTTGAAATGAAAATGAAGCTGGTGAAAGAACTCGGTGACTTAGGCGATTCCAACAACACGTTGATGCGCCTGAGCTAGAAACGAAAAAAATGAATTTGGCTCGGCTCCTTGGGTCCTGCCATCGCTAAAAGGAAAGACTATGGACGCCTCTTTGTGGGTAGCTAAAACCGGTTTGAACGCTCAGCAGACAAGAATGAGCGTGATCTCAAACAACCTAGCTAACGTTAATACCAATGGTTTCAAACGAGACCGTGCCGTCTTTGAAGATTTGTTGTACCAGAATATCCGGCAGGCCGGCGGCCAAACTGGAGCCGACACTAATGCACCTAACGGCTTCATGTTGGGTACGGGCACGCGCATCGTGGCCACGGAAAAAATGCAGGGCCAGGGCAACATGGTTGCAACCGAAAACGCCCTTGATCTCGCCGTGGAGGGGCCGGGCCTGTTCCAGATCCTTCAGCCAGATGGCACGGTGGCTTATACCCGTGATGGTAGCTTCAAGCTCTCTCAAAACGGCGAGCTTGTGAACAGTGCTGGATATCTGCTGCAGCCCCAGATCGTGATTCCTCAGGAAGCAGCGAGTATTTCAGTGGGTACCGATGGCACTGTCAGCGTTGAACTCGCCAATGGCGGCGGTAACCAGCAAATCGGTCAGATTCAGGTGGCGCGATTTATTAACGCATCAGGTCTTGAGTCGTTGGGTCAAAACTTATTCCGAGAGACTCAGGCCAGTGGGCCCCCCATCGTCTTAGTGCCCGGTGAACAGGGCGCAGGTCGAATTGCTCAGGGCATGCTCGAAGCCTCCAACGTCAACGTGGTGGAAGAGTTGGTCAATATGATCGAAACCCAGCGCGCCTACGAAGTGAATTCCAAGGCGATCTCCGCCGTGGATTCCATGCTGCGCTTCTTGAACAATAATTTGTAGGCCGAACCATGAACTACTCTAAAGCATTGATGCTGCTGGCGAGTCTGGCTGTGAGTAATGGCTGCGTCGCACCCCAGGCAGCTCCGCTTCTACCAGAACGAGCCTTTGAGCCCATTACGCCGGTGATGCCCGCTGAAATTACCTCGGTGACAGGCTCGATTTTTGCCGACAGCAATGCCCGCTACCGATTTGGGTTTAAGAAGAACTTTCAGGTTGGTGACATTATTACCGTGGTCTTAACTGAGGCTACTCAAGCCCAACGCCAAAGCGGTGTTGAAACCACAAGAGAAGGCACCAACAGTCCGCTTAAAGCTCTGCAGGACGCGTTCGCCTTGGACAGTAACCGGGTTAAAAAGGCAGCTAAGGCCATTCCCTTCGATGATCTGAAGATCGAATCAAAAGGTTCTGGTACGGCGAATCAGGCTGCCTCCTTGAGCGGGGCCATCGCGGCGACGGTGATTCAGGTGCTTCCGAATGAGAGTTTACTGATTAAGGGTCAGAAGCGTCTGACCTTGAGCGAAGGCAGCGAAACCATTCAGCTCCTTGGCTTAGTGGATCAACGCGACGTGCAGCCCGATAACACAGTGCTGTCATCGCGACTTGCTAACGCTCGAATTTCCTACGAAGGCTCCGGAGACCTATCCGCTGTCGCCAAAGTGCCTTGGGGTACCAACATTGTGAATAAGGTATGGCCATTCTAATGATCGCTCATCGTATAAATTTTCTAGGCCTCGCTTTGGCCCTGATCTTGCAGCCCCTGTTCATCAACAGCGCCATGGCGGATCGGATAAAAGACCTAACGTCTGTTGCTGGCGCCAGACCAAACCAGTTGATGGGTTATGGGCTGGTAGTCGGCCTCCAGGGTACCGGCGACAAGGACAAGATTTCTTTCACTGCCCAAAGCTTAAAGAAGGTGTTAGACCGTTTGGGAGTCGACGTTGACGGACCAATATCAAACTATGATTTGTTCAATCGCGGCGTCGCTAATCTCGCCTACGATAAGACCAAACTGGACAACGTTGCTTCGGTTTTGGTGACGGCTACCCTACCGGCCTTCGCTAAACCCGGTCAGGCAGT
>Ga0228625_1000728_pt1 | contig 13238 bp, 17 predicted proteins | sample 30DmetaG_FD_190482 | JGI IMG/M metagenome (GOLD analysis project Ga0228625, IMG submission 190482) | Seawater microbial communities from Monterey Bay, California, United States - 30D | ecosystem: Environmental > Aquatic > Marine > Coastal | place: USA: California | collected 2016-10-05
CTTAAAAATAACTTTGTAGCTATTCCTGAGAGCGTAGTGCATAAGATAGGAGCTGGTAAACAATATTACACTAAAGACGAGATATTAATTGATCTACAAAGTGAATACGTAACTTTATTAAAAGATTACAATAAACTAAAAAACAGAACTTTAATACAACGTATTTTTAACTGGATCTAAAAAAGTAAAACATAACAAAGATTTAATTTGAGTCTATCTATTAATTTAGATAGGCTTTTTTATTTGTACTAACTTATAATAGATTAATAATAAGGTTAATTTGCTCGAGAATACACTTTTAAGCGCTTCTAAGCGACTTTACCCTACTATATGGTATGTTATATCCAATCGTATAAAGATAGTAGCTTAAAATAGCTTAAAATAGATTATTTATAATAACTTAATAAGCTGTCTACTATGGTATTCAATATAAGTACTTGATACTCATTGAGTTATAACGGTTTATGTACTCATGTACTAGTACGGCAGTACAAACAATAGACAAAGGATAAAGATTAGATAAGGATATTATATAGAAAGGTTATAAGCTGATTAGCCTGTCCGACACGTAAAAAAGTTAATATCAAACCTTTACAATCAATCTAAGCGCACCAGAGCAGCTCCAATGGCTATCTGGATGCATTGTATTAAGTACTATATTACCTGCAAGCTAGTGATAGCCTACGATGTAGACATAAATACAGCTCTATTTAACATAATATAAATTATAGGACAATGCAGTCATAGCAAGGCTTTCAGAAGGTAGTAACTTATTTACGGCTATATTTGTACTGGTTAGAAATTGCCTAAAAATATATTTAGGTACGCCTAAAAATCCTACGATGCAGTCATAGCAAGCTATTTAGCCTGTTACCTTGTGTGCTAGGTAGTACTATAACGCTAGAACGCAGTGATAGCAATGCTTTCATACATATTAAGAAATAACATATCTAATTTTGCGTCATTTCAGATTCCAGAATCGTACTTACCCCCACTCAGCCATTTTTCTCTCTACACCTATTACAAAGTCCTTGAAAATTATTTTTTCCTCTAAAACTCCGTACAAATGTTTTGTAATACCAAATATGTTTTGTAGTATTGTCTGTGGGAAGGAAATTATAGGAAGGATTTTTCTTTGGTTTACTTTCTTTAAGGATGGTATTACTATAATAGTAGTATATTACTATATTAGTAATACAGAAGACGCGCGCACGTAATACTCTATTATATAAAAAAGGTTACATTATTAATAAAAACAGTAAAATTATGAAGTTAAGAATTAATGAATGGATGAAGCTCACAAAGTCTGAGATAGTCCAAAAAGCTATGCAGATTGAAGACACAATTATGTATTTTAAAAAAGAAAAAGAAGATGTTGTTTCTGAGATATGTAGGAAAAACGAAAAGATAAGGACTCTAACAGATGACCTATCTTTGTATAAGGATGAGGTTGTTAGATTGAATGAGGATATTAAGATTATGAATAGGGAATTACTAGATAGTAGAATGACTATAAATGAGATGGTAAGACATATATTGGATTAATAAAAACAGTAAAATTATGGAAACAAAACATTGCCCAAAATGCAACGAAACAAGAAGCGTAGATGAGTTCTCTAGGTTTGATAAATGGAAGCATCTATCTAAGCATTGCAAAGACTGTCAGGTGGACAGAAGAAACGAAACAGAGATCTACAAGGATGGTATGCTAAACACCAATCAAGGCAAAGGCTATAACTGGTTGCTAGGATACTCTATTATAAAATTTTAACACCTTTATCTATACATAACGTAACAACGTGTATAGATTTTGGCTAATTCTACACATATACCCGATAAGGTATAAAATGAGTTAAATTAGTTAAATCATACCCGAAGGGGTATAACACAGATTAATAAGAATGATGCAACAGCGTTTAATAAGAACGCTGTCCCGTATCCCGAAACATGGGACAGTCCCTGAAATTTTAAAAACAAAATTGAGATTATGAGAATATTAGTAGCTTGTGAAGAGAGTCAGGCAATAACAAAAGAGTTTAGAAAGTTAGGTCATGAAGCATTTAGTTGTGATTTATTACCATGTAGTGGTGGTCATCCAGAATGGCATTACCAACAAGATGTATTTGAGGTAATAGATAAAGGATGGGACATGATGATAGCTCACCCACCTTGTACGTTTTTGGCTGTAAGTGGTGCAAGATGGTTATACAATAAAGATGGAACTAAGAATGAAGAGAGATGGAAAAATCAAGCTGAAGGATTAGATTTTGTGCAAAGATTAATGGATGCACCAATAGATAAAATAGCTATTGAAAATCCAATAAGCGTAATAAGTAGTAACATAAGAAAGCCAGATCAAATAGTCCACCCTTATCATTTTGGGGATAAAGCAAGTAAAAGCACTTGTTTTTGGTTAAAGAATTTACCTAAGTTAGAACCTACAAATATTGTAGAAAAAGGTGAGTTTAAAGAATGGATTGATAAAAAAACAGGTAAAACAAAAAGACAAGCAACTTGGTATTATGAGGCTTTACAGAAAGCAAAAACACCAGCAGAACGTAGAACGTTAAGAAGTAAAACGTTTAAAGGTATGGCAGAAGCTATTGCCGATCAATGGGGATTGTCCCCGAAAATTTAAAAACAAAATTGAGATTATCAGTAAAAAAAGTATAAACATGACAGATTTAACTAAACCACAATTAACCTACAATGAGTGGGCAAAGAGCAACGAATGGATAAGAGCATTAGACTTCTTACAGATTGCTTCAGTATTAGCACAGAATAACCCTAACGATCAAGATCTAGGAAGAAAGATTAGAAGCTTACTAAAATCAACAGAATTATGAAATTAGAAATAGGAAAGAAGTACACGCTTGAGAGATGGGAAGACACAGAAGTTTATCTTGAATGTTTAGCGATAGGTAATGAATCTTGGTTTTGGAGAGATCAAGATGGAGAAGAGATGCACTCTGTAATAGATGATGAATGGCTACCCTACGAAGAAGATATGATTAACGACTTAAAGAAAGTATAATGAACGCAAAAGAAGAGGCGAGAAGGATCGTCAATGAGTTTTGGTTAGTTAACGGTTACGACCAAGAGAATGCAAAGGATCTTGCAAGGGTAGCTGTAAGGATGTTAATCTCAGAGTCTAGAGGTAAATTCTACTACGAGGTATTAAAAGAGATAGAAAAGGTTTAAAGCTATGAAGGATTTACTACAAGGGGCAAGAGAAGGACTGCTGTGGTCAACAATAATGTCAATTACCACGATTATAGGGTACTTACTTATTGTTAACTACGCAGAGTTTTGGTTTTAAAAGGAGGCACTAGTCCTCTTTTTGCTCTTTACTAGACTTCTCCTCCATGTATTCTCTTAAAACTTGATCTAGAGTAGCTATATTGGTTTGAAAGTTCTCTAAACGCTTAACAGACTCTTTTCTAATTGACTGTGTTCTTTTTTGAGACTTCTCTTTCTGGTTCTTTCTTGATTTTGACTTTGCCATAATTATTTTTTAAACTATCTTACGTAACGAAAGACAAAAAGATACGTAGAGTAGAATGATGAAAGAATATGACTTCGAGATTCAGTCTTTAGATCAACTAGACGAGTTTCAGCTATTTTATTGCGAAAAAGGACTTTGTCACGTATTACAAGCTATAATAACTATAGATTCATACGAGTGTGAGGTACTGGAGACAGAAGAGATCTTTTATCTTGAAATCGGTGATAAAATAAGCTTAAATTAATGGCGAAAACTAAAATAAACCCAATTTACTTTGAATACAGAGCAATTCAAGAGGATTTAGAAGACATTGAAGGGTTAGATCCTGCTCACGTAATGAGATTACAGGTTAGGCTTTGTGAGTTAAAGATGGAAATAGCTGCTCACGAAAAGAATATGGCTGAAGAAAGAAAGACAGTTTATAGAAAGAAGCCTACAAAAAAGAGGTTTGCAGGGGAATTAAGCGACTTAGTTGCATTTAGACACCTCTTAACAAACAGAGAAGCTGTGCGTAAGTACCCTGTGGGGACTATTAACGGTTGGGCAGACAAGTTAAGCAAGGGAGTTGTACCTTCTATATGCGAAAAGCTACTAAAAGAGAATGGTTATTCTGTATTCCAGATTAGAAAGTGGAAGAAACCAAAGGCAAGGAAGTAACATGGGAGGAGATAACACAGTTATTACAAAGGTTTTCACTAAAGAAGACCTAGTAGAGGGTGATCTTTACTACAATTGGCAAATTTCTACTGTTAGAATGGTTAAAATAGTAAAAAAGGAGAATAATCGTGTTAAAGTTGAGGTTTGGAGTGATGGAAAAGGCAAATTTGTATTAGAAACGATGGATTATATAGGATTTTATAGAAATATTTCAACTTAACAAAACGATGACAATGCACAAAGGATTTGGAGACATACAATTAATGGAGCTAGGCTTCAAACAACACTTTACACACAGAATGGGTGAATACTATTGGGAGTACAAGAACAACGAAGTTACTTTTATTACTAATGAGACTAACCAAGAATTAAAGAAAGGACAATTTTATACATTAATGCTATTAACAGAATACAATGAAATCACAATCAGAGACAACAGAGGCTTTAACGACCTTATTAGAATCTTTAGCCAACAGTAACGTAAAAGTTACCATTACCATTGAGCCGAATAATGGATTAACTGGCTCACAAGTAGAAGAAGCAAGAAAAGCAGGTAGAGATAACTCTATAATATCTTTTGCTGAAAACGACAACACAAATACCACACTTTAATGCCAAAGATTAAATTCGAGCCAAGTAAAAAGCAGCACCAAGCATGGCAGAAGCTTACTGACTCCACTACCAGATTTATTGGTTATGGTGGAGCAGCAGGGGGCGGAAAATCTTGGCTCGGAGTTAATTGGTTAATCATAATGTGCTTTACCTACCCTAAAACAAGGTGGGGACTAGGAAGGAAGGAGTTAAAGAACCTAAAAAGGAGTACTTTGCCTACATTCTTCAAGGCATTAAGCAATTATGGCATTACAGGTAAGCATTATAACTACAATCAGCAATATGATTTCATTAGATTCACTAACGGATCGGAGATTTATCTTGTAGATATGTCTTATAACCCTTCTGATCCTGAATTTACTAAGTTTGGAGGTCTAGAACTTACAGGTGCTTTCGTAGATGAGAGCAATGAGTGTACAGAAAAGGCAATTGACATCTTATCTAAGAGGATTAGGCACATGAACAAGGAATATAACCTTATTCCAAAGGTTTTGGAGACATTTAACCCTTCTAAAGACCATGTTTATTGGAGATACCATAAACCTGAGAAAGAAGGTACTTTAGAGCTAGAATACGCCTTTATTAGAGCATTAGTGACAGATAACCCAGATGTTGATCCTGAATACATCAAACAGCTTCAAATGGGAGATAAAGCTACTATTGAGAGGTACTTTCATGGTAACTTTGACTACGATGATGATGATTCTAAGTTAATGGACTACGATTCTATCTGTGCGGTGTTTGAAAACAAGGAAATTCCAGAGGGTGAAGGGTATATCTCTGTTGATATTGCTCGTTTTGGTAAAGATGCTACGACTATATTTGTTTGGAGTGGATGGAGAGTGATTCATGCAGACGTTATAGACAAAGGATCTACTACTATGACAGCACAAAGGATAGTTGAGACAGCAGAAAGGTACGGAATACCTAGCAACAACGTCATTATTGATGAAGATGGTGTGGGTGGAGGAGTAGTAGACATGATGAGAACAAGGTTTCCATCTGTAAAAGGGTTCGTTTCTAACAAATCTCCTATAAAAAGAGGTAACGGTGACCATAACTACAACAATATTAAGTCTCAATGCTACTTTATGTTGGCTAAGTTCGTAAACGAAGGTAGAATCTACTTCCTTCCTAAAGACAAGGAAATAAAACAGAAGCTAGTACAAGAATTAGAGGTTGTAAAGAAGAAACACGTAGATAAAGATGGTAAGAACATGGTTCTGCCTAAAGAAGATATAAAGAATATAATAGGGCGATCTCCTGACTACTCTGACGCATTGATGATGAGGATGTGGTTTGAATTAGGTCGTAATGAAACTAAAATTGAATGGCTATGATAACAATTAAGCTCTTAGAGAACGAATACGAGGTTATTAACGAATGGGAAGACCTAACTATCCAAAAGTTTGCGAAAGTTCAGCAGATCTGCGATAAAGCACCTAAAAAGCTACAAAAGCTACTAGGTCATGTTTATCTTGGAGAAAAAGAAGAGATAAATGAGATGGAGTTCACTAACAGAGAACAGATAAAGACATTTCCTAAGTTCTATGGAGATATGCTAGAGGAAGTTAGTAATATTCCTAAGAAAGTTATTAATCAGATTGACTATCAAGCTAGGCAAGAGTTTTTTAACACTTACTTACTAAAGTTTGCCATTGGTTCTTTGTATGCTCCTGTAGATATCCCAGAGGTAACAACAGAAGACTTTAAATTTGAGGGAGAAACGTATGTACTTCCTAAGAAAAGGACTGTATTAGGAGAAGAAAGAGAGATGGGTTATATTTCTACTATCCAATTCACAGAAGCTGCTGACTTAGATCTTTACATGAGAGATTTAGACGATAAGAACTACTCTGTATTAGCTAATATTATTTCTATTATCTGTCTCAAGGAAGGAGAGGAATATGATGAGGAAGTCTGCCTAAAGAGGGCAGAAAAATTCAAGGATGTGACGATGGATATAGCATGGGATGTTTTTTTTTACTTGGGCGAACTATTAGATACATACACGAAAGCTATCCTCAGCTCTTCTCAGGAAAAACTAAAGCTAAGTATGCAAGCGCAGCTAAAGCGTCAGGATTAAACGGATTTGGATGGTATCTACAATTAAAATCTGTAGCTGAGAAAGGAATCTTCACTTTTGGCAACAATTCACCTATAAAAAGCGTAGAAAAGACTAATCTTTACGACTTTTTGATATACATTGCTGCAAACGCCTCAGAAGCGTTGTACCAAGAGAAAATAAGAGAATATGAAACTGGAAGAACTCGTTGATAAAATTGAATCACTAGTAACATCCGATCCCAACATAGATACGTTCCTTTTCGATGAACCTGAAAAAGTGAACGAACTTCACGCTACAGACTACCCTCTATTGTTAATGAATCCTCTTGAGGACAGCATTGATCCTAGAGCAAACGAGCAAGACTACAACCTAGAGTTGTTCTTGTTAGATACTTACTACCAAGATGACACTAAGTCTCTTAGACAGAAGTATTCTGATATGCAAATATGGGGATTACAGTTAATACAAGAAATATATGACGTTGCTCAAATAAGAAACGTAGATAACGTAACAGTAAACAGAGGAACAGAGCAGTATAATGATAACTTAGCTGTTGTGCAATTCTCTTTTGTTGTTAGAGTACATGAATGTATGAAGTTATTGGAGAAACCATATAATTTAGCAGCAACGACTGCATCTTCTTCACAAATAGACTTAGCATGGAATGACAGCGAAACTACAGAGTCAAATTATGAAGTGTCTCGCAGTATTGACAATGTTACATGGTCAACTATTGCTACACTAGCTTCTGACTCTACTTCTTATTCTGCTACTGGTCTTGATCCTAGCACTCTTTATTACTTTCGTGTAAGAGCAACAACAGCTACAAATAGATCTCCATATTCTAACACAGCTTCTGACACAACTTCAGCATAATGCCTAGATTTGATTGGTCACATACAGAAGAAGAGACAGTAAAATGGGCGAAAAAGTTAGCTGAAGCTTTACGTAAAGAACTTAAACAACAAGGACACGTTGCAAGTGGTAGGTTGCTAGATAGTATTGGACTAGGAGACTTAGATACTAGAGGTGGTAAAGTAAAGCAAACTATTAAATCAATGCCTAGAGGAGAGAAACTAGATAAGAGACAAGCAAACGCTGTTGTTAGTATTAATCAGCTACTAAGGTGGATGACTAATAAGAACAAGACCGCTATTGGAAGTAAGAAGTTTGTATCGACTACTCCTAAAGAGAGGAAAAGAATAGCTTATGCTTTAAAGAGAGCAATAGAGAAGGAAGGCATTCCAACAGCTAACTCTTATAATTTCTCCAACAACGGTAGGAGAACTGGATGGATTTCATTACCATTCAAAAGAAGTAAAATAGAAGTTAACAAAAAGGTGATACCAGCAATAACAAAGGATATAGTTGAGTCTATATCTAGGATCTTAGAGAGATTAGCAAGTAGATACCCTAACATGAAAATATTAAAATAATGGCAATAATAACACCAATATTAACACAGCCATCAGCAGGCAATATTCATAGTCCTTATAGACCTATGGAAATAGGCGTTAAGTCTAACGCTGCTACTATAGCTAAGATGAAGTGTTTTATTCACTTAGATGACAACGCAACAGCAGACAACGCTAGTACGCCTATTATATTAGATCCTGACTTTGGAACAACAAATGAGTTTACTTTTGATATATCTACTTACATTGCAGGTTTAGATTCTTTAACTTACGACATACAAACTCATGGTGCTGCTGTTTCTGTAGTGACAACGAGTAATTCTATTAAGAAGATTAGCTGTACATTCACAGAGGTATTGCTTTCTGGAGGGTTGCTTTCTGATGGTGATTCTTTAAGTCATACTAGTATATCTGATTGGTACGCTATTAATGGAGTATGGCAACATGATGAAGTGGCTGATAAGTTTGATAATTTTAAGTTAAGAAACGCAGCTAAACCTTACTTTCTTACAAATAAAAGACCAGCAGCAGGTGTTTACAAAGAGGTAGGTGCTAATGATAGTGACTACTTGAGTGGTTTTACAACTCTTACAGGCTCATACCATGTTAGAGTAAGATTATTCTCTGGAAAGAACCTAAGTGGAACTAGTGTTATAAAGTTTTTACCTATAACTCTTTCAGCAGGGTATCTTAATTTCCCTAGTGGAGTTGCAAACCTAAATGCTACAACTAGTGGATGGGTGTTAGATGGTGGTGGTGCTACTGTTTCAGGTGATGTAATAATCTCAGATACAGTAAACGATCCAGACTTAGGTGCTACTGTTGGTTCTTATACATACTTAATTTGTGACACTAATAGTGATTCAACAAGAACAGGTTTTTCTGAAGCTTTAAGATATAATGTAGACTATAGTTGTTCTGATGAGCATACTAGGATAAAGTTTATGAATAGACTTGGTGCTTTTGAGTATTTTACTTTCAAAGGATATAGAGATAGATCTATAGAGGTTAGAAAGCAATTTTACAAGTCTCCTTTATCTAGTTCTTATACTGTAGATCAAGGTGGTGACAGAGTATTAAACATTGACTCAAGAGAAGAGTTTGTAGTTTACTCTCAGCCATTAAATGAATCACATAGAATATGGTTAGAAGAAATGCTTGAAGGTTTTGAGTGTTTTGTAGAAGAAGGAACTAATTATATTCCTATCAAGGTAAGAGGAGGAAAGACAGCTATAATAAACGAAGGTGGTGGTTTATTCACTATCAAGATGACATATCAATACGCAAACGAAAACAGAAGACAGAATGGCTGATATTAGGTTAATATTAACAAGTTTAGAATTAGAACTAGATGTACCACAGGATAGACAATTTCCTTTGGCACTTAACTATACTGCTGGTAGTTTAAAGCATATAGAGTCTAGGAGTACAGATTTTTCACTTGAGTTTAGGATACCAGCTAACAAAAAGAATAAAACAGCCTTAGATCATTTAAACTCTACTAATATAGAGGATGGTAACCTTGTATTAGCAAGAAATGCTTGTAGGGTTACTATTGACAATATGCCTGTATTTGCAGGTGACTTTAAGTTACTAGGATTAGTAGATGATAGAGGTCACGAGGAATTTAAGTGTATTATCTTAGGTTCTGGAATGGGATGGGCAGAGTCAATGAAGAGTAAGACTCCTAGAGATTATAATTGGGGTACGCACGACTATACAAAAGCAGAAATAGAAAAGTTTTGGGATAACGATGGTGCTGTTAGTTCAGCTACTGCTGTTACATCATATAACGATGGAGGTATTACTTATCCTTTAATAAACTACGGTGCTTGGGGAGAAAAGAACTATGTAACAGTAGAAGATTTTAAGCCTGCAATGTTTATGAGATCTTTCTTTGAGAAAGCATTTGCTGCCGAAGGATATACGCTTCAAGCTGACACAGACTCTAATGACTTCTTCCATACGACTAATAACCCTATAGCAGATCAAGTTATATTTCCATTTACAGGAACAGGATGGGTAGATTCAACTGGTTTAGTTACAGACAACTACTTTGAGGCTGTTAATCCTGATACAAAAACTTACGCTATTCAAACTAAGTTAGTAAAAAGATCTCAAGCCTATGGACAAACAGAAAAGGGAAGAACAAAAGTACAGTCAGGATTAGCTAATGAAGGAACTATTATTAATCAGAATCAATCAGTTAAGATATGGCTTACTGACGCATCATCTCTTCCTAGCACAATAGATGGCAACACTTACGTAGCATTACCTCAAGCATATAATTCTTTGTTAAAATCTCCTCTAGGAACGGTTTATAGAATTATAGGATACGGTACAGCTCGTTATAGCGCAGAAGCTTTAAATAAGGATTATATAGAAATACTAGGTCAAGCAGGTGCAGCAGGGGTAGCTAATACATACATTAATCCTCAAACTGACTCACCTTCTCTTGCATATTTTGATGTTATTTTTGGAGAGGTAACTGGAGGAGTTTTTAATCCTATTACAATTCAATTCGATTCAGCATCTCCTAATCCTTCTTCTGTATTTAACACAACAACAAATAAATATACTGCTCCAACGGCATTAAAATCTAGATTTAGATTTGACTGTGAGATGTATAGTTTTAGTGAGGATTTAGTAAACGAAGGAACATTTACATTCAGAATAATTCACAAATCAGGATCAACAACTACTGTTATTGGTCAAGAGTTTATTAATCCTACTGAGGATTCTAATATGGATGAGTTTGCAATGACACCATATAATAGGGAGGCTTCTGTTATTGCTGTAGGTTTGGAATCTGGTAATGTAAATATGGCTGCTGGTGACGAGATATATGTAGATGTTGTTATAGATCATACAAATAGCTCTGCTGCTAATCGTGTTTTATTCGGTAACGCACCTTTAAATACCAAAAAAAGCACCTTTGTAAGCGTAAAAAATGCAGAGTTAGAATCTATTCCTCAATCTGATATAATAAAAGGATATACAGGATTAGCTTTTAACACAGTTCTTGATGATAGATATAATTCATTACAGTACATTAAAGGGTGTCTTCACGCTTTTAACTTAATGATAAAAACAGATCCAATCGCTAAGACAGTTATTGTTAAGTCAAGAGATGAGTTCTATGACGATAATGTTAATGCTATAGATTGGACAGATAAATTAGATATAAAGAAACAGTTTGACGTTAGTTATCTTAATCTGTATAAGAGAGAACTTAACTTTAAATTCAAGGATGATGGAGCAGATGCTTATTTGAGTGAATTAAATAGAGTTTCATCTTGGGATTACGGATCTATGTTAGATACTCTATCAGATAGGTTTGATGATGGAGAGCAGAAGATGGAGAATCCTTTGTTTGCTTACACTCATCAGATGATAGACAGATCTATACTAGGTAAGGCTAATAAGTCTACTAAAGGTATAGTTTTAGCTAGGATGTGGAACGAATACTCTCCTAGTTCTATAGCACCATCTAGGTATTACAACTATAAGCCTAGATTATTAATCTTTGAGAACGCACAGCAAAACTCAGGAAGTACATGGCTTTTTGAAGGTGCAGACCAATCTACTTGCCCTTCTGCTTTGGTGGATGACTACGGTACTGCTGCTGCTAATATTGATTTTGATCTGCACTTAGGATATAACAATTCTAATGACAACGGATTGTATCAAACATATTATCAGAAGACAATAAATACAATAGAAAAGGGAACTAAATTAGCTGCTCCATTCTATTTGACAAAAAGAGATATACATAACTTTGATATTAGTAAGCCTGTCTATATTGGACAACCTGCTAATTTAAAAGGTTATTGGTTAGTAGATAAAATATCTAACTTCCTTCCTAACGTAGACACAACTACAACGGTTGAGTTAATTAAGAGAGAGGACTTCGACACAAGAACAGTAGAATCTACTTACGATAATGTTATTATTGAAGACAACAAGGAATGGGTAAGTGACGATCATGCGTTTGTTGATGTAGGTGATAGAGGAGGAGGAGACAGTAAGTCTGATGCTAAGTCTCAAGCTGATTTAGCTGATGCAGCAGAGAAAGCTGACAAATTCAATAAATCATTAGGTAGACAAGATGCTGTTGCAGGCGCAGGTGTTAGTGCGGTACAAGCTGCTTCTGGAAGTGGCGGTAAGTTTGCAGGTAAGGCAGGTGCTGCTAGGTTAAATGCAACCGATACAAGAGATTCTGTTTCTTATGCTGAAGCAGAGGAACAAGCTCAAACGGATGATTTTAGTAACTCTAAGAATGTAGTTGGAATCTCTGATTACGATGGTATGTCTACTAATCCTTATGTTGTTAAGCATGAGAGCAATAACACAGAAGTTTCAATGGTACAGAGAGCTAAAGGGAATGTGTCTAAGAGAGGTACAGGTAACTTTGTAACTGGTAGGAATAACATTGCTGCTGGTTCTGGACAAACTGTGGTAGGTCAATACTCTAAGCCATCAAGTACCTCAGCGTTCTCTGTAGGTACAGGGAATAGTGACTCGGAAAGATACAACGCATTAAGTGTTGATAAAAGTGGAATAGTAAGAGAAGGTGGTGGCGCACTTATGGATGATATTGATGACGTGCAGAATCAAATATATGAAGAAATAAACGGTGAAATGGTTAAAGTAGTAATATAATGGGAGATAATAGAAAAATATTAATTGAGATAGTTACCAAGACATCTGGTGCTGAGAAAAAGGTAAAGAAGACAGGAGACGCTGTTGAGAAGACAGGTAAACAAGCAGATAAGGCTAGTAAAAGTTTCTTTGGATTAGGAAAAACTTTAGGAGCAATAGCTAGAGGTTTTATTATTGTTAAAGGATTTCAGTTATTAGCTCAAACTATATCTTCTACTATTAAGGTGGCAGCAGAGTTTGAATTAACAATGGCTAAAGTAAAAGCTATTTCAGGAGCAACTGAAGAAGAGTTTCAAAAACTAACAGCTTCAGCTAGAGA
>Ga0228625_1000752_pt1 | contig 12816 bp, 10 predicted proteins | sample 30DmetaG_FD_190482 | JGI IMG/M metagenome (GOLD analysis project Ga0228625, IMG submission 190482) | Seawater microbial communities from Monterey Bay, California, United States - 30D | ecosystem: Environmental > Aquatic > Marine > Coastal | place: USA: California | collected 2016-10-05
ATATTGATGAACTCAAAGGCGCATTAAAAGTCTCTGAGCAAAAGGTTTATGCAAAAGAGAATGAGATATCCTTAGTCACTAAAGATCTGGATATTGCTAGTAAAGAATTAGAAGAAGCAAGAACTAAAATTGATGAACTTAACGCCTCTTCCCATCATTGGTGGCAAGAGTCAGATCGGATAAATAAAGATCTGGATATTGCTAGTAAAGAATTAGAAGAAGCAAGAACTAAAATTGATGAACTTAACGCCTCTTCCCATCATTGGTGGCTAGAGTCAGATCGGATAAATAAAGAGTTGCAGACGGTCTATGGCAGTAAGTTATGGAAAATAACATGGCCATTACGTAAGTTAATGCAGTTTACAAAATGGTTGTTTTTCATCACTATTCGGTTAGTTATTTGGATTGCTCGCTTACCAAAACGCACCATTCGCTGGTTACTGGTTAAGGCTATGGTATTTGTACTCAAACGTCCTGCTTTTAAGTTGAAGACGATGAATTGGTTACGTAACTATCCAAGCTTTACGGCCAAATTACGGCAACTAGCACAGGCGCATGGTCTGGTTGCCGCACAGTTAGGCGCTACACCAATACCAGATCCACCTATCTTGGATTCTGTTGTGACTGAGCATGTTTCTGGAAATGAGACCTCCAACTGTGATGCGCATCTTTCACACCTGACACCTAGCGCGCAGCGTATTTATAGGGAGCTGAAAGCTGCCATAGAAGAACAGAAGAAGGAGTGTAGTTGATGCGTATTGTTATTGATTTGCAAGGATATCAGAGTGACGCTTCAAGATCGAGAGGCGTTGGAAGATATACAAAAGAAATGGTAAAGGCAGTTTTAAAGGCTCCTTGCCAAAATAGATTTGAATTTTTTATTGTTCTAAATGGCGTATTTGATAAAAACATTGAAAGCATACGATCAGAGTTTCGGGAATTGTTACCACCTAGCAATATAAAATGTTGGCAGCAACATTTTTCTGATGTTTCGGGATCAAAAGGAGATGTGTCGAACAGAAAAGCTGCTGAATTCATTAGGGAGTGGTTTATTTCACAACTAAAACCAGATGTGATCTGGTCTACTAATTTGCAAGAGGGTTGGACTGATTCTGCTGTAACGAGTGTGAAATTTTTTAACAAGAGTGCATTTTACTTTTCTACTTTGCATGATGTCACACCTTTAATGTTTCCAGATCAGTTTCTCAACACTGATATCAAGTCTTGGTATGAAGAAAAGATCAATGCTGTAAAGAGTTCCGATGTTGTTTTTACGGTTTCTGAATTTTCTAAAAAGAAAATAATAGAGTTGTTAGGGGTATCGAAGGAAAAGGTTATTGTTGCACCAAATTCCTATAACAAAAAGGTTTTTAATTCAGAAAAATCCCAGCTATCAAAACACTTAAAGCATTTAATCAAATCTGAATACATTCTTCATGCTGGAGGGGCGGATGCACACAAGAATTTAAACAAGCTTATAGCTGCATATTCTTTACTAAAAAGCGATATAAAGAAGAAGTACAAAATTGCATTTGTAGGCCAACAAACGCAAGATTTTAAAGAGGAATTGATTAGTTATGGAAATACTTTGGGGGTTGATCAAGAAAGTCTAGTATTTTTAGGATACGTTAATGACAAAGATCTTGCTAATTTATATAAAAATGCATCTCTTTTTGCGTTTCCATCATATGCAGAAGGGTTTGGACTCCCTGTTTTGGAGGCCATGGCATGTAACTGCCCTGTAATTGCTGCCAATGAAACTAGTATTCCAGAAGTCATGGGCTCTACTTTGGGGTTATTTGACCCGCATAATGAAAAAGATATGTCTATCAAAATGTCCCTTGCTTTAACAAATGAAGAGTTTATAAACTCTCTTAAGGATAACGCAAGAAAACAGATTAATCATTTCTCTTGGGATTTATCAGCCAAGATTATTACGGGAGAATTTGAACGACTTGTCATTAATCGAAAGAAGCACGCATCAAGAAATAACCAACTAGATTCTAATAAAAGTTATCAGAGGCTAACCTCATTACTTTCCAATATTGAAGACCTTAATATGTCTGCAGCATCACAGTCCATTGCGGATAGTTTTATCATTACGAGAAAGAAAAAACTGCTCTATATTGATATTAGCTCACTAGTTCATTTTGATCATGCAACTGGGATTCAGCGAGTAGTGCGTGCAATAGTGTCAGAGTTTCAAAAGAACGATCAAATTTTATATGATGTAAAAACTGTATTCTCTTATGCCGGGCATAGATTTTTTTACAAAGTAGAGTCGCTTGACGGTTCTTATTTGATTCCCGATGAAAATGATTTGAATGCCCACATAATAGAACCTATTGATGGTGATATTTTACTGTTTTTAGATTTGCATCCAGCTAACGTCATATCAAAAAAGCATGAGCTTCAGACATATAGAAAAAGAGGTGTAAGGGTTTGCTCTGTCCTTTATGACCTGATTCCAATTAGTCTCCCCCAATATTTCGTTAGCGACTTGTGTCATGAATTTAGAAAAATGCTATTAGTTTTTTCTGAACTTGATGGAATTTTTTGTATATCAAAAACCGTATCCCAAGAATTTAGAAAATGGATTGATTTAAATCGTATTAATGCCTCAAATATGCTCAAAATTGGTTGGTTTTATCTAGGTTCTGATATAGAAAATTCAAATGCTAGTACTGGCCTTCCAACAGGCCACAAGAAGATGATTAATATAATGAAAAAAAATAAAACTTTCTTGATGGTTGGAACGGTAGAGCCGAGAAAAAGACATGACTTAGTTTTGGATGCTTTTGAGTTGTTATGGGATTCTGGCTTGGATATTGTGCTGATAATTGTCGGTAGAGAAGGATGGGAAAACAAAGTGTTTATTGATCGACTAAGAAATCATTCTGAAAATGGTAAGCACCTTTTTTGGCTATCTGGAATCAGCGATGAATATTTAGATCTTATCTATTTCAATGCAACTTGCCTTATTGCTGCAAGCGATGATGAAGGATTTGGTTTACCGTTAATTGAGGCGGCAAAATATAACATGCCTATTATTGCTAGTGATATTAACGTATTCAAAGAAGTTGCTGGAGATTGCGCTTTCTATTTTTATGACCGCACTGGGACAGGGTTAAGCAAGTCCATTACTAATTGGATTGAGTTGTATAAATCAAATAAACACCCTAAATCAAACCAATTAACCTTGCTGAGCTGGAAGGAAAGTTCAAAACAATTATTAGACAATATTAGTAGTATTTTGTAATTAAGGTGAAAGAATGAAAAAGACTAATCGTTATAAAAAATCAGCGGTCATAACAGGGATAACAGGACAAGATGGAGCGTATTTAGCAGAACTTCTTTTGGAGAAAGGATATCAAGTTCACGGAACATTTCGCCGCACCTCGTCAACTAACTTTTGGCGTATTGAGGAATTGGGAATTCGAGATAATCCAAACCTGCATTTAGTAGAATATGATTTGACAGATTTAGCATCCAATATTCGCCTTCTTGAAAAAGCTAAACCTGATGAATTTTATAATTTGGCGGCACAAAGTTTTGTCGCTGTTTCTTTTGATCAACCAATTGCGACCGCACAAATTACAGGCCTAGGTCCAGTAAATGTGCTGGAGGCGATTAGAATTGTTAATCCAAAAATTCGTTTTTATCAAGCTTCAACATCTGAGATGTTTGGCCATGTTCAAGAAGTTCCTCAGAGCGAGAAAACGCCTCTCTACCCTCGCAGTCCTTATGGTGTTGCAAAGGTATATGCTCACTGGATGACGATTAATTATCGAGAGAGTTATGATATTTTTGGCACAAGTGGAATTTTATTCAATCATGAATCGCCATTACGTGGATTAGAGTTTGTAACGCGCAAAATTACCGATGGGATAGCTCGTATTAAGCTAGGGAAGCTTGACCATATTGAGCTTGGAAACTTGGATGCCAAGCGTGATTGGGGTTATGCCAAAGACTATGTAGAAGGAATGTGGAGAATGTTGCAAGTTGACATTCCAGAAACATTCGTATTGGCCACAGGAAGAACTGAAAAAGTACGTGATTTTGTTGAGATGGCCTGTAAGGCAGTTGATATTAAGATCGTATGGCAAGGAGAAGGGGTAAACGAAATAGGTATTGATAATGACACTGGAAAGACTATCATTTCTATTAATCCTGAATTTTATAGACCATGTGAAGTGGAGTTACTGGTTGGAGACCCTCAAAAAGCAAAAGATGATTTAGACTGGGAAGCGACTACCTCGTTAGAAGAATTGTGTGCCATGATGGTAAAGGCGGATTTAGCCAGAGTAGAAAAAGGTATTTCTTTTTAAGATATGCGTACTTTAGTTACAGGGCTGAGTGGTTTTACTGGCCGCTATATCCAACTAGAGTTGGAAGCGCATGGCCATACGGTGGTTGGGTTAAATAGTGACCTAACTGATCCAGATGCTGTATCTAAAGAGATTGCACAGGTTCAGCCAGAGATGGTGTTACATCTCGCAGGCATCGCTTTTGTTGGGCATGGTAACGCAAATGCTTTTTATGATGCCAATCTAATTGGGACGCTCAATTTGCTTACTGCTCTTGCTAAACATGCACCAGACGTGCAGTCTATATTGTTAGCTAGTAGTGCCAATATCTATGGTAACTCTACTGAAGAGCTACTAAGTGAAGATACTGCACCTAACCCTGCTAATGATTATGCTGTCAGTAAACTTTCAATGGAAAGTATGGCTAGTTTGTGGTTTGAAAAGTTACCGTTATTTATTGTTCGTCCTTTTAACTATACAGGTGTTGGCCAAGATGATAAATTTCTAATTCCTAAAATTGTTTCTCATTTCAAAGATAAAAAGCAAGTTATTGAGCTAGGAAATCTTGATGTCTGGAGGGAGTTTGGAGATGTTCGCTCAGTAGCCAATATATATAGAAAACTTATAGAATGTTGCCCCACAGGAAAAACAATTAATATATGCACGAGCCAGACTTATTCTCTGAGAGAGGTAATAAGTTTGTGTGGAGAAATCACGGGACATGATATTGAAATTGAAGTGAATCCAGAGTTTGTTCGTGAAAACGAGGTGAGGGTGCTAACAGGAGATAATAACCTTCTTAAGAAAACAATTGGTAATTGGAAAAAATACACATTGGAAGACACCTTGAGATGGATGTTGACTTAGATTCCATATGAAGATAGGAGTGGATGCGAGGCTATTATCACGCCCAATTACTGGTCTTGGCCGATACACTTGGGAGATGTGTCGGGCGCTGTCTAATATTCAAGATGTAACGCTATACTTATACAGCCCATCATCTATTAATAATGCTGTTTCAGGATTAGAATCAGCAACTATTAGAACTCATTCTTGGAATAATGGTTTACTTAGGCAGCTTTGGTCCGAGAGTTATTTGCCATTGTGGGCAAAAGAAGACGAAATAGATGTATTTTGGGGTTCGTCGCATCGACTCCCTCGTTTTTTGTCAAGCAGGATTGCTAGAGTAGTGACTATTCATGATTTAGTGTGGAAGTGCGCTAAAGAAACTATGCATCCAGCCACATACTTTTTGGAGAAGATTCAAATGCCTGTGGTAGTTCGAAAAGCAGATTTGATTGTTGCTGATTCTTATTCAACGAGAGATGCGGTAATAACAGAGTTTGATGTTAAGTCTCAAAATATTTCTGTAATTCCATTAGCAGCGAGCAATATTCAAAACATTCCTTCTTTTGATTTTCTTAAAAAGTACGATATTGACGGGCCTTATTTTCTTTTTGTTGGTACTTTGGAGCCAAGGAAGAATTTGACAAGACTATTGCAGGCATATGGCTCCCTTCCACAAAGTATTAAAGGAAAAATAAAGTTAGTAATTGTAGGAGGTAAGGGGTGGGGTAAGGTGAATTTGCTAGATACGGTTACACAGCTAGATTTAACAAAACGCGTTAAAGTTTTAGGCCGTGTTGATGATATGGCATTAGCCATGTTACATGCTAATGCGCAGTTTTTAGCTATACCCTCATTATATGAAGGTTTTGGCCTGCCTTTAGTTGAGGCAATGTCATACGGAACACCAGTATTAACAGCTAATAACTCATCTATGCCAGAGGTTGCTGGCAATGCAGGGCTGTTGGTTGATGCGCTTGACGTGGAGTCAATTGCTGACGGGATGAAAGAAATGATTACAAACAATGAACTACGTGAGCGTTTGGCTAAAAATGCCAAATCAAATGCATCTCGGTTTAGCTGGGATGAGTCGGCAAAAAAACTGATTACAGTTTTTGAAAAAGCAATTGACCTCAGAAAAGATAAATTAGCATGAAGGTTCTTCATTTTTATAAGACTTACTTGCCCGATTCAGTTGGCGGTGTTGAGCAAGTAATTAGTCAAATAGCGCTTAGTAGCACTTCATTAGGGGTTGATACTGAGGTTTTGGCATTGAGTCCAACAACGGTTGAACGAACTATCAAAATAGATAATCATTACGTTCATCGTTGTCGATCTAATTTTGAGATTACGTCAACGCCTTTTTCTGTGTCCGCTTTTTTAAGGTTTAGGCAATTAGCTAAAGAAGCCGACATTATTCATTATCATTTTCCATATCCATTTGCTGATTTATTGCACTTTATAACTCGAGTCGATAAACCAACAGTGTTAACTTATCATTCTGATATTGTTAAACAGAAATACCTATTAAAGCTGTATCAGCCTTTAATGAATAAGTTTCTAGGTAGTGTTGATCGCATCGTTGCAACATCACCTAATTATTTAAAGAGCAGTAAAGTGCTTGCAAGATTTAAAGATAAAGTTAGTGTGATACCTATAGGGCTTGATAAGTCCACATATCCAACTCTAAATAAAGATAGATTAGAGTATTGGAAGAAAAAATTTGGTGATAAATTCTTCCTATTTGTGGGGGTAATGAGATACTACAAAGGTTTGCATATCTTGATTGAGGCGGCTCGTAACTCTGATTATCCAATTGTTGTTGTGGGCGCGGGACCTATTGAAAAAGAACTAAAAGACCAAGTTGAGAGCTTAGGTATCAATAATATTTATTTCATTGGTTTTATTTCTGATGAAGACAAGGTTACACTGTTTACTTTAAGTTATGCGATTTTGTTTCCATCGCATTTGCGCTCTGAAGCTTTTGGTATTTCTTTATTGGAAGGCGCCATGTATGGAAAGCCTTTAATTTCCAGTGAAATAGGTACAGGTACCACTTATATTAATATTGATGGCGAAACTGGCATGGTTGTACCACCTAGCGATCCTGGCGCTTTGCGTAAGGCAATGGATTATTTATGGAATAACCCAGTAGTGGCTAAAAAAATGGGTGAGAGTGCAGAAGAGCGGTATTGGGATTTGTTCACGGCAGATAAGATGGCAAAATCTTATGTCGATTTATATCAAAGTTTGCTCGATTAAGTGGCGAAAAGAAAATTTTTTTGTTTCTATCTTATCTACTTTAGATAAAAGTTTTCTTGATAAATAAACTGCATTAGCTACATTAAATACATAAGTAATATGTACCAGTGTTATTGGTATGTAGTTAGCTTAATGGTGCTACATTGTTTAAAGATATTTGCCACACTCACTATGCAGTAGATTCACGTTTTTATCACTAGATAGGATTGAAAATATGAAGCTTTATCTGATAGTGATTTTGACTCTATTGAGACGTTTATTAGGCACGTTATTTTGTCATTTTCCAAGCATGCATCAACAGATAAGAGCATTGTTATTAAAAATCATCCAAATAGATAGTGGGTCGAGTTGATTACTCTAAGTTTATTGCTGGTTTATCACAAGAGCTAAATATTGCTAGTAGAGTAAAAGTTGTTCATGATGTTTATCTGCTAACACTACTGAAGAATGCTATTGGCACTATAACAATTAATAGCATTGCTGGATTGTCATCCGTATATCACGAAACACCTTTTATTTGCTTGGATAGGGCTATGTATAATATAGAAGGGCTAACAGCTAAAGATGTAGATCTTGATGGTTTTTGGAGTTTAGATCTTCAAGTGAATAAGGGCCTGTATAAAAAGTTTAGGGTTTATCTGGTAAAGAATACTTAAATTAATATGAGTTTTTATAAATGACAGAAAATTGGAAAGACGATAATTGTGCTGCAATGAAATCTCATTATGCAGTTTATTCTGTTCCAGAAGCAGCCGCATTATGGTGTGGTGTAGAAAAAGATCAAATTAATAGAGAGATGAAATTTTAATTGAACAAAAGTTCAATTTGACACCGAATATCTTGAAAGACAGTCAATACTGTTCGACTTAGATATTCTGTTTAAAACCATTATTCAAACCGTCTTAAGACGAAATATTAGTCATTAAGTCATGACCGAATGAAGCATTGCCTCACAAACCGGTGCAGTGGAGTTTTACTCTAATGTTTACCTTTTAGGTTTTTAGGTTCGAAAAAGTGATACCCGTTATTCTATCTGGTGGTTCTGGTACAAGGTTGTGGCCATTGTCGCGTAAACAATTTCCAAAGCAGTATTTGCCTTTATTAAGCGATAACACCATGCTTCAAGAAACTATTCTTCGTTTAAGTGGATTGGGTGATCTATCAGAGCCTATTATCATTTGTAATGAAGCTCACCGCTTTGTTGTAGCTGAGCAGTGTCAACAAATCAACATAACCAATCCAACAATATTGCTTGAACCTATTGGCAGGAATACTGCACCTGCTATTGCCGCAGCTGCACTTCAAGCGCAAAAAATATCTGAAGATTCAATGCTATTAGTACTGTCTGCTGATCATTTTATTAAGGACGTTAATGAATTTCATAAAGCAATTGATATTGCATTCAAACAAGCACAGAAAGGTAAGCTAGTAACTTTTGGTATTGTGCCAACAGATGCCAATACCGGTTATGGCTATATTAAGTCTGCCATTAATGATACAGGTGGTGCTTATCAGGTTGAAGAATTTGTTGAAAAACCCGATGCTAAAACTGCTAAGTCATATTTAGAGAAAGGTAACTACCTTTGGAACTCTGGCATGTTTATGTTTCAAGCGAATACATTGGTTGATGAGCTATCTGAGTATTCATATAACATTGTTATATCGGTGATAGATGCCGTCAGAAAATCCAAACAAGATCTTGATTTTATTCGTCTAGATGAAAAATCCTTTAAATCTTCACCCTCTGATTCGATTGATTGCGCCCTTATGGAGAAATCGAATAATGTGGTGGTCGTGTCACTTGATGCCCAGTGGAGCGATGTCGGCTCTTGGCCTGCATTGTACGATATAGGTGAGAAAGATAATAATGGCAATGTGATTAAAGGCGATGTTAGAGCTAAAGATACGAAAAACACTTACATTAATGCCAGTCACCACATGGTAACAACACTCGGTGTTGAAAATTTAATTGTGGTGGATACGCCAGATGCTACCTTTATTGCCACTCAAGATAAAGCACAAGAGGTGAAAGCAATTGTTGAGTCACTGCAATCAGATGTTCGTGATGAGGGTGAGTCAAATCGTAAAGTTTATAGACCGTGGGGATGGTATGACAGCATTGGGCATGGGAGTAACTTCCAGGTTAAAAGATTACATGTCAATCCAGGTGAAAAATTGTCATTACAAATGCACCACAAGCGTGCAGAACATTGGGTAGTTGTTAGTGGTGTGGCAACAGTCACCAATGGAAATCAAGAGTTGACCCTTACACAAGGGCAGTCTACTTATATTCCACTTAAAACTGTTCATTGCTTAGAAAACCAAACCGATGAGCCTCTAGAGATCGTAGAAGTCCAGAGTGGAGAGTATCTAGGTGAAGACGATATTGTGCGGTTTGCTGATAATTACAATCGATGTGCTGTGGTAAATTCATAGATTAAGATGTTAAGAGATCTTTATTTGTACAGAGGCTTTATTGTTCAATCTGTACGTAATGAGCTAGTTAGTCGATTTTCTCGTAGTAAATTAGGCGGCTTGTGGATAATCCTAAATCCTTTGTCGCAAGTGCTAATTTATGCATTAATTCTTTCTAATGTACTTGCAGCTAAATTACCTGGCGTAGCTCATCAATATGCCTACGCTATTTACCTAATGGCAGGTTTACTTGGATGGACATTGTTTAATGAAATAGTTAGCCGCTGTTTAAACATTTTTATTGAACATGGAAATCTTATTAAAAAGATGAGTTTTCCAAGGGTTACACTTCCAGCAATAGCAGTTGGATCTTGTGTAATAAATAACCTTTTTTTATTTATCTCTATGTTAGGCATATTTGCTTTACTTGGGCATCAGTTTAATGTGGCCATGTTATGGCTTGTCCCTCTTACATTGGTTGTGATTGTGTTTTCATTGGGCATTGGACTTATTTTGGGTGTGATGAACGTATTTCTCCGTGATATTGGTCAAGTGATTCCTATTATTTTGCAGATGTTATTTTGGTTTACACCTATTGTTTATCCAGTAGCTATTATTCCTGAAGTGTATCGACATTGGCTAAATCTAAATCCAATGTACCCAATTATTGACGCTTACCAGCAAATTCTGGTTTATGGAAATAACCCACAATTGGAAGGCGTTCTAACCATTTTAGCTGTAGGTGTTATTCTATCTGTAGTCGGTTTATTCATGTTTCGTCGCTCTAGTGCAGAGATGGTGGATGCGTTATGAGTCTGTTACTTAGCATTCAAAATATTGGTAAATCTTACAGAGCGTATAGATCTGAAAGTCGACGTTTTGCTAGTTGGTTTGGTTTGCCTGTTAAGCCTAGTGAAGAGCATTGGGTATTAAGGCATATGAGTTTTGAAGTGCATTCTGGAGAGGCTGTAGGGGTTGTCGGGCAGAATGGAGCAGGCAAAAGCACACTGTTGAAAATGATTGCTGGCACTTTAAAGCCGACCGAGGGGAAAGTACAAATAAATGGACGCATTGCTGCTATTCTTGAGCTTGGTATGGGTTTTAATCCTGAGTTAACAGGCCGAAAAAATGCAATTCATGCTTTAGGCATTATGGGTTTTAATGCTGATGAAATACATCAAATTATCCCAAAAATAGAAGCCTTTTCTGAAATTGGTGGGTATTTTGATGAACCTGTTAGAACGTATTCTAGTGGAATGCAAATGCGCGTTGCTTTCGGTGTTGCAACTGCATATCGTCCAGAGATTTTAATTATTGACGAAGCGCTATCAGTGGGCGATGTTTATTTTCAACATAAAAGTTTTAGTCGTATTCGAGAGTTTCAAGAGCAAGGCACTACACTTTTGATTGTCTCTCATGATCGGAGTTCAATTCAAAGTCTATGCAATCGGGCCATTCTTTTAGAGAATGGGGCTGTGATAAAAGATGGCAATCCAGAAGAGGTATTTGATTTTTACAATGCCATTATTGCGGAAAAGGAAAATAGCACAGTAGAAGTTAAAAAGCTCGATAACAATAAAGTTCAAACAAGTTCAGGAACTGGCGAAGCAAAGGTTGAAGAGATTGCTCTTTACAACCTCAAAAATGAGGTGGTTGAGGTTGTTGGCGTAGGTGAATCAGTCGAGCTACGCGTTAAGGTTAAGGTTTATCATTCTGTTGAGTCTCTAGTATTTGGATATGGTATCAAAGATCGTAAAGGTCAGGTTATGTATGGCACCAATACATGGCATACAGAACAAGTAATCAACCAGCCAAAATCTGGCATTGAATATATTTTTAAAATTGCTTTTCCAGTTAATCTTGGTATTGGTAGTTACTCAATACAAACAGCATTGGTGGATCGTGATACACATCTGACTGCCAACTATGAGTGGGTTGATTTGGCGTTAGTATTTAATGTAATCAATATTGACAAAACACAGTTTGCAGGGTGCTTGTGGAATGAGCCAAACATATCTATAGAAGAGATTTTATTATGACCTTTATTTCTTATGCTCAAAATTATGAAGACGTTATGCTTCGGCGTGCTTTTAAGAATAAAAAGAAAGGTTTTTATATTGATGTTGGCGCAAATGATCCCGTTATTGATTCGGTAACTAAAGCTTTCTATGATGCTGGTTGGTCCGGCATTAATATTGAGCCAGTAACTGAGTGGTTTAATAAGCTCCAAGAAGCAAGGCCTAATGATACTAATTTAAAATTAGCCTGCGGTGAGAGAAAAGGTCAAAATACTATTTATGATGTGGTAGAAACAGGGCTTTCTACCATGGATAAATCAATTGCAGATAAGCATGCAAATGAGCTAGATTTTGAGATAAAAAAGGGAAAAATAAAAGTAGATAGCCTTACTAATATCTGCAAACAGTACGCCAATCAAGATATACATTTCCTAAAAATTGATGTTGAAGGGTTTGAGCTACAAGTCTTAAAAGGCTTGAACTTGAAAAAGATTAGACCATGGATTATTTTGATAGAAGCCACCCTTCCTAATTCTCAAATAGAAGATTACGGAAAATGGGAAGGTATATTGACTAATGGGCAATATAATTTTGTGTATTTTGACGGGCTTAATCGTTTTTATGTTGCCAGTGAACATGATGAGTTAGATGATAGCTTTAAGGTTCCGCCTAATTATTTTGACTTTTTTAGAAGAAGCTCTGAAAAATGGGGCTTATACGAGTTAAAAGCCTCTGAGCAAAAGGTTTATGCAAAAGAGAATGAGATATCCTTAGTCACTAAAGATCTGGATATTGCTAGTAAAGAATTATCTGAACAGAACGCCAATATTGATGAACTCAAAGGCGCATTAAAAGTCTCTGAGCAAAAGGTTTATGCAAAAGAGAATGAGATATCCTTAGTCACTAAAGATCTGGATATTGCTAGTAAAGAATTATCTGAACAGAACGCCAATATTGATGAACTCAAA
>Ga0228625_1000766_pt1 | contig 12585 bp, 9 predicted proteins | sample 30DmetaG_FD_190482 | JGI IMG/M metagenome (GOLD analysis project Ga0228625, IMG submission 190482) | Seawater microbial communities from Monterey Bay, California, United States - 30D | ecosystem: Environmental > Aquatic > Marine > Coastal | place: USA: California | collected 2016-10-05
AATAGCTTACCTGGAAAAATACTTACAAAACTCGCCAATACAATCAAGGAAGCGGGACAAGATAACACCATCAAAGTTATTATTTTGAAAAGTGGAGGTCACCGTACTTTTTGTGCTGGAGCAAGTTTTGAGGAATTGACTGCAATTAACGATTCGGTTGCTGGAAAAGCTTTCTTTTCTGGTTTTGCAAATGTAATTAATGAAATGCGTAAATGTCCTAAATTTATTATTGGAAGAATTCAAGGAAAGACTGTAGGAGGTGGCGTTGGAATTGCCGCAGCTACAGATTACTGTATGGCTACAAAATTCGCAGCCATCAAGTTGAGTGAATTAAACATTGGAATTGGCCCTTTTGTGGTTGGACCAGCAGTCCAGCGAAAACTAGGTCTAAGTGCTATGTCACAAATAGCGATGGATGCAAATTCTTTTTATAGTGCTGAATGGGCAAAACAAAAAGGACTCTTTTCTCAAGTATACGAGACCGTAGACGAATTAGATACTGCTATTTTAACTTTTGCAACAAAATTATGTGCCTACAATCCTGAAGCTATGATGGAAATGAAAAAAGTATTTTGGACGGGCACCGAAAACTGGGATTGTTTGTTAGCAGAACGAGCTTCGATAAGTGGGCGTCTAGTTTTATCTGAATTTACAAAAGAGACCCTAAAGAAATTTAAATAAATGTTTTACAGTTTTAAAGGACATATTCCAGTAGTTCACGAAAGCAGCTTTGTTCATCCTCTAGCAGCGGTTACAGGGAATGTTGTAATAGGTAAAAATTGTTATGTAGGACCAGGAGCCGCAATCCGTGGTGATTGGGGTGAAATTATTTTAGAGGATGGAGTTAATGTTCAAGAAAATTGCACCGTACATATGTTTCCTGGAAAAACAATTTTTTTAAAAGAAGGCTCACATGTAGGTCATGGTGCTATTATACATGGAGCTAACTTAGGTCGTAATTGTCTTATAGGTATGAATAGTGTAATTATGGATGATGCCGTTATAGGAGACCAATCAATTGTTGGAGCTATGACCTTTGTAAAAGCAGCATCGGTTTTTCCTAAACGAAGTTTAATAGTAGGAAATCCAGCCAAAGTTATTAAAGAAGTTTCAGATGAGATGTTAAATTGGAAAACTGCAGGAACTAAATTATATCAACAATTACCTGCCGATTGCTTTGAAAGTTTGAAGGAAGTGGAACCGCTTCGAGAACTTCCAAGAAGCAGGCCTAGACAAGAAGATTTTTATAAAACATTAAGGGAAATAAAAAATAAAAAATAAGAAAGACAATTATCAATGTCCGAATATAAATTTAAAATGCCAAAACTTGGCGAGAGTATCACTGAAGCAGCCATTATTAAGTGGTTTAAAAATGTTGGCGAAACGATTGAAGAGGATGAGGTGCTCCTAGAAGTTGCTACCGATAAAGTAGACTCTGAAGTTCCATCATTAGTGTCAGGCACAATTACAAAATTACTATACCAGCAGAACGATGTTATAAAAATTGGAGAAACAATTGCACTCATAGAAACAGATAATCAAATAAAAAACATTAAAAAACAGCAGACTCCAAAAAAAGAAACTCCTAAAAACAAAAAACTAACCTCTTTAAGGCCGAACAAAAAAACTCAATCAATTGAATTTGAGGTTGCGAATCCAAATTTAAATTTTTCACCATTAGTAGTTAGTGTAGCCAAGGAATATCATATTAGTTTTGAAGAATTAGCACGAATTCCTGTTTCTGGTAATGAAGGGCGTTTACGTAAAAGTGACCTAATGAATTATATAGAAGCAGATCGTCCCTTTAAGTATGCACAACCAAAAGAATCAGATAACAAATTTGAAATTCCTAATTTAAAATTTGATAAGGGAAAAGGGAAGCTTGTTGAGATGGATCGTATGCGACAAATGATCGCAGATCGAATGGTTTTTAGCAAACATACCTCTCCTCACGTTACGGCTTATGTGGAGACAGATTTAACAGAGATGGTAAACTGGAGAAATCATGTTAAAAGTAATTTTTTAGAAAAATATCAAGAAAAGTTAACTTTTACCCCACTATTTGTGGAAGCTGTTGCTAGCGCCCTCATCGATTTTCCAATGATAAACTCAAGCTTAGACGGTAAAAATATTATTGTAAAAGAAGAAATCAATATAGGAATGGCTACAGCCTTACCCTCTGGTAACTTAATTGTTCCAGTTGTTAAGAATGCCGATAAAAAAAATTTAAAGGAGCTTGCAGCATCCATCAATTCATTATCACTAAAAGCCAGAAAAAATAAACTAAAAGCAGATGATTCGAGTGGTAGTACTTTCACTATTTCGAATGTTGGAACCTTTGGCTCTTTAATGGGAACTCCTATAATTAACCAACCAGAGGCCGCAATACTTGCTACTGGAATCATTAAAAAAAGAGCTGAGGTAATAGAAAGACCAGAAGGCGACTCTATTGAAATAAGACAAATGATGTACTTGTCATTGTCTTTTGATCATCGGATTGTAGATGGATTTTTAGCGGGCTCCTTTTTAAGAAGAATCGCCGACAACTTAGAGAATTTTGATAGTAATAGAAAAATATAATATACTGTCTTTTAAAAAAGATAAAAAACAAAAAATGATAAAAATAAAAATTACCAAAACTGAAAATTCCACGATAAATGAATTGGATTTTGATCATATTCCACTAGGTAAGATTTTCACCGATCACATGTTTATTTGTGATTATGAAAATGGGTCTTGGAATAATCCCCGTATTCAACCCATGCAAACAATAGCTACTCATCCTGCAACCATGGCTTTGCATTACGGACAAGCAATTTTTGAGGGAATGAAAGCCACTTTAAATGCAGCTGGAGTTCCTTTATTATTTAGGCCTTCAAAAAATGCAGCTAGATTAAATGTCAGTGCAGTCCGAATGGGAATGCCAGAACTCCCTCAAGAAATTTTTTCAGAAGGCTTAAAACAATTGGTGAATTTAGATAAGGATTGGATTCCAAAGAAAAAAGGAAGTGCCATGTACTTGCGTCCATTCATGTACGCCGATGAACATTTTATAGGTATGCGTGCAGCAACAAGTTACAAGTTTATTATTATTTGCTCTCCTGCAGGGCCTTATTTTAGTGAGCGAATAAAACTTTTTGCAGAAAAAAAGTTTATCAGAGCTGCTTATGGTGGAACTGGAGAGGCAAAAGCAGCGGGTAATTATGCTGCAGCAATTTTACCAACAGAAAAAGCAAAATCGAAAGGTTATAATCAAGTTTTGTGGTTAGACGCAGCCGAACATAAGTATATTGAAGAAGTGGGAACAATGAATGTATTCTTTAAAGTTTCTGGTAAAATTATTACTCCCAAAAGAAATGGATCTATTTTAGATGGAATTACTCGGATGAGTGTAATCGATTTGTTAAGACATAAAGGGTTTGAAGTAACAGAACGACCTATTTCTCTGGAAGAAATAAGAGAAGCTTCTCACAACGGTAGCTTAGAAGAGGCTTTCGGTACTGGAACGGCAGTAGGAATAGCATATATTCAAGAAATTGGTATGGATGATGAAGTCATCCATGTTTCTGATCAAAGTCCTGTTGCTGAGGATATAAACAATACACTTAATAAAATAAAAATTGGAGAAATAGCTGACCCTTTTGGTTGGATGATTCCAGTAGCTTAATAGTTAAAAATAAAATTAAGATTTGCCGAACATAAATAATTATAAAGAAATTTTAAAAAATGGATTTACCAAAATTTGTACTGCGAAAGCAATGACAGAGGTGTTCGAAGCAAATTTTAAAGAAGTGTCTAAATATGTTCATGCCACCTCTAGAGGTCATGAAGTCATTCAAATAGCTTTAGGAATGCAGCTATTACCTCAAGATTATTTGTTTCCCTATTACAGAGATGATGCCATGTTACTTGCTTTAGGTATGACACCCTACGATCTAATGCTTCAGGTGCTAGCAAAAAAAGAAGATCCGTTTTCTGGAGGTAGAACCTATTATAGTCATCCAAGTCTTAAAGATGACGACAAGCCAAAAATACCGCATCAAAGTTCAGCGACAGGCATGCAAGCAATCCCTGCTACGGGAGTAGCGATGGGAATGCAGTATAAAGAATTGGTTGATTCAAAATCGAATACAAACATATTTAACACCCCTGAGGTTAATAGACCCATCACCGTATGTTCACTCGGGGATGCATCTGTTACCGAAGGTGAAATAGCAGAAGCATTTCAGATGGCTGCGTTAAAACAACTACCGATATTGTATTTAGTTCAAGACAATGGATGGGATATTTCAGCAACATCTCAAGAAACGAGAGCGCAAGATGCTTACGATTATGCGAAAGGTTTTAATGGTTTGGAGGCGATATCTATTGATGGCAGTAATTTTGAAGAATCGTATATAACCATTCAAAATGCTATTCAAACGATTCGAAAAGAACGCAGACCAATTTTAGTTCATGCTAAAGTTCCTTTGTTAAATCATCATACCTCTGGTGTTCGCATGGAATGGTATAGAGATGATTTAGAAGAGGCAAAGAGTAGAGATCCATACCCAAAAATGAAACAATTGTTACTTGAAAATGATTTTACTCAAAAGGAATTAAAAACATTAGAGTCGACGACTTACCAGATCGTAAAAAAAGATTTGAAAAAAGCACAAAAAGCAAAGGATCCAGAACCCAAAGATTTATTTACGCACGATTTTGCATCGACTCCAATTACTGAGGAAAAAGGCGAAAGAACTCCTGAAAATGCAAATAAGGTAGTTATGGTAGATTGTGCTTTATTCGCCGTCGAGGAGTTAATGACTCAACATAAGGAATGTTTATTGTATGGTCAAGATGTTGGAGGTCGATTGGGAGGCGTTTTCAGAGAAGCTGCCACTTTAGCTCAAAAATTTGGAGATCATCGGGTGTTTAATACGGCTATTCAAGAAGCGTTTATTGTCGGTAGTACTGTTGGGATGAGTGCTGTGGGTCTAAAGCCAATTGTCGAAGTTCAATTTGCCGATTACCTTTGGCCCGGACTCAACCAATTATTTACAGAAGTAAGTAGATCCTGTTATTTATCAAATGGAAAATGGCCTGTTTCTATGATTTTAAGAGTGCCTATTGGGGCCTACGGAAGTGGAGGGCCTTATCACTCTTCTTCTATAGAAAGTGTTGTAAGTAATATTAGAGGGATAAAAATCGCTTACCCAAGCAATGGAGCTGATTTAAAAGGATTGATGAAAGCTGCTTATTACGATCCAAATCCAGTGATTATTTTAGAACATAAGGGGTTATATTGGAGTAAAGTTCCAGGAACTAAGGGAGCAACCTCAGTAGAGCCAGCAGCGGATTATATACTCCCCTTTGGGAAAGCATGGGTTTTGCAAGAAATATGGAAACAAGAAGCCGAGGAGACAATTTCTTTAATTACCTATGGGATGGGAGTTCATTGGGCAATGAATGCGTCCAAAGAATTAGGATTACAAGACCAAATTGAGGTGGTCGATTTAAGAACCTTGCACCCTTTAGATTACGATACTGTTTTTAAATCGGTTAAGAAATGTAGTAAATGTTTAATTGTTACAGAAGAACCTTCCGAAAATAGCTTTTCCAGAGCTTTGCAGGGGCGTATTCAAGAAGTATGTTTTAAAGAATTAGATGCTCCAGTAATGCTTATTGGTAGCGAAAATATGCCTGCGATTCCTTTAAATACAGTACTAGAACAAACTATGATTCCTTCAACAGAAAAAGTGAAGTTGAAGATTTTAGAACTACGTTCCTACTAATTTACTTTAGTATTTGAATACTAAAATTTTCTGTGGTAAAGCGAGTGTTTTTATTTGGTATAAGTTTAGTACTTTTATGATGTATTATGAAATTAAAAAAATAGAATTAGGTATTTAAAAAAATAAAAATGAAAACTATAATAAATTATTTGTTATTACTATTGATCAGCTTTTTTCCTATTTCTACAAATGCTCAATGGACGTCTGATACTGATATAAATACATTGGTAACAAATTCTGAGAGTGGGGACATGAAAGCCTTAGGAATGATGTCAGGAAAAACATACGTTGTATACTGGAAAGCTGTTGCAGCTCCAATTAATTACGAATTACGATTACAAATTTTAGATGTGGATGGTTTTCAATTGTTAGGGGAAGAAGGGATGCTGGTCAGTGATGAAATACCAATGAGTACCTATACGGTTATTTGGAATATCACAATCGATTCGGAAGACAACCTTTTTATAGGCGTTACTGGAACAGGAAGTGGAGAGCCAGCTTATGTATTCAAATTGGACGATGAGGGAAATAATTTGTGGGGTTCAAGCGGTATACAAGTAGGTTCGGGTTATTCTGTAACAATGTTACCTTTGTCAAACGGCGAAGTAATCGTGTCTTGGTTTCCTGGCGGTGAGAGTATGATTCAAAAATACGATTCAACAGGTGCAGCTGTATGGGAAAATACAGTATCCATTTCTGAGGACGGAAACGATACGGTTCCTGCCAATTTGTTTGAACTATCTGATGGAGATTTTATCCTGGTTTTTCACAGTATTACCTTTGGGATTAATTCTAATTTGTTTGCACAAAGGTTTACGTCAATTGAAGGAACAGCGCAGTGGGCAAACCCTACTCAAATAGCTAATTACGGAACTGTTTTTAATACCTTTTATGATGGTTTGCAAATTGGTGATGAGGTTTACATGGGTTATAAAGCTTCTCCAGGTTCAAGATTTGATTCTTTTTTACAGCGTATTGATCCTGACGGTTCACTCCCATGGGGAATCAACGGCTCCGATTTTGATATTAACCAGACCGACTATGAGATGGATACTAGAATAGCTTATCAAGAGGGTTCTTCATATATCTGGGCTACCTGTACGTATACCAACACGAGTCAAAGTGAAAAAGGCGAACGTATACAAAAATTTGATAAGGAAACTGGAGCAAGAATGTTAACTGATCAGGCAAAAGAAATTTACCCTATAGGTAGCGAAAAAGTACATGTAGGGTCGATTCATATGAATGATAATTTTCCATTACTATTGATTAAAGAAGGTTTTGATACTGGAGCTTCTCCAACTACCTTACATGCTTTAAAACTTAACGAAGAAGGCGACTTTGCTTGGGATGAAGAAACTAGGCCGTTAGCTACCTATCCAGCAAATAAAAGCAGAGTTCAGTTCACAAGATTTCTTGAAAATCAGTCTGTTGCCGTTTTTATTGAAAATAAAGGTAGTGGAACTAAGATTTATGCTCAAAATTTAAACGATGGTATTTTGGGAACTTCTGTAGCTGATCCTGAAAGTTCTCTCTCATTTGTGAACCCAGTTTCAGAAAATTGGAATATAAAAAGTAATGTTATAATGCAATCAATCTCAATTTATAACATGTTAGGTCAAATAATCCTATTTGATGATAAAATATCCTCAAAAGAAGTTTTTGTGAATACTAAATCGTGGATGCCTGGAAATTATGTTTTAAATATTAAAACAGATCAAGGGAATATTAGTAAAAGTGTATTGAAAATATAGGCTGCATAAACCTAGTTAAAAAATATTTTTTTCTATCAGAATTGATAACTTAAACCTAAGGTAATAGAACTTTGGTTAATCACTAATGGATAATAAGTAAGTTCCTCTCCGTATCTAAAACTTAAATCATTTTTAAAACCTGTAAGGTAATTAATTGTTATCCCAAGAAGCTTTTTGTTTTTAAATTTATAAAGCACCCCAACTTTTGGTGTAAAGAAAAAATTCTGTTTATGATCTTTAAAGTCAATAGAACCAATTGTTCCATTGTAGTAATCTGAGCTATAACCATAGCCAATCCCTAAAAATGGTAAAACGACTCCTTCTTTATTAAATATATACTTTATTCCAAGTGATAATCGAAAACTGTTTTGTTTCAAGTTTAGCGGAATTTCATTTTCAAACTCATCAGCCCCAGACCATATCACAGATAGGTCAAAATCAATAAATAGATTTCCTTTTAAATTCCTCATGAAACTTGGTGAAGATGCTAGTCCTATTCCAACTCCAAATCCGTTGGTATTATTGGTTGCGTTGTTATTAATTTGATTATTGTTAATATTTACTAACAAGCTCCCATAAAATCTAAAGAAGTCTGAATTAAATGTTTTGGCTTGACTAAGTTCTTTTTCAGTTGGCTTATAAGCTTCATAATCACATTTATTGTAGAGTATTGTTAATTCTGTTAAGGTCTTTTTTGAAAATTCTTCAGTACGATTAATTTCATCTCTTATTGAATTACAGTCTTTAAATATGAGGGAAAGAAAGCCTCGTATTTGTTGACGATCCTGTATAAAATTTAATTTTTGCTGGTTGGTTGCATTGATTAGTAAAAAAATATATTTATTAATTTGATATAAAGAAGTTTTTCCAGAAACTAGTAGGTTTGTAAAATAGTCTTCGTTATTAAAATTAATTTTAGAATATAATTTTTTGTTTATAAATATACTTTTGATCTCTTTAAAGTTATAGTCTTTTTGATTGCCATTATTTTTTAAGTATACTTTTTTTAGATCATTGTCTATGAGAACCTTTCCTTTAATGGATATGTTTTTAGTAGTAGTTATTAAACCAGACTGATAATTTTGAGCGACACTCAAATTAATACAAATCAGAGAAATTATAAGAATAATAGATGTATTATTCATATTTTAATTTTTTACAAAATTATTTTTTAGATGAAATAATTGGTGGATATTGAGCAAGAATTTTTGTGACAATTTCTTTAATTCGGGCTTCTTTTTTTTCGACAGTAGTCATGACCAAATCACCTTTTCCAATTCCTTGCCAAACCAATTCATTTTTTTCTTTATCTATTAAATCAATAAACAAAGTTCCTTCTGGAGTTGACGATACTGAAGTGCCTCCGCCATACCAGGGACCATATCCATAACCCCAATATCCAAAATTATTATTATAAACATCAATCCGCTCGTTCTCTTTTGTAAAAATACTGATAAGTAAATCGGGATCCGCATCGATTTTCATACCCTTAGCTTTAAGGTTGACTTCAATTTCTCGCATGATTCTTTTTTTATCTAAATCAGATATTTTTGCTTTATCAATTCCAGGTTTGTAAAAAGCAAATGTTTGATATTCCTTAAAATTAGTCACAGAATCATAGTCAGCTACAACACGGATGGTGGAACAGGAAAAAAGTAAAAATAGAGCGACTAACGAAATAAATTTTAAATTTTTCATAGTTTTTTATTTAAATAAAGATTTATCTACAAAATTAGGAAGTGTCACTTTCAAATTTGGATTATTTTTCATGGCTCTTTTAATAGCAAAAATAGCTTCCTCATTTCTAGCCCAACTTCTTCTAGAAACTCCGTTATTTACATCCCAGTAAAGCATTGATTCTAGGCGTCTTTGCGCATCAATACTACCATCAATAACCATACCAAAACCACCATTTATAACTTCGCCCCAGCCAACTCCGCCACCATTATGGATACTTACCCAGGTAGCTCCTCTGAAACTATCACCTATTACGTTTTGAATCGCCATGTCTGCTGTAAACTGACTTCCGTCATAAATATTAGATGTTTCACGGTATGGAGAATCAGTTCCAGAAACATCGTGATGATCTCTTCCCAATACGACAATTCCTATCTTTTTTTCTTTAATAGCTTTATTAAAAGCAGTTGCTATTTTCATTCTTCCTTCAGCATCTGCATATAATATTCTAGCTTGAGACCCTACCACTAGTTTATTTTCTTGAGCTCCTCTGATCCATTGAATGTTGTCTAACATTTGTTGTTGAATTTCAGGTGGAGAAGTTTTGAGCATTTCTTCTAAAACTTCACAAGCTATTTGATCGGTTTTTTCTAAATCTTTTGGATTTCCAGTCGCACATACCCAACGGAACGGCCCAAAACCATAATCAAAGCACATGGGACCCATAATATCTTGAACATAACTAGGATATTTGAAATCTCTCATCGGATTTTGATGATCTAAAACATCTGCACCAGCTCTTGAGGCCTCCAATAAAAAGGCATTTCCGTAGTCAAAAAAATAGGTTCCTTTTGAAGTATGTTTATTAATTGCCGAAGCATGACGTCGTAAACTTTTTTGTACTTCTTCTTTAAATTGAGCTGGTTGATTAGCCATCATTTCATTGGCTTCTTCGTAGGAGAGACCAATAGGATAATAGCCGCCAGACCATGGATTATGCAAAGAAGATTGATCACTTCCTAAATCGATAGCTAAATTTTCTTTATCGAATGTTTCCCAAACCTCTACTACATTACCATCATAGGCGATAGATACAGTTTCCTTGTTATGGACAGCCTCTTTTACTCGTTTTGTCAATGCATGAATATCAATATAAACTTCATCAACCCAACCTTGTGAATGTCTAGTTTCAATTACTTTTTTATTTACCTCTGCACAAACAGTAATACATCCCGCTATATTTCCAGCTTTAGGTTGTGCCCCGCTCATACCTCCTAAACCAGAAGTAACAAATAATCCTCCGTATGGGCTTTTATTTATTTTCCTGAAAGCATTTAGGACGGTTATGGTAGTTCCATGAACAATTCCTTGAGGGCCAATGTACATATAACTACCTGCAGTCATTTGTCCATATTGCGTGACCCCAAGAGCATTAAATTTTTCCCAATCATCTTGTTTTGAATAATTAGGAATCATCATACCATTGGTCACCACAACTCTTGGAGCATTTTTATGAGAAGGGAATAGACCTTGAGGATGACCTGAGTACATGACTAAGGTTTGTTCCTCGGTCATTTCAGATAAATATTTCATTGTAAGCAAATATTGAGCCCAGTTTTGGAATACACCACCATTTCCACCATATGTTATAAGTTCATGTGGATGTTGTGCAACTGCATAATCTAAATTATTTTGAATCATAAGCATAATTGCTTTTGCTTGTTCAGATTTTCCAGGATATTCATTGATAGGTCGAGCATACATTTTATAATCAGGACGAAAACGATACATATAAATTCGCCCATAGGTTTCTAACTCCTCTTTAAATTCAGAAAACAAAACTCTATGGTGTGCTGAATCGAAATAACGAAGCGCATTTTTTAAAGCTAGTTTTTTTTCATCAACCGATAGTATATCTTTCCTTTTTGGCGCATGATTTATAGAAGGATTAAATGTTTTTGGTGAAGGAAGTGAAATGGGAATTCCTTGTTGTATTTCTTCTTTAAAAGTCATTTTTTTTGAGTATTCGTTTTTTTATTATATCCATATGGACAGTGCTTGCAACCACTCTCGCAACAATAACCACGCTTTAAATGGTACTGCTCTGTAAAACATTTAAACCCCTGGGGAGTCATGTAATAATCTCCTTCTTCTAAAGGGATATGTTTTTTGAAATTAGTCACTTAACAAAAATAACATTTTATGTTATTGTTTGAATTAAGTTTTTGTTAATTGATGCTTCATTACATAAAATAGTTACTCTGGCTAACCTAGTTATGAATAATTTATTTTTACTTTTGAATAAAATTAGACAGTCAAAAAATTATTAAAAAAATCAATTGTTAGAAAGCAAACAAAGTGTTTTAAACCAAACAATTTCCTTAACACCATTTTTAAAAACCGGTTGTAGACTGGTAATTAAAAGAGAAGATTTAATACATCCCTATATTTCAGGTAATAAGTACAGAAAATTAAAATATAATTTAATTAGTGCAAAAAAAGCGAACCATAACACATTATTGACTTATGGCGGAGCGTATTCTAATCACATAGCAGCAGTTGCATCGGCAGGTAAAGAGTTTGGATTTAATACCATTGGTGTTATCCGTGGTGAGGAATTAATGGATCAAGTTGATTGTAACCCTACATTAGTTTTCGCGAAAAAATGTGGCATGAAATTTTTATTTATTTCGCGTAAGGATTACCAGTTAAAAACGAAGAGTTCTTTTATAGATTTTTTAAAATCTAAATTTGGAAAATTTTATTTAATCCCTGAAGGTGGCACCAATCAATTGGCTGTAAGAGGGTGTTCTGAAATATTAAAAAAAGAAGATTTAAATTTCGATACTATTTGTGTATCTGTGGGGACTGGAGGGACTTTTGCAGGACTCATAAAATCCTCAAAAAGTTCTCAAAATATAATCGGTTTTTCTGCACTAAAGGGAACCTTTCAGCTATCTGAAATTAACAAATACACCCATCAATCAAATTTTAAGTTATTAGATGATTATTGTTTTGGAGGTTATGCTAAAGTAAATACACAACTCATTAATTTTATAAATTCTTTTAAAGAGATTACAGCGATACCACTAGACCCTATTTATACCGGGAAAATGATGTTTGGAATTATTGATTTAATCAAAAAAGGATTGATCCAGGAAAAAAGTTCAATTTTATGTATTCATACAGGAGGCCTACAGGGTATTGCTGGAATGAATAATGTATTAAAAAAGAAAAACCTCCCTTTAATTAATTAGTCGTTACTAAAATTATTCATTATTAAAATAATAATGATTCCTTATTTTTTTTTAATTTAACTGAAATTTTAAGAATGAATACTATTTTATTGTAGAATGAGTTTTTATAACATGATTGATTTT